>ERZ761603.1631-NODE-1631-length-16500-cov-46.383886_pt1 | contig 16500 bp, 12 predicted proteins | sample MGYA00511879_ERZ761603 | MGnify/ENA primary metagenome ERZ761603 (study PRJEB28899, sample SAMN02850040) | bioreactor sludge metagenome | biome: EBPR Sludge; feature: EBPR Bioreactor; material: flocular biomat | place: Australia: Thorneside Wastwater Treatment... | reverse complement strand
GGACGCCTCCCGCAGTCTCGTCTGAGGCGCGCGACTGGCGCGGCTGGGTCTGGCGCATCGTCGAGGCGCAGCATGTGGCAGCGACGATGAAAATCGTCGATGACGCCGCCGAGCAGGAAGTCCTCGAGGCACTGCTCGAAGCCAGCAAGCCGGCGGTACCGGAGGCGGCCAGCGGACTCGACTACCTGTTGGCGACCCCCTTTCGCTATCCGCCCGCGGCACACGGCTCCCGCTTTCGCGCCGTCACCGATCCCGGCGTCTTCTACGGTGCCGCAACGATCCGCACCGCCTGCGCCGAACTCGGCTACTGGCGCTGGCGCTTCCTGCAGGATGCCGAAGACCTCGAGCGCATCGGCCCGGTCGCCCACACCGCTTTCCGCGCCGAGCTGCGCACGACGGCCGTCGACCTGCGCGACGACCCCTTCCGGACCGACGCCGCTGCCTGGACGCACCCCAGCGACTACGCCGCGACGCAGTCCTTCGCCCGGGTCGCGCGCGACGCCGGTGTCGGCGCCGTCATCTACCGCTCGGTGCGGGCAGCCGAGCCGAGCTGGTGCCTCGCCGTCCTGACGCCGGCGGCATTCGCCGGCAGGAAGCCGCATCCGGCCATGCAAAGCTGGTGGCTGGTGGTCAATCGCGCCGAGGTCATCTGGCGGCGCGATCACGAGCTGATCGCCCTGGCGATGCCCTACCCGGCGACGACGACCTAGCGGCTGGCGGCGCGCCAGAGCGCCCCGGCAGATTCCGCCAGCTCGTCGGCAGAGAGGGTGTCGGCAAACGCCCGTAACGTGCCATTGCCTGGTGGACAGGAAGCCGACCGGTACGGCCTCAAAGCGCCTCGCCGGAGAAGGCGGCGGGGGTGACGATGCGTGTGCGGCCGATGCTGCCCGATTGCAGAAGCCCGGCACGGGGATCACCCGTTACCAGGTAGTCCGCCTCGCCGGCCAGTGCCATCGCGAGCAGGAAAGCGTCGTTCGGATCGCTCACTTCGTCGCCCTCCGGCAGGGCCGGCAGACGCGCCAGGACGATGGCGCGCTGCATGTTGTTGACCATCGTGCCGATGCGGTGCGCGGGCACAATGGCCTTGAGCTTCGGGTAACGGCTCACGCGCCTCAGTTCATCGAGCTGCGCCAATGATGTCACCAGCTCGAAGCGCACGGCGCGCCAGGCGCGATAGATCGCGTCAGGCGGGCCGTGCGGCGAAATCAACGAGCCAAGCAGCACGTTGGTGTCCAGGATGACGCGCATCAGCGCTCACGTGCCCATTGCACCGCCTCGTCGATGAGGTCGGTCAGTTCCGGCTCACTCATCCCAGCGGCGGCGGACTTGGCCTGATCGACGGCCCGCTCCAGCAGGAAGGCGCGCACAGCCTCCTCGATGAAGCGCGATAGATCGCCCTTGCGGCCGCCCCCCTGCGCGGCGATGAACATGCGCACGGATTGATCCACGTCCGGCGACACGGCGATGTTCCAGCGAACAGTGTTCATGATGTCCTCCATAAAGGTGTTTGAGCGCATAAGTGTTTGTACACCATTTGACGTATCCTGCAATCGGTTCGATAGAACATTGCTGTTACAAGACTCCCGGAGCCCACGCGAGCGTACCGTCTCGCTGCGTGACTTCTCAGAAAGTGCTCCAGCTTATGCTTGCACGTACTTGTTAACATTGCTTAAATGTTCCGACTTCTCAGCCGATGCGTTCGATCAGTCTGGCCGCTGATTTCTCGTGCAAGACGAGGATCAGCTTCATCGAGCTGCGCGTGGCGCCGACGAAGAGCTTGCGCACGGCCTGGTCGTCGAGTACGTCGAAATCGATCTCGGCCAGGATGATCGCCGGTGCCGCCTGGCCCTTGAAGCGGTAGACCGATTCGACGAGGAGGTCGCCCTGGCTATGCACCGGCTGTCCGAAGAGGTCGTAGTCGCCGGTGAAGTGGCGCAGACTGGTCTGGCCCAGGCGGTCGAGCGCCAGGAGCCGTGACTGCTCACGGCCATGATAGCTGACGATGGCGACGTCGTGCTTCCTGAAGCCGGCGGCGTAGCAGAGCCGGATGGCCTCCTTGACGCGGGCGAACAGGCCCGGCGTGTCGGCATAATCAAGGAATTCAATTCCGTCGGCAGCGATCGGCGAGGCCGCCTCGATGTCGAGGTCGCCGGGCAGCAGCTGGCGCAAGAACTCGACGATCGGCCGCGGGCTGCGGTAGTTACTCTGCGCGCGCAACGTCACCCAGCCCGGCAGCGGCGTCGGCGGGCGTCCGTAGAGGTTCTGCAGCGGGTCTTCGAGCCACAGGAGGCGCGCATCGGCGCGGGCATGGCGGAAGATGAAGTCGCGCCATTTTGGCGAGATGTCCTGGCCCTCGTCGACGATCACCGCGTCGAACAGGAAGGCCGCACTGACCGGCAGTTCGGCGGCCCTCTTCTGCAGGTGCTCGAAGGCGTCGGGTGCGGTGAAGTCCGGCGTTTCGCCGGCATGGCGCAGGCGCTGGTCGCAGAGCTGGTGGTAGGTGCAGGCGAGGCCGCCGGCCGGGGCGATGCGGCTGAAGTGATCGGCCAGCGGGCGGTTGAAGCAGACGTAGAGAGGCCGCCTGCCGGCTTCGAGGGTGGCGCGGTATTCGGCCAGGGCGAGCTGGGTCTTGCCCGAGCCGGCGGTGCCGGTGACCCGCAGGCGGAAGGGCTCGAAGTCGAGCCGCCGCGCCCAGTGGGCAAGGCCGCCGGAAAGCCGGGTGACCAGTTCGCGGGCGTGCCCCATCAGCGCGCTGACGTCGGTGTCGAGCTGGATCAGGTTGCGCAGGAAAGCGTGCACCTTGGGCGCGGCGGGCGTCTCCTCACCAGCCGGTAGGAGTCGCTGGATGATTCGGCAGAGCTGGCCGCGGCGGCTGGCGTCGACGATGCGTTCAGGGATGAGGCCGGCAGTTTCGGGGTTCCTGACCGTGTAGTCCGGGCAGTAGAGGAGGGCGTCGGTGGCGATCGAGGGAATGTCGCCACGCGCCGCGAGCTTGCCACGGAGGTTGCCGACCATGCGCGAAATCTGCACGGGAACGCTCTTCGACTTGCCCGGGTATTGCTTGACCAGGCCCGCCGCCGTTTCATCGAGAAAGCCGCTCTTCTGCTCGATGAGCAACAGGTCCCCGGCAAGATTGACGACGGCGAAGTCGATCTCGCCGTAGATCGCATGGCCGCCGTCGATACCGGTCCAGTGCACCGCGTGGTAGACCGTATAGTCGTCGGGCAGGCCGCTGGCGAGGCGGGCGAGGGTTTCGATCTCGCGGTGCGCGGCGCCGGTGACGGCGAGTTCGCGCCAGCCGTTGGGAAGGATGCGGGCCATCGTCAGTCAGGGCGGGGCAGGGGACGGAACAGCTACTTTTCCTGCAACCTCAGGCCGTTGCGGAGTTGACCATTGGCGCCTTCGCGGCCGCCGCGCAAGGGACTTTCCTGACCGGCGCGTGACCGGTTGAGCTGCAGGTGACCGTCCGAATGCGAAGCCCGCAGGGCGAAGTCGAAACGATCCGGCTGGGCGCAAAGAGCGAGATCGCCCGGTGGCAGGTTGGGATTGTTGCCGGCCTGAAAGCGGCGACCGAAATCGGAGTCGCGCACGCGCGCTGCGTAGTGTTCAGGATCGGGGTCCTGGCCGTGCAGCAGCGCATCGAGATAGTCCGCGCAGGCCACATCTTCATCGCCGTCACGATCGACCCATTCGCCGGTGATCACGAAGCACACCTCGTCCGGCTGGAAATCGAGCAACGCCGTGGCGGTGGCCCGGCCAAGGACAAGGCTGCCGGCAAAGAGCGCGCGCGCGTGGCGAAAACGGGTCAGGCCGCGCACGCCGGCTGCAGTCGTCTGAATCAGCGGCCGGCCGGCGAGACTGGCACCCTGCAGCGCGGAGGGCGAGTTGCCGAAATCGAAACCGGGTATCGGGTCGCCTCCGCCGACGGCGCCGGTGGTCACTGCATCGGGCAAGTGCCGCTGCAGGCGGAAGGCGCCGGCGATCGTTTCCACCGGGTAAATGGTGCTGGCGCCGGCAGCGAAAGCGTAGGCCGCGGTGGTGAAGGAACGCAGCACGTCGATCACCACCACGGCATCTTGCGGCTCGTGCGCCGGATCAAGGCGATTCAGGAAGATGCGGCGAGTGCGCATTCTGGCTCCAATCGCGTTACCGGCATCGGCTGCGGTCCTTCGAGTCGCTCCAGCCAGCCGACGATGCTGGTCGCGCAGGCTCTCCAGTGCTGATCGAGGATCATGGCATGGCCGGCGTCGGGGATGATCTGCAGTTCGGCTTGCCAGCGTCTGGCGACACGCCGGACCATGTGCGGCGGAAACACGGCATCGAGCTCGCCGCCGACCACCAGCACCGGTCGGTCGGGCACCTTCGGTAGCCAGCGCCAGCAGAGCAGTGCCATGTCGCAGATGGCGCGCAGGGATTCGGGCTGCACCAGTTGAGCCAGACGCAGGACCACTTCGGGCCTTGTTGCGGGCGTGAAGTAGACTTCCTTGAGGACGCGAAGGCCATCCGAGTCGAAGGCTCCCCTGGTCATCCTGGAGACTTCACGGAGGAATTGCGGGTAGCGGATGAGGAGATTCATTGCCGATTCGAGCGTGCCGTGCGGCGGCACCGGCGACATCAGTACGCCAGCGCTGGCCAGTGACTGCTCGAGCACGCGCTCGGCGAGGAAGGCGCCCATCGAGTGCCCGATGACCACCGGTGTCCTGCCGAGATCCGCGATCACCTGCAAGACGTCGGCCAGGTAGTCGTCGAGGCTCAGCGTGTCCAGAGGCTCGCGCGCCTCGCTGTGGCCGTGCCCGGAGAGGTCCAGTGCGTAGCAGTCAAAGCCACGGCTGGCAAAGTAGGGAAGGAAGTGGGCCTGCCAGCACCTGACGTCGACATAGCCGCCGTGCACGAAGAGCAGCGGTGGTCGGTTCGAGGGGGCGACTGGCGCGTGATGGAGGGTGTGAACTTGACGTCGGACCATGAGGGGTCTCCGGGAGGGAGCAGTAACGATCAGTCAGCCTGGGCGAGATCTGGACTTGAACCTGTGGCCGTGTCAGCTCGCTGGCCGCAGGTCCTGCCGGTGGGTCAGCTACCCTCGCTGGCGCTCGGGCGCGCCGCCACGCGGTCGCGCCAGGCCTGGAGATGCGGCATGCCTTCCTGGGCAGGCTGAAATCTCATCAGGCCGCGCGCAAATTCGACGGCGCAGAAGGCGGTGATGTCGGCGATGGTAAAGCGTTGGCCGGCAACGAAGGGGTGATCGGCGAGTTCGCGGTCAAGCCAGTGCGCCACTTCGCGCACCTTTTCTCCCTGCGAGCGGCCGAAGTCCGGAAACTGGGGTTGTTCGAGCGGCGCCAATCCCGGGTGGGTGTGCCGGATCCAGTTGGCGATGCCCCCGAAAAGGTACAGTTCGACTCGCCGGTCCGCCATCTCGATGAAGGCACGTTCTTCAAAGTCGCTGCCCATCAGGTTGGGCAGCGGCGCCAGGCCCTCGAGATAGGTACAGATGGCGCGTGTTTCGCCGAGCATGCGTCCGTCGTCCAGTTCAAGAACCGGGACCTTGGCCATCGGGCTCCGGGCGAGAAAGGCCTCGTCGCGGTGCTGGCCCTTGCCAAGGTCGATGACCTCGCGCTCGATGCCGGACAATCCCTTCTCGGCAATGAACATCAGTACGCGGCGCGGGTTGGGCGCCCGTGGTGAGACGAAGAGTTTCATCTGGTTCTCCTGGCTTGAGAATTTGCTGGGTGAGTGCGGTGGGCGGGCGGTGGGGTCGGGCAGGCTCAGACGCCGCCCTGGCGCGACTGGCCCATCTCGACCATCTGGCGTGCCTCTTCGGCGAACTGCCGTGCCTTGTCGTCGTCGGCGTCGCGGTCCATCACCGACGGTGGCGTGTTGATGCCTTTCTGCACCGCCGGGCGGGCGCGAATCTGGCCCAGCCAGCGCTGCAGGTGCAGCAGGTTATCGACGTCCACTCCCGACCAGCGATGTGTGCGAACCCAGGCCCAGTTGGCAATATCGGCAATCGAATAGTCCCCCGCCAGGAACTCATGCTCCCGGAGATGGCTGTCGAGGACCCGGAACAATCGGCTGCACTCGCCCTGGTAGCGGTCGATCGCCGGCTGGATTTTTTCGGGGAAATAGCGGAAGAAGACGTTCGCCTGCCCCATCATTGGCCCGATGCCTCCCATCTGGAACATCAGCCACTGGATGACCTGCGAACGACCCCTGCGGTCTTGCGGCATCAGGCGGCCGGTCTTTTCGGCGAGATACATCAGGATGGCGCCCGACTCAAAAACGGCAAAGTCGTCCTCGGCGCGATCGACGATAGCCGGAATGCGACCGTTGGGGTTGATCGTCAGGAACCAGGGCTCCTTCGGCTCGCCCTTCGACAGGTTCAGCGTGTGCGCCGTGTAGGGCAGGGCGAGTTCCTCCAGGGCAATGGAGATCTTGTGCCCGTTGGGTGTGGCGGCGGTGTACAGGTCGATCATTGGCTTGAATTCACGGGCGAGACCGATGAGATCGGGTTGGGTAGCAAAAGCTGGGTAGGCGGCAACGAATCTTACCGCAATCACCCGGTTCTGGTGAGGCATGGAAGGGCAAGGCGCGACCGTTCGTCCCCGGCGGTCCCCGCGGTCCCGGCGTCCGGCCTGGGCGGTGAGTAGGCTGCGACACAAAATGATTTCTTGTCACTTACTCAATAAATACGTGCACATTCTACGGATGCGTGTTATCGTTGCCTCATGGTAAATGGACTTGCACGCTACGAATTCAGCGAACGACTGGCCGACATCCTCGGCGAGTCGCGTCGGGACCTGCGCTTCCGGGTGACGCTGATGGTCACCGGGGGCTTGATGCTTCCCGGACCGCGGGGGCGGGGTTCGCCACCGGCGACCCCGGACTACGCCGCGCAGCTGCTGATCGGGACGATGGCCGCGCCGCAACAGTCGCAGACAGTTGAGGCGATTCGCTGCTATGCCGGCCTGCAGCCGACGGTGGTCGCAGCGGGAGGCAACAGCCCGCGGGTGCTCTTCGGTCCGGCGCTGGCCCCCGCGCATGCGGAGCCGCGTGCGACCTCGTCGATCCGGCTGGAGGGGCTGTCCTTCGGTGAGGCACTGGCCGCCCTGCTGCAATTGGCGTGTGCCGAGGAGACCCGGGCGATCGTCGCCAGCGAACTGTTCGGCGTCTGGATCAACCGAGGCTGCCCGGTTGCCTCGCTCCAGTTCAGCAGCTGGTGGCAGGGCCGGCGGGCCGTCATCAGTCACACCTATGGCCTGGCCCCGGACGCCGCTCTACCGGCCTGGCTTGATCCCCAGCGTGGTGGCGTGGTCGCCCCAGGCCTGTTCCACTCCGTTTTCTTGCCGGTCCGGAAGTTGATCGAGATCGGTTTGCTCACCACATTGTCCGACGACAGGAGTAATCCAATGCTGAACAAACTGGGCCATAAAGTGGCCGCCATCGCCAAAATGGCAAAACTCGCGGCGAAGACGCCGCACGGTAGCCGCTGGGAGAAACTCCTGTCGGCACTGACTGCGGTGCAGGCCTGGTCAGAACAGGTGGAGTCGCAGGAGAACCGCTTGCGCGAAGTCACCAACTTTGGCTCCAACCCGGGCGAATTGCGGATGTACAGCTACATTCCCGAAGGGCTGCCCGCCAGCGCGCCGCTGGTCGTCGTGCTGCACGGTTGTACGCAGAGCGCGGCGTCATACAACAAGGGCAGCGGCTGGTCGACGGTGGCGGATCGCTACGGTTTTGCGCTGCTGTTGCCGCAGCAGAACTGGAACAACAATCCGCTGCGCTGCTTCAACTGGTTCAAGCCGGAGGACAACGAGCGCGAAAAGGGTGAGCCGCTGTCGATCAGGCAAATGGTAGACAGAATGGTCGCCGATCATGGCCTTGATAGCCGCCGGGTGTACGTGACCGGGACCTCCTCGGGCGGCGCGATGACGACCATCATGCTGGCGACCTATCCGGAGGTGTTTGCCGGCGGCGCTGTACTCGCCGGGGTTCCCTACCGTACCGCCAGGGGCTTGCAGGAGGGCCTCGAGAGCATCTTCCAGGGGCGTCCCCGTTCGGCCCACGAGTGGGGCGAACTGGTGCGGGCAGCATCGCCGCATCAAGGATCCTGGCCGAAGCTTTCGGTCTGGCACGGCGACGCCGACACCACCGTCAAGCCGGTCAACGCCGAAGAAATCATCAAGCAATGGATCGACCTGCACGGCCTGGATCTGCAGCCGACCGTGCAGATGACGGTCGACGGGTATCCGCGCCGCGTCTGGCAGGGGCCGGACGGCGATGAACTGATCGAGTCCTACACGGTGACCGGCATGTCGCACGGCGCCGCGCTGGACCCGGGCGCCGAACCGCATCAGTGCGGTACGGCAGCGCCGTTCTTCAATGCGGTCGGGATTTCGTCGACACACCGGATCGCGGATTTCTGGGGCCTGCTGGCCGAACGTCCGGCAAGCGCGAAAGAGCCGGCGGCAGCCGAGCAAGCTGGGAGGAGTACAGCCAGTGCAGCGGCTGCCGAGAGCATCGGCGGCGCGAACCGATTCAGCGGTGGCGAGCGGGTGGTCAACGACGAGAATGCTGCGGACGCTGGTCCGGGCTACGCTTCCGGACCGCAGGAACCGCGCGCTGCGACCAACCGGCCCTTCGGCCTCGACGTGCATGGCATCATTTCGGCCTCTCTGGAGGCCGCAGGACTGCTGAAGGCCGGGCGGATCCGTCGCACGGACAGCACGGCGCCGCTCGGCCTCGACGTGCCGGGGATCATTTCGACGGCGCTGGAGGCAGCTGGAGTGCTGAAAGGCGTCGCCCAGCGCGCGGGTTCGGCGACGGCCGCGGGCAGTCTGAAAGCTGCTGGCTGGGAGGGGTCCGGCTGGGAGTTGCTGCTCGATGACCCGCGTGCCTTCCGCGGCGGCTCGATGCTCCATGGCCACGCCTCGTCAGGTGACCGTGGCGCGCTGGGAGCAAGGGCACAGTCGATCTCGCGGCAGATCAAACTGGGTCCGCAGCCGGAACTGAGTTACGTCCGGCGGCTCGATCTCAGCGCCGGGGTCAATGATTACACCAGCGCGAGTTTCCGAGTCCTGATCGATGGCCAGGTCGTCGACGAGGTGACCGCCCTCGGCATGGTCCACCAGGAAACCGAATGGCTGCGCCAGTCGGCGATTGATCTATCGCGCTTTGCCAACCGCACGGTGACGCTGACCCTGGAAGTGGCAGCGTGTTCAAACATCTACAGTACGGTTCACGCCAAGGCCTGGGTGGACCAGATCACGGTTCACAACGCGGTCGATCTGGCCCACTGCTGAGAGCACTGCTACTCCGCCACTCAGCGCCGGCTCACCGGCGTCCTTGCTGGGCGCCGGTCGAAGCGGTAGCAGCCGAGGGTTAGCGGTTGGTGAAGGCGGCTTTGCGCTTTTCGACGAAAGCCGCCATACCCTCTTTCTGATCGTCGAGGGCAAAGGCCGAGTGGAATGTGCGACGTTCGAACAGCAGGCCTTCGGACAGCGAGCTTTCGTAGGAGCGGTTGATGCATTCCTTGATCATCATCACGACCGGCAGCGAGAAGCCGGCGATGCGCGTGGCGGTGGACATTGCTTCGTCGAGCAGCTTGTCGGCCGGAACGACGCGTGAAACGAGGCCGGCGCGTTCGGCTTCGACAGCGTCGATGTTGCGCGAGGCAAGGCACATTTCCATCGCCTTGGCCTTCGAGATGGCGCGCGGCAGACGCTGCGTGCCGCCTGCGCCGGGAAGGATCCCCAGGCGGACTTCGGGTTGACCAAACTGGGCATTGTCAGCCGCAAGGATGATGTCGCACATCATCGCCAGTTCGCAACCGCCACCCAGGGCATAGCCGGCGACAGCCGCGATGACCGGCTTGCGGCAGTTCTTGAGCGTGTCCCAGTTGCGCGTGATGAAATCGCCCTTGTAGGCTTCCATGTAGCTGAGTGACTGCATCACGGTGATGTCGGCGCCAGCGGCGAAAGCCTTGTCGGAGCCGGTGATGACGATCGCCCCGATGTTTTCGTCAGCTTCGAAGGTGCCAAGCGCCTTGCCGAGCTCGTCCATCAGGTCATCGTTCAGGGCATTCAGCTGCTTCGGGCGGTTGAGAGTGATCAAGCCGACTTTTCCGCGCACTTCGACATTAATGTTGTCGTAGCTCATAAAAGATCTCCGGAGTAAAAATGGGTTGATGCAAGCTCCCGCCAAGAGGGAGCTTGTCGGTTTTCTGGTCGGAACTGGTGTCGGGGACGCTGCTTTGGATGACTGACTGTTCCCAGATCCGTACCTGGAAGAAAGCGTCGCCGGCCTGAATGCGGGATCTCAGGCCGGCGACGCCGATTGACGGCTATGACGCGGCAGCTAGCTATGCTGTTTCGTCAGCAGCAAGTGACTCGTGCCAATCATGAGATGTCCATCTGGAACTTCACTGGGCCGCGGGAATCCTTGCCGTTGGCGTCCTTGAACGTGCCATTGACCGGCGCTTTCTTGCCGTACGGGCTGGTCAGGATGGCGACGTGACCGCCGAAGAAGGCAACCGACTCAAGACCATTCCAGCCCTCGAGGAACTTGTTGCCGGCGGTGGCACAGGGCGGCGTGACCAGGTCGTCCTTGATCGCGTAGTTCTGGTACCAGGGAACCTTGAGATCGATCAGGCTCTTGACGTTCAGCGGCTGGTCGAAGAGTTTCACCGGCAGCGTGCCGTCATCGCCAATCGGATCCTGGAAGGTGTGCGAACTCATGTTGGCGATCGCGCGCGGCAGGTGCACCCGTTCCTTGAGCAGCCAGCGGAAGAGGGCGGCCGGCGTCTTGCCCGGGTTCATGTCGGTGGCACGTTGCAGCGAAGCCTGGTCGAGAACCTTGACCAGCGGCGTCTCCCGGTCGATGGCGACGAAGCGCATCCCGAGACTCAGCAGGTAGCCGTTGGCGACCTTGTTGCCGCTCGGCAGCGTCGTGGTGGTGAAGTCGTGGTGCATCGTCGGCATGCCGCTGATCGCCTCACTATAGGTTCCGTCAACCGGCGTGACGTTGGTAATGAGTGCGTCGCAGACGTCCTTCAACTTGCCCGACAGGATATTCATCAGCGAGATGTAACCGCCCTGGCAGGTGCCGTTCAGCGTCACTTTCTTGCCGTCGTTGAGTTCCATGACCTTGGCGCAGAGCTGGCGTGTCTGTTCGCAGTCCTCTTCGGGCGTCATCGTCTGGACTTTCTCGTTGGTCATGATGTCCTTGACGACGCGGACGTAGGTCGGAATGCCCTCGTTGGCGAACGAATGGCTGTAACTCTTGTTCTCGTACGGCAGGAAGGCCAGGATGTGTACCCCGAGCATGTACGGTGGCACGAGAATGACCGGCTTCAGATGCTCATTCACCTTGACGCCTTCCTTGAGCGGTAGCACCTGGTAGAGCTCGAAGGCGTCCGTTTCGTGTACCAGCTTGTAGGCAGAGGTGTTGAAGTGGAACCCGAACTCGTCGCCGATCGCCTCGATCTGCTCGTGGAAGTTCGCGACTGCTTCCATGATTTCGGCTTCGCGCCGCATGTAGCCGCCGAGCTTTTCACCTTCGGAGTTCAGGACCGTGTTCAGGAAGGCGCGGGTCGCTTCTTCCATCTGGTCGAAAGCGTAGTCGGCCATCTTGCCTTGCGCGCCGGCCATCCCCTTGCGCATCATGCCCACGTTGTGTTCCATGATCTCGAAGGTTTCCAGCATGCTCAGCGGATTGTCGCGTGCCGCAGTCATGGCGATGTGAGCGGCAATGAAGAGATTGTCATTGAACTCGTTAATTTCTCGGTTCGATGAGCGCATCATCGCCAATGTGTAGCGCATCCAACTGGCCGTGAAATCCGGCATTTCCTTCAGCAGTGCAAACATTTTCCAACCTCCAACAATTAACGTCAGCCAAAACGGGTCAGCCCGCAGGGGCAACCCACGATTACCGTGGTTCCGCCTGGAAGGCGGATACCGGTGATTCCTCTAGAATTCCTCGCGCGACTTTGGCCACCGAAAATCGCCCTTTTGAAACCCATTCACTCGGGCACTATTGCGCGCCGCACAATGCATTCTACTCCTCCGCGCGAGATTTGTTCACATCGCTTGACGGTTCTTGACGGGATTGTTTCGATTGTGGCTGGAAGGGTTGTCATTCATGCCGGGCGGACCGTCTGGATGGTCTGGCGCGGGTCGTTGTCAGGGGGCCGTGGGGGGGTCACCAGAGGCTTGTGCCGCGGCGCAGGTCAACGCGGTATAGTAGCGCTTTGCTGCGCTGCGATGAGCCATGGCACCTGGCTGGAGCGCGCAACCGGCAAGGTGGGGCGCAGCTATCCTGGAGGGAGAGAACGATGCTGCAACTAGCGACACTGACCAGACATCACGCGAAGTTCCGACCGGATCAGACAGCGGTCGTTTTCGAGGAGGAGCGACTGAGCTGGCGCGAGTTCGATGCGCGTGTCGGTCGTTGCGCCTGCCTGCTGCAGTGGCTCGGTGTGCGCAAGGGCGACCGGGTGGCGACCGTTCTCGCCAATTGCCGCGAACTCCTCGAGGTTTACTGGGCAGTGCCGTTAATCGGTGCGGTACTGGTGCCGTTGAGCCCGCTGCTGATGGCTTCCGGCCTGGCCAGCTTGTTGCGCGACTCGGGGGCAGTCTGTCTGATCACCCAAAGCTCGATGGCGCCGCTGGTCGACCAGGTTTGCGAGGAGCTTCCCGGCCTGCGTGCCGACCACGTGCTGATGGTCGATGGGCCAACCGCCGACTATCCTGGCTACAAAGCGCTCCTCACGATCTGTCCCGAAGGCCGGGCAAGGCCGGTCGTGTTGACCCAGGACGATCTGTTCAACGTCATGTATACCAGTGGCACCACCGGGCTGCCAAAGGGCATCATGCACAGCCACTTCGTGCGCTCAATGTATTGCACCCTGTTTGCCGCGGCCTGGCGGATGCGGCCCGAATCGGTGGTGCTGCACACCGGTGCGATCGTCTTCAACGGCGCCTTCGTGACCCTGATGCCGTGCTTCTACCTCGGCGCGCGCTACGTCCTGCAGCGGCAATTCAACGCCGAGGAGGCGATCGAGATCATTGCTCGCGAGCGGGTGACACACACCATGATGGTGCCAGCGCAGATCATTGCCTTGCTTCACTCGCCGAATTTCTCACCCGACAAGCTCGCCTCACTCGAGATGATCCTTTCACTCGGAGCCCCTCTCTACCAGGAACACAAGGACCTGCTCAACCGCCTCTTGCCGGATCGCTTTTACGAGCTGTACGGCCTTACGGAAGGTTTCTGGACCATCCTCGACAAGACCCAGTCGCTACGCAAGGCCGGCTCGGTCGGGTCGCCGCCGTGCTTCTACGAGATGCGTATCGTACGCGAGGACGGCCGCGACGCGGCAACCGGGGAAGTCGGCGAAATCGTCGGGCGTGGGCCGTCACTGATGCTCGGCTACTACGGTCGCCCGGACCTCACCGAGCAGGCAATCCGCGATGGCTGGCTATTTACCGGTGATCTCGGTTACACCGATGGCGAGGGCTATCTCTACCTGGTTGACCGCAAGAAGGACATGATCGACAGCGGGGGGGTCAAGATCTACCCCAAGGACGTCGAAGAAGTCGCGGCCCGCCACCCGGCGGTGAGGGAGGTCGCCGTCTTCGGCGTCGCCCACGAGAAATGGGGCGAGACGCCAGTCGCGGCGGTGCGTCTGCGCGCCGGCGCGGCGGTCAGCGCTGGCGAACTGCTTGACTGGATCAACGAACGTGTCGGTGCCCGCTACCAGCGCCTGCACGCGGTCCAGATCATGGACGAATTTCCACGCAACGCCGCTGGCAAGACGCTGAAGCGGGAAATGCGGGACGCCTACCAGGCCGATCATCGGGACAGTGACTGACGGCAGCTGGCAGGCGCGGCCGAAGCCGGCCGTGCTGCCGAAATCGATGTTCTGCCGTCGGGAAGTCCGGTGCAGTGACGAAAGTGTGGTCGGGGGGAACGAGTGCGAAGCGGCTCGGTCACCGTTGGCGGCGACCGAGCCAGTGTGCTGGTTGTCACTGTTGATGGATGTAGGTCCCCGGCGCGTCGCAGATCGGCTCGTAGCCCTTGTCGGGAGCGCCCATCGCCGGTGCTGCTTCGGTGCCAGTGGAGTGCCGTTCGAGCCATTTTTGCCAAGCTGGCCACCAGGATCCCTGGTACACCGGCGTCGTCTGCTTCCAGGTCTCGGCGTCAAGAAAACGTTCGCCTTCGCGGCAGACGCTGAGCTGGTATGACCGGCGCGGGTGGCCCGGTTCATTGACGATGCCGACGTTGTGCCCACCGCTGGTGAGGACGAAAGTCAGTTCGGTCGCGTCGCTTTGCAGGTGCAGCTTGTATACCGAGTGCCACGGTGCCACGTGGTCGGCGCCGGCGGCCACGGCAAACATCGGCGCATGAATGTTGCTGATCGAGATCGCGCGCCCGGCGACCATGTACTTGCCCTGGAACAGCTGGTTATCGACATACAGGCGACGCAGCACCTCGGAGTGCTGACGATAGGGCATGCGCGTGCCGTCGGCATTCCAGGCCATCAGGTCGAACATTGGCTCGCGATGGCCAAGGTAGTACTCGCGGACCATTTTCGACCAGATCAGATCGGCTGACTTGAGGAGCTGGAAGCCACCCGAAACCTGCTTGTGCCCCAGGTAACCTTTCTCCCACATCATGTCTTCGAGCAGGGTGACCTCGCTGGCGTCCATGAAAACGTTGATCTCACCGACATCGGTGAAGTCGGTCATGGTGGTGAACAAGCTGATGCTGGCGAGGCGGTCGTCGCCGTCGCGAGCCATCGCCGCGGCGGCGATGGTCAGCAGAATTCCGCCCAGGCAGTAGCCGACGGTGTGAATCCTGCGTCCCGGCAGGATGTCGGAAATGGCGTCGATGGCCGCCATGGTTCCCAGCTTGCGGTAGTCCTCCATGCCCAGGTTGCGATGCTCCGCGCGCGGGTTCATCCAGGAGATCATGAACACGGTGTGGCCCCGATCGACCAGGTACTTGACCAGCGAGTTGTGCGGCGACAGGTCCAGGATGTAATACTTCATCATCCACGCGGACTGCATCAGCACCGGTTCGCGCTGGACGGTATCGGTGGTCGGCGAATACTGTATCAGCTCCATCAGCAGATTGCGATAAACGACCTTGCCCGGAGTAACGGCGAGGTTCTCGCCTACCCGGAAGGCCTCAATGCCGGCTGGCTTCTCGTCGCGCAGCGAACGACGGACATCCTCGCCATAGAACTCGGCCCCGCGCGCCAGATTGGCACCGCGCTCCTTGGTCGTCGCCTCGACGATCTCGGGGTTCAGGAAGGGGATATTGCACGGCGCCGACATGTCGAGAATCTGCTTGGCGGTAAACCAGACGGCGGCTTCGCCGTGCTTGGAAACGCCGCGGACGCCGGTGGTCGCGTTGTGCCACCACTGCTGGTTGAGCAGGAAACCCTGGTAAACCACGTTGTAGGGAAAACGCTCCCAGCCCGGATGGTCGAAGCGATGGTCACCTGGCAGTGGCTTGATGCACGGTTCGGCGGTGCCGGTGACCGCGGACGAAAGGGCATACGCTCCGAGGCGCATCGCCTTGCGCGCAGCTTTCGCCGCAAGTTGAAACTGCTTGCCGGGCGAGGCCGCCAGGTGAACTGTCCAGTCCAGATAGGCCATTGCCAGCGAGGCCGGCGACACGCCGCCACTGAACTGGCCGAGCGCGATGTTGGTCATGCGATCGATGTCTTCCAGCGCGCCGGAGTCGAGCAGGTGCCGGTCGCCGAGGCGGCGAGAGAAGTCGCCGTGGGCGTGGGACGCCGGCGTTGCTGCAGGGGAGGGCGGCGGTGCCACTGCTGCCGGAGTTGCGGGGGGCAGATTGGCAGCGCGTTGCTCCGTTACGGGGGCGGCTGGAGTGACGGCTGCTGCTGCAGGGGCTGCAGCCTCGACGGGCTTCTTGCGACGCGCTGTACTCTGCCTGCTGCGCCGCTTCGCTGTGTCAGCAGCTCCCTCGGGGAGGGCTGCATCGGCCGTGGGGGGTTCCGGGAGTTCTTTGAGCGTTTCGACCATGGGGATTCTCCTTTTTTGCGCTGACTCAGTTCAGCCGTGGGCGCATGTTCGCCCGCATCATTGGCCATCCTAAGCCATCGGCCAGGCCAATTCCTGATCCATGTCAACAGCTTGTGCGAGACCATCGATCGTCCCGTGGTAGGGATCGGGCGGCTGCGTCTCCGCCTCGCCTGCGGTCATCCCGGGATCAGTCGAGGCGACCGGCTTTCGAATGCCATGCTGCAGTGCGTCTGGTGCTTGACTCGGCAGTGCTCCGCATTCGACAATGCCGGCACTGCTCGCAGCCTTCCGCGGCTTGCCTGGAACTCGTCTCTGTGACGATGCGTGCCGGGTCAGGGCAGCCAATCGATACTGTTGCGGGGCAGCACACCCGGGGCCTTCGCCTGATCCAGAGGAGCCTCCTCGAATCAGCACGGAGCGCGCGATTTTCTGTGACGATGTGAGTTCTCATCAATCG
>ERZ761603.1630-NODE-1630-length-16502-cov-49.419043_pt1 | contig 16502 bp, 12 predicted proteins | sample MGYA00511879_ERZ761603 | MGnify/ENA primary metagenome ERZ761603 (study PRJEB28899, sample SAMN02850040) | bioreactor sludge metagenome | biome: EBPR Sludge; feature: EBPR Bioreactor; material: flocular biomat | place: Australia: Thorneside Wastwater Treatment... | reverse complement strand
GCGGCAGCAACGAGTACACCTTCAACCTGACGGTGAGCCCGGTCAATGATGCCCCGGTCATTACTTCTAGCATCTCTGCCCCCGTAGACGAAAACATCCCGACCAGCACCGTTGTCTACACCGCTACTGCAACGGACATCGACAACAGTGCAGCGGAAGTGACCTACAGCTTGGGAGGTACGCACGCCACCGCGTTCAACATCAACCCGAATACCGGTGAGGTGACCTTCGTCGATAGCCCGGACTTCGAAACCCTGTCCGTCTACAACTTCTCAGTGACAGCTCACGATACTGCTGGCGGCACCTCCGTCGCCCAGAACGTGACGCTGACGGTCAACGACCTGGACGACACCCCGCCGTCCGCAGTCGTCACCTCCATCACCCAGATGGTCAACGACTCCGGCGCCGCGGGCGACTTCATCACCAACGACGCTAGCGTCGACGTCAGCGGCACGTTCTCGGGCACACTGGGCGTGGGCGAGAGCATCCAGGTTTCCGCCGACAATGGTGCCAACTGGGTCACCGCCACCACCATCATCGGTAATGTCTGGGTGGCTACCGGTGTCGCGCTCATCCCCGGCTCGGGCACCCTGATCACTCGCACCATCGACGCGGCGAGCAATGTCACGCCCGGTGCCAGCGAGGACTACACCCTGGATACCGCCGCTCTTGCCAGCATCAGCCTCAATGACATCACAGCCGACAACGTGGTGAACATTGCCGAGTCCGCTGGCATGGTGGCCGTCACCGGCAGTGTGGGCGGCGAGGTCCAGGACGGTGATACCGTCACCCTTACCGTCAACGGTATCGCACACACCGGTGCAGTTTCGGGCGGCATCTTCAGCATCGACGTCGCCAGTTCCAACCTGGTTGCCGACCTTGACAAAGCCGTCGACGCCAGCGTCAGCACCACCGATACCGCCGGCAACAGCACGACCGCCACCACCACCAAGGCGTATGGCGTCGATGTCATCGCCCCCACCGCGGTCACCACCACACTGGTCAGCATTACGGACGACACGGGCAACCCGGGCGACTTCATAACCAGTGACGGATCAGTCACCGTCCAGGGGGCTTTTTCGGGCACCCTCGGCGTCGGCGAGAGCATCCAGGTCTCCGCGAATGGCACGAATTGGGTGAACGCCACCACTGCCGGCAGCATCTGGGTGGCTTCGAGTGTGACCCTGGTCGCCGGATCCGGCACGCTGACCACCCGCACGATCGATGCGGCCGGCAACGCTACGCCGGGGGCGAGCCGCAGCTACGTCTATACGACTCTTCCCGTCTTCACCGGCACACCCAATGCCGACACACTGACCGGTACCAATGCTGATGAACAGTTCCTGGGGCAGGGCAACAACGACGCGATCTACGCGTTGGGCGGCAACGACATCGTAGATGGTGGCTCGGGGGCCGATACGATGGTGGGCGGCTTAGGGAACGACACCTATTATTATGGCGGTCCAGGTGACGTGATTATCGAGAACAGCGACGAGGGTACCGACTTGGTCATAGCCGCATCGACGTACACCCTCGGGGCCAACGTCGAAAACCTGACGCTGGGCGGATTCCTGCCCAAGGACGGCTATGGCAACAGCCTCAACAACGTCCTTACCGGCAACACCGCCCAGAACATACTCTTCGGCTACGACGGCAACGACACCCTTTACGGACTCGACGGCAACGACACCCTCGATGGCGGCAAGAACGCCGATAGTCTGATCGGGGGCAACGGCGACGATTCACTGGTGGGGCAGGCGGGTTCGGACTACCTAGAAGGCGGCGCGGGTAACGACACCCTCAACGGCAGCACTGAGGCCGACACGATGCTGGGTGGCGACGGTGACGACACCTATTACTACGGCGGTACCGGTGATGTCATCATCGAAAACAGTGGTGAGGGTATCGATCTGGTCATTGCCAAGGCAACCTACACCCTCGGTGCCAACCTAGAGAATCTGACGCTGAGTGGTACCAGCGCGATCAGCGGCTATGGCAATTCCCTTCACAACAATGTCCTCACGGGCAACAGCGCCGGCAACAATCTCTACGGCTACAACGGTAACGACACGCTCTACGGCCTTGACGGCCACGACACCCTCGACGGGGGCAATGATGACGACAGCCTGTTCGGTGGCAACGGGAACGATTCACTGGCGGGACAGGGAGGTTTGGACCACCTCGAAGGCGGCGCTGGCAACGATACCCTCAGCGGTGGCTCGGGGGCCGATACGATGATCGGTGGCGACGGTAACGATACCTATTACTACGGCGGCACAGGTGACGTCATCACCGAAGACAGCGACGCGGGTATGGATCTGGTCATTGCGGCCGCAACCTATACCCTTGGTGCCAACGTCGAGAATCTGACGCTGAGTGGGACGGGCTCGAACCAAGCCAAAGGCAACTCCCTGGCCAACGTTCTCACGGGCAACAACGGCAGCAATCAGTTGTTCGGCTACGGCGGTAATGACACCCTGTATGGCGGCTTGGGCAACGACACGCTTACCGGCGGCGACGACGCCGACCAGTTCGTGTTCAACACTGCACCGGGCCCAACCAACAAGGACACCATAGCCGACTTTATCAGCGGCACGGATCTCGTCGTACTGGAGAACGCGGTGTTTGCTGCCTTTGTCCTGACAGGCACCCCCGATGCCGCCAGCTTTGACTCAGGATCAGGTCGGACGGCTGCCGACGACGCGCTTGATCGGCTGGTTTACAACACAGACAACGGAAATCTTTACTACGACTCCGACGGCGTCGGCGGTGCTGCCGCGGTACAGATCGCCACCCTGACCGGGATCCCAACACTCAGCCACGATGATTTCCTTATCGTCTGAGCTGATGTAGTCATTCCGTGAGATGACGGGGCACGCTCCGAGGCGTGCCCCGCTTTTTTTCTCCGAACAGGGTAAGAAACAGCGGTTGCTACGCCCCAGCCTTGTAGACGGAGAGTCTCCGGTCGCCAGACCGATAGCTGGGCCTAGCAGAACCCCACTTCCGTTCGCAGCGAAACTCCTAAGCCCCGACGAGGGTCATCGCGAACGCGACGAGGCGGTCAGGCCGGTCAGTAGCGCAAGCATTTTCATTGCCAAGACCGACCGGTCGTATTTGCGGGCCGCCACCATACACATCGAGCGGTAGCTCGCGTAGCTCTGGTCGTCGCTCGACAAAGCTTTCAGATGTGCGACCAACTGATCGGCATTTTCTGGCTCAAAAGTGATTCCGACTAGTTCGGCACGCACAATGTCCGCTGACTCGCCAGCCACCCCGTGCAGCACCGGTAAGCCCATGCCCATGCACTCGAACAACTTGGAGGGAATCACGGTAGTGAACAGTTCCGTCTTCCGCAGGTGAATGATCGACACGTCGAGCAGGGACCAGTAGCGGGCAACTTCCTCCTTCGGCACCGAATCAATAAACGTAACGTTTTTCAGTCCGCGCCTTTGTGCATCGTCCTGAAGCGCTGGCTTGCGTGCCCCGTCGCCGAGCAGCATGAAGTGGAAGCGTTGCCCCAGGCCCTCCGAAGATAGCCTGTCAGCCGCATCGAGAATCGTTTCCAGGTGATGAGCCAGCCCATGGGTGCCGACGTATCCGCCGACAAACCTGCCTTCGAGCCCGTATTGCCGAACAAGGACTTGATCCTTCGGCCTCGGTTTGAAGCGCGACATGTCGACGCCATTGGTCACGACATGGATCTTGTTGCCCTCAATGCCGCGCTTGATCAGGTTGTCACGAAACGCATGAGTTACCGAGACAATAAGCCGGGCGTTTCTATAGAGGAAAAGCTCCAGCCGCTCCAGCCAGCGAATCGCAGCCGAGTCCTGCATCGCACCCACTGCCCTGATTGACTCCGGCCACAAGTCGCGCAGTTCAAAGACAAAAGGTATTCGCTTGAGAACGCTGACCGCCCACGCCGCGCAGACGGTGAAAAACTGGGGCGAGGTGCCGACCACCACATCCACTTGACGAACAAACAGGGAAGCCAGGGTCGCGGTGATCATGAAGCTCTGGTAATCCAGAATCCGCTTGACGAATCCTTCGTTGGCGGTAATGTAGGACCACACCCGAATCACACGAATGCCCTCTATGATCTCGGATTGCCAAAGCCTGTTGCGATAGCCCTTGTAAACGCGACCTTTGGGAAAGTTCGGGACGCAGGTAATGACCGTAAGCCGCTGTCCAGCCCGGACCCATTCCCGGCAGTGCTCGAACGTCCGGCTGGCTGGGGCATTTACCTCCGGCGGGAAGTTGTCGGTCAGGAAGAGGATGTGCATGTCACTCCCAAAAGAAGCCGACCGTCAGCTCACTGCTCTCGAAGAGGATCTCGATACAGTGGCTGGGTAGCGAAACACCGAACCCGGGGTGCCAAGTCGAAGGCACGAGCTTCGCCTGACCGCCTGACACACACCAATGGACCTTGTGATGACCTTGCAGAAGAAGCTCCTGATCGCCGGCGACCAGCACATCCGGGTGCAGATAGAATCGGCTCACCGCCCTTCGGAACCGTCCAGAAAGCGAATCAGTCACCCGCAGGCTGTCGTCTGCGAACTCCCACTGCCGCAGATGAATCGGTGCGCCCCGGAGACGCCGATAGCCATCGTGAGTACAACGAACCAGCAGTCTCCCTCCTGGAACCGCCCTTGCCGGAAAGACTTCCGGAACACCGGGCCGCGCTCGCCTTGCCACCCTGAAGCCCGACCAAACTTCGGACGAGTTCTCGCCATCTATCTCGACCGTATTGTGCGCCGCGGTGCCTCGCTGTCGGTGCCGTTCGCCATCCTGGCCGTAGCGTGAAGTCCCCGAATTTACCAGCACCCGCTGGCCAAAGAGACTCAATTCGAAGCTGAGGGTGTCGGCGTGCGCATGCCCGGGCTGATACTCTGGTCCGACTTCGGCTACATCCAGCAACGCCTTGCCGCCCTGTGCAAGTGAAACAACAATGTAGCCTGTCTCAACCAGAAAAGCACACGAAAGGGGGTCGCCCGGGACTTTGCCGACGCCACAGCCCAGCGCCGCCGCATAGGCCTGGATTTGCTGCGGCTTTGGCGCAATTCCAAGAGCCGCGTCGTTGAAAAAGGAAATGTCGCCATCGGGGTGGCACATATACGCTAGCCACACGAGCCCGCGTTCGACCACTGCACGCCACTCATCGGCGCGTTCGGTCAGTGGCGCCAGCCCGCTTCTCTCAGCCAGGTTGACCAGATCGCACAAATCCCACAGCAAGGTTGCGTGGTACATGGGTGACAGCTCGAAATGGCCGCCGTCGTGCAGGAACTGCGCCTTGACCTCCCGGTCAAGGATGCGCAGACCTCGCTCCAACCATCCGGTGCCGGGCGCTGCCGCCAGGAAAGCCCCGACAAAGGTCAACGCCTTACCATTGGCGAACAGGTGATTGGCCTGAATGTGGCGTTCTTCCAGGGCGGCGAGTGCCTGAGCCTGGCGTGCCATGCTGTCCAGCCATCGCGCAGGAACCCGGGGTTGCCGCGCACACCACTTCACCAGATTCACCAGCCGCAAGGACAAGGGATAAGGCTCCCAGCCATTGCCGGTCAGGGGAGGATTATCGTTGATCCACCGCTCGATCAGCCACGTTTGTTGCTCGAGCCGATTGTCCGCGTCGGCCGCGTTAAGATCGTCAAGATAGTGCAGATTGTATAGCCAGAGCTTGCTCTTCTCCCCTGTATTCCAGTCTGCAGGTGACCGGACCTGACCACTCTCGCCCAAGAACTCGAACGTACCCAATTGCCGATGGCTGCGGGCCCCCACCAGCGGCGCTGCCCAGGGACGCCCCCAACGAAGCCGAGACACATTAGCCACCGGCAGAAGTGCCCGCCGAATGACGATGGGCTTCCCCAGGTGGTAGTAGAGCTGATAAGCGATCTGCTCCATCCGCAGATGGCGAACCGTATGAAACAACCGTGCAAGGGGCAGCGCCGCCACTGGTTAGACCGTCAAACCTGGTCGAGGCAGCGCGCTACCGACCACCGCCGCACCTCTCTGAGACACCCGGCCTTGGCCTAATCGCTCCTGTCTTCACTTCACGCCCCGCGAACAAACATTCGAAAGCGGGGCCAAGCATGCCAGCAGATCGGGCTTGGTCTGCCAAATGCTCACTTGTTGGTACCTGCCAACTCGATGGCAACGCGGCTGACCTCGAGAATCTCTACAAACGGAACGGGTTGCGCTCCGCCGGCCTGGACCGCTTTGACGAATGCCGCTGCGCAGGCCGTCTGCCCCTTATCCTGCCGCCAGAGATTCATCTTCTTGAAGCCAGGCCAGCTATATCCTTTCAGCTTGATAAAGTTGTCCAGTTGCAGCACCCGCCCAGCCACGAACACCTCAAGACGTTCCTTGGGAAACGACTTCGTCCCGTTGGCAAAATAGTGGACGGTGCCGATGGAACCATCCTCAAACCCGAGTTGGAGGGTCACCGTTTCCCCGGTCGACGACGCCATCGTCGAGCGTTCGTACCTGCTAATGGGCGAACCAGCCAGGTAGCGCAAGAGATCAATGAAGTGGCAGGCCTCGCCGACGATCCGCCCACCACCTATCTCCATGTCCTGGGTCCAGTGGTCCGGGGGAATCACCCCCGCGTTCACGGTCATCACCAATGCCTTCGGCGCGGTGACGCCTGCCAGCAACGACTTCATCTTCGCCACCTGTGGCGCGAACCGCCTGTTGAAACCCACCATCACCAGCGGCGCCTTGCCGTGGGCAGCCGACCGGGCGTGTGCCGCCTCGATGTCCTCCAGTTCCCTCTGCGTCAAGCACATCGGCTTCTCCACAAAGAGATGCTTTCCCGCAGCCAGCGCCTGCAAGACGAACCGTGCATGGCTATCGTGCCGGGTAGTGATCACCAAGGCATCCACCTTCGGATCGATGAATAACTTGTCCGTATCAGTCGTAGTTTCGCCAAACCCATGCTTGGTGCCTGCATGCACACCACTTACCCCGGCACTGGAAGCCACCGAGACCAGATGCGCTCCGGCCTGTTTGAATGCGGGAATCAGCACCGCCGTGGCGTAGTTACCGGCACCGACAAACGCGACCGAGGGCGTCGCTTCTCCTCTTGCTCCGCGTGCGATCCGGGGTGAGTGAGGCCGCACGGGTACGGTGCGCCTCTGCATATCGGTATCGGGCTTCTCCTCACGGCTCGGGTATTCAAGCAAAATCCCCATTGAAGGCTCGCTACCCCCGACGACTGCATACGCCTCTTCCGTCTTCTCTAGCTTGAAGCGGTGCGAAATCAGTGGCTGCACATCAAGCCGGCCGTCGGCCAACATGTCGAGCACTGCCTCGAAGTTGCGTTGCTCTGTCCAGCGAACGAATCCAACCGGATAGTCGTGCCCCTTTTCCTCATACTCAGGGTCATAGCGGCCTGGTCCATACGACGCAGAAACCTGGAAGCTGAGTTCCTTCTTGAAAAAATCATCGCGTGACAATTCCAGGCCAGTTACCCCCACCAGGACGATCCGACCGCGCTTGCGGCACATCAGGGCTGCCTGGTGCATCGGCTCGCTGCTCCTGGTGGCCGCGGTCACAAGAACTGCATCGACGCCACGCCCGCGAGAGAAACGTTCCGCCATCTGCACCGGGTCTTCCCCTGCGCCGAGGTTCACAGCCTCAGCACCGAAGGACTTTGCCAACGACACCTTGGCCGGGTCGAAGTCAATACCCAGCACCCTGCAGCCATTGGCACGAAGCAACTGCACCGCGATCTGGCCAATCAGGCCGAGACCGGTCACCACGACAGTTTCCCCCAAGGTTGGTTGCACCAGCCGGATACCCTGAAGGGCAATTGCGCCGATCACCGTAAATGCTGCTGCTTCGTCCGTTACCACGTCGGGAACTCGTGCGCAGAGGTTGACCGGCACACTTACCACCTCGGCATGCTTGCCATTGGATGCCACACGATCCCCGACGGCAAACCCATCAACACCGCTTCCCACCGCCAAGACAATGCCGGCATTGCAGTAACCCAAGGGCAGGGGCTGCTCCAGCTTGTTGCGCACAGCGTCCAGGGTCGGCATCAAGCCATCGGTCTTGATCTTGTCCAACACCATGCGCACTTTCTCTGGCTGCTGCCGTGCCTTCTCAATCGGGTTGGCCTTGCCGAAATCGAGCATCATCCGCTCTGTGCCTGCGGAGATCAGTGAGCGGGTCGTGCGGATGAGCACTTGGCCCTTGGTTGGGTTAGGGCAAGGTACTTCGGCCATCTGCGTAGCCCCGGTCTTCAGGTCTTGGAGAACTTGTTTCACGTACTCGAATCCTCTCTAAAAACACGCACCCTGCCTTGGCAGTGTCTTCCCGAGCGCGATCCCTGGGGCTAGCCATAGAAACAGTTGGCGTGCCGAGCTAACCACGTCTCACCACAGGTGTGGCTGCCCTGGCAGGACGTCGCCCTTAAACCACCACGAGACGTGTTCGCAGTAATGAACCGTCGCGTTCGCCAAGCTCCTCCAGCCCCAGCGAATCCCATCCTCTCCGGGCGTCCCGTCGTCACGTCTCGGCAGAATCGTCGGACGATCGGATCTTGAGGCGGATCTTTCCGGCACCCGAACGAACCGGTTCGCGAACTACTTCGATGTCCCAGTCGATATCGAGATCACCAAAATCAAAGCCTCGTCGGAGAGCCTGTGCGTCTGCTGGGAACTGACCCGGCGTCACGACGAAAACGATTCGACCTGGAGCATCCTGGCGTACCTGCACGTGCTGAATCGTCCCAAAAGCATTATGATGACGCCCGAAAATGATAGCCGTAAGCGCAAGTCTATTGCCCTTACGATCGACCACAAAGTCCCCAACCCGCCCCTCAGAAATCCTGAAGGCCAAGGCACCGGCCAACGGCGCAACCGGCTCGATCAGGTCACCCGTGTCGTAGCGGATAAACGGATGAACGCGATTGTGCAGTGAGGTACAAACCAGACGGTGCGTAGTCCCCGTATCCGACGGCACCGCCTCGGCGTACCCATAGGTCGGCAATGACTGATATACGCCTAGGGCCGTTTCCCGCGCCAGCACTGCCATCTCACTGTGCCCATACCAGCTCACCACGTTAGTCGATAGGATCCGCTCTATCGCCTCGCGGTAAGTCGGCGCGGGGTACTCTGACCCGAGTAGAACCCCGAACAATCGCGCCCGAACGATGGCCGCGAATGAAGGTGCATGGACATCCAAGGCGTGTGCAAATTCCGCCACAAGGCTGGGATAGCCGTGGACCCACCGAATCACCTTTGTACGGGGCAACGCCAAGACAGCCTCCACCACCTCCTGCATGGAACAATTGGAGTTGACCACGTGCTCATTGTGCACCGCGTTGTAGCGCAGTGGCTGCCGCCGGTCGAAATGCTTGCCACGGAAGGTAAGCTTCAAGTGCTGCGGTTGATAACCGCGCGCCTTCCAGATGTGGTGCATATGGGCCCATTCGCGGGCAAATGCCTGCTGGTCGAGTTGGAACTCCAGCGGCTGCCCTGATGTGCCACCGGTGTTAACGCTGAACCCGCGCGCAACACGAGCGCAGCGGGCAGCCAAAGGGACACCCTGCAGATCTGCCTTGGTGACTACAGGAACATGTGCCCAGTCCTGGATGCTTTGTACCTCATCCGGAGAGAATCCCCTCGCACCATAAAAATCTCTATAAAATCCAACTTGGTCAACAGCAAGCTTCAGAATTGCACGCAATTGTCTTGAAAGCCGAGCATCCCATTCGGCTGGATCAACACACTCCGCGACGCGGATCGCATTCGCCGATTGTCGATAGGCTGCGCCCAAACGCACACCAAAAGGAACGTGCGTCAGCGGCTGTCCCAACCCTTCGGGCAAATTTTCGACAATTTTTTTTATCACCTCGCGAATTGACATTCTACTCTGCCCGACGCATCGCCTTGAGCCCCGCCTTGGAAGCAGCGTCGATCAACATCTGCCGCGTACCTACCCAACGATCTCGCAGCCAATTCCCTATAGAATCATCCGGGTCAACGTACATTGGCAAACCCTTTCGCTTGACACGGTTAACCTTGAACCAACTGACATACGCCTCGTGGCTAAAGCCCTGGAAGTCCGGCCTGAGCGAGAAATTTGTGCCATTCACCGGTTCACTGAATTGGTACCGTACCAAGGTAGGCGGCGTGAAACGCGCGTGATGAACGGTATCTCCCTCGTCACCAAGCTCGATCGCAATCTGTTGAAAGCTGGAGTCCGGAAAGCGCAACCTACCCCCAAAAAACCGGCCATAGGAGAATGCCCAGTTGCCCAGGCTGTAAGCAATCGTTCGCCCCTTGTAGCGTTCGACCGGGCCAACCACGTGCGGATGATGACCGATCACCGCATATGCACCCATATCGACCAACTCCATCGCCAGTTTCCTGTGCGCAGGCTGTGGGTACCTCTCGAACTCGTAGTTGCCGTGAACCACGACTACGACCCGCGCTTTCGGTGCCAAAACTAGTGCCTCTGCGACCTGTCGTCGAACGGAACGTCCCTCCAGAACGTTGACCCCCATGCGCACTAAGCCAGCGGGCCGACACCCGATGACGGGCCAGCCAAAGCCCAACAACAGATACGTGTGGCGCCCCGAAGACACGGTCGCAAACTTGCGCGCGGAATTCTCGTTAGCTCCAGCAGCGAAGCCGCACAAACCCAGCCTGCCTAAAGCATCATACGTGCGAGCGACTCCCTGCGGCAAATCGTGGATATGATTATTCGCGAGAAAAACCGGACCCAGCCTGAAAGCAGCGAACGAGCGGGACCAGTCACTCGAGTTACATACACCCCATTTTGGGAAAGCGCCAGGAGAACCAATAGCGCCTTCGAGGTTGAGGCACCACGGCGCTTCCCGTACTTCAACCGGAAACTCCTCGAATCGGTGAACTGCTTCCGGTGCAATGGCGACGTCGCCCGCGAGAATCACCTGACCACTCCTTTGACAACGTTCGACAACAGCGAAAGATTCCTCACGACCGCCTCCTCATTGACGCAAGTTTGCCGCGCATAGGCACAGGCACGTCTCCGCCGCCGCAAACGCCGCTCCCTGCTTTCGGACGCCAGCCCCTCTATCACCGCGACGTACGCCTCCGGATCGCCCAGCGGCCGCACGAAGCCAGCGCCAGCCTCATCCAAATCGCGCCATGGTGTCCGGTCACTGATCAGCGGCGGCGTGCCCGCCGCGAGCGATTCGAGGATGGCATGCCCATAATTCTCCCCTTGTGTAGGCAGGAAAAACAGGTCGTATCCGCTCATTATATCCTTTACGTACTCATGGGGAACTACCCCGCGGTAGGCAAACGACACATTGTCCGGAAGCTCGCCTGCCAGCGCCTTGCAGCGCGCCCAGTACGATGGATTGTCAACAAGACCAAACACATCGAATACCAGCGGTACTCGGACCCTGCTCACGACGTGCAAGGCAAAATCCAAGTTCTTGACGACGGACACTCGAGAGAGAAAAACCACGCGTAGCACTGCACCCTCCGCTCTCTCCTCGCTCGCCCATTGGGCTTCATCATCGCCGATCTTTGAAGGTAGATTCGGGGCAATCACCACTAATTCTTCGCCTATCTGAAGTGTCTGCCTGATATCCGTTGCTTCATATGGACTTGACGCTTGCCATGTCACATTCTCATAAACGCCTAGGAGCTTTGCCAACGCGATATAACAGCGCTTTCTCAGCCTGCGGATGGCCAAAGCGCTAGCCGAGAACTCCCCGCGCGGCGCCACTATGACGGGTTTCCGAGCCCCCGACTCCATTCGTTCTGCAAGTAACGGCAGAATGGTGAATCTGGGAGCAAAAAAGCTATTCAGATACAACACATCATGGGCCGTCGCCCTGAGCAAGCGCCGTATGTTGCCAAATCGCATGAAACCCCGAGAAGCGTAAAAAACTGAGGCATTCCCCACTCTATTCCAACTATTCACCTCAATGTTTGGAAACGAGACATCCTCAAAGGAATCGCGATCGCTACACACGATCCGAAACTCAAAGTGACTCCCCAGATGTTCGACGAGATTGGCAATAGTTCGCACCGGGCCGCCGCTCTTATACGCTGGGAGGTAGAAGCGAACAAAGACCAAGACAATTGGTTTCAATTTCTGCCTCGCGGCTGTTGTGGATTTGCTCTACACGTAGAGTCAGATACGTCGCCAAGAATTATACCAGAGATCATTGTTTAAAAAGAGCCACTCGTGCGTCGCACTTCCAAGCCCGCAGCGTCAGCCCTTCGGGCTAGCCCACTCCTCCAAAGAGCTGACCGCTCCGCTCGCGAGTAGCTCTTAGCTCGAAGAAGTTCGCGGGCCTCAAGAGCCTCCGTTCCTTCCTTTCGTCGCCTGACTGCCAACAGAGCTAAAACCGAAAACTGCAGCCAAAACATAACCGCAAACTTGTTTAGGGTGAGAACAGGAGCGCCAGCGCTTGCTATCAGCGCATATATCACAAGTATTCTCATGTAAGACGCAAGACGACGATCTATAACTCTTCGAGAGGATGACCGGAACAGCTCAACGAAGATTCCGCAATAGAGTGCAAGGCCGACCAGTCCGCCAAACATTAATGGTTGTAAGAATCCACTGTCGAAAATGTCAACGTATTGCATCCCGTAACCAATAACCGGACTCTGATCTAGCAGACTCTGAACCCTAGACGTTATCGTTCCGTCTTCAGACCCGTAGCGACCCGCCGTGTACAACACAACAGCCGAGCCGCCATCACCCATCTTAAAATATCTGTCAAATCGCTCCAACCCTTTCCACTGAACTTCGCTGACCCCTGCAAAGAACACCAAGAACCCAGCCAACGCAAACCCCGACGCTATCGCCCACCGAACCGACAAGACGTTTCCATGCCTGAGGTGATAAAACCCGGCCAATACCAGTCCTACGAAGAACGCCTTCGAAACCGTCAACATTCCACCAAAGCATATCACCAAAAAAACAGGCACATAAACAAGGGCTCTAAGTGCGCCGCCATAATACAGATATGTGGCCCCGATCAGCGCAGATCCGTAGACTATTCCCGCTTCAAACGGGCTTGCAAAGGTCCCAATAATCCTACCCATCCCTACCGATCGATCCCATACGTTCGTTTCGCTGAGAGCACTCCTGGCGGGCAAGAAGTAATCTATAAACCATGGCACACCGAACAACACGTGATATAGTGCGACCATAGAATTGAATAGCGCCCCAACACACATCATCGAGATCACCACTTTCAGAACACTGATCAAATGCGCTCCGGCAGCGTTTCTCAGCAAAGCTGCGCCGAATATCATTACTGCGACCGGCTGAAGGTAGCTTTCCAGACTCGCTAGATAGCCATATTCAAAAATGCTTTCGCCATGCAGTATAGCAGAGATGGTACTCCAGATAATGAACAGAACAAAAATTATGCACATCCTCGCTATTCGGGTATTATCGAAAATCTTCCTGCCAGTCAAAAAAAGCCAAGGAGTTAATGCCACGACTCCCCCATAAAGAACCAGTTGCTCCAACCGGACCAAAGGCATGAGGTATGGCCCAAAGCAGGATAAAACGAGGATAGCAATCACATACTGTTCTCTCATCGTAATCTCGACATTTAACGGCTATTAAGGGAACCGCTGATCAGTGGATCACAACACGCGCCAAAGCCGCTCTCGGTCGAGAAACCGAGCGCTCGCGGTCACGCGTCGCGCCATTCCGACCGTTTTCTCCGGGGTTCAAAGCCTCGTCCTGGCCTTTGCCGCTCCTTTTCGGGGCTCTTCGCGGTGCTCAGAACGCACCTTGGCTACGAGGGGCCAGAAGGAACCCCTCGGCAATGACCAGATTGGCCAGCGCAAAGAAGATGTGCAATTGGGCCGTTTTCTTCTTCAGCCCCTTGTAGAGGATCTTGCGACGGCTGAAGAGATTCTTCACGATGTAAAAGGGTTGCTCGACCTTGGAGCGGATGCTCGCCTTGACCGATTCCAGGCGACGCAGCAGTGGGCCAAGCTTGCTGCGCTTGGTCGCCACCTGCCAGTCGATGTCCCGGTCTTTCAACTTTTCGCGCTTCTCGACACCGGTGTAACCGGCATCCAGATACACGGTCCTCTCTTCGCGGTGCAGCACTTCGGCGGTCTGCGTCACGTCGGCGATCGTTCCCTCGCGCATCATCAGCCCCTTGGCCTTCAGTTGCGCGTTGATCGCCGCGAGGATGGCCTTCGACAGGTCCTTCTCTTCCAGCAAATGGCGAAACTGCAGGAGCGTCGTCTGATCCGGCACGGCCTCTGGCGACAGACCGATCCGCACGAATCCCCGCAACGCCTGGATGTCGGCGATCGCATCCTCCATCCTCTCGTCCAACAGGCCGTACCAATGCTGGATCAGGTACACCCGCAGAATGCGCTCCAACCCGATCTGCGGCCGGCCGCGCTTCCCTTTCGGGTAGTGCGGTTCGATGATCGCCCGCACATCGTGCCCAGGGATAACCCGTTCCATGTCGGCAAGAAAGCGCTCGCGTCTGGTTACCCGACTCATCGCGGCAAACTGGGCTTCCGAAAAGCTGATCTGCTTCTCTGGCACAATCCCATCCTCCGCGACGCGCGCATTATACCGGCGGCATCGTCCACAGGGGCGACTAAATCAGTGCGTCTTTAAGGGAGTGTGAACGATTGCCGTTCCGTAGTCCGCGGCACACTGGGCCCGTCTCTCCCACGACGTCACACCAAGCGCAAACGCCTACATGCCAAGTATGCAGAACCCCAAAGCACGAACCCTGAAATTCCGTGCGCAAGCGCTCCAGTTCTGCCACCCAGACCAGAGTAAACGCCTAAGACCGCAATGAGCGAAAGGATGACAAACCATACGAAGATCTGTGCAAGCCATGTCCACTGCTGGTTGCTCGCGAGAAGTGCGTTGCCAAAAGTATTCGCTGGTGCACTAATGATGGCAGCCCCCATATACGCAGCGATAAACAAGGGCGCTATAGCATAGCGTGCCCCATAAAGTCCGCTGAGAATTGGCCATCCTAAAGCAACCAGAAGGCACACAACCAAGGATGCACAAACAGAGAGCAAAGCCGTAAATCGGATGATGACGGATTGCTGCCCATGATGCTCCCCAGACGCGCGAATCAGCCGCGGCAGAAGCACACGAGATACCATTCCCGGAACTAACAGGCCTAACGCATACCACTGAAGCCCGATACTGTACAGCGCAAATTCGTAGACGCCGTCCTCACCAAGAAGAACAATCCGCCCGATCACCCAGCTCCCAGATGCAGAAAGCAGAGTTACGAAAAACATGGGCCCGGCAAACCTCATTACACTTAGCAAACTGTCTCTGGTGATCCAAAGATTGCAGGCGATTCGGCGCCACCCAACTACCTGTAAGACAGCGCCACACTGCCATCCCGCCTTGACCAGAGCTGCAACGCCAAGGGCGGTCATAGCGACAAGAGGCGACTTATACTTCGCAGCCAGAAGTGCCCCCACAACGACGATTGCCCCGTACGCCAGAGAAGCTAGTGCAGCCATCCGATAGCGCTCGAGCCCTACAAGAGCTCCAGCAGGTACAACTCCAAGCGCTGTCGCACCAATACCGGCTGCCAGCAACCACTTGGGTACATCGAGACTCGCACTCAGCCACTTCTCTGGGATTACTAGTATCGCGACGAACACCGCTAGGGAAATCAACAGGGAGGCTGAGAACAGCGTACCGAGAGGCTTCGAATCTAGCACTTCTCCATCACAGTCGACTTCAGCAAAGAACCGGGATGCGGTAGCCCCTAGTCCAAGTGCCGCGTAAGCAGCCAACATCGCAGTAGTCAACTGAAAGTAGGAATAGGCGGCAAATGCTGCGGTTGTCAGTTCACGGGCAAGAACGATCGAGGCAACCACTAGCGACCCGCGAGCGAGGACGTGGCCAACCAAAGACCAGAACGCGTTGCTCGCGAGGTCTCTCTTAATACTCATGCATCGGCCATACATGTTTTAGTGGCGAGGTCAGCTGTCGCGATTTTCATAACCTGCCTGCTCTTTATCCGAAATGTCGTGTGATTGGTAGACTTGTCAGTTCCGCGACTTTGTGGAAGGGATACGACGGCATGAAGCGGGTGGGCCATTAGGGAACCTCTGCTCAATGGACCTCCACACGAGCCAATGCCATTCCAAGGCGCTCGCGGTCACGCCTCGCGCCATTCCGCCAGATTTCTCCGGGGTTGAAAGCCTCGTCCTGGCCTTTGCCAACTGCAATTCATCACAGCAGGTTCTGTCCAACAAGCACCGAGCCATTCCTCGGCAAGCCAGGGAAAACATACCGCAGGTCCTGGGTCTTCAGCCCATAGATACCCTGAAACATTCCACCCAAGACTGCGCGGTACTCGTTCAACACCGGCACATCCCGATTCTGATGCAGATGGCTCTCCCGTAGCCGATCCTGCTCGCCGTAGATCACCCCCCCTGAAATCCCGCCACCGAGCAGCCACAGAGTACTTCCATGACCGTGATCCGTGCCCTTGCTGCCGTTTTCGCGGAAGGTGCGACCAAACT
>ERZ761603.1629-NODE-1629-length-16509-cov-62.480430_pt1 | contig 16509 bp, 5 predicted proteins | sample MGYA00511879_ERZ761603 | MGnify/ENA primary metagenome ERZ761603 (study PRJEB28899, sample SAMN02850040) | bioreactor sludge metagenome | biome: EBPR Sludge; feature: EBPR Bioreactor; material: flocular biomat | place: Australia: Thorneside Wastwater Treatment... | reverse complement strand
CCTTGGGGATTCGACCCTTCTGGGGGTCGGCTGGTGGATTGGGGGATTTTCCGTTCTGAAGATTGGCCGCTGACAACAGCGAACCAAAGACCGGCTACCCAGGGACCGCTCGACAGCGCCAGGGAACGCTCCGCAAACTGCTCACCCACAGGACAGCCAGCTCCAGACGCCAGGACCCCCAGGATGAAGAGACCCCGCGCCCCGTCTCCGACCGCTCCCCGGTGGATCGACTGGCCCCACTGGCCCCCCCGTGCCCTGCTCGCCGTTGCCGCCCTGCTCTGCGCCCCGCCCGCCTGGAGCGCCGCCTGCAGCTACCCCAACTTCGCGATCGGCTTCGAGATCTCCGCTCGGCAGGGCCCTGACAGCACCGGCAAATACCTCTTCGCCGTCTCGCCCCTGCGCTGCAACGCCAGTGGCAGCGTCATCCACGACAGCGGCCTCGGCTTCTCCGACGGCTACGAAATGGGCTGGTACACCCCGACCGCCATCCGGGAAGCCCTCCAGAAATCCTTCCTCTTCAACCTCAAAGCCTTTGAAGGCTGGTGCCGCCTGCACTACCTCGGCATCCACCGGACGTACCGCGGCGAAGTCGCCGGCGTCGACGTCAACCGCTATCCCGTCCAGCCGACGCCCCACCTCGGCGTCTTCCCCAGCCCCCTCCACCTGCCGCTCGGCGACACCCCGCAAACCTACCTGCGCGATGCCGTCGCCGAACCGGACAGCAACCTGTGCCATCTACCGGCCCAGATCAAGGAAGCGCAAAGCTGTATCGGCAACCCCATCGTCCCCGGCCAGGGCTGCAAGCGCCAGCAAGAAACCGATTACCGCGCCGCCGGCACCTCACCACTCGACTTCATCCGTCACTACGACAGCCAGAACCCCTACCACGACCTCAGCGCACCGCCGCGCCCGCTCGGCAACCGCTGGCGGCACAACCACGAAGTCAGTCTCAACCCCAGCGTCCCCGGCCTCGTCGTCGTCCAGCGCGAAGACGGCCAGATCCACCACTACCGCCAATCCGGCAATAGCCCATGGACCGCCGACGCCGACCTCGTCGGCCAGCTCAGCCAGACCGGCCAAGGCTGGATCTGGCACGGCCCCGACGACGCCCGCGAAACCTTCGACCGCAGCGGCCGCCGCCTCAGCCGCACCCTCGCCGACGGCCGCCGCCTCAGCTACACCTACGATGCAACCGGTCGCCTCAGCGAAGTCAGGGACCCGGCCGACCGCCGCCTGCAACTCACCTACGACCTCGACGGTCGCCTGACCACCCTCACCGACCCCGCCGGCCAGACCACCACCTACCGCTACGACCCCGACGGCTCACTCGACACCGTCCGCTACCCCGATCACAGCGAACGACGCTACACCTACACCCAGGTCACCGTCGCCGGCCAGCGCCAGCCGGCCCTGCTCACCGGCCTCATCGACGAAAACGCCACCCCCTACGCCAGCTGGACCTACGACGCCAACGCCCGCGCCACCAGCAGCGAACACGCTGGCGGCGTCGACCGGCACCAGCTCACCTACCAAACCAGCGGCGACCAGATCACCGGCGTCACCCTCACCCACCCCCTCAACGCCGTCAGCCAGCACAGCTACCAGGCCATCCTCGGCGTCAACAAAGTCAGCCGCAGCAGCCACCCCCTGCTTCCCGGCCTCAGCCAGACCTACACCTACGACGCCAACGGCAACCTCAGCCGCCGCACCGACTTCAACGGCCGCCTCGACACCACCCAGCACGACCTCAGCCGCAACCTCGAAACCCGTCGCAGCGAAGCCACCGGCCAGGCCGAAATGCGCACCATCTCCACGCACTGGCACGCCACCTGGCGCCGCCCCGTCCAGCGGGCCGAACCCAATCGCCTCAGCACCTGGGCTTACCACGGCGACACCGCCGCCGGCAGCCCCATCAGCTGCGCCCCCGACCCCCAGCCACTCGCCCTCGTCTGCCAGCACACCGAACAGGCCACCACCGACACCGACGGCAGCAGCGGCTTCAACGCCACCCTGACCGGCCAGCCCCGCACCTGGACCTACCGCTACAACGAGCAGGGCCAGGTCCTCAGCGCCGACGGCCCGCGCACCGACCTCGTCGACCTCACCACTTACCGCTACTACGACCTCGACGACCCCGACCCCGGCAAACGCGGCCAGCTCGCCAGCATCACCAACGCCCTCGGACAACGCACCGAGATCACCGCCTACAACGAACATGGCCAGCCGCTCACCCTCATCGACGCCAACGGCAGCGTCACCACGCTCGGCTACGACCCCCGCCAGCGCCTCACCAGCCGCAGCGTCAACGGCGAAGTCACCACCATCACCTACGACCCCGCCGGACAGATCACCCGCATCACCCTCCCCGACGGCAGCCACCTCGACTACACCCGGGACCCCGCGCATCGCCTCATCGCCCTCAGCGACAGCCTCGACAACCAGATCCGCTACACCCTCGACGCCCAGGGCAACCGCCTGCACGAAGCAATCCACGACCCCGCCGGCCAGCTCGCGCAGACCCGCCAACGCCTCTACGACAAGCTCGGTCGTCTCGCCCAGGAGATCGGCGCCCGCGGCCAGGTCACCGCCTACGAACACGACGCCCAGGGCAACCGCAGCCGCATCACCGACCCGCTCAACCAGCAGACCCTCCTCGCCTACGACGCCCTCGACCGCCTGCGCCAGGTCACCGACGCCGCCGCCGGTCAGACCCACTACCAGTACGACGGCCAGGACCGCCTGCGCCGCGTCACCGACCCGAGAAACCTCGCCACCACCTACACCATTGACGGCCTCGGCAACCGAACACAGCAGCACAGCCCCGACAGCGGCCTGACCAGCAGCCGCCATGACGCCGCCGGCAACGAAATCAGCCGCACCGACGCCAAGGGCCAGACCACCACCCTCGACTACGACGCCCTCAACCGCCTCAGCCGCATCCGCTACGCCGATGGCAGGCGCAGCGACGTCCTCTGGGACCAGAGCGCCAACGGCATCGGCCGCCTGAGCCGCATCGAAGACCGGCAGAACGACCAGCTCATCAGCCGTCTCGAGAACACCTACGACCCGCCGGGCCGCCTGATCCGCCAGACCCGCAGCGTCGGCCAGGCGAGCCACACCCTGACCTGGACCTGGTCAGCCGGCCGCCTCACCGCCTTCACCACCGCCAGCGGCCGCCACCTCGCCTACAGCCGCGACAGCAACGGCCGCATCAGCGCAATCCACCTGACCGATAGCGCCCCCGGCGGCGACGGCCGCACGCGGCTGATCGCCGGCGAAATCAGCTATCACCCCTTCGGCGGCGTCCACAGCTACCGCGACGGCGCCGGCCAGAAGCACACCCGCAACCAGGACCAGGACGGCCGTCCGAGCAGCTACACCCTCGGCAACGAGCACTGGCTGCTCAGCCACGACGCCGCCGGCCGCCTCAGCGCCCAGTTCGACGCCGCGCAGGCGGCCCACAGCGCCACCTACGGCTACGACAGCCTGGACCGCCTGACCAGTGCCAGCCTGCCCCACACCCGCTACGGCTACACCTGGGACGCCACCGGCAACCGTCTGAGCCACACCCTCGGCGGCACGACCCGTCCCTATACCCTCGACCCGGCCAGCAACCGCCTGCAGCGCGTCGACAGCACGCCGCCGCTGCACTACAGCTGGGACGCCAACGGCAGCCTGGTCAGCGATGGCGCCAAGCACTTCGCCTACGACGGCCAGGGCCGTCTCGCCCAGGCCACCACCGCCGCCGGCATCACCCGCTACGAGTACAACGGCCTCGGCGAACGCGTCCGCAAGATCGGCGTCACCGACACCGTCTACGTGTATGACCCCGAAGGTCGTCTGATCGCCGAAAGTGCCGCCGACGGCACCGTCCAGCGCGAATACCTGTGGCTCGAAGACCTGCCCGTCGCGGTGCTGCAATGAAGCTGAAGGACTGCCTCACCCTCGCAAGCTCCCGGCGCCGGCTACGTGCCGGTCTGATCGAAGGCCTTTGTTCCCTCTGCCTGATCCTCCTGACCGGCCAGGCCTGGGCCACGCCCTGCGACCTCGACCAGGACGGCGACGTCGACCTGGACGACATCACCCAGCTCCAGCGCTCGCTACCGGGTCGTCCCAAGGTCAGCGGCCCGGACGATCCGCGCGACCCCGATCGCAACGGCCGCATCGACATTCTCGACGTCCGCGCCTGCGTCCTGCACTGTACGCTACCCCGCTGCGCCCGCGTCAGCCCGCCGCCGCCGACAGTCAGCCTCACCACGCCGGTCGCTGACGCACGCTACCTCGCGCCGGCGACGATCACGCTGGCGGCGAATGCCAGCAGCGCAGCGCCGCTGACCCAGGTCGAGTTCCTGGCGGACGCGACGGTGATTGCCACCGTCGGCAACAGCCCCTATACCGTCGACTGGGCGAACGTCGCGGCCGGAACTTACCAGCTGAGCGCGCGGGCGACTGACCGAATCGGTTCGGCGACGACCAGCGCCGCGCGCCGGATCACGGTCCACAGCAGCAACACGCCGCCGATGGTCAGTCTCACCGCACCGGCGGACGGCGCGGCCTATCCTCTGTCAGCGACCGTGATCCTGACGGCGACGGCGAGCGACGTTGAGATCAACACCCCGGTCAGCCGGGTCGACTTCTACCACGGTCAGACGCTGATCGGCGGCAGCACGACGGCTCCCTACCGTCTCGACTGGACGCCGCCCGTGGCCGGGGTCTACCGCCTCACCGCCCGGGCCACCGACAGCGCTGGCGCGACGACCACCAGCACGGCGCACGACCTCACCGTCCAGGGCAACCTGCCACCGACGGTGAGCCTGACCAGCCCGGGGGCCAACGAGCGTTTCACGGCGCCGGCGACCGTCACGCTCACCGCTGACGCGAACGATGCCGACGGGGTGGCCCGGGTCGACTTCTTCCACGCGGCGACGCTGATCGGCAGCGCGGTGAGCAGTCCGTACCGCGTCGTCTGGAATCCCGTTGCCGCCGGTAGCTACCTTCTGACCGCGCAGGCCACCGACCGTCTTGGTGCGAGCCAGACCAGCGCGGCGGTACCGATCACGGTCAATGCGCCGGCCAGCGCCGGCCTGACGATCCTCTATCTGCACGCCGACCATCTCGGGACGCCGCGCGTCGCGACCGACGAGAGGCAAACCGTCGTCTGGCGCAATCCGCCCACGACCGAGCCCTTCGGTATGGTGTTGCCGGAGGAGGACCCCGATGGCGACGGCCGGGTGACGACGATCCATCTGCGCTTCCCGGGGCAGTACTTCGACCAGGAGACGCAGGCGCACTACAACTACTTCAGGGATCATTACTTCCCGGAGTTGGGAAGGTATGGGCAGAGTGATCCGATTGGGTTGGCGGGGGGGATCAATACGTATGGCTATGTGGGCGGAAATCCCCTTGGGATGGTTGATCCAGCAGGCTTGTTTGGTCTTTCGGATTTTGTAGGAAACTACTTCTCTTCAGATCCTCGGCCAGTTGATTTGGGGAGCGTGGGTCTATTGGGCGACTTCCAGAATTCTTCGTCAGTGACCTCATTGACGAGTGGCTTCAAGGAGCAAACAGCGGAAGATGCCGCTGCCGCTGCTGCCGATAAAGCCAGGATAATGTGTGCCAACTGCGACCAAGGCACACGTAAGGCCAATTTTAGCTTTAGCGAGAACAAAGACAATCGTCCGACTTCGAACGTTACTTGGGAATCTGCCGCACTCTTCAATGTTGGGAAAAGTTCTTTTTTTCGGTCTGCTCAGTGCATGGTCGTAGCAAACTGCAAGACAAGACGCTTTATGTACTCATGCGGTCTTTCGTTCTCAATTAAAGACAAATTTTCCGATCCCATAGACATTGGTGCCGAACTCCCTGGGGGTGCTCCTTATCCCATTACGGCCTCATGGGTGGCACACACAGGAGGGAGCGGTGGCTTCTAATGCGCAGAATCGTATTTATGGCTCAATAAGGCTAAGCCCATATCGACAGCTATTAGTTTTCATTTCTGGAACAGTCTTCCTGATGCTGGGGCTTGCTTGGCTATACGCGTTCCTCATCGTAGGAATAAGACCGCACCATGCGCCAGTTATGGTTTCCGTAGGCATTCTAGCCATCTTGCTTGCGATAGGCTTGTTCCTAAAACGACGTACTGCAGTTCTGGTGTCGCTAGTTGTTGCCATGCTGGTCTTGTTATTTTCTATATATATTCAGCTCAGGCAGTTTGAGATTCTTATCCCATTGGCAATTTCTGGGTTGGGGTGTCTGACTTACCTTGCATTCTTAGGGCCAACAATCTGGGATGATTTCAAAAACAGGGGAAGCGATCCTCTTGAGAACTAAATTACAGGAACAGTATCCGAATTGCGGTGCGAATTGCGGTGACAGTATACCAATTAACCGAGATGACATGCGCTGCGCGAAACGCCGGTGACCCAGGTCGAGCTCCTAGCCGACCTGGCAGGCCTTTTCCGCTGCATCTGGATTCGGCCGGCGGGTCAAAAAGTGTCGGAATTCTTTACAGTGGGCGTTTCTCGAAGAACGATACTGCGTATTATCTATATGATCCATCGAAACTTTTTGTTTCCGGCACAAATCTTGCGTCGTAATTCGTGTCGGCCATATGGCGTGGAGCACATTGCCAACACAGCTGTTTTTTTGGGGATTCTGGGGAGATCGACTCGATGAAAACCGCACACCTTGCCCACTCACTGGCCAGTTGCTTCCTTGCGGGTTCCGTCTTCCTTTCGGGAGAGGCCTCGGCATACACGCTCAGCTTCCAGCCATCGGCGCAAGACGTTGGGCTCGGCAGTTCCGCCAAGGTCGAGGTCCGCATCACGGACGTCCAGCCCGACCTGCTGGGCAGTCTTGGCGGGCTCGGTGCCTACGATTTCGATATCGTCTACGATCCGGCGATCCTCAAGTTTCAAAGCGCTACCGACGCTGAAGCGCTTGGCACGGCGATCGGTCTGGGCATTGCGGAATCAGTATCGGAGGGAACGTTGAAGGCCAGCGACTTCTCGTTTGAACCAACGGCCGTCCTCCTCGCTCGGCAAAGCGATTCCATGCTTCTGTTCAGTCTTTACTTCGAGACTCTTGCGGTGGGTAGCAGCCCGCTGCTTTTTGACAACATCACGCTCGGTGACGCTGAGGGCAACCTACGGGTGGGTGTGCCGCCGAGTACCACGGGAAGCATTACCGTGGAGCAGGCGGCTGTGCCGGAACCCGGCACGCTGGCTTTGCTTGCCGGTGTCGGGCTGATTGCCCTTGGCGGTCGCCGGTTCAGGAGGGTGTGTCCCGGCTGATCCGGTCAGGGCAGCGTGGTCTCCAATTTTCGGTGGATCGGGTTTACATCGTCGATAAAATCCACTTCGGTAAACGGGACAAAACGCTCCAGACAACATCCGACCCGTCCTGCGCAGCAGCACTCGTCGCTTCAAGCCACCTGCAAAGCGCAACAAACTGGCCGGCGCAACCACATTAAAAGCCGTCCGCCTGCCGCGGGCGGAGCAGGCAGCACAGACTGCCGAGCAAGAATACTGAACGCCAGGCGAGGGGCCTGGCCTTGAGTCGAGGCAGTTTTTGAGAGCCTCAAACGCTTGTTCAGGGGAAGAGGGGTCGATGTTTCGAAGCGTGAAACATTGGGTGTGGTTGCTCCTGCTCTGGTTCGTTCTCGCGGGCCAGGCCTGGGCCATGCCGTGCGACGTCGATAACGACGGCGACATCGACCTCAACGACCTCACCCTCATCCAGAAATCCATTCTTGCGCGTGCCGCGGTCAGCGGCGCGGATGATCCGCGCGACCCCGACCAGAACGGCCTGATCAACTCGATCGACGGCCGCCTGTGCGCCCTGCGCTGCACACGCGCCAAGTGCAGCACCATCAACCAGATGCCGTTCGCCAACGCCGGACCCGACCAGACCGTCAGGGTCGGCGACCTCGTCGGACTCAGCGGCGCCGCCTCGTCCGATCCCGACGGCGACTCGCTCACCTACACCTGGACCTTCAACAACCGTCCGCTCGACAGCCTCGCCAGCCTGATCGACGGTCTCACCGTCGCGCCGCGCTTCACCGCCGACAAACCCGGCCAGTACCTGATCCAGCTCATCGTCAGCGACGGCAAACTCGACAGCGTTCCCGATACCGTCATCGTCAGCACCGAGAACAGCCGCCCGATCGCCAACGCCGGCCCAGACCAGAGCGTCCGCGTCGGCACCCTCGTCATGCTCAACGGCGGCCGCTCGACCGACGTCGACGGCGACCCGCTGACCTACACCTGGCAACTCGCCAGCGTCCCACCGGGCAGCGGCGCTGCGCTCAGCAACCCCGACACCGTCAATCCCACGCTGCTGATCGACCAGCCCGGCAGCTACCTGATCGCGCTCACCGTCAGCGATGGCAAGGTCCCCAGCCTGCCCGACACCGTCGCCGTCACCACCGAGAACTCAGCTCCTGTCGCTCATGCCGGACCCAACCAGTCGATCCCGCTGGGCGCCACCGTCACCCTCGACGGCAGCCGCTCGAGCGACGTCGATGGCGACCCGCTGACCTTCCGCTGGTCGCTGCTCGCCCGCCCGCCCGGCAGCAGCGCCGTCCTCGGCAACCCCAACACCGTCACGCCGAGCTTCCATGCCGATGCGCCCGGCACCTACGTCGCCCAGTTGATCGTCAACGACGGCAGCGTCGACAGCGCCCCGGCCAGCGTCACCCTCACCACCGCCAACGCCGCACCGACCGCCCACGCCGGTCCCGACCAGAGCGTCCCGCTCGGCAGCAGCGCCGCCCTCGACGGCAGCGCCTCGCGCGATCCCGAAGGCGCCGCGCTCAGCTACAACTGGTCGCTGACCGGCCGGCCCGCCGGCAGCAATGCCAGCCTCAGCGGCAGCGACACCGTCAACCCGAGCTTCACCCTCGATCGCCCCGGCAACTACATCGCCCAGTTGATCGTCGGCGACGGCCAACTCTCCAGCGCGCCCGATACCGTCACCCTGTCCACCACCAACTCACGACCGGTCGCCGATGCCGGCGCCGCGCAGACGGTCACCGCGGGTACCCCCGTCCAGCTCGACGGTAGCGCCTCGCGCGACGCCGATAGCGATCCGATCACCTTCACCTGGTCGCTGACCTCGCTGCCGCCGGGCAGCAAAGCCGCCATCACCCCGGCCGACGGCGTCAGCCCGAGCTTCGTCCCCGACCTCGCCGGTACCTACATCGCGCAACTGATCGTCAGCGATGGCCAGCTCTCCAGTCTGCCGGCGACTGTCGTGATCACCGTCAGCGCAGCCAACCGCAAACCGGTCGCCGTCGCCGAAGCGGTCCCGACGCAGACCACGGTCGGCAGCCCCGTCGTTCTCAAGGGCAGCGCTTCATCTGACCCCGACGGCGACTCGCTGACCTGGGCCTGGAGCATCGCCCTGCGCCCCGGCGGCAGCAACGCCAGTATCGTCAGCCCGACCGCGGCAGAGACTTCGTTCGTGCCGGATGTGCCGGGCGACTACTCGATCCAGCTCGTCGTGCGCGATGGCAAGGCCGACAGCGTCCCGGCGCTGGTGGTCGTCGAGGCGCTGGCGGCGAATCGTCCGCCGGTGATTACCAGCACGGCGGTGACCAGCGCCACGGCTAACGTGCCCTATAGTTATGACGTAGAAGCAACCGACCCAGATACGGGTGACATCCTCACCTTCTCGCTGACCACGGCCCCAGCGGGGATGACCATCTCCTCCACTACGGGACTCATCCTGTGGACGCCCACTGCTGGCCAAGTCGGCAACCATCAGGTCGTTGTCCGCGTCACTGATACCGCCGGACACCCTGTCGAGCAGGCGTACATGATCAGCGTTTCCCAACCGGTCGCACAGATGCCGGTACCAAATGTCGTGGGACTACAGCGCAGCGTCGCCACAGTGCAGATCAACGCGGCGTCGCTTACTCTCGGCAACCTGATCTTCAACCACAGTGGTGCGGCCGAGGGCCAGGTGCTTGGCCAGAATCCGTTGGCAGGAGCCCTGGTCGCGGTGGGCACGCCGGTCAGCCTGACCATCTCACTCGGTCCCGATCACGGACTACCCCCAAGTCCTGATGTGGTCGCCCCCAAACTCGACCGTACAGTTGCCACGACGATCGCCAAGTCCACGGAGTTCCTCTATGCCGGGTCGAATCCCGTCCAGACGGGGGTCGCGCCTGGCACCATCGCTGCGCGGCGCGCTGCCGTCATCCGCGGCAGGGTATTGGACCGCGATAACAACCCCCTGCCGGGTGTTGTCGTTACCGTGCAAGGCCATCAGGAATTCGGCCAAACCATCAGCCGAGCGGACGGACAATACGACCTTGCCGTCAATGGCGGCGGAGCACTGGCCTTGAACTACAAGAAGGCGAATTACCTTCCCGGCCAGCGGCAGGTCAACACCCCATGGCAGGACTATGTCATTGCGCCCGACGTGGCGCTGGTGCCGCTCGACGCTCGAGTGACCACGGTCACCCTGGCTGGCGCAACCACTGTCCAGGTGGCACGTGGCAGCGTGGTCAGCGACCGCGATGGAACGCGGCAGGCGACGCTGCTCATCCCCCCGGGCACCCAGGCCGAGATCTACCTGCCTGACGGGACGCGACAGCCGATCGGGACGCTGAACCTCCGCGCCACCGAGTACACCGTCGGCGCAGGCGGACCGAAAGCGATGCCGGCGGAGCTGCCGCCGACCAGCGGCTACACCTATGCGGTCGATTTGAGCGCCGACGAAGCATCGGTCAAGGTTGCTGGCAAGGACGTTCTCTTCAGCCAGCCGGTGCCGTTCTATGTCGAGAACTTCCTCGGCTTCCCGGTCGGCATTCAGGTGCCGGTCGGCTATTACGATCGAGAGAAGAGCGCCTGGATCCCCGCCGATGATGGCCGTGTCATCAAGATCCTGTCGATGGTGGGCGGTCGCGCCGAGCTCGATACAGACGGCGACGGCGGCGCCGACAGCGGCGCGGCCCTTGGCGTCACCGACGCCGAGCGTGAACGCCTGGCGACGCTCTACAGCCCCGGCCAGACCTTGTGGCGGGTGCCGCTTGCACACCTCTCCACCTATGACTGCAACTATGGCATTGGCCCGCCGGATGGGGCAACGGACCCGGAGCAGGCGTCGCCCCAGTCCGCTGGCGACTCGGTCGACGACTCTTGCGAGGCCGGTGGCTCGGTCATCGAGTGTGAGAACCAGACGTTGCGGGAGTCCGTGCCCGTCGCTGGCACCCCCTTCGCGCTGCACTACGCGACCGATCGTGTGGTCGGTCGCACCGCGGCCCGAAGTCTGTCCATCAACCTGAGCGGTGCCAGCGTGCCGCCGGTGCTCAAGCGCATCGAGTTGTCGGTCGAGGTCGCGGGCCGAGTATTTCGCAGCTCGCACCCGGCGGCAGCAGACCAGGGCACGACCTTCACTTGGGATGGCGTAAACGCCTTCGGTCAGCCGGTGCAGGGAGGGCAGCCTGCGCGGGTGCGGATCGGCTACGTGTATGACGGTTACTACCTGAGAGCCGGTTCCAGCAGGCGGAGCTTTGGGCTTGCCAGCGGAGCACGGGTCGCTCCACTCATTCCGGCTCGTCAGGAGAGCATCCTTTGGCAGGAGCATCAATTGAAGATCGGTCCTTGGGACAGCCGTGCCCCAGGCATTGGCGGATGGAGCCTATCTCCGCACCATGCCTACGACCCGGTAGGAAAGATGCTCTACCTCGGTGATGGGGCTCGGCGCACCGGATCAGCGTCCGCATACGCCATCATCAACACCGTCGCAGGAACCGGCGTCAACGCCCTTGGCGGTGACGGTGGCCCGGCAACGGCCTCTCCCTTAAGCGGTCCGCACGGGCTGGCCGTGGGGCCTGACGGAAGCCTCTACATCGGAGAGTCCGGGCGCGTTCGCCGAGTCAGCCCAAACGGCATCATCACCACGATCGCAGGAACCGGAACCGGTGGCTTTGGGGGGGACGGTGGTCCAGCGATCGCAGCGACGCTTTCGATGGCCTTCGATTTGGCTGTCGGGCCAGACGGTAGCATCTACATGGCCGATACCTACAACCACCGCATTCGCCGGATCAGCCCTGATGGCATGATGAGCACAGTCGCCGGAAACGGGCAGGATGGCGGTAGTGGCGACGGTGGCCCGGCGACTTCGGCCGCTTTGAGCCAACCGGTGTCGGTGGCCGTCGCGCCCGACGGAACCCTTTACATCGCCGAATGGACGGGAGGCCGAGTTCGAAAAGTGAGCCCGGACGGCGTCATCACCACCTTGGTGGGGGGTGGAGCTATCTCTAAAGTGTATGGTGTGGACGTCGGGCCCGATGGGAGTGTGTACATTGCAGATCTTGTCGGCGCTCGCGTGCGACGAGTGGCGCCCGACGGGGTGATCACCACCGTCGCGGGAACGGACGGATTGCCAGGTTACGGCGGTGACGGCGGGGCAGCAACCGCAGCTTTATTGTCCGGTCCGCACAGCGTCGCTGTCGCCCCGAACGGCGATCTCTACATCGCTGACCTCTACAACAACCGCATCCGCCGCGTCAGCACTGCTGGTGTAATTTCCACCGTAGCCGGCCGGGGTGCGCTGGCCTACAGCGGAGACGGCGGACCCGCGACCGCCGCGGGATTGAACGCCGCCGTGGTCAAAGTGGGACGGGACGGAAGTCTGTACATTGCCGACCATAACAACCATCGTGTTCGCCGGGTGGCGGTTCCGATCCCCGGATTTTCGGCCGATAGTCTTGCCATCTCCTCCGACGACGGCGCCGAACTCTACGAGTTCGACCCGTACGGCCGGCATCTGAGCACGCGGCATACACTGACGGGGGCCGTGCGCTATCAGTTCAGTTACGACAGTGCCGGCCATCTGACGGGGATCACCGACGGTGCGGGCAACACCACGACCATTGAGCGCGACGGCGCTGGCAGCCCGACCGCCATCATCGCGCCATTTGGGCAGCGCACGACTCTGGCGGTTGATTCGGATGGCTATCTCGCCAGCGTGACCAATCCTGCGGGCGAGACCCACGGGCTGCGCTACGGCACAGGCGGACTGCTGACCGAGTTCGAGAACCCGCGTCGCTACGTCTCGACCATGACCTACGACGGTGACGGCCTGCTGGTGAAGGACGCGGACGCGGCAGGCGGCAGCCAGACCTTGACCCGCCTGGCGATCGGCGCCGGAGGCCCGATCAGTTCGGGCCGCAGCGTTACCCGCACGACGGCGCTCGGCCGCAGCACCACCTACGGAATCGAACAGTTCACGACGGGCAACCGCCGCCGACCCATCGCTTTTGCCGACGGCACGAATGGGGTGACGGCCATCGGCACCGACGGCAGCTACCAGACCACCCACGCCGACGGTACCGCGACGAACCTGCTCCAAGGTCCCGACCCGCGCTTCTCGATGCAGTCGCCGGTCGCGAAAACCCTGACGGTCACCACTCCCGGTGGCCTCAGCACGGCCCTCGCCACCGAGCGCACCGCCCAACTGGCCGATGACAACAACCCGCTGAGTCTGACCAAGCTCACGGACAAGGTGACGGTGAACGGCCGCATCACCACCCGGGTCTACGACGCGGCGACGCGCACCCGAACGACCACGACCGCCGCGGGTCGCACCTCGACCGTCACCCTCGATGCCCTGGGGCGCCCCGTGCACGAGCAGTCGGCCGGGCTCCTTGCCACGAGCTACAGCTACGACACGCACGGGCGCCTGGCGACCATCACCCAGGGAAGCGGCGCCGAGGCTCGCACCGTCACCTTCAGCTATAACGCCGCGGCTCAACTCGCGAGCATGACCGATCCGCTCGCACGCGTCGCGCGCTTCGCTTACGACCCGGCTGGCCGTGTCACCCGGCAGACCTTCCCGGATGGCCGCGAGGTGCTGTTCGGTTACGACGCGATCGGCAACCTGACCTCGCTGAAGCCACCGGGGCGCCCCCCGCATGCTTTTGTCCACACTCCGGTGAATCTGCAGGCGGAGTACGTGCCGCCTGCCGTTGGTGGCGCGAGCGGGAAGACGGAATACACTTACAATGCCGACCGCCAGTTGGAGCAGATGATCAGGCCCGATGGGCAGACCATGGTCCCCAGCTACGACGCCGCTGGGCGGCTCGCCAGCGTGACGCTCCCCGACGGTCCGCTCACCTACAGCTATGACCCGACGACGGGCAAGCGGACGGCGGTGACGAACCCGGGCGGGGGCACGCTCGGTTTCAGCTACGACGGCTCGCTCCTGACCGGCAGCGCCTGGACAGGCCCCGTCGCCGGCCAGGTCGGCTTCGCCTACGACAACGACAGGCGGGTCAAGTCGGTGAGCGTCAACGGTGCCAACGCCGTCGCCTACAGCTACGACGCCGACAGCCTGCTGGCACGAGCTGGCAACCTGACCCTGACCCGAAGCGCCCAGAACGGCCTGCTTACTGGCAGCACGCTCGGCCGCATCAGGGACACCTGGGCCTACAACGGCTTCGGCGAACCCTCGAGCTACACCGTTACTGACAACGGGGCGCCGCTCCACGCCGTCACCTTCAGCCGCGACAAACTCGGCCGCATCACGGCGAAGAACGAAACCACTGGCGGCGTCATCACAAGCTGGGCCTACGACTACGATCTGGCCGGCCGTCTGAAGGAGGTAAAGCGCAACGGCGCGGTCATCGCCACCTATGGTTACGACGCCAACGGCAACCGCACCCACCTCAACGGCGCGCTGGTTGCCCGCTATGACGACCAGGACCGCATGCTCGAGTACGCGGGGGCGATTTACGAATACTCCGCGAACGGCGAGCTCAAGAAAAAGACTGAGGGCGGCAACGCTACCGAGTACGTGTACGACGTGCTCGGCAATTTGCGCCAGGTGACGTTTTCTACCGGCGGATCCATCGAGTACGTGATCGATGGGCGCAGCCGGCGCATCGGCAAGAAGGTCAATGGCACGCTCGTTCAGAGTTTCCTGTACCAGGATCAGCTCAAGCCTGTCGCGGAACTCGACGGCGCGGGTAACGTCGTCAGTCGCTTCGTCTACGCCACGCGCGTCAATGTGCCCGACTATATGGTCAAGGGCGGTGCCACCTACCGGATCGTCACCGATCACCTGGGAAGCCCGCGGATGGTCATCGATACTGTCACCGGGGCCGTCGCTCAGCGGATGGACTATGACGCTTGGGGTAATGTCGAGACCGATACGAACCCGGGCTTCCAGCCGTTTGGGTTTGCGGGGGGGGCGCATGATAGCCACACCAATTTTGTCCGTTTTGGAATTAGGGACTACGACGCCGCGGCAGGGAGGTGGACGACTCGTGACCCAGCAGGTTTTACCGCGGGGGAGACAAGCCTATATGCGTATACCGGCAATCAGCCTGTTGACACGCTTGACCCTGTGGGCGCGAGGGGTGTCGTGTCTACGGCTGTTGAGCAGTATGACACGTGGGCTACTAACCTAGCAGAGCGGGGGGGAGGCGGTCGGCTGGTCCTCGCTTTCTTAGTGAGTTCAATTGGGTCCGTAATTGAGGCTACAGAAAAGTTGAGCGGAATTGTTTCGGCGCTGGAGACATGGACAGATCCATGTAAAGACTTGTCTACCAAGCTGACTGATAGCTCAACTGATTTGCTTAAATGGAGCCTGGGCAAGTGGCTCAGGGACCCCGTTAAGTATTATGTGAATCGGCAGAATCAGCAGTTGCTTAACGGAATGCAGGCGCGGACGAGAAACCTTCTGGCTTACGACGATTGGCAACAAGTGGTTGGATGGGTGGATATTATGGATATTGCGGAGCTAGGTTGGACTGCAGGAGAAGTCACCGGAGAGGCGGTGCCTCCTTAGCCCCACAGGGAGGAAAGCAGAAATAGGGGTCAGAGCCGGGTCAGAGCCCTTTGATTGCTCTGGCTATCCACTTTGCATGGCGACATTTTGCGGGGCATGATCCAGAGCGATATTCCTGATCTGTTGCAACAACTACAACACCTCAGAGGACTGTTTTCCTGACTCTTGCGTTACGCTGCCAACAATTCGTGCAGCCGGGTGGCCGTTTGCTCTTGCACCTCCACAGCCTCGAAAAGAGAAGCCTGGTAAAGAAAGTCCTCGCCGGAATCGTCAATGATCCGCAGCATGCTGTGGCTGTCCGCCGGGGCAAGCACTTCATAGAGCCGCCCGAGCGTCAGATCATCCGTCGAGAAGTCGCCAAATCCTTCGCGAGACAGACAAACCACAAACCTCATAGCCATTCCTTTATCTTGAGTTTTACCTTGCCGATGCCATGCGCCTCATAGCAGTGAAGTTCGGCCCTTGCGGTCGTTCCATCAAGAAGGCGCACAGTGGCGATTCCTTTCCTTTTGCGCCAATAGCCAACCCCGTATCGTTGCCGCAGCGGGGCAATCTCCCGAATACCACTGCCTTCGGCGATGATTCCTGGACTTGCCAAAGCCTTGACGCACACATCGGTACCCAACCACAAAGAAAAAGGGTGGAGCCATTTTGCATAATCCCAACCATCTCCGGCCAGCAGGGCAGGGTGGTGCGGCGGGCAGCAAG
>ERZ761603.1628-NODE-1628-length-16510-cov-40.207414_pt1 | contig 16510 bp, 18 predicted proteins | sample MGYA00511879_ERZ761603 | MGnify/ENA primary metagenome ERZ761603 (study PRJEB28899, sample SAMN02850040) | bioreactor sludge metagenome | biome: EBPR Sludge; feature: EBPR Bioreactor; material: flocular biomat | place: Australia: Thorneside Wastwater Treatment... | reverse complement strand
TGCCGTGCTGCTCCGCCATGCGGCGGATCCACCTATCCGATTTGATTGACATTGCTGGTCACCCGAACATCCTTAGTACGGAAAAGGTCTCCATTCTACGGTGTCCGGGCACGGGAATAAACTTATCCGGAGCTGTGTGCTCCGGAGGCCATGGCCAGGCCGCTCTTTCAGGTATTCTGGACGACGATACTGGGAAACTTGGCGCTCATGTCCCTGGCGCGCTCGGCAATCTTCACCGCCAGGCGACGCGCGATCGTTCGGTAGATGTCCGCGGCACGGGAATCCGGTGCGCCGACGACCGTTGGCTTGCCGGAGTCGGTCAACTCGCGAATCGATAGCTCCAGTGGCAGGGCGCCGAGAAACTCGGTGTCGTAGTCCTTGCACATCTGCTCGCCGCCGCCCTGGCCAAAAATGTGTTCCTCGTGTCCACACTTCGAGCAGATGTGGATACTCATGTTCTCCACCAACCCGAGAATCGGGATGCCGACCTTCTCGAACATCTTCAGACCCTTGCGTGCGTCGATCAGCGCGATGTCCTGTGGGGTGGTGACGATCACGGCGCCGGTCACCGGTACCTTTTGCGCCAGCGTCAACTGTGTGTCGCCGGTTCCCGGAGGCATGTCGACCACCAGATAATCGACGTCCTGCCAGTTGGTCTGCTTGAGCAGTTGCTCGAGCGCCTGCGTCACCATCGGGCCGCGCCAGACCATTGGGGAATCGATGTCAATCATGAAGCCGATCGACATCGCCTGCAGGCCGTAGGCCAGCAGCGGATCCATCGACACGCCGTCCTGCGACTCGGGCTTCTGGCCGACCAGGCCAAGCATCTGCGGCTGCGACGGGCCGTAGATATCGGCGTCGAGCAGGCCTACCGTCGCGCCTTCCTGGGACAGCGCCAGCGCCAGATTCACCGCCGTTGTGCTCTTGCCGACGCCACCCTTGCCGGAGGCGATGGCGATGATGTTCTTGACGCCGGGCAGCGGCTTCAAGCCGCGCTGCACGGTGTGGGCGACGATCTTGACGCTGACATTGACGCTGACATTGCCAATCTCGGGAATGGTCCTCAGCCTGGTGATGACGGCGCGACGCACCTCGTCAAGCTGGGTTTTCGCCGGATAACCCAGTTCAATATCGAGCGAGACATCGGCGCCATCGACCTTGATGTTCCTTGCCGAGCGGGTAGACAAGTAGTCCTTGTGAGTATTGGGATCGATCAAATCCTTGAGCGCCGCCTGTACGGCTTCATTCGTTACAGCCATTTTTCAAAGCTCCTGTGATGGATACCCGAGTATTTTAGTACAGTTTACCGCAAGTATCGGCAGAGTAAACGTGCTACCGGCCGGGATGTGCTTACCGCGGCTTTGAGTGGCGCCCATCAGCTGCTAAGCTCTGCGCATGCAAACGAACAGTGCAGCTGCGAGACGCAGCGAAAGAATCTGGGTGCCGGCTGCCATTCGCCGCATCGAAGCGGATTTCCAGCGCTTTAGTGATACCCACCTGATTCCCCTGCCACTGTGCGGCTTTCCGGGCATCGACCTGTATCTGAAGGACGAATCCAGCCATCCCACCGGCAGTCTCAAACACCGCTTGGCGCGCTCATTGTTTCTCTACGCGCTGTGCAACGGCTGGTTACGCGAAGGCAGCACGGTGGTCGAAGCATCGAGTGGCTCGACGGCGATTTCGGAGGCCTACTTTGCCCGCCTCCTCGGCTTGCCCTTTCTCGCCGTGATGCCGTCGTCGACCTCGACCGAGAAGATCGCGGCGATCGAGTTTCAGGGCGGGCGTTGTCATCTGATTGACGATCCGATGACCATCTACAGCGAATCGCAGCGCCTGGCAGACCAACTCGGTGGCCATTACATGGACCAATTCACCTACGCGGAGCGGGCGACCGACTGGCGTTCCAATAACAACATCGCCGAATCGATTTTCCAGCAGATGCGGCTGGAAAAGCATCCTGTTCCGAACTGGCTCGTTTCGAGTGCCGGCACTGGTGGCACCGTCGCGACACTCGGCCGCTACGTACGTTGCTGTGCGCGACCAACGCGCATCTGTGCTGCCGACCCCGAACGGTCGGTGTTCTTTGACCATTACCTCAGCCGCCAGCCGGATCTCTGCCTGCATGAATATTCGCGAATCGAAGGAATCGGCCGGCCACGCGTTGAAGCGTCCTTTCTGCCCGAGGTGATCGACGCCATGGTAAAGGTGCCGGACGTCTGGTGTTGGCCGCGATGCAGGAATTGTCGGCGCGTCTGGGACACACTGTCGGCCCGTCGACCGGTACCAACCTGATCGCCGCTCTGGCGTGCATCGCGCAGATGCGGGAACGCGGTGAACAGGGTTCGGTCGTCACCCTGCTCTGTGATTCCGGTCAACGCTACGGCCATACCTATTACAGCGACGAGTGGTTGCGGCAGAACGGCCTGAACTGTCGCGCCGAGCGTGTTGCGCTGGCGGCATCACTCGACTCCGGGCAGCTTCCCCGGGAACTGCCTGCCAGATGGCAGATTGCCGGCGACCTAGTGCTCCTACCGACCTGAGCGGACCCAGTCGCGCCAGGCTGCGAAGACGGTCGGATGCAGCGCCGCGATGACTGGGCGTCGCCAGACGTCGTCAGCGTCGTAGTCGTCATGCAACAGCGTGCACATCTGACCACCTGCCTCGCGCAGGATCAGGCTGCCGGCGGCGTAATCCCAAAGCATCTGGCCGCCGTGCAGGTAAAGATCGAGCCGGCCGGCAGCCAGATTGCACCAGTCAAGCGTCGAGCTGCCGAAATTGCGCTGCGAATAGAAAGGCGGGCTGACGGCAATCCGGTCAGCCAGTTCCTTCGGGATCCGCTTGAAGTCGACGCCACCAACGGCCCGCCCGATATCGGCGGTCACCTGGCGCAGTGGCAGTCGGCGGCCATTGAGGTAGGCGCCATTCCCTTCCCGCGCATAGAACATTTCGTCGGTGATCGGGTTATAGGTTACCGCCAGGCGCGCGCGCCGAGCGCGCATCCAGGCGATCGAGACGGCAAAACATGGCAGGCCGTTGATGAAATTGGTCGTGCCGTCGATCGGGTCGATACACCATAGCCCGAGGTCGTCGCTACTGCCGTCTCGCCAACTGGCCTGCTGGGTGGCCGGCGTCATCTCTTCGCCGATAATCGGGCAGGGCCGGATCTCGGTCAGGCGCCCGAGGAGAAAATGTTGCGCAGCGAGGTCCGCTTCCGAACATAGCGAGCCATCGTCCTTGCGCTGGCCATGACTGACTCGCAGGAAGCGGGGAATGATTTCGCGCTGCGCGACTTCACGCACCAAGGCGACGCAAGCGTCGAGCATGCGCTTTAGTTCGCTGTCAGCAAGTGTCGGCGCAACCGCGCTGTCTCCCTCGCGCATGCTGAATCAGTGACGCCACTTGATCGAGCAACCGATGCTGGCAATCTGCTCCTGCGGACCGCGACCAGTTTCAGTGACCATCCGCATCGCTTCGACCAACTCCCGTCGGGCATCAGGCGGTGCCGGCAGGCGACCGCTGGCATCGAGGCGGCCGCGGTACTGGAGCTCGAGGTTTCGGTTGAAACCGAAGAAGTCCGGCGTGCAAACGGCGCCATAGGCACGCGCGACGCCTTGGGTCGGGTCGTAGAGGTAGGGAAACGGAAAATCGAGTTGCCGGGCTACGCGCGCCATGTTTTCCAGCGAATCCTCCGGGTATTCGGACGGATCGTTGCTCATGATGGCGGCGACGCCGACGCCGAGGGTCTGTAGTGCGCGTGCGTCAAGGCAGATGCGGTCGATGATCGCCTTGACGTAGGGACAATGGTTACAGATGAACATCAGCAACAGGCCGTTCGGACCGCGCAGCGTGGCGATGGTATGCCGAGAACCAGCGGTATCTTCCAGTTCGAAGTGGACGGCCTGCCAGCCAAAGTCACAAACCGGGGTATTCAGTGCCATGACACAGCAGTCTCCAAACAACCAACACGGAACAGGGAAACTCTTATAATACCACGGTGAACTGTCCCCGCTTTCATTGCCCGATGCCGCTGGCAGTCGGCCAGAATCTCGATTTGCCGGAGCGGGTGGCGCATCATGCGATCAACGTTCTTCGCTTGCGCGGCGGCGATGTCCTGACGATTTTCAACGGTGCCGGCGGCGAATATCGCGCTCGGATAGCGGGCATCGAGCGTACGCGAGTCCGTGTCGAGGTGTCGGGCTGGCTTGCCACGGAGCGTGAACCACCGCTTTCGATCACGCTGGTGCAGGCGCTGCAGGCTGGCGAGAAGATGGACTTGACGGTGCAGAAGGCCGTTGAACTCGGGGTCGACCGCATCGTTCCGGTGATCTCGAGACGCAGTGTGCTGCGGCTCGAGGGTGAGCGTGCCCTGCGCCGACTGGAGCACTGGCGGGGCGTCGTGGTCTCAGCCTGTGAACAATGCGGGCGCAACCGGTTGCCGGAAGTCCTGCTTCCCGAGCGCCTCGAGCACTGGCTGGCGCGAAATTCGCCAGCCGGTGGGGTGCGCCTGATGCTGGCACCGGCGGCGGGATGTTCGCTGGCGAACGTCCAGGGACCGCCAGTGGGGGGGGCGGTGGAACTGCTGGTTGGCGCCGAGGGAGGGCTGGCACCTGAGGAGGCCCGGTTGGCAGGATTGGCTGGCTTTCTGTCGGTGCGTCTCGGGCCGCGGATCCTGCGTACGGAGACGGCTGGCCTGGCCGCCCTGGCGGCAATCCAGTTTTTGTGGGGTGACTTGAAGGAGGAGACTACTGATGTTTGAATCGGCAGAGCTGGGACACAAGATCGACAAGGAAACTTTCCGTGTCGAGGAGCCGAAGTTGCGAGCCGCGTTACTGGAAGCACAGGAGCGGTTGCGCGAGAACGGAAGCTTTCCGGTGATCATACTGATCAGCGGCGTCGATGGGTCGGGCAAGGGAGAGACCATAAATGTCCTCTACGAGTGGATGGACCCACGCTATCTCTCTACCCATGCTTTTTACGCGCCCACAGCGGAGGAGCGTGCTCGCCCGTCGATGTGGCGTTACTGGCGGGCGCTGCCGCCGAAGGGGCGAACCGGGATTTTCGCCGGCTCATGGTATTCGCAGCCGATTGCCGAGCGAATCAACAACAGCATGTCGCGATCCGATTTCGACCAGCGGATGGACCAGCTCAACCGCTTCGAGGCAATGCTGGTCAACGAGGGTGCGTTGGTACTCAAGTTCTGGATCCACCTTTCCAAGGATGCTCAGCGTGAACGCCTGAAGACCATCGAAACGAATCCGCTAACCAGGTGGCGGGTGACCAAGGCGAGTTGGGATCGCCTGAAAACCTACGACAAGATGCAGGAGGTTGCTGGCCACCTGCTGCGTACCACCAATACGCCCTGGGCGCCGTGGATCATTGTCGAAGGAACCGACGATCGTTATCGCTCTCTGACCGTTGGCAAGACGATTCTCGAGTCGCTCCAGAAGCGTTTGGCCGACAAACGCGACCAGAACTCGCCGGTGGCCCCGCCCTTCTCGCCCCGGGTCGACCGTCTGGACGTGCTGAGTTCGCTCGACATGACGCAGAGCCTGACAAAAAAGGTCTACGAGACCGAGCTTGCGACCTGGCAGGGGCGCCTGGCCGAACTGATGCGCCACCCGGAGTTCAAGAAGCGGGCCTTGATTCTTGCTTTCGAAGGTTCGGATGCAGCCGGCAAGGGCGGCGCCATTCGCCGGGTAATGTCGGCCATGGATGCGCGGCAGTACCAGATCATCCCGATCGCTGCGCCCACTGAAGAGGAGCGTGCACAACCTTACCTCTGGCGATTCTGGCGTCACATGCCGCGGCTCGGGCGAGTGGTCATTTTCGACCGCACCTGGTTTGGTCGCGTACTCGTCGAGCGGGTCGAGGGGTTCTGCAGCGAGGCGGACTGGTTGCGTGCCTACGCTGAAATCAACGACTTCGAACACGACATCTGGCACGCTGGCGGCATTGTCATCAAGTTTTGGTTGCAGATTAGCGACGAAGAGCAACTCAAGCGCTTCGAGGAGCGTGCCCAGATCGAGCACAAGCGGTTCAAGATTACCGAGGAAGACTGGCGCAACCGCGAGAAGGCAGAAGCCTATCATCAAGCTGTCTGCGACATGGTTGACCGCACCAGTTCCGGAACGGCGCCGTGGACGATTGTCGAGTCGAATGACAAGTACTTTGCCCGGATCAAGGTCCTGCGGACGATCTGCGAACGCCTGGAAAGGGAGTTGAAAGTCGACCCGATGAAGGAGGTCAAGGTCGCTGCGCCCAGGGCAGGCAAGGCGGGGTCGCTAAAGGATTTGGCTGGCGACGAAACGCAGGATACGAAAGCGGATAGCGGCAAAGAGTCGAAAACCCAGAAGGCGAAAGATCTGAGAGCCGAGGAGGTGAGAGCGGCGAAGGAGGCGAAAGCGCTCAAAGCCGCGGAGGCAAGCGGGAAGGCCGGCGCCACGGTCTGAAATGGCTGACGATCTGAGTTCTGCCCCTTTCGTTGCCTGGTTTCGATCGGTTGCGCCCTACGTCAATCTCTTTCGCGGAAAGACTTTTCTGATTGCCTTCGGCGGCAAGGCAATTGCCGGCCAACTGGCGCGCACGCTGGCTTACGACGTCAACCTGCTGGCCGCCCTCGGCGTGCGCCTGGTGCTGGTGCATGGGGCGCGGCCGCAGATCGAGAGTGCGCTGCGTGAACGGGGGCTGCCGTCGGTCTACCACGGCAACTACCGCGTTACCGATGCCCAGGCAATCAGTTGCGTGATCGACGCGGTGGGTCGCATCTACGTTGAAATTGAGGCCCTGCTCTCGCAGGGCCTCGCCGATACGCCGATGGCTAACAGCACGATCCGTGTCGTTGGTGGCAACTTCATTACCGCCAAGCCGGTTGGTGTGGTCGATGGGGTTGACCTGCAGTATTCTGGTCAGGTACGCAAGATCGACGCTGAGGGCATCCGTGCCCAGCTGGGGCTTGGCAATATAGTTCTCCTGTCTTGCATCGGGTCGAGTCCCACCGGCGAGATTTTCAACCTGGCCATGGAGGAAGTGGCCGAGGCGGTGGCTACGTCGCTGCTGGCTGACAAGCTCATTTTCCTGAGCGATAGCCGGGGCGCGACCGATATTGACGGCGCCCTGCTCGACGAACTGACCGTCGAGGCTGCCGAGCGGCTGATCAGTCTCGGTGACTGGTTATCGGCTGACCTCAAGCGTTATCTGCCTTGCGCCGTACGGGCGAGTCGTGCCGGTGTCGGTCGCGTGCACCTGGTTGGTTACGACGAGGATGGCACCCTGCTGCGCGAACTGTTTACCCATGACGGGGTCGGCACGGTCATCACCCGTGAATCGCTGGAGGAAATGCGTGACGCGCGACCTGACGACATCGGTGGCCTGGTAGCGCTGATCGAGCCGCTTGAGGAGGATGGCACGCTGGTCCGCCGTTCGCGCGAACTGCTTGAGCGGGAGATTTCACGTTTCTCGATCGTTCAACACGATGGCGTGATTGTCGGGTGTGCCGCCCTTTACCCTTACGGTGGGGGGCGGGCCGAACTGGCCTGCCTGGCGGTCCATCCGCATTATCGTCGCTGGGGCTACGGCGCAATGCTGATGAAGCGGATCGAGGGACAAGCTCGCGCTGCCAGTGTCAAGAGCCTGTTCGTACTCACGACGGTGACTTCGCAGTGGTTCAAGGAGCGAGGTTTCACCGTCCGTCAGATTGATGAGTTGCCGGCCGAGAAGCGACTGGTCTATAACCTGCAACGTCGTTCCAGCGTGTTGATCAAGGAGCTGTAAGGGCTGTCAGGTTGGTGCCGGGCCGCCGACGGTCAAGGCGAAGCGTCGCCAGTTCGTCTGGGCAAAGTCTAATGGATTCTTTGAGGAGTTGATTGCATGGCAAGAATGGTCAATTGTGTGAAGCTCGGTCGCGAGGCTGAGGGTCTCGACTTTCCTCCTTATCCGGGAGAGTTGGGCAAGCGGGTTTATGACGCGGTATCCAAGGAAGCATGGCAGCAATGGGTTCGCATGCAGACCATGATCATCAACGAGAATCGCCTCAATCTGGCCGATGCCGCGCATCGTAAATACCTGGCCGAGCAGATGGAAAGGCATTTCTTCGGGAGCGGTGCCGACAAGGTGCAGGGCTACGTGCCACCAGCAAGATGAGCGATGGCCTGATCGCGGGCTTGCGGGTTTAGACCGCGGTCAGCGTTTGCACCCCGGTTGCCGTGCCCAGCAGGCAAACGTCAGCCGCCCGGCAAGCGAAAAGGCCGCTGCTGACAATTCCAACGATCTGGTTGATGCGTGTTTCGAGCGCCACCGCGTCGACGATCTGGAGTCCGTGGAGGTCGACGATCAGATTGCCGTTGTCGGTGACGAAGCCCTTGCGCAGAAGCGGCTTGCCGCCGAGCCGGGCGAGTTCGCGCTGAACATGGCCAAGCGCCATCGGAATGATTTCAACCGGCAACGGGAACCGGCCGAGCACCGGTACCAGTTTTGATCGATCGACAATGCAGACAAATTTTCGGGATACTGCGGCAACGATTTTTTCTCGCGTCAGCGCACCGCCGCCGCCCTTGATCATCTGCATTGCCATGTTGATCTCGTCGGCCCCGTCCACGTAGAGTGGAATCTGGTCCACGTCGTTGAGGTCGAAGACCGTAATGCCGTGCTCCTCCAGTCGTCTCCGTGTCGCTTCCGAACTCGCCACAGCGCCGCGGATGCGGTGTCTGATCAGAGCCAGTTCATCGATGAAGCAGTTGGCGGTCGAGCCAGTTCCAACGCCGACAATTTCTCCCTCTACGACGTGGGCGACGGCCGCGTGGGCGACGGCCTTTTTCAGTTCGTCCTGGGTCATGGCAATCCTTGTCGTTCGCGGTAATCACGGCATTGTAGCGAAGCGCCGGGAGTGATGACAGTCCAGGGCTCACGACGCGCGACAGCGCAGGCCGGGTGGCGGACCAACCGCTTATACTGGCCAGTCTCGGACGATGACAGGGAGAGTCTCGTGACTGATGAAAGCCCGTTCAAGGGGAAGACCGGCTTACGGCGGGTATGGAACGCGTTTCACTATTCGCGGGCCGGACTGCGCGCGGCCTATAACGCGGAAGATGCCTTTCGGCAGGAGCTATTGCTCGCCGCAGTGCTTGTCCCGCTGGCTTTGCTGCTCTCGCCGAATGGTGCCGGACTGGCACTGATGATTGGCAGTCTGCTGCTGGTACTAATCGTTGAACTGCTCAACTCAGCGATCGAGGCGGTCGTCGATCGGGTATCGCTGGAGCAGCACCCATTGGCCAAGCGCGCCAAGGACATCGGTAGCGCTGCTGTCCTCTTGGCCCTGCTCAACGTAGGCGTCGTCTGGGCCTGTGTTCTATTCGGCTGAGACGTGGCGATTGCTGGCACCGTGCCCGGACATGGCGCGGCGCGGCAGGTCATCGGTGCCTAGCTGGCTGGTGGCGAACCCTGGCGTTCTCAGCCGATGCGGCGGAGATGAATCAGCACCGAGATTTTCGCGCCCAACCAGCCCAGGGCACTGCCAATCGCCGCCAGGATCAGGACGTCACTTCCTGACAGTCCTTGCAGGGCGAAGTTGGCACCATATAGTCGCGTCAGTTCGGCCACCGGTGGGGTCAGCAGGTGAAAGCCGGCAGTGACCAGCAGGGCGGCGCACAGGCCGCCGAGAAGACCTTGCAGCATGCCGAAATAGTGCAGAGGGCGCTGGATGTAGGTGTCGGTGGCGCCGATCAGTTTGGCGACCTCAATCTCGGCCGCCTGGGCGAGGATCTGCAGGCGAATGGTGTTGAAGGTGAGGGTCACCAGTGCCCCGGCGAAGAGGATGCCGAGCAGCATGACGACGAGCTTGCCAAGGCGAAGCAGGGCGTCGAAGCGTTTGACCCATGCCGAGTCAAGCTGGACGTGCGTCACCTTCGGCCAGCCCGAGAAGGTCTTTGCCAGACGCTCTAGTCGCTCCGGCTGCGCATCCCCCGGGGTGATGACAAAGGCGTCTGGCAGAGGGTTGCGCGGTAGGCTGGCAACGATCTCGGCCATCCCTTCGGATGCCTGCAGGCGCTTGAGGGCCTCCTCGCGCGGCACGAAACGCCAGCTTCCTGCCCGGATCTCCTGCAGCCGGGACTCGATGTCGGCGAAATCTCGCTTGCCGGCATCAAGGGTCAGGAAAATACTGATCTGTTGCACGCCCGGTGTGTCGCCGGTCAACTTGCGCAGGTTGTCGAGCGCCAGCCAGCCGCTGGTCGGCAGAGTCAGGGCGACGCCGATCACCAGCAACGACAGCAGCGAAGTGAGCGGCGCTGCCGCCAGGCGGCGCAAAGAATCGCGCAGGGCGGCAAGGTGCTGGGCGAGCCATATGCTCACGGCACAGCCCCTTCCGCGGCCTGATCATGCGCCGGTTCGCTCATGGCGCCTTTATCGAGGCGCAGAATGCGTGGCCGGTAGCTGGGCAGTGACAGCGGGTCATGGGTGGCGATGACAACGGTCACCCCGACCTGCTGAAAGGCGCGAAAGATATGGAGGATCTCGGCAGCTGAGACAGCGTCGAGGTTGGCGGTGGGTTCGTCAGCGAGGATGATTGCCGGCCGATTGACGACCGCGCGGGCAATTGCCAGACGTTGCTGCTCGCCGCCGGAGAGCGCGATCGGCAACGTCCGCTCGCGATTCGGCAGCCCCACCTTGGCCAGGGCCGCCTGTGCCCGGCGGAGTGCTTCCCTGGGTGGGTGGCCGACGATGGCCAGCGGCAACAGCACGTTGTCAAGGACGCTGCGATCGAACAGCAGTTTGCGATCCTGAAAGATCAGCCCAAGCTTGCGGCGCAGGTAGGGAATCGCGTTGCTGCGCAGCGCGGCAAGGTTCTGGCCATTGATGACGATGCTGCCCGAGGTCGGGCGCTCGATTGCGGTCAGGAGTTTGAACAGTGTCGACTTGCCGGCCCCGGAGTGGCCGGTGAGAAAGACCATTTCGCCGGCAGTGATCGCGAAGCTGACGTTGCGGAGCGCTTCGCGGCCTTCCGGGTAGCGCTTGGTTACCTCGTTGGCAGCAATCACTCGAACAGTGCGTCTACAAAATCGCGGGCATTGAACGGCCGGAGATCGTCGATGCCTTCGCCGACGCCGATGAAGCGAACGGGCTTAGGGCATTGGCGGGCGATCGCGGCGACCACTCCCCCTTTGGCTGAACCGTCGAGCTTGGTCAGTACCAGGCCGGAGACCTGGATCGCCTTGTCGAAAGCCATCACCTGTTGCAGTGCGTTCTGGCCAACAGTGGCGTCGAGGACCAGCAGGGTTTCATGCGGGCCGGATGGATCGGCCTTCTGGATGACGCGCCGGACCTTGGCAATTTCGTCCATGAGGTGCAACTGCGTCGGCAGGCGGCCGGCAGTGTCGGCCAGGACGATGTCGATGCCGCGCGCTTTGGCTGCAGCAATGGCGTCAAAGATCACCGCCGCCGGGTCGCCGGACTGCTGTGAGATGACCGTTACATTGTTGCGCTCGCCCCAGGTCTGCAACTGCTCACGCGCCGCGGCGCGGAAGGTGTCGCCAGCGGCCAGCAGAACCGACAGGCCCTGCGCCTGAAAGTGCTTGGCCAGCTTGCCGATCGAGGTTGTCTTGCCGGCGCCGTTGACGCCGGCAAGCATGATGATGAAGGGACGATGAGCGGCGAGATCCAGTACTTCCTCGAGTGGCTGCAGGAGTTCGTAGAAGATTTCCGATAGCGCTCGCTGAATCGCTTCCGGCGTATCCAGCCCGTCCCGTTTGGCGCGCATCTTGAGATGGTAGAGCAGGTGCTGGGTGGCATCGAGGCCAACATCGCTACTCAGCAGCAGCGCTTCCAGATCTTCGAGCAGCTCGTCGTCGACCTTGCCGCGGGAAAAAAGCGTTCTCAGCCTGCCGCCGAACTGTGCCCTCGTCCGCGCCAGGCCGGCCTTCAGTCGTTGCCGCCAAGGTGTCGGCGCCATGGGGGTAACGCTGTCGACGATCAATGAACCGGCAGGCGTTGGCTGCTGACCGGGGGACTTCTTGAGGAAACCAAACATGGTGCTTCCGTGTCTCAAAGACGCTCGGGTACGTCGGCAGTGGTAAGATGCCGGCCCAAACGCCCGACACCCCCGGAATTCTATCAGAAGCGACTGCGGCCCATGCGTCACCCGAGATCGATTGTCCTACTGCTGCTGCTGGTAGCACCAGCGGCAGCAATGGCCAGCACCCATGAGCGGCAGCTGGCAAACGGCTTGCGCGTCATCGTCAAGGAGGACCGTCGGGCGCCCACTGTCGCCCATATGGTCTGGTACCGGGCCGGTGGCATGGACGAGACCAATGGCACCACCGGTGTTGCTCACGTGCTTGAGCACATGATGTTCAAGGGGACGCCAAGCGTCGGCCCAGGTGAGTTCAATCGTCGGGTCGCCGCCGCTGGCGGGCGTGACAACGCTTTTACCAGCCGCGACTACACCGCGTATTTTCAACAAGTGCCGAAGGAGAAGCTGTCCGAGATGATGCAGCTGGAGGCGGATCGCATGCGCCATCTGACGCTCGATGCCAATGAGTTTGCGCAGGAGATCCGGGTGGTTATGGAAGAGCGGCGGTTGCGCACCGACGATCAGCCGCAATCGCTGCTTTTCGAGCACCTGGCTGCCGTTGCTTTTCAGGCGCACCCCTATCGCGTGCCGGTGATCGGCTGGATGAGCGACCTTGAAAACATGACCGTAGCGGATGCACGCTTCTGGTACGAACAATGGTATACCCCGAACAACGCTTACGTGGTGGTGGTCGGTGACGTCGATCACCAGACCGTGTTTCAGCTTGCCGAACGACACTACGGAGCCTTGTCAGCACGCTCGTTGCCCGTTAGGAAGCCGCAGGACGAGCCCGTCCAGGCAGGAATTCGTCGGCTGACGCTGAAAGCGCCGGCAGACTTGCCGGTGGTAATGATGGCTTACAAGGCGCCGGTGATCCGCAATGTGGACGAGGATGTAGACCCTTATGCGCTTGAAATGCTGTCGGCAGTTCTCGCTGGCCACGAAGCAGCCCGCTTCACCAGGCATCTGGTGCGGGAGCAGCGTCTGGCGGTGAATGCGGCGGCCAGCTATGATTCGACTGCACGTGGTCCAGGAATCTTCTACCTGTACGGCTCGCCCAGCGAAGGGAAAAGTCGGCCCCAACTCGAGGCCGGTCTGCGTGCCGAAATCGCCGCGGTACAAGACCGGGGCGTGGCTGCTGACGAACTGGCGCGCGCCAAGGCACAACTGATTGCCGGGCAGATCTACAAACTGGACTCGATGTTTGCGCAGGCAATGGAGATCGGCCAACTGGAATCGGTGGGCATTCATCACACGATGAACGGGCGCATGATTGAAAAACTGCAGAAAGTTACTGCCGAGCAGGTCCAGGCGGTTGCGAAAAAGTATTTCCGTGACGAGCAGTTGACGCTAGCCGAACTCGACCCGCAGCCATTACCACAGGTACTGCGTCCGCGTTCGCCCTTTGCACCTCGGCACTGAGAGCCTGCCGATGAATCCCGCCAAGTTTCTGACTTGTCTCTGCCTCTTCCTGGCCGCCGCACCCACCCATGCCGGACCGACGATTGAAAGTTGGCAAACGTCTTCGGGTGCACGCGTGCTGTTTGTCGAGAACCACAGCTTGCCGATTGTCGACGTCCAGGTCGACTTTGCCGCCGGAACCGCCCATGAGGCGGAAGGCAAGGCGGGCGTGGCGTCCTTGACGCAAGCACTCGTCGACCTCGGTGTCAGCGGTATGGATGAGACGCAGATTGCGAACCGCATGGCCGATCTGGGTGCCCAGCTATCGGGCGGGGTGGACACGGACCGGGCTTCGCTGAGGCTACGTACGCTGTCGATGGCTGACAAGCGTGGTCCGGCGCTGGATATGCTGACGGCCATCCTGAGTCGGCCGACATTTCCGGCGGAGGTTCTCGAACGCGAGAAGGCTCGTACGGTGGCCGCTCTCAAGGAGAGCCTGACACGTCCGGATGTGATCGCCAGCAGAGCCTTCTGGGCGGCGCTCTATCCCGCTCATCCGTATGGGCGACAGGCGACCCCCGACTCGGTGAAGGCCATCCTGCGCGACGATGTCATTGCCTTTCATCGCGCGAACTACTCGGGAAGCCAGGCTACCGTTGCGATCGTCGGCGATCTGTCCCGCGCACAGGCGGCGTCGGTGGCAGAGCAACTGACTGCCGGTCTGCCGTCCGGGGGTGCCATGGCGGGCATCCCGATTGTCCAATTGCCGGCCGGTGGCGAGCAGCGAATTGCTCACCCGGCGCTGCAGGCGCACCTTTTGCTCGGCTTGCCGGCACTCAGGCGCGGCGACCCGGATTTCTTCGCGTTGGCGGTTGGCAATTATTCGCTCGGCGGGGGCGGTTTTGTCTCGCGTCTGATGAAGGAGGTACGTGACAAACGCGGTCTGGCCTACAGCGTGCACAGCTACTTTCTGCCGCTGCAGCAGTTGGGGCCCTTTCAGATCGGGTTGCAGACCAAGAAGGCGCAGGCCAGCGATGCCTTGAGGGTCAGCCGCGAAGTACTGGCTGACTTTCTGGCGCAAGGGCCGACCGAGGCGGAGTTGCAGGCCGCGAAGCAGAATTTGATCGGCAGCTTTCCGTTGCGCCTCGACAGCAATCGCAAGATTCTGGAAAACGTGGCAATGATTGGCTTCTATGGTCTGCCACTCGATTATCTCGATCGCTACCCGGAAACTATTGAACGGGTGACGGCGGTCGATATCAAGGCCGCCTTCGCGCGCCATGTGCGGCCAGAGCATCTGGTGACCGTGGTGGTGGCCGGGGAATAGCGCTCTGAATTCGCTTCGCATCATTGGCGGAGAGTGGCGGCGGCGAGTCCTCCGTTTTCCCGATGCACCAGGTCTGCGGCCAACGCCGGACCGCGTCCGTGAAACGTTGTTCAACTGGCTGGGACAGGACCTGGCTGGCCTTTCCTGCCTGGATCTTTTTGCCGGCAGTGGAGCCCTGGGTTTTGAGGCCGCATCGCGTGGTGCAGCGAGGGTGGTGATGGTCGATGACTCGCCCACGGCGCTGGCCGCCATCGAGGCCAATGCCAAAATCCTGGGGGCCGATGAGCGCCTGGAGATTGTGCGCTCGGATGCGGTAAGATTTGTCAAGTCCGCGGGTTCGCACTTCGACGTATTGTTTCTTGATCCACCATTTCACAGCGGCTGGATCGACCGGCTGGCTCCGATGATGGCCGGCGTTGTGGCTGAGGACGGCGTAATCTACGCCGAGGCAGAGAGGGCTTTGGTGGGCTGCGGCACTTGGCGCACGGTGCGCCTGGGCAGGGCAGGCCAAGTGTTCTATCACTTGATGCGGCGAGGCGAAGCGAATGGCGCTGAATAAGCGAGTGGCAATCTATGCAGGCACCTTCGATCCAATGACGCGCGGTCATGAGGATCTGGTTCGGCGTGCGGCCTGTCTCTTCGACCGGGTGATCGTGGCGATTGCTCAGAACCAGCCAAAAAGGCCGTTTTTCTCGCTCGCTGAACGGGTCGAAATGGCGCAGGAGGTTCTGGTGCCCTACCCGAATGCCGAAGTTGCCGGTTTCGACGGACTCCTGATGGATTTCCTGCACGCCAAAGGTGCCAAAGTGATTATCCGGGGGCTGCGGGCGGTATCAGATTTTGACTACGAGTTTCAGTTGGCAGGGATGAACAGAAACCTCTATCCGGAGGTGGAAACGGTATTTCTGACGCCGGGTGAGCAATACCTCTTCATCTCGGCAACGATGGTGCGTGAAATCGCCGTTCTCGGAGGCGATGTCAGCAAGTTTGTCCGGCCGGCAGTGCGCGAGCGGCTGGCCAAACGTGTCCGAGAAATTTCAACGATCTGAAGGAACAGCAAGCATGGCTCTGATTATTACCGACGAATGCATCAACTGCGACGTGTGCGAGCCCGAGTGCCCGAACGAAGCAATCTACCAGGGCGCGGAGATTTACGAGATTGACCCGAGCAAATGCACGGAGTGCGTCGGGCACTACGACACACCTCAGTGCGTCGAGGTTTGTCCGGTTGATTGCATCCCGAAGGATCCGGCCCACCAGGAAAATGAGGACCAACTATGGGCCAAGTACTCGAAACTGACCGGTAATCCGGGCCGCGGCTGAGCGTCGAATACGGGATTAGCTCGGCGGTCGCCGCTCCGGGGGGCGGCGTTTTTCTTGCCTGCACTGGCATCGCTATTCTACCGCAGCGAGAGTCATTTCCCCGGCCCGTTCGAGCTGCGTCCTCAGGGCCATGCTCGAGTTCAAGTAGCGCCCTCTCTCCAAGCCTTCAAGCGGCATCGATGTGGGCAGGGCAAGCTTAAGCGGGTCCACCTGCTCGTCATTGACCCGGAACTCGTAGTGTAGATGTGGTCCGGTCGCCAACCCAGTTTGTCCGACATAGCCAATGGTATCGCCCTGGCGGACTCGAGTGTCCTTGCGAAGCCCTGCCGCGAAGTTGCTGAGATGGTAACTTCTCAAAAACCCTGGGCATGAGGATGGCTCTGGGTGGGCTTCGGAGC
>ERZ761603.1627-NODE-1627-length-16511-cov-14.494956_pt1 | contig 16511 bp, 17 predicted proteins | sample MGYA00511879_ERZ761603 | MGnify/ENA primary metagenome ERZ761603 (study PRJEB28899, sample SAMN02850040) | bioreactor sludge metagenome | biome: EBPR Sludge; feature: EBPR Bioreactor; material: flocular biomat | place: Australia: Thorneside Wastwater Treatment... | reverse complement strand
TTCGGCGCGCATTACCTCCAAAATCTGGTCAATTTTCAGTGCGCAACAACACGCTCTACTCTGCTCGGGTTGCATCCGGTTTGATGCGATTGCCCTGGTGTTCGCGAAATCAACACCCTGCCGTTGTCGCGTTTTCAGGTACTGGTCGGTCCTAATGGCGTGGGTAAGACTACCTTCCTCGACGCCATCGACTTCGTCCGCGATTGTCTGACGCAGAGCCCCGCGGCGGCTGTTGAAGCGCGGCACGTCACCGATTTCAATGACCTGTCGTGGTTGCGACAAGGCGGCGTCATCGAGGTCGAACTGTGGCTGGATCTCGCGAGTCTGCGTGCAGAGTTGACCGACAGCCTGATCCACTATCGGCTGGCTGTCCGTCAGGATCCGAAGCTCGGGGTTTGCATCGAGGCCGAAGAGCTTCGCCAGTACCCGAAGGGTGCTCATCCGGAAACGCTGAGCACAAAAGCGAAACCGAGGCGCTTGCTGGGAAAGACGGCGAAAGGCACCGACTTTTACTCGCGAGAGAGGGGAACCTATCAGGACTCGTTCAATTTCGGCCTGGACAAGCTTACTCTGGCGCTGACGCCACCAGACGAGGAGCGCTATCCTACCGCGAACGCGGTGCGCCGCTTCCTGATGCAGGGGGTCCGTTACATTCAGCTCAATAGCCCTGCCATGCGGCTTCCTTGCCCAGCAACGCGGACAACGGACTTGGCGCTGGACGGCACCAACCTCGCTCGCGTAGTGGGGCGCCTGCTCGGTATGAACGGGGGGCTCGGCCCCTACTGGGCGGAACCAAATTCGTCCGTGGCACGATGGACAGAGCATCTGCGCTACGCGTTGCCGGATCTGGAGGCCATTGGCTGGGCACGGCGGCAGGCGGATAACGCCGAATACTTGATGCTGCGCTACCAGAATGGACTGGAAGCCCCAAGCTGGCTGCTCTCGGACGGCACGCTGCGCATGCTGGCATTGACCATCCCCGCCTTCCTGCCACACGAAGCGGCTGTCTACATGGTGGAAGAACCGGAAAACGGCGTCCATCCCAAGGCTCTGGAGATCATCCTGCGATCCTTGTCCACCATCCCGGGGGCACAGATGTTACTGGCCACGCATTCGCCGTTCGTGGTGCAGCAGTGTGGCGTCGAACCCTTGTTGTGTTTCTCCCGTGACGAACACGGCACGCACATCACTCGCGGTTCCGGGCACCCGATGCTCAAGGATTGGGACGGCACGCCGGACCTCGGCATCGTTTTCGCCGCCGGTGTCCTCGAGTGAAGGACCTGCTGGTTTACGTCGCCGATGCTGATGCGCTCGCTTTCTTGCGCGCGCTGCTCAACCGGCCGCAGGCGCTGGAAATTCGGCCGCTGACCTTCGATATCGAGCGCCATCCGCAGCGCGACGCCGGTGTGGTGCAAAGCGGCGCCGAACTGATCCGCATGAACAAGGGGCGCTATCAGAAAGCGTTGCTGATTTGCGATCACCATGGCTGCGGGCGGGAACACAAACAAACGGCACGCGAGATAGAACGTGAGGTTCAGGACAAGCTGAATTCGTTCACCTGGGAGGACAACAGCGCGGTCAGCGTACTGGTGCCCGAGCTTGAAGCATGGCTCTGGTCTTCCAGGCAGACATTGGCCAGTCATTGCGGGGTGACGGCTGACGAGTTGCTGCAGTAGATCGAGGAACGCGCGCGCAGGGTCCACAGGAGCGTCGAAGAACTGCAAACACTACAACCGAAGGAGTTGTTCGAGTATGTGATGCGCGACCGCATCCGCCGGACGATCTCTCCACGCGACTTCGAACAAATTGGTCGGCATGCGCGCGTAGGCTCGCTGGAGACTTGCGAGTCGTTTCGTAAGGTTGTTGCCACCCTTCGCACTTGGTTTCCCTCATGACCGGCCCGTCTGGCTCTGGAAGTCCTGCAGAAGCTGCAGAAGCTTGTAAGGAAGTTCGCGATCATGCGACTATGAAGCTGAACGGGCGCCTCGCCTGTTCGCAACCCCACTATTAATCCAACGGAGAAATCACAATGAAAAAACGCCAACTCACATCGCTTGCCGTCACTTCAGCCCTTGCCGCGAGCGTCCTGACACCGCTTGCGCACGCCGCTGACAACCCTTTCACCGCCAAGTCGCTGGACTCCGGCTACCAGCTGGCTCAGGCCGACACCAAACAGAAGGACGGCAAGTGCGGCGAAGGCAAGTGCGGCGGTGACAAAAAAACCGAGAAGAGCAAGGACGGCAAGTGCGGCGAAGGCAAGTGCGGCGCCGACAAGAAGGCCGAGAAGAGCAAAGACGGCAAATGCGGCGAAGGCAAGTGCGGCGCCAAGAAGTAGGCATCAGCTGAAAAGCGGCGGTGCGGGCAAAGCACACACCGCCGCCCCAGCCCTTGTTCCCTGGAGAGCGCACAATGATGCACCAACGACAACGCTTCCCCCTTGGCCTTTCCTGGCCGCTGCCGGCATCCTGCCTGCGGGGAAGGCCATGACTGCTCTGTGTTCTGCCGGACGCGCCGGCCTCGGCTTTCGCCGGGAACTGATTCCGGCACTCAAAGCAGGAGTTCCGCCCGCCATCTCCTTTTTTGAACTGGCGCCGGAAAACTGGGCGGGTGTCGGCGGTCGTTGGGGCAAGGACCTGCGTTACTTCAGCGAGCGCTATCGCTTTGTCTGCCACGGGCTGTCATTGTCGCTCGGCGGCCTCGCACCGCTGGACACCGCCTTGTTGCGGCGCATCCGTTCTTTCATGGCCGAGCACGGGATCACTTTGTACACCGAACATCTCTCCTGGTGCAGCGACGACAGCCACCTCTACGACTTGCTGCCGATCCCGATGACGGCGGATGCGGTGCGGTGGACGGCGGCTCGCATCCGCCAGACCCAAGACATTCTCGGCATGCGCATAGGTATCGAGAACCCCTCCTACTACGCTTCGCCGCCAGGAGCCGAATTGACCGAAAGCGAATTCATCACGGCGATCGCCAGCGAGGCCGACTGTCTGCTGCATTTGGATGTCAACAACGTTTACGTCAATAGCCGCAATTTCGGCTTCGATCCACTGACTTTCATCGACGCCTTGCCCCTGGAGCGGACGGCTTACATCCATGTCGCCGGGCATTATGTCGAAGCCGATGGCCTGATCGTCGATACCCATGGAGCCAACGTCATCGATCCTGTATGGAGCTTGCTCGCGGCCGCGTACGAACGGATTGGCGGCGATGTTCCGACCTGTCTCGAACGTGATTTCAATTTTCCCGACCTCGGATGCCTGGCCGCCGAGGTGGAAACGATCGCCCGCCTGCAGGCGGCTGCCCCCGTTGTCACACGCCGAGCCGCCTGATGGCTAGCAACTACCAGGAGTTTCAGCGCAGCTTCGGACGCTACCTGCGTGATCCTCGCCGCCAGCCGCCGCCGGGGATTCCCGACCGCGCCGCTGTCCTCTACAGCGAATTGTTGTTCAACAATGTCTGCGGCTTCCTCGACGCCTGCTTTCCTGTCTGTCGTGAGCTGCTTGGGGAAGGCCGCTGGCGTCGCCTCAATCGCAGCTTCTATCGCGACTGGCCACTGCACACACCGTGGTTTCGTGAGATACCGCGCGAATTCGCGCGCTACCTTGCCGGCGCCAAGATCAAGCCGCCACTCCCGGCCTGGTTGGCCGAGCTTGCGCACTACGAGTGGGTGGAGCTGGCCGTAGAAGCCATTGATGCGCCGCTACCCGAGCACGATCAAGAGGGCGACCTGCTGCAGAAGCCGGTGGTCGTCAATCCGGCATGCAGGGTGCTGACCTATGCCTGGCCGGTGCATCGCATCGGCGTCGTTTATCGCCCGCGCAAACCGTTGCTGACTTATCTCGCCGTGCACCGCGCGGCCGACGACACGGTCCGCTTCAGCGAGCTCAACGCCGTCACCGCCCGCTTGCTGACCTTGCTTGCGGCCATGAACACAACCGGTTTGTCGGCGCTGCAACAGATCGCCGGCGAACTCCAACATCCCTCACCACCACAGCTGATTGCCTTCGGCACTGAGATCCTGCTGCAATTGCGCCGCCAGGGCATCCTTCTTGGAAGCCGTCCATGAGTGAACTCAAACCCTTTTTTTTGAAGACGCTGACCATTCTCGACTGGCTTGGCATCTGCATTGGTCTGCTCAGCCTGCGACTGCTTCTCGGCTGGGAGTTCTACGAGGCCGGACTTGAGAAGCTCGGGGGTGAGAACTGGTTTGCCGATATCCATGACCGCTTCCCGTTTCCCTTCAGCGTCGTACCACCGGAAGTGAGCTGGCAGCTGGCCACCTGGATCGAACTGCTCGGCAGTGTCGCGCTTGTTCTCGGTTTGGCGACCCGCTTTGTCTCCCTCTCCCTGATTGTCCTTACGCTGGTCGCCATTGCCAGCGTCCACTGGCCGGAATCCTGGACCACGGCTGGCGACTTGCTCCAGGGCTACGTTTTCAGCGATCAGGGCTTCGGCAACTACAAGCTGCCGGTACTGTTTATCGGCATGTTGCTGCCGTTGCTGCTGATGGGACCGGGGCGCCTGTCGGTCGACCATCTGCTACGCCGGAAGCTGGACACGGCCGGGGATGGCGATCAACAGCCCCGGCCGGTGCCGGCGCGCTGACGACGCACCATCGTCGACCGACGCCTCGATCGCCGCCGCTCTTCCCCATCCGCTCGCGGCAAGACACGCTCTTTGCACGCCAACTCGCGACTGTCAGCGACCCTTCGCTGAGGCGTCCCGCGCTCCGCGGAGCAACCACTCCTACTGTCGCCTCGTCAGTGCCGATCCCCGCGCGCACGCGATCTACCCTTGCGACGTTAGCCAATCGACTTCGTTCATGGTATAAGCCAGGACACTTAGCACGTCCGCATTAACGAAAACTGATAACAATCGATGCCCCTAGGCTTTTACATCATCATGGCGGCGCAATTTTTTTCCGCGCTGGCCGACAATGCCCTGTTGATCATCGCCATCGCCGTCTTGCGCGAGATGCAGGCGCCAAGCGAATACGAACCGCTGCTGAAAACCTTTTTCACGGTCTCCTACGTCGTGTTGGCGGCGTTTGTCGGCGCTTTCGCCGATTCCATGCCCAAATGGCGAGTGATGTTCATCAGCAACGGAATCAAGATCTTTGGCTGCGCGCTGATGTACTGGGACGCCCATCCGCTGTTCGCCTACGCCATCGTCGGCCTTGGTGCCGCCGCCTATTCGCCGGCGAAGTACGGCATTCTCACCGAGTACCTGCCACACCGCCTGCTGGTCATCGCCAATGGCTGGATCGAGGGCCTGACGGTGGGCGCGATCATTCTGGGTGTTGTCGTGGGTGGCATGCTGATTCGCCCGGATATCGCCACTTACCTGCTCGATTTCGATTTTCCCCTGTTAGACACCGGCGTCGATACGGTCAGCGAAATGGCGCTCAGCTTTGTCGCCATCCTCTACCTGCTAGCGGCGCTGTTCAACCTCTATATTCCCGACACCGGCGTTGATCATCGTGTCCTGCACAAGAATCCCTGGTATCTGTTGCGCGAGTTCAATCACTGCCTGCTGCTGCTCTGGCGCGACCGACTGGGCCAGGTGTCACTCGCGGTAACCACGCTCTTCTGGGGTGCTGGCGCCACCCTGCAGTTCATCGTCATCAAGTGGGCGGAAGTTTCCTTGCAGCTTGACCTCTCGAAGTCGAGCATGTTGCAGGGTGTCGTCGCCGTCGGCGTGGCGCTGGGAGCGGCCGGCGCGGCACGGATGATTACATTGCGCAAGTCGGTACGCGTGATACCGCTCGGCATCGCGATGGGCTTGATCGTCCTGGTGATGAACTTCGTCCATCATCTCTGGCTCGCCGTACCTTTGCTGGTACTCATCGGCACCCTCTCCGGCTTTTTCGTGGTGCCGATGAATGCGCTTCTGCAACACCGGGGCCACATTCTGATGGGAGCCGGTCACTCGATTGCGGTACAGAACTTCAACGAGAACCTGTCCATCCTCGCGATGACCGGCTTTTACTATCTGATGATTCGTGCCGACCTGTCGATCTATTGGGTCATTACCCAGTTTGGGCTCTTCGTCAGCGGCACCATGTATCTGGTGCAGCGGCGGCATGAAGCCAACCAGAGGCGGCACGATGATGTGATTCATCTCGACGACAGCAAACTCTGAATCGCTGCTCAGCGAATCCCGCACATCCGGCAGCTCGCCGAGAACCAGGCAGGGTTATTGTATCTTCCCAACGATGGCCTATAATGCGCACACTTTGTGCATGAATGTGGCCTTCAATGTCGAAAATTACCATAGACCGTTACGATCTTGCATTACTCGACGCTTTGCAGCGCAAGGGCAACGCCACCAACGCAACGCTCGGCGAACAGATCCGACTCTCGGCGTCGCAGATCAGTCGTCGCATCCAGCGTCTCGAGGACGACGGGGTGATCGCCGGTTACGTGGCCATGCTGTCGCCATCGGAACTCGGCCTGGGCGTCACCGCCTTCGCCCAGGTCACCCTCGAGCGGCATGGTGAGGCTACCAGCGAGAGTTTTGAACAGGCGGTGACGGCGATGCCCGAGGTGATGGAGTGTTTTGCCATCAGTGGTGACGCCGATTACCTGCTGCGCATCATCGTCCCTGATCTCGCCGCTTTCTCAGAACTGATGATGAAGCGGCTCTTGCGTGTTGCCGGCGTTGCTCGCGTCAGCACCAGCATCGCGCTCCACAAGGTCAAGGAGACCCACGTCCTGCCGCTTGATCACCTGACCCATCCGGGAAAGGCCGGCAAGCGCATTCGTTACGCCGAGGGATAATCCAACCCCTCGGGTAGGGCATCAACGAGCGCAGGCGAAGCCGCGCGACCTTCAGAGCGGCGAGCGGATCTGCTTCGCGTGTGCCTTAGCCGCATGCATCAAGGTGCGTGCCCGGCATAGATCCTCCCAGCTCTTCGCCTTGTCCGGCAAGGTACGCAGCAAATAGGCGGGATGGTAGGTGACGACTACCGGAATGGCGCCCCCGTCCTCGGGCTTCCGGTAGTGAAGCAACTGACCGCGCAAGCTGCTCAGCGAACCGACTTCGCCGAGCAAGGCGTGGACCGCCACTCGTCCGAGCAGGACGATCAGGCGCGGTTGCAGGAGGACGATCTGGCGCCGCAGATAAGGGGCGCAAGCAGCAATTTCGCTCGCCTCAGGAGTCCGGTTACTGGGCGGACGACATTTGACGGCGTTGGCAATGTACACGTCCTGACCACGACGCAGGTCAATTGCCGCCAGCATGGCATCCAGCAGGCGGCCGGCGGCACCGACGAAGGGCTCTCCGCGCGCGTCTTCCTCGGCCCCAGGTCCTTCGCCGATGAACAACCAGTCCGCTTCAATGTCACCGACGCCAGGAACAGCCTGCTGCCGCTTTTCGCACAGCCGGCAGGCGTGACAGTCGGCGATGCTTGCGCGCAAGGACTCCCAATCGAGGCGTGAAATGACCTCGGCCCGATCCCCCGCCGTACCTCGGTCGACCTTGTTCACCGGCGGCGCAAGGACTGCCTCCGGCTTTTGCGCGATCGGCGTCCGATCGCGATCCACCGGTGCGGATCGACCGACAGAGCGTGACTCGCGCAACTGCCAGAGCGGCGACAGTCCCATTTCATGCAGGATCTGCAAACGGCGACGGAACGCGCTCGACGGTCGCGATTCACTCATGCCGACAGCCGACCCAAAGCCCGGCGCAAGACCAGCGCATCCTCGCGGCCCTGCGCTGCCGGGTAATAGCCCTGCCGCACGCCGATCTGCTCGAAACCGAAATGGCGGTAAAGAGCAAGCGCCTTTGCGTTCGAGGGCCGCACTTCGAGCAGGACGCTCGTCGCTCCGGCTTGCTGCGCGACGAGCAGCGCATGACTGAGCAAGCGGGCGCCAAAACCCATTCCCTGCTGCTGCTCGACGACACCGATGTTGAGCAGGTGTGCTTCATCGACCGCCAGCATGAGAACGAAGTAGCCAACGAGCTCGCCACCCACCCGATAACCCCACACGTTGTAGCCGGAGCTGATCGAATCGACGAAGTTACCCCGGGTCCACGGAAACGCATAGAGCGCGCGCTCAATCGAGAGCACCTCGTCAACATCACTCAAGCCGATCGCTACCAATTCGCTGCGGGGTGCCAGGACGGCGCTCACGCCTTACCCCCGCCGGCAAGCCGCTCGGCGACCGTCAGCGCAACCTTGTCGCGAACGTAGAGCGGCGCCGCCTCGGCGGCGTCGATCGTCTCGCCACGCGCAAGGCGGAGCGCAGCAAGGCGGGCGACGCTGCGAGCGTCCGCCATCAGCTCAGGCAGGTAGGTGCTGACACAGGACGACAAGCGATCGCGCAGGCGCGGATACGCCGTCAGCCCATTACCACAGGCCAACCAGCCAGACGATTCGGGAACCGTGATCGCAGACGGAGCGCAGACCGTCACCGGCGCCAACGGACACCCATACCGATACAAGCCGTAATACACCTCGCCCATGCGCGCATCAAGCGCAACTATCACCCGTTCGCCACCACTCGCTGCAGCCATTGCCTCCAGCGTCCCGATCGCAAGCAGCGGCAACTGGTGGACAAAAGCGAGACCCTGGGCGATACCGCAAGCAACACGCAGGCTGGTAAACGAGCCGGGGCCGGCGGCAAACGCGATCGCGTGCAGGTCGGCGAGCGCCAGTCCGGCGGCGTCCAGAGCGTCACAGATCAGGGGCAGCACTGTCTCGGAATGGGAGACCTGCTGTGGGCAGGCCCGCCAGAAGACCTCGCCTTCGCGCCAGACGGCGATGCTCCCCCGTTCGGTCGACGTCTCGATGGCCAGTAGCTTCACCCGGCGCATTGTAGAAGCTGCCCAGAAACTACGCCAGTCTCCTGCAGATTTCCACGACGGGAGGTCCTTGAGCCACTGACGCCTCTGGCATCCAGTCTTGACTACTGACAGCACTCTCGAGATCGCGATCGTCTGGCGTTTGCACGTCCGGTAGCGAAGCGCACCGACCACTCTCCAGGGCCGCAGAACCATTCCTTACGGACGATCTTAAATTCCCATCCCTTTTGTAAGGGCTATGTAAGGGTCATCAGGAAAACTTGCGCGGCGTTTTTCGCCAAGGAATAAGCGAATCTCGCAAACGAGAAACGCTTGCGTTGAAAAGGAAACCTGGTCGGTCAGGAGTGCCCCGCAACCATGAACTGGCGGCGAGCAGGAATAAGAAGCCGGTGTGTGGGCCATGCGTTTCGATTGCAGTTGCAGTCGTAGTTGTAGATCCGGGCCTGTGCGCATCGTGACAGGCTCAACACATACCAAGTGGAGGAGTCACCATGTCAATTCATGCAACAAAGGAACTACAGGCGTACTGGAAAGAGAATCTCGCCATCATTGCGATTCTTCTGAGTATCTGGTTCGCGGTGTCTTACCTGTGCGGCATTCTGATCGTCAATCAACTTGACGCCTACACGATCGGCGGCTTCCCGCTCGGTTTCTGGTTCGCCAACCAAGGGTCGCTGATCACCTTTGTCGTCCTGATCTGGATTTACGTCTGGCTGATGGACAGATTGGACATCAAGTACAACGTGCACGAAGGCTGAGATCAGGCCGAACTTCGACTGTCGGTGTCTCTGTTGCAACAATTGATGAGGTGACAAAAAAATGAGCATTCTTGTCTGGACCTGGATTCTTACGGGTCTGAGTTTCGCACTTTACATTTACATTGCCTACTGGGCGAGGGCAAAGTCGACCGGCGACTTCTACGTGGCCGAGAAATCCGTTCCCCCCATGCTCAACGGCATGGCGACCGGCGCCGACTGGATGTCGGCGGCATCATTCATCTCGATGGCGGGTCTGATCTCCTTCCTCGGACGCGACGGCTCCTATTACCTGATGGGCTGGACCGGCGGTTACGTCTTGCTGGCCATGCTATTCGGGCCCTACCTGCGCAAGTATGGCAAGTTCACGGTACCCCAGTTCATCGGCGACCGTTACTACTCCAACGGCGCGCGCGTGATTGCACTGGTCTGCGCCATCTTTGTCTCCTTCACCTACGTCGCCGGCCAGATGCGCGGCGTCGGCGTCGTCTTCTCCCGCTTCATGGACGTCAGCATCGACGCCGGCGTCATCATCGGCATGGCGCTGGTCTTCTTCTACGCCACGCTCGGAGGAATGAAAGGCATCACCTACACCCAGGTTGCGCAGTACGTGGTACTGATCATCGCCTACCTCATCCCAGCGATTTTCATTTCCATGCAGTTCACCGGCAACCCGATTCCACAGATTGGTTATGGCTCGCCGATCAACGCCGAGGGCGCGGAACTGCTGGGCAATCCCGCCGCTCAGGGGAAATACGTTCTCGACATTCTGAACGCACTGAACACCGATCTCGGCTTTGCCGCCTACACCAGCGGGCAGCGGCCGATGATCGACGTCTTCTTCATCACCTTGTCGCTGATGATCGGGACCGCGGGTCTGCCGCACATCCTGATCCGCTTCTTCACCGTGCCGAAGATGCGCGATGCCCGCTCGTCCGCCGGCTGGGCTCTGGTTTTCATCGCCTTGCTGTACACGACGGCGCCGGCGGTTGCCGCCTTCGCGCGCACCAACTTCATCCAGACGATCAACAACGTCGAGTATGCCAAGGCTCCCACCTGGTTCAAGAACTGGGAAAAGACCAAGCTCGTCGCGTGGAAGGACAAAAACGGCGATGGCATCATGCAGATCCGCAAGGGCCAGTGGGATGATCCGAAGAGCGCAAACGAAGTCAAGATCGACCAGGACATCATGGTGCTGGCCAATCCGGAAATCGCCAAGCTCCCGAACTGGGTCGTCGGTCTGGTTGGGGCCGGCGGTCTGGCCGCGGCCCTGTCCACTGCGGCGGGTCTGCTGCTGGTGATCTCGGCAGCAATCTCGCATGACCTGATGAAGGGCATCGTCAAACCCAGCATGTCGGAAAAAGAAGAACTGTGGTGGGCGCGTGGCGGTGCTGGCGTGGCGGTGGTCATCGCCGGACTGTTCGGTATTTACCCGCCAGGATTCGTCGCCCAGGTGGTGGCCTTCGCTTTTGGTCTAGCGGCGGCGTCCTTCTTCCCGGCGATACTCATGGGCATCTTCAACAAACGGATGAACAAGGAAGGCGCGATTGCAGGAATGATTGTCGGCATCATTGTCACCGCTGGCTATATCTACTACTACAAGTACGGGAATCCGGCCGCCAATAACGCCGCCGGCTGGTGGCTAGGCATCTCTCCCGAGGGCTTCGGCACTGTCGGCGCAGCGTTGAATTTCCTGGTTGCCTATGTGGTCAGCAAGTTCACCCCGGCACCGTCAGAGGAAATCCAGGATCTGGTGGGAAGCCTCCGTTACCCAGGCAAGCTGGTAGCCGCACCCGTCAGCAGCCATTGATCGGCCTGGACTGATCTGACGTTCCAGGATGGCGGCGGCCGGCAGCGGCAGTCGCCATCTTTTTGCCCATGTGTCAGCCAGCGGAGGCACTGCACCATGCGTACGACAGCAGAACCAGTCACAGCCCGAAGTAACATGATCAAGCGTCTGAACCGCTACATCCTGGCCAAAATTTTTGGCATACGCCTTCGTTCGGTCGCCGCAGTCTTTCTCGGCGGCAGCGCGGGGCTGAGCCTGACGTCCACGGTGCTGCCGACTATGATCGAAATCACGGGAGCGAACGACAGTTTCTCCGCACGCCTGGACCTGGCTGGTTTGGCCGTATACGCGATCATGCTTTGGGGAGTCGGTGGCTGGGCAGCGCGCAAAACCGGGCGCGCCCTGGCGGGGGCCATCATCCTCGGGCTGGTCGGTTTGACCAGCGCCGCCGTTTTTACCGGCATGGTCTATGGTAGTACCCACACTGAACTGCTTCTTCTCTGCGCCAGCGCGGGAATGGCTTATGGCGCGATTGGCGGGATGTTGATTGCCGCAGCACTCGCCGAACCAAAAGCTGACGCTTCCCGACAGGAATAGCGCCCCCTCTGGCGGCGGAACCGCAAGCGCGCCCTTGCCATCTCGACGTCATGGTGATCATGGCTGTGACTTTCCTGAGAAGGGGGCGCCTGATCGCCGTGCTGTACGTCACCAGCAGCCTGCCAGACTTGATGGGGCAGGGCAAAAGAAGTGGGAGAAAAGCGCCGTTTTTCTCGGGTTTCACGCCAAGAGCGAGGGCACTTCGCGCCGAAAGCCGGGGCACAATCGACCGTCGTCCGACTTTTTGCAGCCGACTCGATCAAGTCCGACAGGCTGCCAGGTGTCTGCTCGTGCCGGAGAAGGCGTCATGACCGACGCAACTCCTGCAGAGGAGCCAGTACAGAACCTCATCGAGCGCTCCGGCCATCTCCTGGCGCAAGAACTCGCACGGATTGCCGCAACACCTCCCTTCGACAAGGTTCCCTCGAGCCACTTGGCCAGGATTCTCGCCGACGCCGATATTCTCTTTTTTCGTCACGGCAAGATTGTCTGCCACCCGGCGATTACCGAGAACGGAATCAGACTTTGGATCGTACGGCACGGCAGCGTTCACGCTACGCCTCTCGTCGAGGGACTGGCGCAAGCTGAACGGCTCGAGGTCGGTGCGATCTTCCCGCTCGAATCCTTCCTGACTGTCGCTCCCCCAGTGCATGTCTTCGCCGCCGCTGAAGACAGCTCCCTTTGGGAACTCAGTGGCGAGGTCTTGCAACGACTGCGGTCGGAGCCAGCCATTCTTCGTTGGATTGCGCAGCGACTTCAACTGGCAAACACTGGCCTGCGCGACACGGTTACCGAACTGCTGCACGGACGCCAGCTGAGCGATCAGGCGCTGGCCCTCCCGGCACACACCGCAGGCAGTGACCGACTGGTCGTCGTGCCGGAGCAAACCCCGGTCCGGAACGTTGCCGAGCTGATGGCAGCAAGGGCAGTTGGCGCTGTGGTCGTCGGCTCACCGGAGGCGACAGTCGGCATCGTTACTCAGACCGATCTGATCCGGCGAGTCATGGCGGCCGAGCTCGATTACGCGACACCGGTTGCCGCGATCATGACCCCGCGGCCGGTGACGATCGACAGCACCACAACGGTGTTGAGCGCCGGCCTGGACATGGCGCGGCATGGTTTCCGCCACTTGCTGGTGCGGGAGCAGGGAGGTCCGGTCGTCGGCGTCGTTTCCGAGCGAGACCTGCTCCGTATTCAGTTGCACGGTATCGGTCATCTCTTGCAACCTGTCGACGCGGCACAGAGCGTCGATGAGCTGACTACCTTGGCCGCACACATACGTGGGTTTGCCGTGCGCGCATTCCGCCAGGGCATGGAGGTAAGCGAGTTCACTCGCCTGCTGTCCTCAATCAATGACCGGCTGACGCAGCGCTTGCTCACCCTTGTCGCGGGGGAAAACGGTTTCACGGACCGCTTCTGCTGGCTTGCCTTCGGCTCCGAAGGGCGCGAGGAGCAAGGGTTCGTCACCGACCAGGATAACGGTATCGTGTTCGTTGCACCCGCAACCATGGATCTCGACGCAGTACGACGCGACTACCTCGAAATCGCGAGCAGAATGAACCAGGGCCTGCACCGCTGCGGCTTCGAGCTCTGCAAGGGCAACATCATGGCCAGCAATCCGAAATACTGTCTCTCGCTCGACGAGTGGCAAGGGAAGTTCTCGCGCTGGATCCACGCGAGCGCGCCAATGGCGCTGCTCAATGCGAACATTTTCTTCGATTTTCGCGGTATCTACGGCAACAAAGAGCTAGCGGAACATCTGCACGAGCACATCTTCGCCGAAATTCGACACAACACCCTCTTCCTCCAAACCCTGGCGACCAACGCACTTGCGGTCGCCCCCCCGCTGGGAAAGTGGAGCCGCTTCCACAGCGGCGGCGAGGAGAAGGGAAGCGTCGATCTGAAGGCCCGCGGCAGCCGTTTGTTTGTCGACGCCGCGCGCGTCTTCGCGCTGGCGGCCGGGGTGCGCACGGCCAACACCGAGCAACGACTGCGCGCCGCCGGCAAACAGATCAGTCGTGCAGCCAGCGCGATCGAAGGTGACGTGGCCGCCTTCCGATTCATTCAGGCAATTCGCCTGCGGCGTCAGCTCGATTCCTTGAAAGACGGCAAGGCCGCCAACCAGCTCGATCCCTACACGCTCAACGATCTCGACCAGCGGATGCTGCTTGAGTCGCTGCGCCAAGCGGGGATCCTCCAGGCGCGACTGAAGCTCGATTACCGGCAGTGACTTTCAGTGACTGGGCACGGCCGTCGCCACCTGCCTCGAACTCCAAACCCCACGAAGTCTTTACCCTCGTGGAGGAAAGGTCCTTCGTGGTCCTCGATGTCGATGTCACCGGTGTCCATCCGCGCAAGGACCATGCGACGGGAATCGCGACACTACCGCTCAAGGGCGGACGATTCCGGCTGGCGGATATCAGATATTGTCCCCTCGCAGCGAGCGGCCAATGGAACGAAAACCCGGATCCCGCATGGCGCCCGCACTACCGTGCGATCGTCGACACGGCGGCGTCAAGCCTGATCGTCACCTACAATATTCGCTTCGTCAGACACATGATCAAGCGCACTGCTGACCTTCAAGGTCTGCCTTTACCCTACGGTCGCTGGATCGATCTCGGAGCCGTGCTGAACGGTGCCATCGGCAAAGAGATGGGCCAAGCCACGTCTCTGCATCTCTGGCAGAAGCGTTTGCTGGTCGATGACATCGCCAGATACTCCGCCGTAGCCGATGTATTCGCCATGGCACAGCTGCTCGCGATAGCGATTACGGTCGCCGAGGAGCGGGGAATCCCGACACTCGACGGCGTGCTTGCCGAACACCGGTCACGTATCTGGCCGCACCGAGAATAGACGATCCAACACGAACCGGCGCCAACCCTCGGATCCTGATCGCTGCGAGTTTGGCGCCCTTGCTGGCCGCGCCCAGCAAGGGCAAAAACAACCCCGGCAACGCTTGGAAAAGCCCCGCCAATGCCCAGCACACCCTGCCTGCACCCTGCCCGTTTGGCTAGTCGGCCTGGTTCCCGATACAATGGCAGGGCCTTCCCGAAATCGTGTGCCGCACACGTCCCAACCCATCACTACAGCAGAAAGCAGCTCGATGAAAGTACTCCTTTTCACGCGAGAATACCCGCCGCACGTCTACGGTGGCGCTGGCGTTCACGTCGAATATCTGGCCGGCGAACTGGCCAAACTGATGCACGTCGAAGTTCGCTGCTTCGGCGACCAGGACACCGTCAATGAGGGTGTTCGCGTCAAGGGATTCCCTTTTGGCAAGGGCAGCTTCTCCCACGTAGACAAGAAGCTCAGTGGCGCTCTCGACACCTTTGAGACCAACCTCGAAACGCTGAGCGAACAAGTCGACGCCGACTTGGTGCACGTGCACACTTGGTATGCCCACCTCGGCGGCATCCTCGCCAAGACCCTGTACGGGATCCCTCTGGTGCACACGGTGCACTCGCTCGAACCGCTGCGCCCCTGGAAACGCGAGCAACTGGGCTGTGGCTACGACATGTCATCGTGGATTGAGCGTACTTCGCTCGGCATGGCGGACGCCGTGATTGCCGTCTCCGAAGGCACAAAGAGAGACATTCTCGAGCATTTCGACATTGACCCGGCGAAGATCACGGTCATTTACAACGGCATCAACGTTGACCAGTACCACCCCACCGACGAGACTACAGCACTCGAAAAGTATGGTGTCGACCCGGAGCGACCGATCGTTCTCTTCGTCGGCCGGATCACCCGCCAGAAAGGGATCGTGCATCTGGTCAACGCCATCCGTTACATCAACACCAACGCACAGATCGTGCTTTGCGCGGGTGCCGCGGATACCAAGGAAATCCTCGCCGAAATGGAAGCCGCGATCAAACGCGTTCGTCAGGCTGGCTTCAAGAACGTCGTCTGGATCCAGGAAATGATCAGCAAGGACGAGGCGATACAGCTTTATTCGCGAGCAACCGTCTTCTGCTGTCCCTCGATCTACGAGCCTTTCGGCATCATCAACCTCGAGGCGATGGCCTGTCGCACAGCGGTTGTCGCCAGTGCGGTCGGCGGCATCAAGGAGGTCGTCGTCGACGGGGTTACCGGCTTCCTGGTCCCACTCGAGCAACTGCACGTAGCGCCGTTTGAACCGGTTCATCCCGATACTTTTTCGCGCGATCTGGCAGCGGCGATCAACAAGGTGCTCGACGACCCGCAACTGGCTGCGTCAATGGCTGCTGCCGGTCAGCAGCGAGCCAGAGAGGTCTTCAGCTGGAGCAGCATCGCTGCACAGACGAAGCGGCTTTACGACTCGCTGGCCCACTAGTCGGCCGTGGATCACACGCCGTCGCGTCAACCACTCCAACGCGTGCGCCCCAATAACCGCGATCAATCAGCCCGGCACCGCCGGCTCGGCAACAGGAGCAGAATCATGGTTCCCCAAGCGTATTCCCGCTTAATCATCGAGGCCGTCGAGCCGCGAGTCGACGACGGCCGCTTCCCGATCAAGCGCGTCGTCGGCGAGAAGGTCTCGGTCAGCGCCGACATCTACAAGGAAGGCCACCACAAACTCG
>ERZ761603.1625-NODE-1625-length-16544-cov-29.274183_pt1 | contig 16544 bp, 11 predicted proteins | sample MGYA00511879_ERZ761603 | MGnify/ENA primary metagenome ERZ761603 (study PRJEB28899, sample SAMN02850040) | bioreactor sludge metagenome | biome: EBPR Sludge; feature: EBPR Bioreactor; material: flocular biomat | place: Australia: Thorneside Wastwater Treatment... | reverse complement strand
TTACCAGACTTCAGTACTATTGCACCACTTTGCAGAGTAACATTATTGCCGTGGGCCCGCCTGCACGCCAACGCCCGGCGGGCACCGTGACCGGCCCCGGCAGCGGTCACGCCCGGCGGAATACCCGTTCGCTCGTGATACTTGAACCTCGCGCCGGCGGGCGTCCGGGCAAGGGAAAGCGGGGCATGACTGCTCGTCCCGCTGCTTGCGCGGCGCGCCGGATCGCCGCGGCCGGCGATCAGTCGCGCGGCGGCATCTCGGGAAACTTGGGCAGCTTCGGGTCCATGAAATCCCAGGCCGGGGCACGCGAGGTGAACAGGTCGATGGCCGGCTGGAACAGGCTCGGGTCGTCCAGCGTCCCGGCCCGGATCGCCAGCAGGCCAGGCATCTGCTCCACCGTGCCGAACAGTTGCGAACCACAACCCGGACAGAAGCCGCGGCTGACGGCGCGACCGCTGCTGCCCTTGTTCGTGAAGTACTTCACTTCGCCAGTGATGGTGACGGCGGCGCTCGGAGCGAACAGGGTCGGCGCGTAAGCGCTGCCGCTCGCCCGCTGGCAATCGCGGCAATGGCAATTGCCGGTCATCACCGGCGGGACCGAGGATTCGTAACGGACGGCACCGCACAGGCAACCGCCGGTCAATGATGTGCTCATGACAGCTCCTTTCGGGTTGGGAAACCGCTTGCTCGAGGGTGTACGGCATGCCGCGCCAACCGGATGCCGCGGCCTTTCCGGTGCATCGGCGCAGATGACACCCGGCCGGCAGCGATGTTCGCACAGGCGCCCCCGGCTGACCAGGGCCCGAGCCGTCCGGCGCCGCCATTTCCGCCAGCAGGCACGGGTGACCTCCGTCGACGCTTCATCCGGCGGCAAGGTTCAAGCGGTGGCTTTGGGCAATCCTGTCCCGCCATTCGCCGGCCAGCCCCGCTTGCGCGGCGAACTCTGGCCAGCGCCGCACGGCGGCCGTCACCTGCCCGACGATCGTCTCGGCACGGCCGCGTTTCATCAACGCAGACTTCGCGCAGGCCGGGAAATCCTCCCGCGTGAAGCCGTCCCGTTTGCCGTTCAGCGTCATCTGGTGCGTCGACGTCCACGTACCCGACGGATTGTAACTGTAGGTCACGTCGAACGCCGGCGCCAGCGCCCAGCGCCCCTGCCTGTCCATCAGGAAGGCGATGTTCTTCACATGATCGTCCTGATTGCGCGCAACGATGTTGAACACCATGCGCCGGAACTGTTCCTCGACCGCCGCCATCGGCAGGTCGAGCTGGCGGATGATGAGCAGCGCCTGTTCATACGAATAGGCTCCGGCCTGGTTGAAGTCGAAATGCGCCAGCGCGCACAGCGACTGCATGTGCAGCTTTTCACCGCCCGCCAGCCGGTCGAAGCGGCGGGTCATGAAGTGTCGTCGGCCGTTCTCTTCCAGCAGGCGGCACTCGCTCATCGCAATGCCCGCCGCCCTGGCCATCAGATGATAGGCGTACTCGATGGCGCCATAGCCTTGCGGATCATCCAGCTCCTTGTCCCGGTTGCCGGAGACGCCGTCGAATTTCAACAGCCAGTAGTCGAAACCTTCGCCCGCCGCGATCTGCCCCGAACGCACCTCGTTCGTTTCGCGATTCCAGGCGATCACCGCCTTCGCCCGCGCCCCGCCGGCCGACGTGCCGACCCTGAGAATGTCGTTCAGCGCCTTCTCGCGTGCGGCGCCGGCAAAGGTGGCCTGCAGGTCGTTGCGGTGCGTCAGGACGTCGGACGCCAGGCGCACCAGGGCATCGATTTCCACCCTGGCCGCCCGGCGCGGCCGCGGTCCCAGCACCGGAGAAAACTCCAGCGCCCCCATGCCGCGCGTACCGGTATAGCACAGGCGCTCGATCGGACCGAAGTGTTCCGGCCGGCGCCCCTGCGTCGCCAGCCAGGCATTGATCAAGGCATTGCCGAAGCGGTCCGGCAGCGAATCGGCCAACAATCCCGGCAGCCCGTGAAAGGTGGTGCGCGGCAGCGCGGGAAACTCGTACACCCGGTCGCTCAAGGGCATGACCAGCGGAGACAGCTCGATCCCGCTTGCCGCAAACCGCGGGTCATACTGAAAGGCGGCGTGCTCACGCCCCTCCTCCAGCGCAACCGCCCCGATGGTGCGCCCCCAGAGCTGCACCCTGGCGATCATGAGCCATCACCCCAGGTCCATTTCTTCACCTCCCCGGCCACCGCCTGGCGACCCGTCGCCCGCTGCCGCTTGCGGCCCCGCATCTGCAGTTGCGCGATCGGACCGGGTATGCCCTCGGGGACCAGCGCATCCAGCCCCTCCAGCAAACCCAGCACCCGGCATACCCTGACGAAACCCGACAATTGCGTCGCCGTTTGACCGGACTCCAGCCGTTCCACCGTGCGCTTGGCCACCCCCGCCGCCTCGGCCAGAGCCGCCTGCGTCAGGTTGCGCGCCAGCCGCGCGCCTGCCAGCCGTTGCCCCAGTTCCTGGAGAATGGCCTCATTGGTCAGCGTTGTCGAGATCTTCATGATGCGTCACCTCAGGCGATTTAGCGCAATATTGTAGATTTGTTCGCCACCAATGGCGAACGATATCAAATCGTCCTTGGTGACGGAAAGTCGGCGGATCCGCCGCCTGACTCGCCGTTCAGGACGAGTCGTTGCAGCCCACTCGAAGCGACTGTCGCGGTGGTGGTCGCCTCCCTCACGGCAAGCTTGCCATTCGCCGCTCGCCAGGACAAAAAGGAAGACAATGATCGCCATTCCAGAGCCGGACGGTCAAGATCATGCCCAACACCAGCGAACACCCCAACCAGTACCCGCGGCGCATTCTCGTCGCCGTCACCGGCCTGTCGCCGCAGATCGTCACCGAGACCCTGTATGCCCTCGCCGCCGCCCCCGGCACTGCTCCTTTCGTTCCCACCGAGATCCATCTCATCACCACCCGCAGCGGCGCCGAAAAGGCGCGCCTCGCGCTGCTCTCGGACGAGCCGGGCTGGTTCCACCACCTCTGCCGGGACTATGCGCTGCCTCCCATGCGCTTCGACGCCAGCACCATCCACGTCCTCGAAGACGGTAACGGCCAGGCGCTCGAAGACATCCGCTCACCCGATGACAACCGCCACGCCGCGGACGGCATCACCGAACTCGTGCGCGAGTTCACCGCCGATCCCGACTGCGCGCTGCATGTCTCGATCGCCGGCGGCCGCAAGACGATGGGCTTCTTTCTCGGCTATGCACTCTCCCTCTACGGCCGGCCACAGGACCAGCTCTCGCACGTGCTGGTTTCCGAACCTTTCGAGTCGAGCATCGGCTTCTACTACCCGACGCCGGCCAGCCGCGTCCTCGAGCTGCCCGGTGGCCGGCTCGCCGACACGGCCAGCGCGCAGGTGACGCTTGCCGAACTGCCTTTCGTCAGTCTGCGCCACGGCCTGCCGGAGGCCCTGCTCACCGGCCACGCCAGCTACAACCAGACCGTCGAAGCCGCGCGCCACGCACTGGCTCCGCCTGAACTGCGGATCGACCTCGCCGCACGGCGCATCCGTGCGGCCGGCAAGGTGTTCGCCCTGCCGCCGGCCGAACTCGCCTTGCTCAGCGTCTTCGCCCGCCGTGCGCTGTGCGGCGAGCCGCCGCTGCCCGCCCCCGCCAAGGAGAGCGGCGACATCGACTGGAAGAGGCGCTACCTCGTCGAACTGCGCTGGATCGACGGCCCGCTCGGCGAGCGCGACGACACCGAACGCGCCTTGAAGAAGGGCATGGACGGCAGCTACTTCTCGACCCATCTCTCGAAGCTCAGGAAGATTCTCAAGCGCCAGCTCGGCCCCGCCGCCGAGCCTTACCTGATCAGCGACGGCGGCCGCCGGCCGCGCCTCTACCGGCTCGATCTGCGCCCGACGGCGGTGTGGTACGGCGACATCGAAACGGCAGAGCACCAATAAGCGGCGCCGTTTGCCCTCTCCCCGATTATCCGACTGACTCACTCACTAAAGGCAGACCACCATGACCACCCTCATCAGCTTTCTCGGCAAGGGCCGTGCCGACCCGAAAACCGGCTACCGCACGGCGAACTATCGCTTCGACGCCGGTTTCTCTCGCACCGTCCCGTTCTTCGGTCTTGCCCTGACCGACTATCTCAAACCCGACCGCCTCATCCTGGTCGGTACCGCCGGCAGCATGTGGGACGTCTTTTTCGAGCGCGAGGGAATCGACGACGAGGCGGTGCTGCACCTGATGGCAGCGACCGAAAACGGCGAGGTCGATGAACAACTCCTGGCACTGCCACGCCAGCAACTGAGCGAAAGACTCGGCATCCCGGTCGACTGTCTGCTGATTCCCTATGCACGCGACGCCGCCGAGCAGGCCGGGATCCTGCATCGCCTGGCGACCGTCGTCGAGCAGGGCGAACACTTGAGCATCGACGTCACCCACGGCTTTCGTCACCTGCCGATGCTGGCTCTCGTGGCGGCGCGCTATCTGTCCCGGATCGCCGGCGTCAAGGTCGAAGAGCTGTATTACGGCGCCCTCGAAATGCAGACCACCGATGGCGAAACGCCGGTCCTGCGTCTCGGCGGCCTGCTCGACATGCTCGACTGGGTCGATGCCCTGGCCTCTTATGACAAGGACGGCGACTACGGAGTCTTCGCACCGCTACTCGCGGCGGACGGCATGGACAAGGGGCGTACCGATCTGCTCGCGCAGGCCGCCTACTTCGAAAGAACGAGCAACCCGGTGCGCGCACGCGAGACGCTGACCAGCGTCTTTCCCTCGGTCGAAGCGCATCAGGGCGCGCTCGGCAGCCTCTTCGGCGATACGCTCAAACAGCGGATCGGCTGGTTTCGCGGCGCCATGCGGGAAGACTGGGAACTCTCGCTCGCCGCGGCCTACCAGGCCCGGCGCGACTACCTGCGTGCGGCAACCTTCATGTATGAAGCCTTCACCACCCGCGCCTGCAACGACCGACGTTACAATCCCAACGACTTCGATCGCCGACGCGATGCCTATCACGAGGCGCGCGAACAGCAACCTGCCGTCCGGCAACTCGAACATCTGCGCAACGCCCTGGCGCACGGCGTCCGGCCGCGTTCCAACCAGGACACAAGAACGCTCGATGACGAAAATCGCCTGCGCAGCAAACTCGAAATGCTGCGCAAGGACCTCTTCAAGCTGTAACCGGGAGACCGTAAAGCCATGAACCTCCTCGAACAGTCCGCGCGTGTCGCGCTCGCCGCCTTCATGCACGACATCGGCAAACTGGCCGAACGCGCCGGAATCGACCACCACGGTCGACTCGATTCCCACAAGACGCTGTATTGCCCCTGGCACCAGGAAGGCGCCAACCCCCGCCGCGGCTGGCACAGCCACATCCACGCCGCTTACACCGGCCTGGCCTGGGATACCCTCGAAGAAACCGGTCACTTTCCAGACCTGCGCCGCAACTGCCTGCCGTTTTCGACGGCGGTCGACGGCAACGCGACCGACTCGGCGGTCAATGCCGCGAGCGCGCACCATCGCCCGGACACCTTCCTGCAATGGATCGTCGCGACGGCAGATCGCGTCGCCTCCGGCTTCGAACGCGACGAGTTCGACCTCAAGTACAACCGCAGCAAGGAGCACGACAACCATTACCGCGCCCGCCTGCTGACGCTCTTCGAACAAATTGGTCGGGCGAGCGTCGAGGAAGGCAAACTCGCATGGCGCTACCCGCTGCAGCCGCTTTCGCCAGCCAGCATCTTCCCGCAGGCCACCGCCGCGTGCACACCGCACGACAACGCCAGCGCGCGCCGCGAGTATCTCGTCTTGTGGGAATTACTGCTCGAAGGCGTGCAGCGCATCCCGAAGGAGCATCTGGGCGCGCTGCCGCTCTGGCTGGACCACTTCGACAGCCTGTGGCTGACCATCACGCACGCCATTCCGGCCGCCACCGCTTTCGGCGTCAAGCCCGAGGTCTCGCTCTACGACCACAGCAAGGCGGCTGCCGCACTGGCCACGGCGCTGTGGCGCTGGCATCACGACCAGGAACAGGAAGACGCGCGCGCGGTTCGCGAAGGCTGGGCGGAACAAAAGATCCTGCTCGTTCAGGGTGACTTCTTCGGCATTCAGGACTTCATCTTCGCCGAAGGCGGCGCGACGCAGAAGAACGCGCACAAACTGCTGCGCGGCCGCTCGTTCCAGGTTTCCCTGCTCGCCGAATGCGCTGCCCTCAGACTGCTCGAAGCGCTCGAACTGCCGCCGACCGTGCAGATCATCAACGCCGCCGGCAAGTTCCTGATCGTCGCCCCGAATACCTCCGGCGCGCATGCCGCGATCGCCCGCTGCCGGCAGGAACTCAGCGACTGGTGTCTGGCCCACACCTACGGCGAGATCGGCGTCGGGCTGGCCAGCACGCCGGCCTCGTGCAACGATTTCGCCGCCGGCCGCTTCGGCGAACTCACAAAACGCCTGTTCGCAGCGCTCGACACTGCCAAGCACCGGCGTTTCGACCTCTGCGCCACCGATGCGCCCAGCATTTTTGACGGCTTTCTCGACCGCTTCGACAACACCCTCGGCGTCTGCGCCATCAACGGCCGTCACCCGGCCGATCGTGCAGCGTCGGCACACCGCGACTACCCGTTGTCGACGCTCGCCGACGACCAGATCCGTATCGGCGAGCAACTGACCCGGCACGCGCGCCTGCTCGTCGCCCGCCAGGCCGAGAGCTTGCCTGTCCTCGGCCTGGATTACTTCGGCTACCGCCTGGCGATCGTCCCGAATGCCGAGGAATCCGGCAAGTACGGCGAGCTGGCGCGCAACGGCACCCTGCTGCGCGTCTGGGACTTCGACGCCGCCGAAGCCGATGGCACGCTCTGGCGTGGCTATGCACGGCGCTTCGTGAACAGCTACGTGCCGCGCTTCGACACCGGCGATGCACAGACCGCCGGCAAATACGACCGATGGGAAGCCGAAGCCGAGGGACAGCACGCGGCCGCGATCAAGACATTCAACCTGATCGCCTGCGAAGATCGCCAGCAGACCGACACTGGCCGCTGGCAGGGCGAAATCGCGCTGCTCACGATCAAGGGCGACATCGACAATCTCGGCGAGATCTTCCAGAAAGGCCTGGAGAAACCGACCTTCGCCAAAATGGCGTCGCTGTCGCGACAGATCAACGCCTTCTTCGCGCTCTGGCTGCCCTGGTTCTGCGAACATGGCCACGACGACAACGGCGTCGCCCGCTACCGCAACACCTACACCGTCTTCGCCGGCGGCGACGACTTCTTCCTGATCGGCCCCTGGGATTCGACGCTCGCACTGGCAACGACGCTGCGCGAGAATTTTGCGGCCTACGTCGCCAACCCGCAGATCACCTTCTCGGCGGGTCTCTCGATGAATCACCCAGCCACTCCGATCCGCCAACTCGCTCGCAGTGCCGAAGAAGCGCTTGCGGCAGCCAAGACACATCCTGACAAGAACGATCCTCGCAAGAACGCCGTCACACTCTGGCAACGCCCCGTCTCATGGGCTGACTGGCAGACGTTGATGGGACAGCGCCAGGCCGCGCTCGCGGCACTGATCGAGCCCGCCGGCAGCCACGGCGCAACCTTCTCCAGCGGCATCCTCTACACCCTGCTGCAGCTTTCCGACCGCGCCGAGAGTCAGCGGCCCGAGGACGCCATCTGGCGCTCGCAACTCCATTACCGGCTGGCGCGCTTCTTCCGCGACCGCGTCAAGGGCGACGAGGCCGCGCGCGGGCGCCGCGAACCATTACTGGCCGACGCCATTCGCGAAATCGGCGGCGCGCTGGGTGCCCACAAGGGGGCTTACCGCCTGCCGCTGTCGGTATTGCTCTACCGGCAGCGCGAGTGATCAAGAAACCGCTATGGCAAGCTTGCCGTAGCAGACCCTGCTGCTGACTTCCCGCACAATGACCTCAAGGAGAACCCACGATGCCCATCAATCTGGCTGCCATTCCCCCCGACGCCGAGCTGTTCAACAAGGAAGCCGAGACCGTCGCCATCCGGCTCGATCTGGCTGCCCGCCATCTCAACAAGCCGACGCAGATTCGCCGCTTCTACGACGAACTCGTCGGCTGGCAGGAACGGATCGACGGCGACGACGAGAAATTCCGCCAGTACGAGGCATTCATTCGCATGCTCAACGCCAAGGTCGCCTACGCGAAAGGGCGCCAACTGGTCGATGAACAATTCGTGTCTTGGTTCCGCGAATGCCTCAGAACCACCACCAGTGCCAAAGCACTCGACCACTTCCGCCTCCACTTCGAAGCCGTTCTCGGCTTCCTCAAGGCGCTGCGCGCCTGAACCTCCGGAAAGCACAACCATGCAACTGACCCGAATCAAACAACTCACCGCCACCCTGACGCTCAAGACCGGTCTGCACATCGGCGCCGGCGACACCGAGATGCGCATCGGCGGCACCGACAACCCGGTGGTCAAGAACCCGCTCGACGGCCAGCCCTACATCCCCGGCTCGTCGCTCAAGGGCAAGATCCGCTCGCTGCTCGAATGGCAGCTCGGTCTGGTCAGCGCCAGCAACGGCCATCCTTTCTCGTTCCAGCACCTGGCAAAGAACGACACCCCGCAGGCGCGCGACCTGCTGCGCCTGTTCGGCGGTGCGCCGGGCGGCGAAGTCGAGAAACTGGTCAGCGAAATCGGCCCGACCCGCATCGCCTTCTGGGACTGCGCGCTGAACGCCGAGTGGCTGGCGAAGGCCCGCGCGCGCAACCTGCTGACTACCGAAGACAAGAGCGAGAACTCGATCAACCGCATTGCCGGCGTCGCCGAAAACCCCCGCTTCACCGAGCGCGTCATCGCCGGCGCCGAATTCGATTTCCGGCTGTCGCTAAAAGTCATCGACGACGAGGATCTGCTGCCGCTGCTGTTGCGCGGCCTCAGGCTGCTCGCCGCCGACAGCCTCGGCGGCTCGGGTTCGCGCGGTTACGGCAAGGTGGCCCTGACCGGTCTGGCGCTCGACGGCGCCTCGATCCAGGCCGATTTCGACGCCCTGCTCCTTTTCCCGACGGGCGCCTGAAGCATGCCGTACGCTCTCCATCGCGCCACGCTGGCGCTGCACACCCCGCTCGGCACGCCGCTCGCCGGCGACACGCTCTTCGGCCAGCTCTGCTGGGCGCTGCGCGAAGCCGCCGGCGAGGCCGAACTGAGCCGCCGCCTCGCAGGCTACACCGAGGGGTGCCCCTGGCTGGTCGCCTCCGACGGTTTCCCGGCCGGCTACCTGCCGCGGCCGACGCTGCCGCAGCATTTTGCCCCCGCTGCCGACAACCCGGCACAGCGCAAGGCAGCCAAGCGGCAGCGCTGGCTGGCTGCTGCACGCAGCGGCGAGAGGCTGGCCATCCAGCTCGCCAGTGCTGTCGATGACGCCACCGCCTACAGCCAGGCGCCACAACGCCAAATGCGGGCGCACAACACACTCAACCGCCTGAGCGGCAGCACCGGCGAAGGCGCTTTTGCCCCCTACAGCGTGCCGCAGACCTGCCACGCTGCCGGACAGCGCATCGACCTCTATCTGGTGCTCGATAGTGAGCGTGTCGCGTCGGCGGAGGCAGCCAACCTGCTCGCGGCGATCGGCAGTCACGGCTTCGGCCGCGACGCCAGCGTCGGCCTCGGCAAGTTTACGCTGGAGAACATCGAGCCCACGACCTTCGCGGTTCCCGCGGGTGCCAATGCCTACTGGACGCTCGCCCCCTGCGCGCCGCAGGGCCAGGGTTTCGTCGGCGCCTCGAGTTACTGGCGCGTACTCACCCGCTTCGGCCGCCACGGCAACGCTCTGGCGATCGCCGGTCAGCCCTTCAAGACACCGGTGCTGCTCGCCGCCAGCGGCGCCGCGCTGGTGCCGGCGAGTGGCTTTGCCGACCGCGCATTCATCGGCCAGGGTCTCGGTGGCGCCGGCAGACTCTCCAAGGCCGAAGCCGCCACCGTGCAGCAGGGCTATTCCCCCGTTGCCTTCCTCGCTCTGGAGTCCGCACCGTGACCAAGCACACACGCCCCCTCACCCGCTCGCTGGCGATTTGGACGTTGTCGCCGGTGCATGTCGGTTGTGGCGAAGTCTATGAGCCGAGCGGCTTCGTCATCCACGAGGGCCTGCTGCACGTCCTCGATCCAGCCGACCTCGCCGATTCATTGAGCGACGACGAGCGCAAGCGCCTTACCGCGACGGCCAAGCAGCCCGAGCCGATCGGTGCCATCCAGCGCTTCTTTCGCGATGGCGCCGCGCGTTTTGCCGAACTCGCCACGCAGCAAGTAGCCGTCGCCGGGGATCTGGCCCGTGAATACGCAACGAAAGCCGGCAGGCCGACACATCGCGACCCCGGCGGCGAGCCGACCTACAACCTTTTCCCGATCGCCCGTACCGCCTTCCGGCCTTTCGATGGCACCCCATACCTGCCCGGCAGTTCGCTCAAGGGCAGCATCCGCACCGCCTGGCTGAACCACTTGAATGCCAATTCGCCACTCAACCCCGCCGAAAGGGCAGACAGGCAAGGTGCTGCGCGCAGCCTCGAACAACGCCTGCTCGGCTACGCCGCCGGCCAGTTCGAAAACGATCCTTTCCGTCACCTCGCGCTCGCCGACGCGCACCCCGAGGACGACAGCACGCCACCGCCGACGCGCGTGCTCTACGCGATCAGCAAGAAAAAGCGCCCGCCACGTGACGACGAACGGCCGTCGCCGGAACTCAAGGTGTTTCTCGAAACGATCCCTGAAGCGCTGCCGGCGTCCTTCCTCGGCGAGATGCGCTTCGGCCCCAGCGCGACGATTCCCTGGGAAGCCCTCTGCGACGCCTGCAATGGCTTCTACCGCCCGCAGCTCGAAGCCGAACTGCAGCACCCGGTACTCGGCGCATTGCTCGACAGCGAGTGGGCGCGGCTGATCTACCGCCTGCTCGGCGAAGAACTCGACGAACTGATGGCGGCGCGGCAGGGTTTCCTGCTGCGCGTCGGCCGCCACTCGGGTGCCGAATCGGTCACCCTTGGCGGCCTGCGCAACATCAAGATCCTCGGTCCCCGCGTCGACGGCAAGCAAACTTCCGACTTTCGCCCAGCCACCACCGAGAAGCGCTACGCCAGCCTGACACGATCCGGCAACAGCGGGCTGCTGCCTTTCGGCTGGATCTGGGTCGATGCCTGCGACGACCGTCACCGCCACCTCTCGGACGCCGTGCAACAGCAACTCGCTTCGCGCAGTGGCCTCCTGCGTGAAGCGCATCAGGATCGCCTGCTGCGCCTCCGGGAAAAACAGGCGCAGCGCGCCGCCACTGCGGCCACCATCGTCAGCGAGAAGCAGGCCAGGGCTGTCGCCGCGCGTGCCGAAGCGGAAGCGGAAGCGAAACGCCAGTGCGAACTTGCCTTGATGAATCCGGACCTGCGCCGTATCGAGGAATTCAAGACCGACTTCGCCGCGCGTGCCAAGCAGTTGCGTGGCAAACAGGAAAACGCCAACGCCGTTTTCCATGCCAAGGCGAAGGCGCTCGCTCGCGACGCCGCCGCCTGGCCACAGGCCGAGCGACGGGCCGCCGCCGACGCCATCGAGCACTGGCTGCCGCAAGTCGTCAAGGTCGACATCAAGGATGAACGCAGGAAGCTCAAGCTTGCTGCGCTGCGTGCCCCATGAGTGCCGCCATTTCCTTCCCGGTTGCCCGCTACCGCTTCGAGTTCCAGGTCAGACAGTCGATCCGTCTGCCCGACTATGCCGGGTCGATGCTGCGTGGCGCCTTCGGCCACGCCCTGCGCCAGCTTGCCTGCATGACGCGGCAGAAGGAGTGCGCCGGCTGCCCGTTGCTCGCCACCTGTCCCTACCCGGCGATCTTCGCTCCACCACCTCCGGCAACGCACAGCCTGCAGAACTTCACCCAGATTCCCGCGCCGCATGTCATCGAACCACCCGCCTGGGGCAGCCGGATGCTCGCCACCGGCGAGACGCTGGCCTTTCACCACGTACTGATCGGCCGGGCGCTGCAGGAATTGCCGCTGATCATCCTGGCCTGGCGGCGCGCCCTCGCGCGCGGCCTCGGTGCTGCCGACGGCACGGCCGATCTGCGCCGCGTCGTACACTGCAGCGACAGCGGCGAGCACGAGATCCATCGCCCGGAGGTCGGCAGCATTGCGCCTCACGTGCAAACGATCACCCTGCGCGCCGACCCCAAGCAGCTGGTGATGAGTTCCACGACCCTGTGCTTCAGCACACCGCTGCGTCTGCAACACAACGGCCATGCCCTCCCCCCGGGAAAGCTGCAGGCACGTACCCTGCTGCTGGCCATCATCCGCCGCGCCAATCTGCTGGCCGAGTTCCACGGCGACGGACCCTTGCTGGAGGATTTCGCGGCGCTGAGTGCCGCGTGTGCCGACATACGCGACGAGAAGCGCCTCACCTGGCTTGACTGGACACGCTACTCCTCGCGCCAGAAGCAGAAGATGAGTCTCGGCGGGGTCGTCGGCACCTGGCGGCTGGAAGGCCCGCTCGCCCCATTCCAGCCCTTCCTCGAACTTGGCGCCTGGCTGCACGTAGGCAAGGAGACCGCCTTCGGCCTGGGCCGATACACCCAGACACGCGGCACGCCGCAAGACATCCCGGAGGATCAGGCGAAAAGTTGCGAACGCCCTCGCCAAGTGTCTGAAAAGGAAGCTAGAATCTCGTAGGCGCGGTCAGTAACCAGCCCTGAAATCAAAGGGATTAAGACCGCTCACTCGTTGTCGCCTTCGTCGGAATCTTCGGTCAGTAACCAGCCCTGAAATCAAAGGGATTAAGACCCTGGCGTCGAAACGGCCGAGCGCAACCGCGCACAGTCAGTAACCAGCCCTGAAATCAAAGGGATTAAGACATCGCTGCCACACTCGTGGCAGCGGTCATACGCCAGTCAGTAACCAGCCCTGAAATCAAAGGGATTAAGACCTGGTGGGGAATCGCTCAGTATCCTGCGGTACCGTCAGTAACCAGCCCTGAAATCAAAGGGATTAAGACGCCATATCCATCGCGTATTCGTAGTCGATCCGGGTCAGTAACCAGCCCTGAAATCAAAGGGATTAAGACCGCGTTGAGCATGGCCAGCCGATAGGTCTGCCAAGTCAGTAACCAGCCCTGAAATCAAAGGGATTAAGACATAAGAAACAGAGACCAATGAGCATACGGAATTGTCAGTAACCAGCCCTGAAATCAAAGGGATTAAGACGTTTGCGAGTGTGGCGAATTCGTTCATTTTATGTCAGTAACCAGCCCTGAAATCAAAGGGATTAAGACTGATCTTGTGTGTGTTATGGCAGAACGGGCGTATAGTCAGTAACCAGCCCTGAAATCAAAGGGATTAAGACCCTGATAGCTCGTCGAACCGTTTGGCGAAATTGTCAGTAACCAGCCCTGAAATCAAAGGGATTAAGACAACCACTTGTTGAACGGGTCGATCTTCCATTTCTGGTCAGTAACCAGCCCTGAAATCAAAGGGATTAAGACTCGATCCGGCCGACGATGCCGAACGCGGCCAGGAGTCAGTAACCAGCCCTGAAATCAAAGGGATTAAGACATCGCCGAAACGGCTTTGGTTTTTGATCCGTCCGTCAGTAACCAGCCCTGAAATCAAAGGGATTAAGACCAATCCAGTCTGCCCAGTTGTCATTGATGGTCTGTCAGTAACCAGCCCTGAAATCAAAGGGATTAAGACGCCGCGCTGGCCGTAGGACATTACGGGGCGGGCGGTCAGTAACCAGCCCTGAAATCAAAGGGATTAAGACCCAGCTCGCCGGCGGTCCAATCCCGGACGAAACGGTCAGTAACCAGCCCTGAAATCAAAGGGATTAAGACGCTGTCGGTGGTGATTATGGTCTTCATGGTTCGCTGTCAGTAACCAGCCCTGAAATCAAAGGGATTAAGACCCAGCCGCCGCGGCACCCTTTGGTGCAGCGTACCCACGTCAGTAACCAGCCCTGAAATCAAAGGGATTAAGACAGTAGCGGGAGGCTTCGCGCCTCTCGGCGGCGCGTCAGTAACCAGCCCTGAAATCAAAGGGATTAAGACGGCTTTCCGAAATGCTCTTCGCGGGTGACAAACGGTCAGTAACCAGCCCTGAAATCAAAGGGATTAAGACGGGCTGCGGTTTGGGTGGTTACTCATCAAGTTCGGTCAGTAACCAGCCCTGAAATCAAAGGGATTAAGACGTTCGATGCAATCGATGGCTTGGTTGGTTTTCATGAGTCAGTAACCAGCCCTGAAATCAAAGGGATTAAGACGTGGTCTTGTCAACCATCAGGTCGGCACGGATCGTCAGTAACCAGCCCTGAAATCAAAGGGATTAAGACGGTGTCTTGCCCCTCGAAGTGCTCCACCAACATGTCAGTAACCAGCCCTGAAATCAAAGGGATTAAGACCTTTGTCCGGCCGCTCTGCCGGGCGAACTGACTGGGTCAGTAACCAGCCCTGAAATCAAAGGGATTAAGACTTTTTTCAGGCTGATGGTGGTGCTCATGGTCCTCGTCAGTAACCAGCCCTGAAATCAAAGGGATTAAGACATCGGATCGGTGTCGTTTTGGTTGCCTGGTTCCGGTCAGTAACCAGCCCTGAAATCAAAGGGATTAAGACTTTCCTCGGCCGCGTGACTTTCCATTTTTGCCGGGTCAGTAACCAGCCCTGAAATCAAAGGGATTAAGACGTGGTCAGCACGGCCGTTGCCGTGCCGTGTTTCGGTCAGTAACCAGCCCTGAAATCAAAGGGATTAAGACCTGTGGAACCGCCGTGCTTCCAAGTGCTTCAGCGGCGTCAGTAACCAGCCCTGAAATCAAAGGGATTAAGACCTTATATCCAATGCGAATCATAGCTGCTCTATGTCAGTAACCAGCCCTGAAATCAAAGGGATTAAGACAGATTGTGTTGATCTTGCTTGTGTCAGCTTGTGGCGTCAGTAACCAGCCCTGAAATCAAAGGGATTAAGACAGGGCAAGCCTATACGAGTCCAGGATTGTGTTGAGTCAGTAACCAGCCCTGAAATCAAAGGGATTAAGACTTTCCTTGTGCTTTATCACATCCTATTTCAAGTCAGTAACCAGCCCTGAAATCAAAGGGATTAAGACTCAGGAATCTCTTCTGCTCTACGCCTCAGAAGCTTCGTCAGTAACCAGCCCTGAAATCAAAGGGATTAAGACAAACACACTGATTGCAATAAACGCAGCAACTGGTCAGTAACCAGCCCTGAAATCAAAGGGATTAAGACTCATCGACTTGTTCCAGGGCAGCAGTCAGTGCGCCGTCAGTAACCAGCCCTGAAATCAAAGGGATTAAGACGACACCTGCTCCTCTCTCAATGCGGCGCACAAGGAGTCAGTAACCAGCCCTGAAATCAAAGGGATTAAGACGCGGCAACCGCTCCTCAAATACTGCCTTAAGAGCGTCAGTAACCAGCCCTGAAATCAAAGGGATTAAGACGTCTTCCGACAGTTTATAGTACGCTTTTCCTATAGGTCAGTAACCAGCCCTGAAATCAAAGGGATTAAGACTACCAGGCTTGTGCAGCCTCGAATACTGTAGCGTCAGTAACCAGCCCTGAAATCAAAGGGATTAAGACAGACTTTTCTCTTCCCAGTCTTCAAGCTTAAGAACGTCAGTAACCAGCCCTGAAATCAAAGGGATTAAGACTCTAGCAGCTTGGCGTATGCTGCCCCTGGCTTCGAGTCAGTAACCAGCCCTGAAATCAAAGGGATTAAGACAGATTCTTTTCTTCCCAATCTTCAAGCTTAAGAGTCAGTAACCAGCCCTGAAATCAAAGGGATTAAGACCCCCATAGGGCAGCGACGAGGGCCTTAAGCCCTGGTCAGTAACCAGCCCTGAAATCAAAGGGATTAAGACCCTTGCTGGCATCCCGCCTCATCGAACACGCAGTCAGTAACCAGCCCTGAAATCAAAGGGATTAAGACATCTGGTCAGCGCACTGGTTATCTAACGGGCCACCGTCAGTAACCAGCCCTGAAATCAAAGGGATTAAGACAATTGCAATCGTGACGACGGGTCGGGGGTAGTGAGGTCAGTAACCAGCCCTGAAATCAAAGGGATTAAGACCAATCATCACTTACCCCCGTTGTTAGTAGAATCTGGTCAGTAACCAGCCCTGAAATCAAAGGGATTAAGACTTCAGCCAGCAAGCGCAGGTTGCCAACCTCCCGATGTCAGTAACCAGCCCTGAAATCAAAGGGATTAAGACGGGGCCTTGGGCTTAGTTATGGGGAACCCTTGTGTCAGTAACCAGCCCTGAAATCAAAGGGATTAAGACGCTGCTCCGATGCGCAGCTCGTCGATCCTGGCCTTGTCAGTAACCAGCCCTGAAATCAAAGGGATTAAGACGACACTAGTTGTGGCGGGTGCACTCATGATTCTCGTCAGTAACCAGCCCTGAAATCAAAGGGATTAAGACAAATGGTGTGGCAATCGATGCGTCGCGCTGATAGATGTCAGTAACCAGCCCTGAAATCAAAGGGATTAAGACCCTCGATTTCCTCGATGGTCAGGGACCTTCCGATGGGTCAGTAACCAGCCCTGAAATCAAAGGGATTAAGACGCCCTCAATCCCTCCGATC
>ERZ761603.1623-NODE-1623-length-16546-cov-40.359529_pt1 | contig 16546 bp, 14 predicted proteins | sample MGYA00511879_ERZ761603 | MGnify/ENA primary metagenome ERZ761603 (study PRJEB28899, sample SAMN02850040) | bioreactor sludge metagenome | biome: EBPR Sludge; feature: EBPR Bioreactor; material: flocular biomat | place: Australia: Thorneside Wastwater Treatment... | reverse complement strand
CGCCGCCCCCGCCGCCGGCCCCCGAGAACGTGGACATGCGTTCGATCGCGGCGACGCTCAAGCTGGATCCCCGGGTGCAGCTCTCCGATCAGTTGCTGACGACCAGCGATTCGCTCGCCAAGGCCGCGCTCGAACTGGCGAATGCCCTGGCGAAGGGTGACGACAAGGCGTTCGCCGCGGCGTTGGATCCGGCGGGCAAGGAACTCGTCCGCGATCTGGTCGCCAGCGAGGAATGGGCCGACTCCACCAAGCGCATCGAGGGTGTTCGTCTGGTTCGGCTGAGCGCCGGCGGCGACGCGGGCTTCGCCATGGCCGCGCCGACGCAGAGCGGGATCCCCGAGGAAGGCCGCCAGGCGGTTTTCGACATGGTGATGGGATCTCTGCCGCAGGAAGCCAAGGACGCGCTGCGCGATCAGCTCGGGCGTGAGCCCACCGCCGCGGATCTCGCCGCGATCATCGAGCCGGCCCGCCAGCAGTTCGAGCAGCTCAAGACCGAGGGCAAGCTCCCCGCGCCCGTCGCCGCCCAGATCGAGGAGCAGTTCAAGTCCTTCGAGGAACTGAGCAAGTCCTCCGGTGCGGCCGCGGCACCCATCGCCGACAACAGCGGCGGCGAGGGCGCCCACACGCTGCTGCTGGCGATTCAGCAGCCGGGCGTGGCGATCGCCCAGTCGTGGATCGCCGTCCCCGTCGGCGACCGCTGGGTCTTCAAGGCCAGCAGCGCCCAGCTTCCTCCCAACCAGAGGCGGGCGTCCGACTTCGACAAGCTCATGGGCGGGGCGCCCGCTGCCGCACCTGCTTCCGAAGGCGAAGCGGCTCCGGAGGCCCAGCCCTCGACCGACGGCGGCGAGACCGGCGGCGGCAAGCCGACCGTCACCGGCGGCTGAATCTCATCCGTGCAACACGCATCAGGCGTTCGGCCCGGCCGTTCGCCACTTTGGAGCCGTTCATGGCCGAATCAACCTCCCGCGTTGCTGTCGTCACCGGGGCCAGCCGCGGCATCGGCAAGGCCGTGGCCCAGCGACTGGCACGCGACGGCCGTCATGTGGTGCTCGTCGCCCGCAGCGAGGGTCCGCTGACCGACCTGAAGGCCTCGATCGAGGCCGCCGGGGGCAAGGCCAGCGTCCGGACGTGCGACATCGCCGATTCCAAGGCGTTCACCACGATGCTCGAGGGCGTCGCGTCCGAACTGGGTCGTCTCGACATCCTGGTCAACAACGCCGGGATCACGAAGGACGGCTTGATCCTCCGCATGAGCGACGAGGACTGGGCCGCGGTGCTCACGACCAACCTCACGAGCGCCTTTGTCGCCGCTCGCGTCGCCGCCAGGCTCATGATGAAGAACCGCTTCGGGCGGATCGTGAACATCGGAAGCACGAGCGGGATCGTCGGCAACGCCGGGCAGGCCAATTACGCGGCTGCCAAGGCGGGGCTTGTCGGGCTGACGAAGACCATCGCCCGCGAACTGGGCGGCAAGGGAGTGACAGCAAACGTCGTCGCGCCAGGGTACATCGAGACCGACATGACCTCGGTCCTGCCCGATGACATCAAGCAGAAGATCCAGGACATGATCGCGGTTCGCCGCCTCGGCACTCCGGAGGACATCGCCGCCGCCGTTGCGTATGTCACCAGCGACGAGGCCGGGTACCTCACCGGTCAGACCCTCATCGTCGACGGCGGGATGACGATGGCCTGAGCCGAAGCTTGCGCGTTCGGCACACATCCGAATCGAAACGAAAGAAGCCCGGGGGAATCGCTCCCGCGGGCCTCGAAGCGTGAAGTCGTGCTCATCAGCGGGAGATCAATCCCGTGCCGGCGGGCGTCGCCGCGTTGCCGCTCGGGCTGCCCGAGCCCAGCCGCTCGCGGTGCATGACGGCCAGACCGTCTGGCCCGGCGAAGCGTGCGCCGACCAGCAGGTCGCGTCCGTGGAGCGCCATGGCGATGCCGAACTGCGAGCCGGGTGTTGCAAGCGAGGAAGTGAGGCGGTCGGTGCGCGTCCAGCGGCCCGCATTGAGCGAGAAGGTCTCGACGGTGTTCTGCTGAGGTGCGCCCACGAACAGCCGATCGCCGTCGATCTCGATCTTGGCGCCGAACTCGCCGCCCCAGCGAGCTCCCGGAATCGTCTGTTCGAGGCGCCAGCCGTTGGAGCCGCGGACAAAGACGTGCGCGCGGTTTCGGCGGGTTTCGCCGACGACGACGCGGGTGCCGTCCGTCGCGACCGCGACGCCGAACGCGCCGAGCTCGGTCGGAGTGGGGGCCTCGAGGGATGCGACGTGCGTCCAGCCGCCGGGCCCGCGCTCGAAGATCCGTGCGGAGCCGGCCTGATTGATCGTGGAGCTGTCCATCGGCGCGCCGACCACGGCGACATCACCCTTGATGTCAACGCTCCAGCCGGCGAGGTCGCCCATGCGGGCGTCGTTGCCCACGAGCTGCGCCTCGAGAGCCCAGACGCCGTTGACACGGCGGAAGGTCCACGCGGTGCCGGCGGAATGGCCGGAGGAATTGTCGTACTTGGCGCCGGCGATGATCGTGTCACCGTCAATGGCAACCGAGCAGCCGAACTGGTCGATGCGGTCTTGACCGGAGTGGGTCAGTTGCTGGGCGCTGGTGCGTTCGGCGCGGAGTTCGTAGACCATCAGGACGCCGCTGGACATCGGGCCGCCCGCCGGGCCGCAAACATCGATGAGGGGCGCTCCCGCGACGAGCGTGGAGCCCTGCATGGCGATCGCGGAGCCCAGGCCCTTGCTTCGACCGAATGGATCGGTGAGCACGATGGGCTCGCCAACGCCGTTCATCGTGCGCGGGTAGATGTAGACGCGGTTGTCGCTGACCGAGCCGATCGCCGCCACCGTTGAGGTCAGCGCCACCGACGTGCCGTAGCCGGCGTTGGTCATCGCCGCGACCGGATCCAGCACCATCGTGGGGGTCATGATCTGTGCCGAAGCGCCCGCCGCCGCCAGCAGGCACGCCGTTCCGCCAACCGTCCGAGTCAATGCTCGCTTGCTCATGTGTCGTCTCCACTGCGGCCGACCGCGGGAACGCCCCGTGCCCGACGCCGCCGCCTGCGATTCGTGACCCTAGCCGCCGAGATGCGGCACGCCATCGCGCCCTCGACGGATCGCGTAGTACTACGCGGGCCCGACGCTCGATGGGATCGCCCCCGGATACCATGCCGACAACCCCCTCCGAAGGACGCGTTCGTGGACCTGGAACTCCCGCCCGACATCCGAGCCGCCCTTGCCGACCACGCCCACGATCTCTGGGAACTGCTGACGGTGGATGCGGGGTGCTCCGTCTCGATCGTGGGGCACGACGGCCGCCTGTTGTGGGCCAACGAACGCACGCTGATCGACTACGAATGGCACCTGTCCATCCGATATCCGCAGGCCTCGGGGACCGAGCTGGACCCGATCGGGAAGCTGCTCAAGGACATCCTGAGGCCTGAGTTCGCCATCGAGCGCGTCGAGTTCGTGCACGAGGCGATCGCTTCGGGAAAGACCATCGTGTACGAGAGCATTCTGCGGGGTGTACGCCAGCGTGTGTCGATCCGGCCGATCGGCAAGGCGGCCCCCAAGCGAGCCATCTTCGTCGCCCGTCGTTTGCGAGGTGTCGAGCGGATCCGTGATCTGATTCCCAGGGGAGCCGTGCTCAAGGTTCCCCGCGTGCAGGATCCCGGGCTGCTTGGCGTGCTCTCGCCCCGCGAGCTGGACGTTCTGAAGCTCGTCGGCGAAGGGCTCAGCAGCGCCGAGATCGCCAAGACACTGCACCGCAGCGTCCGTACGATCGAAGGCCATCGCAAGCTCATCGGCGAGAAGCTCGGTTTCAGCCGGGCCGCGGACCTGGTCCGCGTCGCGATCCGTGCCGGCCTGTGCGAGCTGCCCGACGCGCCCGACGATCCGAGTCAATCGCTCTGAGGTCGCCAGCCTTTGCGCGATCAATGAGAAAGGCCGCACGGGTCGATCCCGAGCGGCCTTCGTGCGAGTCGGATGATGATCGGAGCTTACTTCACGCCGTCCTTGGCCGCGATGTACCGGATGAGGTCAACGCATCGAGTCGCGTAACCCGCCTCGTTGTCGTACCAGCTCACCACCTTGAAGAACCGCTTGTTCAGTTCGATGCAGGCGCCGGCGTCGTAGATGCTGCTCCGCCGGTCCCCGATGAAGTCGCTGCTCACGACCTCCTCGTCCGTGTACCCGAGGATCCCCTTCATCGAGCCTTCGCTCGCCGCCTTCACCGCGGCGTGGATGTCCGCCAGGCTCGTCTCCTTCGCCGTGCGGAACGTCAGATCGACGCACGACACGTCGGCCGTCGGCACCCGGAACGACATCCCCGTCAGCTTGCCCTTGAGCGCGGGGATCGCCAGCGCCACAGCCTTCGCCGCGCCCGTGCTCGCGGGGATGATGTTCTGGTACGCGTTCCGCCCGCCGCGCCAGTCCTTCTTGCTCGGCCCGTCCTGCGTGGGCTGCGTCGCGGTCACGGCGTGCACCGTCGTCATCAACCCCTCTTCGAGCCCGAACGCGTCGTTGATCACCTTGGCCACGGGCGCGAGGCAGTTCGTCGTGCAGCTCGCGTTGCTCACCACGGTGTGCTTCGACGCGTCGAAGTTCTCGTGGTTCACGCCCATCACCAGCGTCGGCACCTGCGACGCCTCGCTCTTGGTCGGGGCCGAGATGATCGTCCGCTTCGCGCCCGCCGCCACGTGCAGATTCGCCTTCTCGAACTCCGTGAACAGCCCGGTGGACTCCAGCACGTAGTGCACGCCCATGTCCTTCCAGGGCAGCTTCGCCGGGTCCTTCTCGGCCGTGGTCCGGGTCGTCTTGCCGTTCACCGTAAACGACGTTTCCGTCGCCGACGTCGTGACAGGCTTCCCACCCAGGCTGAACGTCCGGTGCATCGTGTCGTGCTTGAGCAGATACGCCAGGTTGTCTGCCGGCACCAGATCGTTGACCGCCACGATCTCGAGGTTCGGGTCCTCGGACGCGATCCGATAGAACAGCCGACCGATGCGACCGAACCCGTTAATCCCGATGCGGATGGCCATGGTGAAACCTCCCAGATCCTTCCTCTCGCGTGCGTCGTCCGCCGCCCGTTTCGGGTTGCATCCCCGTCGGCCTCGGACACGCCAGCGTAGGGGGCCTTTCCGCCCGCTTTCTACAACTCATGCCGTCAGCGAGCGGGCTTTGTTCGGTGAATTTGGTCAAGCCCGAACCGCCCGCTCGCTCGCACTGAGAGGTGCGGAGTATCGAAGGAGCCAGGGATGCCGTCGCTCGTGGTCATCGAAGGTGCCAATCTCGGAGACGCCATCGAGCTGCGCGCCGAGCCCGTCACCCTCGGGCGGCTTCCCACCTGCGACCTTCCCATCCGCGATGAGCGCGTCTCCAGACGCCACTGCCGGGTCCGCCAGGCCGTCGGAGGCTTCCTCGTTGAGGACCTCGACAGCGCGAACGGCACCTTTCTCAACGGGCGACGCATCGGCGCGGGTGCCATGCTCGCTCCGGGCGACGAAATCCGTCTGGGCAGCACCACGCTGCGGTTCACCGATTCCGACGGGGTCCATGTCCGTTCCCGCCGCCGCTCCACGCACGAGGAAGACCTCATGCGCACCCGGGTCTAGCGAGCAACCGCCGCACCCTGTTCCGCCGCGACTCGCCCTGCAACGATCGTTACGACGGCCCGGCCCTTCATCTTCCGCCCAAGGAACGGCGAGTTGCGAGACCTCGACCGAACGTCACCCGCCCCGAAGGTCCACGCGATCGATGGATCGATCACCGTCACGTCCGCCGGGCCTCCGACCCACAGCATGCCCAGCCCCAGGGCATCTAGCCCGCACAACCGTGCCGGATTGATCGTGAGCATCGCCACGAGCTTCTTTGCCGACACCGCGCCCGTCTCCACCAGCGATTCAAGATACAGCGGCACCGCCGACTCGAGCCCGATCATCCCCATCGGCGCTTCCTCGAACGGCAGCGCCTTCTCGTCCGCGCTGTGCGGAGCGTGATCCGTCGCCAGAATCGTCACCACGCCGCTCGCCACCGCTTCACGCAGCGCCTCAACGTCGGCCCGCTCGCGCAGGGGCGGGTTCACCTTCGCCATCGTGTTGTACCCGTCGCATGCGTCGCAGGTCAGCGTGAGGTGGTGGGGGGAGGCTTCGCCCGTGATCAACGCAGCGCCCGCCGAATCGGCCCTCGCCCGCTCGAGGATCTCGACCGTGCCCGCCGAGGAAATGTGCTGAACGTGGTACCTCGCCCCGGCGTTCCGCGCCAGCCGAACATCCCGCTCCACGATGATCTCTTCCGCCGCCCGGGGCCAGCCGGGCAGCCCCATCGCCACCGCCCTTGCCCCCGCGTGCATCGCCGCACCGCGTGTCATCGTCGGGTCCTGGCAGTGCTGCATGAACACCCGTCCGGTCTGCTTGACCTGCGTAAGCACGCGAGACATCACGCCCGCCGACTCGATCGCGTCGCCGTCATCGGAGAATGCCACCGCCCCCGCCCGCGCACACAGCCCGATTTCCGTCGGCTCTTCGCCCTTTCGGCCCTTGGTGCCTGCCGCCACAGGAAACACCCTGGCCGAGCCGCCGGCCTTGAGGCTCTCCTCGCCGCGCCCCAGCACGAAGCGGACCAGCTCGGGCGTGTCGAGCGCGGGGCTCGTGTTGGGCATGCAGCAGACCGCCGTGAACCCGCCCGCAGCCGCCGCGCACGCCCCCGTGCGGATCGTCTCCTTGTGCTCTTGTCCCGGCTCGCGCAGGTGCACGTGCGGGTCGATCAGGCCGGGCGTCACCCAGCACCCACCGGCCTCGATCACGCGAGCCCCCGCCGGCACATCCACGCGCTTCCCCATCGACGCGATCACGCCGTCGGCGATCAGCACGTCCATCACTCGGTCAATCGAGGCGGCCGGATCGATCACCCGGCCGCCTCGGATCACCACCACCCCATCTGTCCGGTCAAAGCTGTGCGTGTTGCGAGCCATATCGGCCGACAGCATACGCCCAGCCCGTCTCCGACGGATGCCACGGGGAAAGGCCCCTTCAGCACCCTTCTTCGAAGGCCTCGACAAACATCGCAAAGTCGAAGAAGTCGACGAACCCGTCGTTGTCAAAGTCCGCCGACTTGCCGGGCGGGCACTCGACACCCTCGAAGCACGACACGTACGCCGAGAAATCAAAGAAATCGACGAACCCGTCGCCGTCGAAGTCGACCCGGCACCCGGTCTCTCGCTGCGCCACCGCGAAGTAGATCGGGTTCGCGCCGCCAACGGTGATCAGCGACGACCACAGCATCTGCCCTTCCTCCACGAACGCGGCGGACGTGCCCGACCACTCGATGCTGTCACCGATCTCCGTCGGCTGCCAGTACAAGAACTCGAACGGCTCCTGCTGCGTGATCACGCAGAGCGTCGGGCCGTTATGGAATCCGCCGGAGCCCGTATAGCACGGGAAAGGCCCGACCGGCAGGTCCGACTCGTCCCCGACAAAGTCGTTGATCGGGCTCGCCTGCTGCTGCGCGTCGCCGAAAATGATCCACCCGAACCCCTGCCCGGGCGCCCACGAGCCGTCCTGATTCGTGAGGGTCAGTCGAAACTCGTACTCGTACACGCCGTTGTCCGGCGTCATCGTGTACGTCATCGACAAGGGCTGAGCCATCGCCACACCACACAGACCCACCGCCGCCACCATCGCCGCCACGAGTGATCGCATGTGCCGCTCCTTCGGGCCCGAACCCCTTCGCCCGGGCACGCGCCGGCTCGTCGGGGGGACGGACACCCCGACCAGACTACCACGTTCCCGGTGGTCCGAAAAGGGCCATCGCGTCACGCCGCGCCTCGATCGCTCGGCACGCCTAGACTCCTCTCCTCAACCGGCGGGGTGTAGCGCAGCTTGGTTAGCGCGCTTGACTGGGGGTCAAGAGGTCGGCGGTTCGAATCCGCCCACCCCGATTGAGGCAGCGACCCGTGGCGCACGCCGCGGGTCGTCGCACTTTTGGGCCCCGTCATGCTGCTCCCCGTCCCCCCGAACCGCCCTCAGATCTGCCACAGGCTGCTCGCCCACGTCAGCCCCGCCCCGAACGCCAGGAACATCACCTTCTGCCCGGGCTTCACCGCCCCCGCTCGACGCTGCTGATCGAGGATCAGCGGCACGCTCGCCCCGACCGTGTTCCCGAACCGATCGATGTTCACGTGCAGCTTCGATTCGGGCAACCCGAACCGCTCCCGCGCTGCCGCCAGAATCCGCATGTTCGACTGGTGGCAGATGTAGTGGTCGACGTCCTCGGGCTTGAGCCCGGCCTTGTCGAGCGTCTCCGCGATCAGCTTCGGGAACGTGCTCACCGCGAACTTGAAGACGTGCTGCCCGTTCATGTGCACAAGATTCAGCGACCGCGGATCGCGCTCGTCCCCTTCCGCGAAGTCCGAAAGCCGGCTTGGGATGTACAGGTGCTTTGCGCCGTGCCCGTCCGAGTGCATCGCCTGAGCGATCAGACCGAGCTTGGTGTCTGCCGTCGCGCGGATCACCAGCGCCGCCGCCGCATCGCCGAACAGCACGCTCGTCGCCCGCCCGAACGTCGAAAACTGCACGTGCCGCGTGATCGTGTCGCCCCCGATCACCACCGCCGTGTTGTACATCCCGCCCTTGACCAGTTGATGCGCGATGTTGATCGAGTACACGAAGCCCGAGCACGCCGCGTTGATGTCCACCGCCGCGATCTGCCCGCACCCGATCCTCGCCGCCGTGACCGACGACACCGAAGGCGTGGGCGTGTCGGGCGTCATCGTTCCCGCCACCACCAGATCCACCTCCGACGCCGAGACGCCGCTGTCTTCCAGGGCCCGCTTCGCCGCCTCCGTGCACAGCCACGTCGTGTTCTCGCCACGCTCCTCGCTGTGAATGTGCCGCTCGCGGATCCCCGTCCGCTGCACGATCCACTCGTCCGACGTGTCCATCACCGACTCGAGGTCCTTGTTCGTCACCATCCGCGACGGCACGCACGACCCCGTCCCCAGAATCGCAACGCCCCGCGGTGCCCCAGCCGGGGGAACCTCACGGATCAGCTTCCGCACCGCCGTTGTTTCCGGAGTTTCGCTGCTCACGACCGCTCCTGGTTTCACCTCGCCGAAGGACAGGCCTCACCGCTGCTCGCCCGCCCGATTCAACCGCCCTCCCCCTCCGCATTCACGATAGCACCCGTCCACCCCACTCCGCACGAAGGCTCGCGCCCGAACGAGCCGGCGTACGGGCCCGGGCCAAAAACAACACCGGCGAGCCCAGAGGCCCGCCGGTGCATGCAATCAGATCGCGATTACTTCTTCGGAACGCCGATCCCGAGCTTCGGGACCTTCACGCGAAGACCCGGGCGAACATACCCGGACTCCACGCACGCACGATGGTGCATCTTCGGCGAACCGCTCAACGGACACACGGTCGGCGACGCACCCTCCAAAGCATGGTGCGCACGACGACGGCGGGTCCGGCCGTAACTCTGTCTCTGTGGGGGGAGCATGGTCTACCTCTCAAAGCCGCCATTCCGGCGCACACCCCAGCACCACGCCGGGCCCAAACCATAGCACCCAACCCTCGCACCGTCCATCCCCAACTCCCCCGGCGGCCAGACGCACCTTTCAAAATCCAAACTCCGCCCCGCCTTCCGATCCGTCGACCGACTCGGCCGCGAACCCAACCTCGGACCAGACCTCGGACCAGACTCGGACCCATCCTCGCCGACCTCCGACCCAACCTCGCCGCCGACCACGGACCCAACCCTGAGCCCAGCCGCGGCCCGCAACCCAGACCCGACCTCCGCAGCCGCCCCGCACCCGTGGACACACCCGCCCGCGCCGCCTAAAGTGCCGACCTCCATCGGCCACAAAGCCGCCGGAAACGCCCTCCTAGCTCAGTTGGTAGAGCAGCTGACTCTTAATCAGCGGGTCGAAGGTTCGAGTCCTTCGGGGGGCATTCCAAAAGTTCGCACCAGTTCGCATTCGGTCGTAAAGGCTTGCACAGCAGGCCTTTCGTCGTTTTTGGACCGGGGGGTTTGCGACCCCATGCGAGGCATTTCCGCCGCCTGCTGCAGCGCATTCTGCAACCGAGTGTTCGGGTCCACCAACGGCTGTGGGGCGACCGCCGCTTCGAAGTCGCTCTCCCGGACGGTCAGATAGTGCTGGGCCGCAACGGTCGTCGTGTTGCCCAGCCAAGAGCAGACGACATGGAGGGGGAAGCGGGCGGAGAGTTCCGTTTGGCAGGACGCTCGGAGGTTGTGCCAGACTCGGGGCCAAGGGGTGATGCCCGCTCTGGTAATGAAGCGCTTCAACTGCGTTCCGAGATTGACGCCCTGACGACGGCGGCCGTCGGAGATCACGAACTCAGCGCCGGGTTCGGCCTCCTCGAAGGCCTGGCGGAGGTACGGCAGGATCTCTGGGAAGAGCGGGACCAACCGGGACTCCTTGTTCGCATGAGCCTCGGTCTTGCTCGCCGTCACCGTCATGCGGTTCCGCGCCCAGTCAATGTTCTCCCACCGCAGCGCCATGTGTTCGCTCGGGCAGCGAAGTCCGCCGAAGCGAGAGAGAACGACGAGCAAGCGCCATTCGTTCGAGGTGCATTCCTCTAACACCCGTTCAATCTGATCACGGGCAACAAATCGCAGTCGGGCTGAGTTGGTCTGGCTTCCAGCGGTGACTCCAGCGAAGGGCGATTCCTCCACCAGCTTCCATTTCTCGGCGCGCCGAAAAGCTTGGCGAGCAACCTTGATGAACTTCGCATAGGTCGCCTGGCGAAGATCTCATCGATGTCGTCCTCAAAGCCCGGATTACGATCACCGAGCGTGAAACCGTCGTCATCGGTGCGCCAGAGCGCCCACAGCACCAACGGCCCGGCATCGGTCTTGCCGACCCGCTTGAAACCCTTCGGCATAACTCGTCCGCTGGCGACCAGCGTTGGATCAGTTGGACAGACCTTGAACAGACCCTGAATCACGGCCTCCTTGCGACCCATAAAGACCCAGGTCGCCGTTCCGATCTTCCACATGTCCTGAGTCGGACGGGGGCCAAAGATGGAGTCACGAGCGTTCATGTCGGTCTTACCGATACTGCGGACCATCTCCTTGAGGGAGGCATCCGACATCTCGTCCAACTGGTCGAACGGGCAGGGACGCCAGTTCGGCTCATACTGGGCGTGTTCGGCGCTCAGGCGGTGCTTGTCGTAGTAGTCGTTAAGGCTTCGGATAAGTTCGCTCTTGCTTGCGCTGCTCTGGCTCTGCGTTGTCATGGTCGGTCCTTTCTGACCAATGCGACACCCACCGCCGCACATGGGCGTTCCCGGGTGACGCTGGGTTGGGGGAAATGCTGCTGCGCCGGGCTACCGAGGCGGCAGCGAGGGAATGGAGCGCATCCCCTTGGCCATTCACGATTTCGCACCTTTCGACGCCGAAGAAATTCTTGGCGCGCTCAAAGAATGCCGCCGCCTGAGCATCTGACATCGCAGACCCGTAGAGGTTCCAGAACCATCGAAGACCGGAGATCTTGGCAGGCGACCGGCGGGACGAGAGGGTTCCGGTCGAACGACTGTGCCATGTTGCTGTCCATTGCCCCGTAAACGCCGTCCTTGCTCGTGGCGACCGCAAGAGGCGAAATGCCAAGTCACGATCATTCAGACTCTGAAGTCCATCCCGGAAGCCACCCACTTCCTTGAGGAGGTCAATGGACACAAAGGTGTTCGAACCCTGCCAACCTGGATTGCCAACAAGGGAGTCTTCGGCAGAGAGAGACTCAATCAGCGGACGCTCAATCCTGTATCCGTCGAAGAGCATGCGAAGGCCCGAGACGACGATGTTGGCCCCCATGCAGCGTGCTGTTGAGAGGTTGGCGTGGAGATGCTCGGGATCCCACTCGTCATCATCGTCCAGCAGGGCGACGAAGCCCCGAAAGCCGTTCTTGGTGAGTGCGTCAAGTCCTGTGTTCCAAGCACCAGCCGCACCAGGTGCCCGTGCGTTCTTCACAATGTGGCAGTCAACGGAAGGCAAGAGTTCAGTGATGGCCACCCGTTGAGCCTCAGAGAAGCTGGATCCGTCGTTTACCACGACAACGGTCTTCGGCTTCAGGGATTGAGCGGATACTCGATGGAACTTCGCTTTCGACCGAAGGCGAGAACAACCCGAGATGTAGACCTGACGGTTGGAGATTCTGTTGCGCCGGAAAAACTGAAGCAGAAGCTTGAGGAGGTCCACGAAGCGCTCCAGACGGCTGCGGAGCAGAAACTCGACGACTTCTTCGAGTTCCTGATCGAACCGCCTCGCAGCGAGATTCAAGCGGCTCCAGGCGGGGGCGGTGTATTCAGCGTGGTGGCGAGCATGGACGGTCGAGACTTCGCTCGCTTCCATCTCGATGTCGGCTTCGGTGATTCAGTCATCGGCGGAGTCGAGACACTTGAAGGCGACAACCTTCTCGACTTCGCAGGCATTCCGCCCGCTCGTGCGGTGGCAATCCCGAAGGCTCAGCAGTTCGCCGAGAAAATCCACGCCTACTCGTACTCGTGGACGGACCGGGAGAACAAGCGATCAAAGGACTTGGTGGATCTCGTCGTGCTGATCGAACGGGGCAAACTCGACCCCAAGGCCGTTCAGCAAGCGCTGGTCGAAACGTTTCAGCGCCGAAAGCGTCATCCACTTCCAGCCACCCTTCAGCCGCCGCCTGCGTCGTGGGCAAAGGAATTCCCGTCAATGGCGGCGGAAGCTGGAGCATCGACCCCCGACGTGGATGCGGCGTTCCAGGCACTCGACGGCTTCTGGCGACAGCACGGTCTCGGTGCTTCGGAGCCTCCGGTTCGCTAGATGGCATCGGTTTCAAGGGGCCGATCAACGGATACCGCAATGCTACAAAACCCCTGCTGTGCGTAACGGAAGCAGAAGAATCGGATCAGCCTCGCATTGCCGCAGAACATGCCCACCGCATTCAGTTGCCCTGTCTGAATGTCGAGAGTTCTATCCTGCTGACAGACACCTGACTCTCGCTTTGGGCATGCGACGAACGGGCACCAGGTGCTAGTCTTGGACAAAGATCCTCTTCGGCTGCATGAGCAGGTCGCAAATCCTCTGCTGCATCGCTTGGCAAGCCTCCCGTCGAGATGACAGTGACGAGTCTGTCTCGATAGCTCTAAAGCGAAAGCGGGGATCACGCGCCAGAATCACCCAGCCCCAATCCTCGTCCTGCTTGTCAAACAGCACCACTCCTAGGAAGCTATTGGTTTCGTCAGCAAACCAGCCTTGCTCCTCGATCAACGGATTTTCGTCGTGGTTGAGGCCGATGATGGCTTGAAACTCTCGCTTATTGATCGCGCCAACAGCGACTCCAGGGCGAACGAGCAGGTGGCCTAGTTTTGCCTTTGCCTCGTGAAGGTGCATCACGAGCGTGTTGGTGGCAATCGGGTGCCACCCACGGAGTGAACTGACCATTCGATTGTCCTGAAATCGAGTGTCCACGACCTGGCCAAAGAACCCGTCAGGAAGTGGGTGAAGAGCATTCGGATTGTGATTGACAACCAAGCCCTGACCCCATGTCTCGACAAACGGCGGTTGCCCAACGTCGTAGATGAAGAGCGTTGGATCCATTGCGTCTGGATCAGGGTTAAAGCTGGTTCCAAAGCGAGTGACGTTGTACGTCTCGTTCCCGTATCCGTGGTGAAATCCGAGTCGGTCGAATTTGGCGAGGGAGCCGCTGTTCGAGAACACCACGGCGCTGACATGTTCCGCGCCGGGTAGCTGAAAGAAGTTGGACGGTATGGTTTTGCCCTCGACGGAGTGTTCCTGTACCTGCGCGCTGCTAACGGACAGTTCGCCCTCCACAGACCACGTACCTGTCTGGCTCAGTCCGTACAGGTAGGACGACAATGCGCTGTCTGAAAACGCCAATGCCTCTTGGGCGTGAAACGCCTGGATGAAGAACACCAGCGGTGTGCCTTTGCAGTGAGGCAGTTCCCAGTACTTCTTTTGGAGCTTCGAATAGAGGGGGCTTCCGAAGCGGATAGCGAGTTCGTTCTGCTCGTACTCTCGCAGTTCCGTCTGGGACATATCCGAGATCTTCTTGCCTGACGTAGTCAGAGGGCCACTTGTTGCAGGGTTCACCGTCGTGACTTCGATGGCGGCGGCAATGTCGTCTTTTTGAATCAGGAAGTCCGGATTTGGTTTGGAGCGGTCGAGCGTGTAGCCCTCTCGGGACAGGAATGCGTACACGTACAACTCAAAGCACCGAGCATCGAAGGCAGTCGTTTGGAACTGCTCCAAGAAATTGCCGTCCACATCCTCGTAGGTGCGGAAGATCTCCTCCATCATGTCTCGACCGGGATGGTGCGGCGGAGAGTTCCGCACCACTTGAAACGATGGATGCAGCCTCCCTTCCTCGACAATCGGGTCAAATAGCTTCTTCGCCATGCAAGCAGGATAATCCCCTTCCCCTTGGAAAGGCTTCGCTTGTACCGTTTGCCACACGACGAAACCGGGGTGGCGGTTTGATGAGACCCTGAATGTCGAGAGTTCGATCCTGCCGACAGACACCCGACGTTCGCTTTGGGCGCTCCATCATTCGGGCTTTGGCGGACGACCGTTCTTGAAGTCATGGCACTCTGCACTGACCGCTCGCAGAATGGCCTTGATTCCGACCATGATTGTCTGCGGAATCTCTACGGGGCAGCGAGCGATCCAGAGGTCAATCGCATATGCTCGCTCTGCGTCGCAGGCAGTCGCTTGCGGTTGCTCTGAGTCGAATTTGGCCTGTTTTGCAGCACTTTCTGCAACCACGAAGGCGAGAACGAGCGTATTTGCCGAGGAATTCAGCGGATGTTGCTGGCCTTCGGGGGGCATTTTCAAGAGCAACCCGTGAAATACGAACGCTGCGGCGGGTCGGATCATCCGGTCCGCCGCGTGTGTTTGTGGAGCGGGCTACCCCGGTGCTACTCCGGTGCGATGATCGGGGGCGCGGCCTAACTTCGCTTCGGTGGGCGCTTCGTCGCTTTTGGTGCCTTCGCCACTCGCCCGGGCGCGCTCTTCGCAGGTGTTGGCCCCGGCACGGGTGCCGGAGCTGGGACCACGCCCGGCGGTAGGCCAACCGGCATCGGGAGCGGCATCTGCGTTGGCATCATCCGCACATGCTGGACCTGCTTCATATACGCCTTGCCCAAGTGATTCTCGATGATCTTCACGGCTCCCGTCGCGTTGAAGGTGTGCATGAACGAGTGGAACACGGACAGGAAAGCGTCCTGCTCGGCCTGATTCGCTTCTAAATTCTCGATCTTCAGCCCCTGTGCCGCAAGTCGGTCACGATCAAGCGGGCGGGAGTGGGTCTTGAACTCGCCGTGGCTCCCGAGCCATTCGCCAATCTGTTCGGCCTTCATCGCCGCGTCCCCCTCACCCTTGAACATGTACGCTTCTAGCCACTCTTTCACGAGCAGTTTCGAGAGCGCGATCATGTTCTCGCACTCGATGAGCAGGCCGGGACCGTACTGCTGAATCTTCCACATCCACGCCCCAACCTTCTTCGGGTCCGAGCACTCCTGCACGGCCAGATCGAACTCCTTCTTCACGGAGTCTGCCGGGACGAACCGCCGCGAGTCGCCGACGCCGGTGGGCAGAAGGAACTGCGGGTCGATGGGGCCGAGGAACGAGTGCTTCCCCATCACGATGCTGTTCGCCGAACACGAGATCATCGTTGCGGCGGACATCGCCATCTGCGGCACGATCACGCGAACGTGGTCGAACTTCGATCGGATGTACTTGACGAGTGCTTCCGCCGCCGCCGGTGAACCGCCGGGGCTGTGCAGGATCAAGTCCAAGTTCGGGCCGGTGAGCCCGTGGACGACTTCCATGAGGCCGCTCAGGTCTTCGTTCGTGATGCTCGTCATGCCGGGCGGAGCATCGCCCTGCGTCCACTTCGTCGCATAGACGATGACGTTTCGCCCGGTCAGGGCGTACAGGTTTGTGAGGTACTTCCGCCGGATCGTGTCAAACTTGGCGGGGTCGTCACCTAACTTGGCGAGTTCTTCGAGGATTCCGCTCCATGTCGGCATAGTGCCGCCATGATAACGTAGTCAATCAATACACGCGCGCGGAGGTCGAGGAAGAAGCCCATTCGACGGGCTCCGGGCACAACGCTCCGCGATACGTCGCAGCCGCTTCCTCGAATCGACGTGACGACTGATAAACCTCTGCCAACTCGCGGACGCCTGGATGCTTCAGAGCTTCTTCGAGCAACCGCTTAGCCTTGTCGGAATCGGTTATGTGTGCAGTTTGAACCGGTGCCTTTTTTGGGGTGCTGGTGGTCATAGTGGCATCTCCCGACGGGCCGGTATTCATCGGCTCGAATCCCCGCGTGGGTGCGAAGACTCGGCCCCTTCCGGCGGGGTCTCTCTCTTCTCCTACCCCGCCAATCGTACACCAGTTGCCTTCGTCACGCAATCTCATACATGCGACGGGGTTAGAGGACCATACCCTCCCCCATGCCCCTCCCCGCATCTCTGCTTCTCCTCCTCGCCACCCCCCTTGTCCTCGCCGCGCCCCTCGCCCCCCAATTG
>ERZ761603.1620-NODE-1620-length-16553-cov-10.431386_pt1 | contig 16553 bp, 24 predicted proteins | sample MGYA00511879_ERZ761603 | MGnify/ENA primary metagenome ERZ761603 (study PRJEB28899, sample SAMN02850040) | bioreactor sludge metagenome | biome: EBPR Sludge; feature: EBPR Bioreactor; material: flocular biomat | place: Australia: Thorneside Wastwater Treatment... | reverse complement strand
AGCGCCATTGGTGAACAGCTTGGCTTGGCGCCGGCAACGCTGTCTTTCCATCTCTCGCATCTGAGCCGAGTTGGCCTGATTCAAGGTGAACGAGAAAGCCGTTTCATTCACTATTCGGCTAACTTCGCCACGATGGACGAATTGATTGCCTTCCTAACCAACAATTGTTGCTCAGGAGAAACTTGCCTTCCGAAGGCTTCAAGCTGCAACACAACTGCGAAACGACGCGCCAAGGCTGGACAGCAAAACAAAAAATAAGGAGCTGAACATGGACTGGATAACCATAGCATTCCAGGGTGGGCTGGCTAGCCTCGCCTCCTATCTCGCAGCCCATGTTCTACTTTGTCTGGTGCCCGCCTTCTTTATCGCGGGAGCCCTATCGGCGCTGGTGCCGCAGCAGTCCATCATTCGTTTCCTCGGCCCGGATGCTCCCAAATGGATGTCGTATTCCGCTGCCGCAGGGGCCGGCAGTTTGCTGGCTGTCTGTTCTTGCACCATACAGCCCCTGTTTGCGGGCATCTATAAAAAAGGCGCCGGCTTGGGTCCCGCCATCACTTTTCTTTTCTTTGCCCCGGCTGCCAACATCCTGGCCCTCTCATACACAGGTGTCGCTCTGGGGGCAGACTTTGCCATTGCCCGTATCGTCCTGGCGCTGTCGTTCGGTATCGGCATCGGAATGATTATGGCCATCCTGTTTCGCGAAAGTGATGTTGCCCGCCTGGCCGACACACAAACCTTTGCAAGCGGAGAAGGTATCTCTGGCAAGACCCTATTATTTCTGGGCACGCTGGTTTTGCTGCTGATTGCAGGGACACTAAAAGTCGATTTTCTCAAGGCCAACCTGGCCAGCGTTTTTCTCCCATGGGATAACGCACACTTGCTTCAGCAAACCCTTGACCAGTGGGTTCCCGTTGATGAAGCCACCGGCGCCGAAGGTCTGAGTCTCCAAGGCGCAATCCTGATTTCCCTTTTGGCGGTTATCGGTGCAACTGCTTGGCGTGGTTTGGGCAAAGTAGACGAACTTATCAGCCCTTTGACCACGGCGACCCTTACCCTGACCGTTCTGACCCTGGTCTTTGCAGCACTGGGCATTAAGGTGGGAGAGACTGGTCTGATGCTTCAGGTCTCTGGCAGAACGGTCGCTGTAACGCTTATTTGCCTCGCCCTCATCCCGATGGCCCGTCGCTTCGATACTTGGGATGTGCAACAGTGGCTTTGGGAAACCTGGCGCTTCGTGAAGATGATTTTCCCCTTGCTGATTGTCGGGGTCTTTCTGGTCGGCGTCATCCGGGTCTTCATTCAGCCACAGTGGATACAAGCTATTGCCGGAACGAATACGTTATTGGCCAATCTGGCTGGCGTCGTATTCGGCGTTTTTATGTATTTCCCGACGCTTGTTGAAGTGCCCATCGCCAAGATGTTCTTGTCGCTGGGCATGCACCCGGGACCGCTCATTGCCTATCTAATGGCAGACCCTGAATTGTCATTGCAAAGCATCCTGATTACCTCGGCAATCATCGGGAAGCTGCGCGCCTGGACGTATGTCGGCTTGGTTGCCGTGTTCTCAACACTGGCCGGCCTGACTTACGGCGCCTGGGTCGATGGAGCATCGCTGCTTACTTTGAGTGTTGCCATTGCCAGCTTTGTCACGCTGCTTATCGTGACGTTGCATCTGATTGAATCACGCCGCACTGCGGCGCATTGACGGAGAACATCATGCTTATCAAGATTCTTGGAACGGGCTGTGCCAAATGTAACCGCCTCGAGCAACTGACCAAAGAGGCTGCCAGTGAACTGGGCATCGAAGCGCAGTTCGAGCATGTAACCCAAATGGAGCACATCATGGCCTATCCCATCATGACGACTCCCGCGTTAGTCATCGAGGAACAGGTTAAATGTTCCGGCCGAATTCCAAGCAAGGACGAGATAGCCGGGTGGTTAAGTGCCTAGCTACCGCAACAAGGAGGTGTCACCATGAACACGCCCACATCACCAAATCCGCTACCAACCGCCAAGGAATGCTGCCCAACTTCAACTCGAAAGCGCATTGAGTTCAAACATGCTTTGCTGGTTGATGTGCGTGAACGCGAGGAGTTTGAAAAGCTCTCACTCGATGTTCCAGACCTGCTCAATATCCCCATGAGTGAGTTCGAGCAACGCTTTCAAGAAATACCGCGCGACCGCCAAATCATCATGGTCAGTGCGGATGGTCAGGCAAGTCTGCGTGCAACGTATTACCTCATGCGTGAAGGCTACGAAGACGTCCTGAACATGACCGATGGCGTAGCCAAGTGGGTATTCCGAGGCTTCCCCGTCAAAGGTGACCCGACGGGATTTTCGGTCGCCACGGATTCTGGAACATGTTGCACGCCAACCTGAACGACACGCGATGAAGTGCATCACTGACGCCTGGGAAAAACATCAACACGAGCTGTTGCGCTTCATCGCTGCAAGGGTTCCCGACAACCATGAAGCCAATGACCTGCTTCAGGAGGTGTTCTTGAGAGCCACCAGGATGGAGAATGGACTGTGTGGCGTAGAAAATCCAAGAGCTTGGCTTTTTCAGGTAACCCGAAATCTGCTCATTGACCTCTATCGCTTGAGGAAAGACGAAGTTGCCCTTGATGAAAACCTTCCTGAGGCAACGTCGGCCCAATTGGCGCCAGTTGATAGGTTAACGAACTGTTTGCCACGAGTGCTTCAAGAATTAACGCCAGAGGACAGGGAGGCGATTACCCTGTGTGACATTGAGGGAATGTCGCAGCAAGCCTATGCGGCTCACCTTAGTTTGACACTTCCGGCTGCCAAATCGAGAGTTCAACGGGCACGCAAACGACTCCGTGCTCAACTGGTTACCGCTTGTCAGGTCACTTTCGATGAATCTGGCCAGGTTTGCTGCTTTACTCCTCGAAATTCTCCCGAATAAATATCTGCCAGGCCCAGCATCTTTTGCAGCGCATGTTCGTCTTCTGAAGTGAACTCACCTCAATGAAGAGCATGCGATGGAACTCGAAAACACGGTAACCCCAAAAATTTCCAACCAGAAAGTGCGTTGGGGATTGGGTATCTCAATCAGCACAGTTGCATGGCTGTTGGCCTACAGCAACTTGCAGCTTTTTGCCGACTTTATGTTGGCAACCGTTGGCCTATCCCGTGAAACAGCCTTGGGCGAAGCCGTTCATTTCTTTCTTTACGATACACCCAAGGTACTGCTGCTACTGACCGGCATCGTATTCATCATGGGTGTTGTCCAGACCTTTTTTGCCCCGGAACGCACCCGTGCGCTGCTCTCAGGGAAGCGGATGGGTATTGGCAACGTCTTGGCGGCATCACTGGGTATCGTCACGCCGTTTTGTTCTTGTTCCGCCGTGCCACTATTCATTGGCTTCCTCTCCGCCGGTGTCCCACTGGGCGTAACCTTTTCCTTCCTCATTTCTGCCCCCATGGTGAACGAAGTAGCGCTTGTGCTGCTCTTCGGGATGTTCGGCTGGAAAGTCGCTGCGCTTTACCTTGGCATGGGGCTGCTTGTTGCCATCGTTGCCGGGCTGGTGATTGGGCAACTGAAGATGGAGAGGCATCTTGAAGATTGGGTACAAGCCATTCAGGCTCGCGCAGACCAAGGATACGAAAGTGGTTCCATGAATTGGGTAGAGCGGGCAGAAGCCGGACTCAGCCACGTCAAGGAAATCGTTGCCAAGGTCTGGCCGTACATCGTCGCCGGCATTGCGCTGGGTGCAGGCATCCACGGCTATGTGCCAGAGGATTTCATGGCCTCGTTCATGGGAAAAGACGTCTGGTGGGCCGTTCCCGCTGCAGTGGTTCTCGGTGTCCCAATGTACACCAATGCGGCCGGCATCATTCCAGTTGTCGAAGCGCTCATTGGCAAGGGAGCCGCCCTCGGAACCGTCCTCGCCTTCATGATGAGTGTGATTGCCTTGTCGGCCCCCGAGATGATTATTTTGCGCAAGGCCCTAAAGCCGCGCCTGATTGCCACCTTCGCCGGCGTCGTTGCCTTGGGCATCCTGCTAGTCGGCTATCTATTCAATGCAGTTTTATAAGGAGAAAAGCATGAAAGACGTGAAAGTTCTTGGCCCTGGTTGCGCTCGCTGCAAGACGCTGGCCGAGATGGTCAAGCAGGCTGCCGAGCAAACAGGTGTTGCCATCAATCTTGAGAAGGTCGAGGACATGGCCGCTATTGTCGGCTACGGCATTATGAGTACCCCTGGCCTAATTATTAACGGCAAGGTAGTTCATTCAGGCAGCTTGCCGGACCCGAAGAAGGTCGCTACCTGGTTACAGGAAGGCTGACCCATTCCTATGTCTAGTCATTCACACGAGCACATAACGGCCATGAGTGCCGAATGACTAACTGCAACACCGAACTGCCATACTTCGGTCGTTGATTCGTTTATATATTTCTATTAACATGGAAATATGAATGTTAAAAACGCCGTTACTGCCCTCGCTGCTCTTGCGCAGGAAACCCGCTTGCAAGTCTTCCGCCTGCTCGTTCAAGCAGGCCAGGAAGGCTTGCCTGTTGGCCGCATCGCCGAACTACTAGGCACCGAGGCCAACGGCCGCCTATCCTTTCATCTGAAAGAATTGGTCAATGCAGGCTTGGCCTCATCCCGCCAATCTGGCCGTTTTGTTTATTACTCGGCCAACTACCCCACCATGAATGGCCTACTGGCCTACCTGACCGAGCAGTGTTGTGGCGGTCAACCTTGTGGCGAACCGGTACCGATGTGTAATCCGGACGAATCAACTCCCACCACAATTTTGTAAGGCACCTCCATGAAGCAAGCTCCCTTTAATGTTCTGGTGCTATGCACCGGTAACTCTGCCCGCTCGATTCTGGGGGAAGCGCTGTTCAACCATTTCGGTGGCGGCCGTTTTAGAGCCTACTCGGCAGGTAGCCAACCATCCGGCAAGGTGAATCCGGTCGCACTTGAAACACTCGAAAAGCATGGTGTGCCACTCCCCGAGGCGCGCAGCAAGTCGTGGGATGAGTTCACCTCGCCCGGCTCCCCGGAAATTGATTTCATCTTCACCGTTTGTGCGAGCGCGGCGGGTGAAGCTTGCCCGATTTGGTTGGGCCACCCGACGACTGCCCACTGGGGTATTGCAGACCCGGCGCAGGTTGAGCCGATGGAAGCACGCCGTGAAGCCTTCGAGGTTGCATACCGCTTGCTCAAGCAGCGTATCGAGGCTTTCGTTGCCTTACCGATTGAAACCATGACGACCGCGGAGGTTGCTCAGGCAGCCAAACGTATTCATGCGGAGAGTGAGCAATGAGCGAAGTTACCAAGAAGCTTTCATTTCTGGACAGGTATCTCACTGTCTGGATTTTTGCAGCCATGGGCTTGGGTATAGGTTTAGGTTACTTCGTGCCCGGGGTTGAGAATTTCATCAATTCGTTCCAGGTCGGAACAACGAATATCCCGATTGCACTCGGCTTGATACTGATGATGTATCCACCGTTTGCCAAGGTGCGTTATGAGGAATTGCCTGATGTATTCAACGACAAGAAGGTACTTGGGCTGTCGCTGATTCAGAACTGGATTGTCGGGCCGCTCTTGATGTTTGCTCTGGCGGTCAGCTTCCTTCCCGACAAGCCCGAATACATGGTCGGTCTAATCATGATTGGTCTTGCCCGATGCATTGCCATGGTGATTGTCTGGAACGAGATTGCCAAAGGCTCGACGGAATATGCAGCTGGCTTGGTTGCTTTCAACTCCATCTTCCAAGTGCTGTTTTTCAGCATTTACGCTTGGCTATTCGTGACTGTGCTGCCACCCATAATTGGGCTCACAGGGGCTGTGGTGGACGTCTCAATTGGGCAGATTGCCGAAAGTGTCTTTATCTATCTGGGGATTCCATGTGTAGCCGGCGTACTTACCCGCGTCATCATGCTGCGCTTCGTGTCAAAAGATTGGTACCACGAGCATTTCGTACCAAAAATTGGCCCCATCACGCTGGTTTCTTTGCTGTTCACCATCGTCGTGATGTTCAGCCTCAAGGGAAAACTCATCATTACGATTCCGATGGATGTCGTTCGAATTGCCATCCCGTTGCTGATTTATTTCGTCGTGATGTTCGTCGTTTCGTTCTTCATGAGCCGCAAAATTGGAGCTGGCTACAAAAAATGCACCACGCTCTCTTTCACTGCAGCCAGCAACAACTTTGAATTGGCGATTGCCGTTGCAGTAGCGGTATACGGCATCAATTCAGGTGCTGCATTTGCGGCAGTCATCGGGCCTCTCGTTGAAGTTCCGGTGATGATTGGATTAGTCACCGTCTCCCTGTGGTTTAAGAAGATTTTCTTTGCTGACGAGACGAAGATTAAGCCCACTCCCGGCTCATGCTGATGCAATATTTTAATTCCCTCAAAGATGCTACTTAGCATTCGCGCAATGGCAGAAGACGCCGTTAGCACTGATAAATGCTTCGGGTCGGCTAGAGGACATACACAATCTCCTCAAAGACGGGTTGCATCATGAATCAACGCCCCTTGCGTATTGGATTTTCAGCTCGTATTCATCACCCAGAACCCGGTGCCACCGGACCAGACTCTAAGTCGTTGCATTTCCTTGAGCAGTCGCTTTATTGTTGGGTGATGTTACGCGGGGTTATGGTTTTTATGATTCCGTCCGTGTGTAACAAGTGCTCTGATGTTACAGAGACTATCCGGCAATTCGATTACTCTCAGTTTCTGGATGGCTTAATCCTGCAAGGTGGCGAGGACATCTGCCCGGAGCATTATGGTGAGAAGCCACTGAAAGAAAACTGGGCTGGCGACTACCAGCACGACGAATACCAGATGGCACTATTGCGCCAGTTTATTGATTCAGGGAAGCCGGTACTAGGCATCTGCCGTGGCGCTCAATTGATAAACGTAGCGCTGGGCGGCTCGCTTTATCAAGACATTTCTTCGCAGTACGAGCACCCTGCTATTCACACCAATGGCGACTTCGACAAATATCTTCACCCAATCGAATGGGAACGACAGAGTTGGTTTGGGCGCCTTTACCCAGCTCAGAGTGGGGCGAATGTCGTTTCAATTCACCACCAAGCAATCAAGGCGCTCGGGACAGGACTGCGAGTAGAAGCACGAAGCGTTGGCGATGGGGTTGTTGAAGCCATCAGACTTGAGGGCCCTACCTTTGTCGTTGGTCTGCAATGGCACCCAGAATGTCACCCAAACGGAAGCCCCATCCCATTGAACTGCAACCCAATTCTGGATGAGTTTTTGAGCGAAGCACGTCGTGCTGAAGGTGATTAGCTTTTAGCGTGTCCCATATTGGCATTACGGGGTTCTTTTCTCATTTGGCTTAGCTTCTGAAATGAACAGCGTGCCAATAGTCTTTATGCTTGACAAGTTACCTGGTGCAAGCGTCGCCTAAAAGGTACTCCGTCTTTCTTCGGTCATCGTCCCCAACGATAGATTTCCATCTGGCGCTTCATTTCGCCTTCTTCCTGCTCAATGGTGTCGGCTGTCGAGTCCGTCACGCATTTTTCCTGGGCAGCATCAGCCGGAGCACGTTTCGGTGCCAGGTGCCTGACCTGTTCCTGGGGCGATTTGCCATCCCAGGCAAACGGATTCTTGAACGCGGGCGGGTCCGGCAGGCAGTCCAGGGTATAGCTCGGTGGCCAGCCGGTCTCATAGGGCTGGAATGAAATCGTCCGCTCGAATATCAAGGGCTGCCCGGTTGGCGTTGGTGGTAGTGGTGGCAAGGACTTGATGGCCTGCCACGCCAATTTCGATGCATTTTCGGAAGTGGACCACAACTCCTTGACGTTTGCGAGCGTGCCATCCGGGGCAATCTCGATGCGGAAACGCACCATCCCCTGACCTGGCCCTTCGACCGCCGTGCCCATCATGCTGCGCACCAACTGCCCCCAATTGTTGCGATAGCGCTTGCTGTTCTTGAGCTTATAGGTCGAGGCCAATTGCCACTCTTCAGCACTCGGTGGTGGCGGTGCCTCCAGTGAGGCTGGGGTCTTGGCTGAAGGGGTAGCCAGCGCCTCCGGTGCCGGTACCGGGATTACCTCACGTGGAGGTGTCGCAGTTCGTGGCGCAGATGCTTTTGGTTTCGCTGGCTTCGGCAGAGGCGGTGCTGGCTGTTCCTGAACCTCCTCCCGAGCTTGGGTCGCAATCCGGATTTCGATGGTTTCAGGGTTCTTCGCAATTTTCAATACGTCGAGCTGCCATCCTGCGACCAAGACTACATGCAGTGCTAGCGACAGCAGAAGCGGGATGCTCAACTTCATAGGCGCCACCGTTTCAGGCTGAGCTAGGCATGGTTGATTCCGCGAGAGATTTCCAACAGAGCATCGATGTTTACAAACAATCTAAGAATCGTTAGATTGTAATTATGAAACCAACCATTACCAAGTCCTACCTCTACGAACACGTTGCCCGCATCGGCAAGGCGATTTCCAGCCCGAAGCGCCTGGAGCTCATCGAATTGCTCGCGCAGGGCGAGAAGACCGTCGAGACCCTGGCCGAACAGGCCCGTATCGACATGCGCCTGGCCAGCGCACATTTGCGCGCCCTCCGCGAAGCCCGCCTGGTCGAAACCCGCCGTGAAGGCAAGTTCATCCACTACCGCCTGAGCGGCCCGGATGTAGCCCAGTTGTGGGTCAATGTCCGGGAAGTGGCCGAGGAGCACCTCGTCGAACTGCGGATTGCACTCGACCAGATGGCTGCCGCTCCTGATTCCCTGTCATCGGAGAGCCGTGAAAGCCTACTGACCAAGGCACGTAGCGGCGACATCGTGGTCATCGACGTTCGCCCGGAAGCGGAATACGTTGCCGGCCACCTGCCATTTGCCCGTTCGCTCCCCCTGGCGGAGCTGGAAAAGCGATTGGCTGACCTGCCGGCGGGAAAGGAAATCGTGGCCTACTGCCGTGGCCCATTCTGCTTGATGTCCGACGAGGCGGTGAAGTTGCTTCGCCAACGCGGCTACACCGCCCACAAGATTGCCGATGGCGTCAGCGAATGGCGTGCTGGCGGCCTGCCCATCGAGAACTGAAGTCATAACCACAACAGAGGAGACAACTCGTGAAGCATTTATCCATCTTCGTCCTGTGTAGCACCCTGGCCTTCTCGGCCTTGGCGGCTGATGTATCGATGGCCGTTCCCGGCGCCGAAACAGCCAATGGCCAGAAGGTACTGACCTTCATCGCCAAGGACCCGCCGGGCCAGCGTTGCAACGGCAATCTCCAGGTTGCCGCCGAGGTTGCCAACACTTACCGCGTACCTATCCAGTTGCTGCCTTCCAGCTTGGCCCCCGGACTGCCAGCACCGGCCGTCTTCTACGGTACCCAGCTCATCGTCGCCGATGGCAAGGATTTCAATGGCGCAGCCAGCTACCAAATTGTTGCCGATGTGCTCGATATGGAGAGCGTACCGAAGCAAGCCAAATCCGGTCTGCTCTTCCAGGATGGGGTACGCAAGGATTTCGATGCCCTTAAAGCCACCATCAAGGCCGGTGGCAAATAGCTTTTTCAACCTCGCATAGGGAGCCCACCATGAATACGCTGTTCATCCTCAACGATGCGCCATACGGCTCGGAACGCAGTTACAACGCCCTGCGCCTGGCTCGCCAGCTCGGCAAGATGGAGGGTGAGAAGGTACGCGTTTTCCTGATGGGCGACGCAGTCGCTTGCGCCAAGACAGGTCAAAAGGTGCCCGAGGGCTATTACAATGCTGGGGACATGGTGCGTATGGTCGGTGGCGAGGTGGGTCTTTGCGGAACCTGTATGGACGCTCGCGGCATAGGCATTGACCAGGTGGTCGAAGGGGTCCAGCGCAGCACCCTGAAGGAACTGGCCGAATGGTCGGCTGCCGCTGACAAGGTGCTGGTGTTCTGAGTATGAAGGGACGTGAGAGCGGCATGCCGGATGAGGCTTACTGGGACTCGTTCTTTCAGCCCGAAGGCATTCTTGACCGGCTGTTCGTGACCCAAGGAGGCTGCTACAACCTGGTCGAATTTGGCTGTGGCTACGGTACGTTCAGCCTTCCAGCAGCAAAGCGCATACGCGGCATGGTCACAGCACTGGACATCGAAGCCGTGATGGTTGATTTGGTGGCTGAACGAGCCAAGGCGGATGGCCTGCTAAATGTGCGTCCCGAACTGCGTGACTTCGTTGAGCATGGTGCAGGAGTACCCGACTCCTCCCAGGGACACGCCATGGTCTTCAATCTTCTGCACATCGAAGACCCGCTGGCTCTGCTGCGAGAAGCCTATCGAACGCTTCGACCGGGAGCCATTCTCTCGGTGATTCACTGGCGCAGTGATATTGAGACGCCTCGCGGACCACCGCTGGACATTCGGCCAAGGCCCGAACAATGTGCAGCCTGGCTATCCGACGCAGGGTTTGATTCCGTAGTCCATGTAGACCTGGGACCAAGCGCACCCTACCACTTTGGGTTGCTGGCGCAGCGGCCGATGGTTTGAGACATGAAATAGAAAGGGCACCGGTTACCACCGATGCCCTTATTTAACGCTTAGCGGTTCCGTCCCGGGCCCATACCACCACCAGGACCCATTCCACCCATACCGCCGCCTGGTCCCATGCCGCGGCCTTGTCCGCCTCCTTGAGCAGGCGGCGTATCCGGCAAGGTCACGCCTTGTTCCTTGGCGCGCAATTGCATCTGTTCATGATGTTGCAGCCGGACTTGCTCACGCTCTTCAGCAGTTCTAGCGGCCTGCATCTTGTTGCGATGCTCAATGCGTTCCTGATTGGTCATCAATTGGCTGCCGTAAATCGGGGCATCAGCGGCAAAGGAAGCAGCAGATGCCATCAAACCCAGTGCGATAGCAGACAGGGTAATTTTCAAGGTGTTCTTGGTCATTTTTCTCTCCCAAAAGACTAATCCATCACTGCTGTGAAATAGCTCTGATGAAGGTGGCGAGCTGTTTTTCCATCCCGTCACTTCATTTATAGCCGCTATGACGCAGAAATCAGCCTCAGTAACAAAGAGTTGCAACTGGCAACAAGAACATAAGACAAAACTGAAATTGCTTGGCTATACTTGTAAGTAACTTATTACATATAAGCAACCATGTCCCTTAATGCGCGCCAATCAACCGAGTCCCGTCAGGCAGAAATCATCGCCACCGTGGTGGCCTTGGCTGCCGAGCGAAATCCCGCCGACGTCACGACGACCGACATTGCCAAGGCGATGAATGTGACGCAGGGCGCACTGTTCCGCCACTTTCCGACCAAAGAGGCCATTCGACTGGCAGTCATCGAATGGATAGAGTCGCACCTGCTGGCCAAACTCGGGGACGCACAAGCATCTGCCCCCGATGTCTTGAGCGGCCTGGAAGCAATGTTCCTGGCGCACGTGAAATTCATACGCGAATACCCCGGTGTTCCGCGCTTGGTCTTTGCCGAACTACAGCAACCGGATAGTTCGCCCGTGCGGCAGCGCGTGCAACAAATCATGCAGCGCTATCGGCAGATGTTGGCTGAATCCTTGGGTCAAGCCAAAGATGCGCATTTGATAAGAAACGATGTAGATGTCCGTGCTGCCGCTGTGCTATTTCTCGGCGCCATCCAGGGGCTGGTGATGCAGTCCATGCTCGGTGGCGGTTCATCAGATACTGAAGAGCCGGTACTTGGCGTTCTACACATCTACCTTGCCAGCCTGGGAGCCCAATCATGAAACCCAGCCAGTTCATTAGCCGTAAGCTTGGACTCTGGTTTTTTGCCGCCATGCTCGTCGTCGGATTTGGTGTAGTTGTCGCCCGCTCCGGCCCGCTATCTCCTATCCAGGTCACCACACTCCGTGTGGAGTCGGGCTCGCTGTCACCAGCTATATTTGGTATCGGCACCGTCGAAGCCCGCCGTAGTTACCTCATCGGCCCAACGGCTGCGGGGCGCGTCAAAGCTGTGCATGCGGATGTGGGCGAAATCGTCAAGGCCGGGCAGTTGCTGGCGGAAATCGACCCTGTAGACCTGGATGAGCGCCTTCGTTCGACAGAAGCCGCTTATGCCCGGGCGGCCAGTGCGGTCACCGCCGCCGAAGCGCAACGCAAGGATGCCTTGGCCAGACGCCAACTCGCAGAGCTCAATGCCAAACGCTACCGTGACCTGGGAGGAAAGAATTTCGTCAGCTCCAGCGCTGTGGAAGGCAAGCAGCAGGAACTCGACTCGGCTCAGGCGGCGCTTGAGGCCAGCGAAGCCAACTTGCAGGGTGCCCGCCAGGAGCAACTACGGCTGAAGGCTGACCAGGACGGTATCCGCCAGCAACGCGGCAACCTGCTTCTGCTGGCCCCACGGGATGGCCTAGTGACTAGCCGCGATGCGGAACCCGGCTCGACAGTGATTGCCGGCCAGGCGGTCCTGCGCCTGGTTGAGCCCGACAGCCTTTGGGTCAAGGCACGGCTGGACCAGGGTCGCTCGCGGGGGCTGGCGGTCGGGCAACCGGCGGATATTGTTTTGCGTAGCAACGTCTCGACGCCCCTCCCCGGCAAGGTGGCGCGCATTGAGCCGGTGAGTGACAGCGTCACCGAGGAGCGCATCGCTCAAATCGCGTTCGAGCGAATCCCCGAGGGACTGAGCGTTGGCGAGATGACCGAAGTGACAGTGAAGACTGGTGTAGCTCAATCCGGCTTGCTGCTCCCGAACGCCGCCATCAAACAGATGCCCCAAGGCAGCGGCGTGTGGAAGCTCAAGGAAGGCAAGCCCAGCCTGATTCCGGTGAAGCTGGGCGCCACCAGTCTTGACGGAGCCGTGCAGATTGTCGATGGGCTGGCTACGGGCGACGAGGTGGTCATTCACAGCGAGCGCGACCTCAATGAGGGCGCCCGCATTGAGGTGGTCAGCCAACTCGTGGGGAAACCCAAGTGATTAGCCTGGCCGGGCGGGACATCCTGCACTCGTGGTCGAAGTTCGTCCTGACCGGTATCGGCCTTGGCTTACTCATTGGCGTGACCCTGACCATGGCTGGCGTTTATCGCGGTATGGTCGATGATGCCAAGGCGCTGCTCAACAACAGCGGTGCCGACATTTGGGTGGTGCAACAGGACACCCAGGGGCCTTACGCCGAATCATCGAGTCTGCGGGATGATGTCTATCGCACCTTGCTGGCGCTGCCGGGGATTTCCCGTGCGGCCAATGTTACCTATTTGACGATGCAGGTCCGCCTCGGCAACACCGATGTCCGGGCCATGGTGGTCGGCTTTGAATCCGGGCAGCCCGGCGAACCCGGTTATCTGGTCGCTGGCCGGCAGATTACCCGCAGCCATTACGAGGCCGTCGCCGATGTGAAGACCGGATTTCAATTGGGCGACACGATACGCATCCGCCGTCACGATTATCGGGTGGTTGGCCTGACCCGGCGGATGGTCTCTTCGGGCGGCGACCCGATGGTCTTCATCCCGCTCAAGGATGCCCAGGAAGCTCAGTTTCTCAAAGACAACGACGCCATTCTCAACGAGCGAGCGCGTACCACGGCCAATCCCACCCTGAACCGACCCGGTGTGCCGGGCCTGCTCGATGCCATCCTGGCTTCACAGAACGCCAATCACAACGTCAATGCGGTGCTTGTTCAAATTGCCCCGGGCTCCGAGCCGGAACATGTAGCGAGTGAGATTCGCCGCTGGAAGCATCTGCAAGCATTTACCCGTGCCCAGATGGAGGAAATTCTGGTCTCTAAGCTGATTGCCACTTCGGCCAAACAAATCGGCATGTTCCTGGTCATCCTGGCCATCGTCAGCGCCGCCATCGTCGCTTTCATCATCTACACCATGACGCTGGGCAAGATACGGGAGATAGCCGTTCTGAAGCTCATCGGCACCCGCAACCGGACGATTGCCGGAATGATTCTTCAGCAGGCCATGGGGCTGGGTCTCATCGGTTTCATGGTCGGCAAGACCGCCGCCACGGTCTGGGCGCCATTTTTTCCGAAATTCGTCCTGCTCGAACCTGGCGACGCGGTTCGTGGATTCATCGTGGTCATGCTCATCTGCGCCTTGGCCAGCACGCTCGCCATCCGTGTCGCTTTGCGTGTCGACCCGGCTACGGCCATCGGAGGCTAATGTGAAAGGATTTGGCATCCACATCGAGGGGCTGCGCAAACGCTATGGCGAAGGCGATACGGCGGTCGACGCCCTGAAAGACGTCAATATGACCGTTGCACCAGGCGAGGTGGTCGGCCTGATTGGCCCGTCGGGTTCGGGCAAAAGTACCCTGCTGAAATGCCTGGGTGCCGTCATCGAACCCACAGCCGGTCGGATGACGCTGGGCGACGAGGTGATATTCGAGGATGGCTGGAAAATCCCGGACCTCAGAGCTTTGCGCCGCGACCGGATAGGCTTTGTTTTTCAGGCGCCGTACCTGATTCCCTTTCTGGACGTCACCGACAACGTGGCCTTGTTGCCTATGCTCGCCGGCAAGCCGAATGGGGAAGCGCGCAAGCGGGCGAATGAACTGCTGGATGCGCTCGATGTCGGTCACCGCGCCAAGGCGAATCCATCACAGCTCTCCGGTGGCGAGCAGCAACGCGTGGCGATTGCTCGCGCCTTGGCCAATCAACCGCCAGTGATTCTGGCGGATGAACCCACGGCACCACTGGATAGCGAACGGGCGCTCAGCGTCGTGCGTATTCTCAACGACATGGCCCAACAGTTTCGAACCGCCATCATCGTGGTTACCCACGACGAAAAAATCATTCCCACCTTCAAGCGCATCTATCACATTCGGGATGGCAAAACCTTTGAAGAGCGAGGACTCGGGGCTGCCTAGCCTGAAATCTGACAGCTCAGCGGTTCATCCATCCATTCATCAGGGCACGGCACATGTTCTTTGTACTCATTTTCTTGATTCTGGCGGCGACAGCGTCTTACCTGTTCCCTGAGTGGTCGTGGGTCACTGTCTTGTTGGTGTCTTTCGGTTGTGTGGCTACGTTGCGGATACTGCTGGCAGTGACTTCTCGTACGGGGAGAAGCACGGAATAACTACGCTTCAAGCCAGTCAAATGGGGCATCAGCTCCGAACTCAATACGCCTATGCCTCTTCAAATCAGTTGCCGCCGATTGCCAAGCGAATTGCTGCAAACCCAAAGATGGTGGAGAACAAAAGCTTCGTGGCTTTTTGGATAGCGCCGGAACCCGAAAAGCGCTTTGCAAGGCGCGAAGCCGCGAGGGCGTAGAGCACATCGAACGCAAAACCAAGCCCAACCAGGATGGCGCCAAGCGTCAGATACTGCGCTGTCAGGTCGTACTGGGTGGAGATGAACTGTGGCAGCAACAGGGCACAAAACATCAACGCTTTCGGGTTGAGTAAATTGGTCATTACCCCACTGCGAATGGCCGCCAAGCCGCTACCGGTGACATTGGCTTCTTTCACCCCCTCTGTTTCGCCGGCTCGCAGCATCTTCCAAGCGAGAAACAGCAGGTATGCAGCGCCAAACCATCGAACGACATCGAACAAAACGGGATGCGTGTGAAACAGCGCCGCCAAGCCAAGAGCGGATAGCGTGACATGGGCCGTTCTTGAAATGGCCAGTCCAACAGCGACCATCAAGCCGTTCCTTGGCCCTTGGAATGCCGATGTGGACAGAACCAATGCCATGTCAGGCCCAGGCAGAAAATAGACAGCAGTCAGCGCTGCGACAAAGACCAAAAGGTCGGGCAAGGCAATCATCGAAGTGCTCGTGAGGCTGTTTTCGGAAGGAATATGTTCCCATGTGATGCCCGAAATTTTGCTGCTATTTTTCCAACAAATACCCTAAACTTTGGTGGATTCTTTCTGTTGAATACATTTTGAGACATGAATCCACTTCTTGAGCAGCTTGACCAGACCGACTTGGCAATATTGCGGGAGCTACAAGCCGACGGCCGGCTATCGAATGCTAAGCTGGCCGAGAAACTGTCTCTGAGTGAAACACCCTGTTGGCGACGGCTCAAGCGCCTCGAAGCCGATGGATTCATTGAGGGCTACCAAGCCAATCTGAGCAGGAAGAAACTTGGCTATGGCGTTGTGGCATTCGTCCAGGTCACCTTGGGTAATCATGCTGGTGAAGCACCATTGCAATTTGAGAAGCTCGTGGCCAGCATGCCCGAGATTCAGTCTTGCCATAACGTCACCGGTGATTGCGACTACATGCTGCAAATCGTAGCGAGTGACCTCGATGCCTATGGGGTGTTCGTTCGAGACCAACTACGTAAGTTGCCCGGAGTGACGTCGATTCGGTCGAACCTTTCCCTGCGAGAAGTAAAGTCCTCTACCGCATTACCGGTGTGAGCATGGCAAATGGCGTCGGCGGCTTATGGCCAGGAAGCAGACCTAGCGAGCGCAATACCTGAACGACAGCAACGGGTCGAAAGTGTGAGTAGCGTTTTTTGGTAAGCGGTCACCCGGACTCGTCGGCCCAGGTTTTTTCGGCGCCCCCCTCGAACGGCGGCAATGCGCCAAGGTGCAGTCGTCCAAGCAGCAAGTCCTGGATGGCCGGTCAGGCCGAGGAGTGTGAATTGGCCTTTCAGCAGTTTTCAGGGTACAGCCGCCGCTTGAAAGGTTGCTTTCCGGAATCATCGAGC
>ERZ761603.1619-NODE-1619-length-16596-cov-29.098362_pt1 | contig 16596 bp, 17 predicted proteins | sample MGYA00511879_ERZ761603 | MGnify/ENA primary metagenome ERZ761603 (study PRJEB28899, sample SAMN02850040) | bioreactor sludge metagenome | biome: EBPR Sludge; feature: EBPR Bioreactor; material: flocular biomat | place: Australia: Thorneside Wastwater Treatment... | reverse complement strand
GCCAGATACCACGCAGGCCGACATCACCGCCACGTGGACCGACGCTACGCATGCCGTGCGCAAGACTCGCCTGGCGCTATCCGCCTGGGATACGGCCGCGCGCGAAGGTCTTCGTATCGAAGCCGATGGCAGCGTCCCCCGCCTCGGGTTTTTCGGTGCCACGGCCGTGGTCAAGCCGACCGCGTTGACCACGCAGTTGACCACGCTGACCTACACCGCGCCAGGTACGCCGGACTATGCAATTTCCGACGTAACGCAGACATCGCCATGGGGCTTCGCCTCCGGCGATGAGGCCCGCACCGTGCTGTCTGTCATCAAAAATCTTCAGGATCGTGTGGCGCAGCTCGAAAACAAGCTGCAAGGTCTTGGCTTGCTCACTTAATCGATTTTTTGGAGTATGACAATGGGTACTCGGCAGCAGGACTACATCAGCGGAGCGCGCGCCGCCAATCGCAAGATCTGGGAGGGAATCAACGATCTCGCTGCGGCGCAACGCGAGTGGAACGCCCTTGACTACGGCACCACCTTGCCAACAGGCGAGGGCGCCAACGAAGGCATTCAGAAAGCCATGGTCGGTGCCGTCGTTTTCGACACGGCAAATGCGCTGGTCGCTCTGCTCAATACCGGCCACGCGACGAACATGGCGAAGCTGCTCTAACCTATTCCCGTTACAGACCGGAATCCCATGTCCAGCGTCGCCTACGACGACCCCGCCGACATCTACGACAACGCCCTCGACACCTACGACGGCGGGCGTTCGTCGGTGCCGATCGCCGACCCGCGCTATACCCTGATCATGGCCACGCCGAGCACCATCCTATACGCCGCCTCCGCCGACTGGCGGATCGTCATCCGATGACCACGCAGATGCTCTCGGCGAAAGACCCCGCCGAGCAGATCGCCGTCACGTTCGACTTTTCGGCCGGCATCATCGGTGGCGAGACCATCACAGGAACGCCATCCGTCACCGCTTCGGCCACCGGCGGATCGGACACCTCGCCTTCAGCGATCCTCTCTGGTGCGCCTCTTGTCTCCGGCAGTCTCGTCATGCAAACCGTCGTCGGCGGCCTCGACGGGTCGACCTACAAGCTCCGCTGCCTCATCACTCTGACGCCCAGCAACCGCAAGCTGGTGCTTGCCGGACTGCTCCCGGTCGTCACCGCCTAAGATGCCAATGAATGAAATAGCCACCACGGAACCGAGCCGACTGCGCGTCGGAGACACATGGAAGTGGAAGCGCACGCTAGCCGACTACCCGGCTGGCGACTGGGTGCTCAAGTACCGATTCAAGCACCCGACCGCCGTCGGATTCGAAATCATCTCCGCCGCGTCCGGGCCCGATCACGCCGTCACCGTTCCGGCCGCTACCAGCGCCGGCTACGCCCCAGGAGACTGGTCCTGGCAGGCCTGGGTCGAAGGGGGAGACGCCGAGAAATACACCATCGGCGCCGGATACACCACCCTCGATTCAGACTACCGGTCAGGCGTCGCCGCCACCTCTCTGGACGGTCGCAGTCACGCCCGCAGGACGCTGTGCGCGATCGAGTCATGGATCGAGAGGCGCAACCCAGGCGTCGAGTCCTACGAGATCGCCGGCCGGCAGATGCGCTACATTCCCATCGCTGAGCTGCTCCGGTTACGTCAGTATTACAAGGTCGAAGTCGACAATGAAGAGGCCGCTGTCCGCCTCTCGGCTGGCCTCGCCAAGCCCAATCGGATCCAGTTTCGCGTATGACCAAGCGCCTGCCATTCACGGCCCGCCTGCGCGGCGCCTGGCTCGCGCTCACCGGCAAGCGCGAAGACCACTTTGCCGCCACCTACGGCACAGGTCAAGTAGCCGGATTTGCCGGCGGCGCGGTCGGGCGGCTCACGTCCAGCCTCGCCACCTGGTCGGGATCCGTGAATGCCGATCTCGACCTGGCGTTGCCCGTCCTGCGCGCCCGCGCCCGCTCGCTTGCCGCCAACAACGAGCATGGGAAGCGGTTCCTTGGGATGGTCGCGATCAACGTCGTCGGCCGCCAAAACCCCAAGCTGCAGGTGCGCGCCATGCGCGATCAGCGCGATCCGAAAAAGCCGGGAACGCTGGACAAGACCGCCAACGACGCCATCGAATCGCACTGGGAGCGCTGGGGTCGAACCGCCGACATCTCCGGCCGTCACCCGAACCTCTACTCCCTGATGCGCACTATCGTGCGTGGCGTCGCCCGCGACGGCGAGGCTCTGGTGCGCATCGTCCGCCGACGAAGCCTTCCCTACGGCCTGGGCCTGCAGCTCCTCGAGGCCGATCGGCTTGACGAAACGCTCAACGGGCGCCTGACGAATGGCAACAGGATCCGCCAGGGCGTCGAAGTCGATTCCTCGCTGCGCCCCGTCGCGTATCACGTGCGCACCGCGCATCCTGGGGAATCGTGGAGCACCATGACGCAAGACGTTGAGCGCATCCCGGCCTCAGACATCCTGCACCTGTTCGTTCCGGATCGGGCCGAGCAGGTGCGCGGAATCAGTTGGTTCCACGCCGTGATCCTGCGCGGCAGCATGATCCACAAGTTCGAGGAAGCCGCCGTCGTTGCCGCGCAGGTCGGCGCGAGCAAGATCGCCGCCCTCGAGCGCGCCGAAGAAGCACCGGACGCCGCCGCCATGATGGCCGACGGCACAGCCGGCGGGCTCCACCAGATGAAAGTCGAAGCTGGTGAGTTATTCGAGCTTCCGCCAGGCTACAAGCTTAGCTCATGGAACCCCGAGTATCCGCACGCCAATTTCGAGTCTTTTTTGAAAACCTGCCTGCGCGGCCTCGCCGCCGGACTGGACGTCGCCGCGCACAACCTCACCGGCGACATGACCGACGTCAACTACTCGTCGGCGCGCATCGCAGAATTGAGCGAGCGCGAGATGTGGATGATCCTGCAGGACTGGCTCATCGGCACCTTCGCGACGCCCATTTACGAGGAGTGGCTGGCCCTGTCACTGCTCGCCGGGAGCATCACCTTCGACAGCGGAAGCGCTTTGCCGGCAGACAAGCTCGAAAAGTTCACGCGCGCCGCCCGCTTTCAGGGCCGCCGCTGGTCGTGGGTCGATCCGCTCAAGGAAGTAGAGGCCGACGCTTCTATGCTTTCCAGCCTGCTTACCAGCCGCACGCGCCTCGCCGCCGAGCGGGGAGAGGAGTTTGACGACATCCTCGAAGAGCTCGCCCTTGAATCGGAGGCCATCAAGTCTGCGGGCCTACCGGTGGTGCCGCCGCCCGTCAAGCCGATGTCGACCGCTCCCTCAGGCGCGTCGTCCGGAGCGTGAGAGTGCCATTTTTTGCCTTAACAGCCCGCACGAGTTCGCGCATTCTGGGCCCACTTTCGAGTTCTGATCCATGACGCCATTCACTCGCACCGTAAAAATCTCCGCCACTCGGGCGGCCGGCGACGATCGCACGATCGACCTCGCGATTTCGAGCGAGCAGCCGTACGAGCGTTGGTTCGGCATCGAGATTCTGTCGCATGACGTCAGCGCCATCGATTTATCGCGGCTGTCTGGAAACGACCATCCCCTGCTGCTCAACCACTGGGCTGACAAGCAAATCGGGGTGCTGTTCGATCCGACCGTCGGCGATGACAAGATTCTGCGCTGCCGGGCGCGGTTTTCGCGCTCGAAGGACGCCGAGGAAATTTACGTCGATGTCATGGACGGTATTCGGCAGCTCGTATCGGTGGGCTACCTCATCGACGAGATTGCCGAGATAGCGCCGCCGCCTGATCCCGAGGACATCGGCGACCTTACCAAGTGGTCACCCGTGCGCACCTTCACCGGCGACCAGTTTCAGCGCGAAATGCGCGACCGCCATGGCGACACCTTTGCGCGGCACGGCCAGGCAGCCGCTCGCGCCAATGGGGAAGCGCCGCCCACTTTCCTGGTCACGCGATGGACGCCATTCGAAGCGTCCATCGTTCCCATCCCGGCAGACCCATCCGTCGGAATCGGCCGCTCGACTGGCGTCGAGACCATCCCTCAGCCGGCCGCCGTTGACCAGGAGCAACCTTCAAAACCCTCCCCCATTGCCGCACCAAAAATCCTTGTGGAGAAGAAAACCATGGAAACCAAATCCCCCGCCGAGCTCGAAATCGAGCGCCGCGATGCTCTGCAGACCCTCGGCCAGCAATATGCCAAATACCTTGGCCCCAACGACCTCGCTGACGCCATCCGCAACGGCCGATCCGTCGACGCGTTCAAGGACTACATCATCGAGCGCATCCAGACCAAGCACACTGACACCAGCCAGATCCAGATCGGTCTTACGACGAGGGAAATCCGCCGCTACAGCCTGGGCGCCGCGCTTCGCGCCGCCACCGTCGGCGACTGGTCGCAAGCCGGATTCGAGCGCGAGTGCTCGGAAGCCGTTGCCAAAATCATGGGCCGCAGCCCAGAGGGCTTCTACATCCCGTCGGAAGCCTTCCGCGACTTCAACGTCGGCACCGCGACGGAGGCCGGCAACCTTGTTCCGACCGATCTGCGCACCGACCTTTTTGTGGACGTGCTGCGCAATAAGATGGTGCTTGGTCAGCTCGGTGTTCGCGTGCTGACCGGCCTGACGGCGAGTATCGACCTGCCGCGCAAGAGCACGGCCAGCACCATCGGGACAGTGACGGAAGTCGGCTCGGCGTCGGAAACCGCGCCGGCAACCGCCAAAGTCACCCTCAGCCCGAAGCGCATGTCGGCCTATGTCGAGGTGTCGAAGCAGGCCATCATCCAGTCGGCGATCCCGCTCGAAAACATGATCCGCGATGACCTGGTGATGGGCGCGGCGGTTCTCATCGAAAGCTTGGCGATCAACGGCAACGGCACCGCTCCCCAGTACACCGGCATCCGCAACACCACCGGTATCGGTACGGTCGTCGGCGGTGCCAACGGCCTGGCGCCGGCCTGGTCGCACTTTGTGGACCTGGAAAGCGCCTGCGCCAACGCCAACGCCGAGCCGGACACGCTCGCTGGCTACCTGATCAACACCAAGACTCGCGGCAAGGCCAAGCAGACGCAGTTAGGCACGAGCCTCCCGATGATCTGGCAGAACGGCGCTTTCCCGCTCAATGGCTATCGCGCCGCGGTCAGCAATAACGTGCCATCAAACCTGACCAAAGGCACGTCGACTACCGTTTGCTCGTCGGCAATCTTCGGGTCCGACTGGTCAATGGCGGTCATCGGCCTATTTGGCGCGCCCGATATCACCGTCAACCCCTACAGCCTCGACGCCACCGGCCAGGTGCGGATCACCATCAATCATTTTGGCGATTCCGGCGTTCGCCAGCCCTCCGCCTTCGCGAAGATCGACGACCTGCTCGCCGGATAACCTCAACCACAACCCGCCCGCGCCACCCCTGGCGCGGGCTCACTCAAGGACGTGAATGGTCTGGGATCCACGAACCTCGCAAGGAAACGAAGCCGAGAAAATCCGCTACGAGGTGCTGCCTTACCTCGCGCGCGGCGGTCTGGACATCGGCTGTGGCGCCGTCAAGGTCTGGCCGCATCTCATCGGCATCGACAGCGGCAAGGACACCGGCTTGTTCGGCACCGTCATGCGCCCGGATTTGATGGTCCACGACGCCGCCAAGCTGGGAATCTTCACCGATGCCTCGGCGGAAAGCGTCTTCTCGTCGCACCTGCTCGAGCACATCGAGGACTGGCACGGCGCGCTGCGCGAGTGGTGGCGCGTGCTCAAGACTGGCGGCCACCTGATCCTGTATCTGCCGCACGCCGACCTGTATCCGCGCATCGGCGAGCCGGGCGCCAACCCGGACCACAAACACGACTTCGAGCCCGACCTGATCGTCGACTTCTTCCGCCTCGCCTTCTGCGACTGGGCCTTGGTGGAGTCGCAAACGCGCTCCGAGACAAACGAGTACAGTTTCCTGTTGGTTTTCCGCAAAATGCCTTCCGGAACTGGCCAGTCGGAGCCGTGGAAAGCGCCGCGCCAGGAAAAGCGCGCCGGCATCGTGCGCATGGGCGGCAATGGAGACGCCCTCTGGGCGGCAAGCGCCGCGGCGCACCTGCACGACGCCGGCTACGCCGTGACCCTGTATTGCGCCGAAAACGGCGAGGAAGTGCTGCGCCACGACCCGCACATCGCCGACATCAAGATCATCCCATCCGGCATCCTCACCGACGAGGAAAGCATCGAATTCTGGACGCGCCAGGCAACGCAATTCGATCGCTGGGTCAATCTGCACGGCAGCGTCGAACAGCGCCTGCTGCCGCACCAGTCCGTCCACGAATTTTACTTGCCGCATGACGTCCGCCACCAGCTGATGAACCACAACTACGTGGACATGGTGCACGCCTATGCTCAACTTCCTGCCGGCGCCCCCAGCCGACAGAAGTTTTACCCGACGGCCGCTGAGCACGCCTGGGCGAAAGCCATGCGCGCGCTCCTGCCTGGCCCACTGGTCTTCCTGGCGCCGAGCGGCTCCGGGGCGTTCAAGGCCTGGCCGCACGCCGAGGCCTTCATGGGCTTGATGGCGGATGCCGGGATCTACACCCTGCTGCTCGGCGACATCAAGACCATGCCCGACATCGATCACGTCGAGCGCAGTGGGGAGGAGTATGGCATTGTCGTCGGTCAGGAGTGGTCACTGCGTCTGGCGATGACCATGGCCTTGCACGCCGATTTCGTCGTGGCGACTGAAAGCGTTTTCGCCAACGCGGTCGCCATGGAGCCGATGCCGAAAATCATCATGCTCTCGCACTCGAGCGTCGAAAATCTGACGCGCGACTGGGTCAACACCTGCTCGCTCGAGGCGCCCGTCGCCTGCCACCCCTGCCACCGCATCCACAACGCCGCCGCGCGCCTCTGCGCCCGCGACACCATCACCAAGGCCAGCGCCTGCATGGCCTCGTACAGCGCCGACACGGTTGCCGACCTGGTCAAGCAGGCGCTGGCCGGCAGCGAACAGCGCAGGCGGGCCGCCTGATGGAGTTCATCGAGGACTTGTCCGAGTTCATGGCCGACTTCAGCGTCTTGGCGCGCGTCGGATCGAGCGTCGTGTCAGGCATATTCGACGCGGCTGAAGCGGACACCTTCGGGCTTGTCGCCAACATCAAGCCGGTGCTGACGGTCGCCAGCAAGGACGTGCCAACGGCCGCCGTCGGAACGGCTGTCGTCATCGGCACCACGGCCTACACGATTGCCGAACTACAGCCGGACGGCACCGGCATCACCCGGCTGATGCTCAAATGAGCACCCGCGAAACGCTGCTGGCCGCCCTGCATACCGCGCTGTCCGTCCTCGCCGGAGGCCGTGTCTATCGCTCGCGCAAGGAGCAGATGCCGACCCTGCCGGCGGTCGTCATCCGGCCCGAGTTCGAGGAGGACACCGGCGAGATGCTCGGCGTTACCGACACGATATTGACGGTCGCCATTGAAATCTACGCCCGCGGCGACATCCCCGACCAGGCCGCCGACGCGACCCTGTCGGACGTCTACGCCGCCACCATCGCCAGCCCCGACCTGGGGCTCGGCAGCAACGTGCAGATCCTGCCGGGCCGCAGCGTCACCTGGGAAATCGAGGGCTACGACGATTCCGGCGTCACGCTGCGCCTGCGTATCCTCTACCGCACCGCACTGGGAGCCATGTGATGACCATGATCGAGCCACGCCGGCCAGGCGAACCCTCCAACCGTCCGCCGGAGCCTTCCCCCGCTCCGGAAACGCCCACCGAAACCACTACGGAATAACCCGCCATGGCTACCCGTTACCTGCGCAACACGGTAATTCTCGCCAAGATCGAGAGCACCTACGGCGTCGATCCGACGCCTACGGAAAGTGCGAACGCCGTCCTGATATCGGACGTCAGCATCACGCCGCTCAACAGCCAGAACGTCGACCGCAACCTGGTGCGCCCGTACATGGGAGGCAGCGAGCAGCTCATCGGCCCGGTAAGCGTCGAGATTTCGTTTTCGGTAGAATTTGCCGGCGCGGGAGCCGCGGGAACTGCTGCCCCCTACGGTCCGTTGCTACGTGCCTGCGGATTCGTCGAGACCCTCACCGCCTCGGTACGTGCAGAGTACAATTTGACAACGCCGGTCGCGGACTCCGTGACCCTATACGGATTCTGGGATGGCTCCAAGCACGTCATCAAGGGCTGCCGTGGGACGGTGGCGATTGATCTCACCAGCGGCAACCGCCCGCTTTTGAAGTTCCAGTTTACCGGCCTCGATGGCGGCATCACAGCCGCCACGCCGTCGCCGCTCACCTTGTCAGGATTCAAAACGCCGTCGGTGGTCAGCGAGCCCAACACCGGCGACGTGACTCTCGGCTGCACCTACACTGCCGCCACCCCGACACTCACCGGAGGGGCCGGTTATCCCAGCCAGGGTCTGTCGCTCGACCTCGGTAACGCCGTGCAATACATCGCGCTGCTGGGTGGCGAAACGGTCGAAATCACCGATCGGGCCGTTTCTGGCAGCTGCGTCATGGATCTGACGGCCGCCAATGAGGTGACCTTCATGAGCATTGTCAAGGCCAACACGCTGCAGTCGGTCGGCCTCATGCACGGCACCACGAGTGGCTACAAGGTGATGGTCTTCATGCCGGCGGTTCAACTGGTCAATCCACAGAAAGTCAACGTGAATGGAAAGCTCATGATCGGTTTCGACCTGCGCGTCCTGCCATCGTCCGGCAACGACGAACTCAAGCTCGTGGTGCACTGATGGGACTGCGACTCATCCCCAACCCGGTATTCATCGCCCAGATTCCGTTCACCGTCGCCGGCGAGGACGAGCCGACGGTCGTCGAATTCGAGTTTCGCCACAAATCGCCCGAAGAGCTGAAGGCCTGGGTATCCGGATTCGGCAGCCGCGATACCGCTACCGCGCTCGGCGAGGTCGTCGTGCGCTGGACGGGTGGCGTGGTCGACGAGTCCGGCGAGGCGGTGCGGTTCTCGGGCGATAATTTCCGCCGCTTCCTGGCCGCTCACGGCCCGCGCTCCGAGGACCTCCTGCGTGGCTACATTCGCGAGCTCACCGAGAGCCGGCAAAAAAACTGATCGGGGCTGCCAGGCGTCTCATCTCAGGAGACCTTGGCAGTCCCTGCGACCCGGAAGCACTGGCCGCCTTCGGCATCCCGCAGAGCGCGCTGCCACCGGCCGAGCATCTGGATATCTGGCCGGAAAACTGGCGCATCGTGGAGGTATTCGTTGCCATGGGAACACAATGGCATACTGTCGGCATGAGTGGCAAACCCATCGGCCTGCGCTATGAGTCGCTGCCTGTCGTCCTTCGCTCGCTGCGTGTTCCCAAGCGCGAGAGATCCCTGGTTTTTGCCGGCCTGCGCACCATGGAGCGCTCCGCTCTGAGCGCCATGCAGGAGTCTGGCAATGGCTAACAACTCCGCCAAAATCGTCATCACCGCGGTAGACCAGACCAAGGCCGGCATCGACTCCGCTACGCGCGGAATTCAAACGCTTTCCGACACCATCAAGGCCATTCCCGGCTTCGGCGGCATCGCCTCGAGCCTCGCCGCCTTCGCCGGCGCCGGCGCCCTGAAGGCGCTGATAGGCGACACCATCGCCTTTGCCGCGACCATGGACGACCTGTCCGAAACCACCGGAGCCTCGGTCGAAAAACTGTCCGCGCTGTCTCGCGTCGCCAAGGTCAGCGGAATCGAGTTCGACGGCGTCGAGAAAGGTTTGGTGCGGCTGTCCAAAAGCCTCGCCGGCATGGACGACGAATCGAAAGGCGCGGCGCACGCGTTGGCCGCCATCGGCCTAGAAATCACCAGTCTCCGCGAGCTCGACCCGGCCGACGCCATGAAGCAGGTCGCCGACGCGCTCGGCGAATACGCCGACGGCGCCGGCAAGACGGCGCTGGCGCAAGATCTGCTCGGCAAGTCCGGTGCGCAACTGCTGCCGTTCTTGAAAGATTTGGCCGAAGAGGAAAAGCTGCAGGGCAAGCTCACCCGAGAACAGGCCGCCGCCGCGGAGGAACTGCAAAAAGCCTGGAACCGCACCTCGGCCGAGGGCGGCGCCTGGGCAAAGTCGATCATCATCGACATGATACCGACGCTGGCCTCGCTGATCGACTTCGTACGCCTGACCAAGGAAGGCATCTTTCAGCTCGGAAGTTCCATCGCCGTGGTCGCGAACGACATCGCCACTTTTGCCCAGGTCGCCGCCGTCGCGATCGGCGCCGGATTTACCGACGAAGGCCAGTCGAAAATCAAGAGCCTGCTCGACCAGCGCGCCAATTTCAATACCGCCGCCAATGAGGACATGCAGAATCGACTCGGCCGCGTCCAGTCGTTGCGCGACAAAATCGACAAGACGCTCGCCGGCGGCGGGCCACAAAAGCCCCGCCTCGCCTACACATCTCGCGCGCCGAAAGAACCGAACGCCGGCCGCGGAGGACGTTCATCCGCCGATCCGAAAGCGCCGGGAAGCGTCCGCGACTACGACGCCATATTGATGGAGCGCCTGGCGCGCGCCATCGAGCAAACCGACATCGTCAAGGCCGAGGAGCTCGCCGCCACGCTCGAAAAGCTGGATGTTCTTGCCGCGGCTGGACTCGATCCCGCCATCGTGCAGGCGGTTCGAGACGACCTCACCGGCGCCACCAAGAAAGCCGCCGAGGAAGTGAGTCGCCTGAACGAGCTTCTCGACGCGACCCCGACAGCCCAGCTTGAAAAGCTGCGCGACGACATGATCTTTCTCACCGACGCTCTCGAGGCCGGAAAAGTCTCTGAAGAGCGGTACCTCGAAGCGGTCGTCGCCCGCATCGGACGCCAGGACGACCACATCAAGAAGACGCTTTCCGACATGGACGAGTTCGCGCTACAGGCGGCGCGAAACATCCAGGACGCGTTCGCCGACTTCCTCTTCGATCCCTTCAAGGACGGCGTCGACGGCATGCTCGAGTCGTTCGGCGTGGCCCTTCGCCGGATGATCGCCAACGCCGTCGCCGCCGATCTCGGACGGCGTCTTTTCGGCGATATCGGCAGCGGAAACGGCATCGGCGGGCTTGTCGGCCAGGGTCTTTCCTGGTTGAGCACCTTACTGCCGAGCGCCGATGGCAACGTTTTTCGGTCGCCCGGTTTGTCTGCCTACTCCGGCACGATCGTAGATCGTCCGACCTATTTTCCCTTCGCGCGCGGCATCGGCCTGATGGGCGAAGCCGGCCCGGAAGCCATCCTGCCGCTCAGACGAGGGGCCGACGGAAAACTCGGCGTCGGCGCCGCCACGAGTCCGCTATCGATCACGATAAACATGGACATGGCAAAATCCAAAGGCGACCCGGACGCTGTGCGCCGCGCCGTCGGACAGGGCGCCAGAGAAGCGCTCGCCGCGTATCGCAACGCTCTACGCTATGTCTGAGTTCCTCGAGCAACGGCTGGCCGCCCCCGTCTCCTACGGCTCGTCCTACATCGAGTCCTACGCCGTCAATATCGTCGTCACCGCGTCCGGCGCCGAGTATCGCCAACTGGTCCATCCCTACCCGCAACGCCAGCTCCGGCTCGTCGTTCGCGAGCCGCTGGCGGCGTACTGGGCCGATCTCGTCAACCTCTACCACCGCGCTTTCGGAAAGTACGCCGGCTTCCGGGTCAAGGTTTTCGACGACTACACCACGGCTCCGGACGGCCGCAGCGCGCCCACGAAAGACGACCAAACGCTGACTCGAATCTCCGCTGGCGTCTACCAGCTCGTGAAGGAATACGGAAAAGACGCCCCGGCCGCCACCATCGGACGTCCCAAGCGAACCCTATTCAAGCCCGTCGCGGGCACCCTCGTCGTTGCCAAGAACGGCACGCTGGTCAGTTCCGGCGTGACGCTCGATACGACGACCGGCCGCGTCACCATCTCCCCGGCGCCTCTGGTCGGAGACACCATTACCGGCGGGTGCGAGTTCGACATCCCGGCCCGGTTCGACATGGACCTTGCCATTGAACAATCCGGACCCGCCCACCGCCTCTTCGAAAACGTCGAGCTCGTCGAGTTGCTGCAGCCATGAAATCCGTTGTCGCCGACTACCGGTACCGCACCCATTGCCTGCGCATCGTGCCGGTCTCGGGGCCGATTATTCGCCTCACGAATCACGTGTGCGATTTGCTGATCGGCGCGGAAACCTATATTTCCGGCTCCGGCTACCAGTTCTCCGGCGTTGGCAGCACGTCCGATTTTTCCCCCGCGTCCATCGATATCGAAGGCGTCGTCGCCATCGCCGGCATCACCCGCGCCGCCATCGCCAGCGGCCTGTTCGACGGGGCCCGGTGCTATATCTTCGCCACATCGTGGAAAGCTCCCGTCGAGGACCAGGAGCCCATCCTCACCGGGATGTTCGGAAAAGCCGAACTGCGCGACGACAGCTACGTTATCGGCGGCCTATCGCTCGTCGACGGCCTCGGGCAGACGGTCGGCGAGACCTATTCGCCGCAGTGCCCGAAAACCTTCGGCAGCACGGGATTCGCCGGATGCAAGGTGCCGCTGGCGCCGAACACCGTCACCGGCACCCTGACCCACGTCACCTCCGCCTCCTCCTTCCGCGACTCCGCGCGGACCGAGCCCGACGACACCTTTGGCGCCGGGACGATTCGGTTCACCAGCGGACCCAGTGCCGGCTTGAAGCCGCTCGAGGTTCGCAGCTACGGCGCGGATGGCAGCGTGACGACGTTCGAGCCGTTCTACTACCTGCCCGCGGTCGGCGACGCCTACGAACTCATTCGCGGCTGCCGAAAGCGGCTCATCGATTGCCAGAATCGCTGGGACGGCGCGCCGTTGAACAACATTAAAAATTTCGGCGGGTTCCCCTACATCCCGGCGGGCACCGCTTACGCGCAGGTCGGCCAGGGAGGAGGCGCATGACGCCAGAGGACATCATCGGCGCCGCGCGCCAGTGCCTGGGAACGCCATTCCGCCACCAGGGCCGCATGCTCGGCTTCGGCCTCGACTGCGCCGGAGTCGCGATCTGGGTCGCGCGCCAGGTCGGCGTCAGCCCCATCGATGTCGAGGGCTACGGACGCACGCCGAAAGACGGGCAAATCGAGCGCGCGCTGGATTCGCAGCCCGATCTGATGCGGGTCGCCGATCCGGCCGACCGCCAGCCCGGCGACCTGCTCCTGATGCGCTTCGCCACCGATCCGCAGCACCTGGCGGTTTTCACAGGAAACAGCATCATCCACGCCTATGAGAGCGCCGGCAAGTGCGTCGAGCACATCCTGTCGCCGGTCTGGTCGCGCCGCATCGTGCGGGCCTATCGTTTTCGAGGGGTGGCATGAGTAGCGCCGGCCAGCTCGTCGGCGGCGTCGTCGGCGCCGTTGCCGGAGCGCTGATCGGCGGCCCGACAGGCGCCCTGTACGGCGCGCAAATTGGCCTGATGGCCGGCGGCTATCTCGACCCGCCAAAAGGCCCGACAACCCGTGGCCCGCGCCTCGATGACCTGACCGTGCAGACCAGCACCGTCGGCGCCGTCATCCCGCGTGCCTATGGCACGGTGCCTATCGTCGGCAATGTCCTCTGGCTAAAGGGAAACAAACTTACCGAAGTCATCACCAAGAAAAAGGCCCGTGGCGGAAAGGGCGGGGGAAGCCGAGCCAAGACGATCACGTACAGCTATTTCGCCACCTTCGCCGTGGGGCTGTGTGCCGGGCCTATCGTCGGCGTCCGGCGCCTATGGGTCGGTCCCGATCTGTTCTACGACGCGGGGTCGGACGACAACGACACCATCGCCGCGAGCAACGCCGCCTCCGAAAAATTCACTCTCTACCCAGGCAGCGATACACAAGATCCCGACCCGAGCATTCAATCCGATCTCGGGGTCGCCAACACGCCGGCCTGGCGCGGTCTGGCCTATCTGGTCTTCAACGACCTTCCGCTGGCGCGCTACGGCAATAGCCTGATGGGCGCGCAAATTCGTGCCGAAGTCGTGGCCGCCGGGACCACCGCAGCCTACGCCGTCACTGCTCGCAGCATTACCAATCGCGCGTGGGAGGGCATGGCCTGGAATGGCTCGGTGTTTTGTACGCTCGCCCAGAGCAGCAATGTGTGCGCCACGTCGCCGGACGGACGCGTCTGGACCGAGCACACGCTTCCAGTGTCGCAGTTTTGGCAGGATATCATCACCAACGGCGAGATTTTCATCGCCTTAGGGTTCGGCAGTGTCTACACATCCGACGACGATGGGGCGACCTGGGTCGAGCGGGTCATGCCGTCGAATCACTACTGCACGAGCGGGTGCTGGACCGGAAAATATTTCATTGTCGTTACCGATAGCGGACCGTTTTTCACATCGAGCGACGGCAAGTCGTGGCTTCCGCAGACCGCGCCCATGGCGGGGCTGGGGAAGGGCTCAGGCGCCTACGGGCAAATCGCCTGGAACGGCTCGATGCTCGTCGTCACGGCGAAATTTTCCACGTCCGATTTCCTCTACTCGCCGACCGGATTGACCGGCTCCTGGACCAGTGCCGGAGTGGCTTCCGCCGGATCGGGATGGAACAACATCGGCGTTCGTGGGTCGCGATTCGTCATCACGTCCGATGCATCGCCCGGAACGCACATCTCCGACGACGGAATATCGTGGACTTATTACGCCTCGAATTTCCCTGGTCATGGCGCTCGCGTCGCGACAGACGGCACCGTCTTCTGCGCCACGTCCTACGGAAACTATGCCATTTCTGAGGACGGGATTACCTGGGTCGTACAGCCCTTTCCCGGCGGCTCGGTCAACGACTGGGGAGCGCTCGCCTGGAATGGCGCCGTCTTCTCGGCGGTGCGGGGAAGCGGCGGCGTCGCCGCGACCATCCAGCCGCACGCCATCGTGTCATCCACCGTCACCTTGGCCGACATCGTCACGGCGGAATGCGTCGGCAGCGGTGCGCTGGCAGCGGCCGACATCGATGTCAGCGCACTGACTAGTGTGGTTCGCGGCTACCGCATCGGCAGTATCGGCACCCTGCGCTCCGCCCTCGAACCGCTTCAAGCCGCCTGGCCGTTCGATGTCCGGCAGCACGGCTACAAGATCCAGTTCCTGCCTCGCGGCGGCGCATCGGTCGCCACCATCCCCATGGCCGACCTGGATGCGCGCGCCTCCGGCAGCGAGCCAGGCGTACAGATCACGCTGGCGCGGGAAATGGACTCGCAACTGCCGCGTCGCGTCGCGGTGAAATTTCTTGACGTAGAAAGGGAGTACGACCCCGGCGAGCAGGCCGACCAGCGCGAGACCGTCACGGGAATCAACACCACGACGCTCGACCTGCCCATCGTCATGGCCTCCACCGAGGGCGCGTGCACGGCGCAAACGCTGCTCTATCTCTATTGGCTGGAAAGGCACGATGTCAGCATCGTCCTGCCGCCGACCTATCTGCACCTGGAACCGGGCGACGTGGTGACGCTCGCCACTCCGGAAGGCAATGTGCAGATTCGTCTGACATCGATCCACTACACGGCGGATGGCCGCCTGGAGTGCCAGGCGAAGTACGCGAACCCAGCGATTTACACGCCCACCGCGCTTGGTGCGTCCGGCGCCAGCACGGGGGCCAGCGTCATCGCGGCTGCCGGCCCATCGCGCTACCGGCTGCTCGACCTGCCGTGGATGAGCAGCCGACAGGATGGCCCGAGCTTGCCGGTGGCAATGTGCGGCGTCCGGTCCGGATGGCCCGGCGGGGTGCTCCTGCAATCGCTCGATGCGGGCACCACATGGGGCACGATTCAGGAATTCGGCGCTCCTGGAGCGACGATTGGCGTGACGACCAGCGCGCTCGGCGTCGTCGAGTCGCGCCTGGTCGATGCTGCGAGCACGCTTTCCGTAACGCTCATTTCCGGCGACCTTTTCGATTGCACCGAACTCGCAATGTTCGCGGGCGCGAACCACTTCGCTTACGGCGACGACGGGCGATGGGAAATCATCGCCGCACGCACCTGCACGCCGCTCGGTGGCGGGCTTTATCGATTGAGCAATTTCCTGCGCGGCCGGTTTGGCACCGAGTGGGCCATGGGCCTGCACGCGCTCGGCGATGTGCTCGTGCTGCTCGACTCCGACGATGTCGAGGTCGTCACCCTATCCAGCGCGGACATCGGCGTCGAGCGCCTCTATCGAGGCGTCACCCTCGACGCGGACATCGGAAGCAGCGCGGACCGGGGCTTTACCTATCAAGGCGTCAATCTCACACCCGTGTCGCCAATCGCCCTGACCGGGAATCGCGATCCGTCGACCAACGATTGGTCGCTTTCCTGGGTGCGTCGCACGCGAGTGGACGGCGAGTGGAGAACTTCGGTGGATGTGCCGCTCGGCGAGTCCAGCGAGTCCTACGCCGTCGAAGTCTACGCCAGCGGCAGCTATGCCGCCATTAAGCGCACGCTTTCCGTGTCCGCTCCTGGTGCGACCTACACCAGCGCCGATCAGGTCGCCGACTTCGGCTCCAACCAGGCAACGCTTTTCCTCAAGATTTACCAGATTTCGGCCACAGTCGGCCGGGGATACCCACTCACCGCTTCCATTACGAGGTAGCCATGGCCAGCAGCACCACCCATCTCGATCTGATCACGCCATCCCAGGCCGCCAAGGAGTTTACGGCCAATGCCCTGGCCGACGCCAGCAGCCCGGCGGCCCTGTTCGGCCGGCGGGCTTCGCTGTGCTC
>ERZ761603.1618-NODE-1618-length-16598-cov-52.014749_pt1 | contig 16598 bp, 15 predicted proteins | sample MGYA00511879_ERZ761603 | MGnify/ENA primary metagenome ERZ761603 (study PRJEB28899, sample SAMN02850040) | bioreactor sludge metagenome | biome: EBPR Sludge; feature: EBPR Bioreactor; material: flocular biomat | place: Australia: Thorneside Wastwater Treatment... | reverse complement strand
CCACCGAGATCTACACTCTTTCCCTACACGACGCTCTTCCGATCTTGGCGGCGCCCCCCGCGCAAGGCGGCCGGCGCCAGTTCATGCACGACGACCCAGGTCATCGCCCCGGCGGCGGCTGCCAGGGCGAGCGGCAGCGCGGCACCGGCCAGGGTGCCGGCGAAGGCCCCGAACAGGCCGCCCAGCGGTTCGACGAGACCGGTGGCGAGGGCGGTGATGGCCGCCCGCCACGGCCCCGCGCCGAGCACGACGAGGGCGCTGGCGACGATCCAGCCTTCTGGGATGTTCTGCAGCGCGATGCCAAGGCTCATGCCATGGTCGACGCCGGCGCTGACCGCAGTGCCAACGGCCAGCCCCTCGGGCAGGTTGTGGATCGCGATGGCGGCGACGACGAGCGCCAGTTGCGGGCGGCCGGTGATGGTGCCGATGTCCTCGACATGCGCATGCTGCGTGGGCTGGTCGAGTGCCTGCATGGCGAGCGCTCCGGCCAGCCCGGCGCCGATTGCTACGCCGCCGACGAGCAGTGGCTGTGCGCTGCTCATGGTCGCCTGCAAAGCGGGCAGGGCCAAGGAAAAGAAGGCGGCGGCCAGCATCATGCCGCCGGCGACACCGAACAGTGGCCCCAACCACTCCTCGCGCGGGCGCTTCAGGAAAAGTACTGGAAGCGCACCGAGTCCGGTGGCCAGACCGGCGAGAAGGCTGGCCTGAAGTCCGCGCGCCGCCATCGGATTCTCGGCCAGCCATTGCGCCGACTGCTCGATGGTGAAGGTGAGGGCGACGACGGCCATCGCGATACCGGCCCACAGCGGGCGGCGGCTCGCGGGCCGGGCGTAGTGGCGGATGACGATCTCGGACATGGCAATGCTCCCGTGGTGATGGGAGAACGACACGTCGCGATAATCGATAGCGCCAATCGATTGTTTGAATCGAATGGATTGGGCGAATCAATCATGCTGCCAGCGCGACCTCGACCGCCTTCGGGTTCAGGGTGCGCACGATGTCGTGCGGATGGATGCCGACCAGAAAACCGCGCCGGCCGCCGTTGATGTAGATAAGCGGCAGGTCGAGGATGCTGCGCTCGAGATAGACGGGCAGCGACTTCTTGGTCCCGAACGGACTGGTCCCGCCGACCAGATAGCCGGTGTGGCGGTTGGCGGCTTCCGGTGTGCATGGCTCGACCTTCTTGCAGCCGATCTGCCTGGCGAGTTCCCGGGTCGACACCTTGCAGTCGCCATGCATCAGCACGATCAGCGGCCGCGCGTTTTCGTCCTCGAAAACGAGCGTCTTGACTACCGCGTGCTCATCGACATTCAGTTCGCGGGCCGAAACCCGCGTGCCGCCATGCTCTTCGTAGGTGTAGACGTGACTGGAGAAGGCGATCCTGTGCGCTCTGAGGAACCTGATTGCCGGCGTTTCGGGGGCGTGGTGATTCTTGTTCATCCGATGTCTCAGCCGCGTGGGTGATGCGTGGCGTGCAGCGCCTTGAGGCGCTCGCGCGCGACATGGGTGTAGATCTGCGTGGTCGAGATGTCGGCGTGGCCGAGCAGCAGTTGCACGACGCGCAGGTCGGCGCCGTGGTTGAGCAGGTGGGTGGCGAAGGCGTGGCGCAGGACGTGGGGCGAGAGTCTTTCCGGGGCGATGCCGGCGCGCAGGGCGTAGCGTTTGATCAGTTGCCAGAAGGCCTGGCGGGTCATCGGGCCGCCGCGGGCGGTGACGAAGAGGGCGTCGCTCTGCTGCCCGTCGAGGATCTCCCGCCTGGCCTCCTTCAGGTAGCGGCCGAGCCAGTCGATGGCCTGTTCGCCGAGCGGCACCAGGCGCTCCTTGCTGCCCTTGCCGAGGGCGCGCAACACGCCTTCGTTGAATCCGACTTCGTGCAACCGGAGATTGACCAGTTCGGAAACGCGCAGGCCGCTGGCGTACAGGGTCTCGACCATGGCCCGATCGCGCAGCCCGAGCGGCGTGTCGAGGTCCGGCGCAGAGAGCAGACTGTCGACCTGCTTTTCCGACATGACCTTGGGCAGGCGCGAGGGACGGGTCGGGTTGGCCAGCTTCAGTGTGGGATCGGCGACGATGCGGCCGCGCGCCAGTTGCCAGCGGTAGAAGCGGCGCAGCGTCGACAGGTAGCGCGACTGCGAGCTGGCGCGGGTCTGCCGCGAGAGGTGGGCGATGAAGGCGGTGGCGGTTGTGGCGTCGAGGTCGAGCAGCGCTTCGCGATCCTCTTTGGCCAGCCACAGCGACAGCCTGCCTAGATCGGAGCGGTAGCTGTCGAGTGTCGCCTTGGCCAGGCCGTCTTCCAGCCAGAGGGCGTCGCAGAAGTTGTCGATCTCGGCGAGATCAGCTGCCCGGGCGGACGGATTCGCGGTCTTCATGCTGCAACAACCAGCGTTTGATGTCGAGCAGAAAGCCGCCGCGTTCGCGGGCGAAGCCGCCGAGTTTCTTGTTGCCAGCGCCGCCGGTGGCGACGACGCGGTGGCAGGGGACGACGACCGGATACGGATTGGCGCCGCAGGCCTGACCGACGGCGCGCGGCGCGTTCCTGAGGCTTTTTGCCAGTTGACCGTAGGTGTGCGTTTGCCCCGACGGGATCGCCGCGATCTCCGCCCACACCCGGCGCTGGAAGGCGGTGCCGGCCGGGCGCAGCGGCAGGTCGAAGGCAAACGCGGGGTCGTTCAGGTAGGCGTGCAACTGGCGGACCGCTTCCACGGCGAGGGCGGTTGTCGGCGCCTGTTCCGGCTGCGGGTCGAGGAACTCGATCGCCGTGACTTCGTCGTCGCAGCAGCGCACCCCGAGCGCAAAGCCGGGAGCGGCGACGACAGCCTGATAGTGAACGGAATTCATGACGATCCCCGGAAGAATTTTCAGCTAGATTATCATGGCGGCGGGACGATATTGCTGCGAGGTTGGCCATGAGTGCGCAGGCGCCGAATCCGAAATCCGCCGCCGGGCCGGCATTGGCCGGCGTGCAGTTCTTCTTCACCCTGGCGTGGACCGTCTATGCCGTGCAACTCCCCGGCCTTCTGGCGACAGCGGGAATTGCCGCGAGTTGGCTGACTCTCCTGCTGATGGCCGACCAACTGGTCTTTGCCGCGATGGATGTCGCCTTTGGCGTGATGGCCGACCGCATGGCCGAAGGCTATCGTCGCCTGGCACGCTTGCTGGTCGTGCTGAGCAGCGTTTCCGCCGTCGCCTTCATCATCCTGCCGCTGGTCGCCGGCGTTGCGCCCGGTGCATTGCTTGCCGTCCTCGTGATCTGGGTAGTCTCCGCTTCGGTGGTGCGCGCGCCGACCCTGATCCTGCTCGGCAAGCGCGCCAAGGCGGCGCAGCAGGCGGACCTCGTCGTCTGGTATGCATCCGGGATGGCGCTGGCGTCGGCGCTCGCACCATTTGTCGCGCTCTGGCTGAAGGGCGGCGACCCGCGACTGTCGTTCACCATATCGGCGCTGACCCTGCTCGTGGCCGTGATCGTGCTGCTGCGGGTGGTTGGCAAGGAGGCGCCGGTCGCCGAAGACATGCCGCCGCGACCCGCCTCCTTTGCCGCCTTGTTGCCGCTGTTGCTGGCGCTCGGGTTGGCCGGGCTCGGATTTCAGCTCCACGCCTTCGTCAATGCTTCGCCGTTGTATCAGCTGCATGCCGGCAAGGAGCAACTGCCGTGGCTGATGCCGCTCCTCTGGCTAGGCTTCTTTGCCATGCTGGCTGGGGTCGGGCCCTTGTTCAAGCGTCTCGGCGCGATGCCCGTGGCCACGGGTGGCATCCTGCTGACCGCGGCAACCAGTTATGCGGCAGGAGCCGCCGACAACCTCGGGATGCTGATTCTCCTGCAACTGATCTGCGGGGTCGGCTGGGCGATGGCCTTCGCCGGCCTGATGGAGAGCGCAGCGACCGCCGGATTGCGGGGTTCCGAAGGGCTTTTTATGGGGAGCTTCTTTGCCGTGACCGCCTTGGCTGTTCTTCTCCGGATCGCCTTTGCCAGCCACTGGCTGGCCGCCTGGAAGAGCAGCCAGTTCGTGCTGCCGGCGGCCCTGTTGCTGGCCGCCGGTCTGATCGCTGCTGCCCAAGCCTGCTTCCCGCGTGGCGGGGCAGGCCGCAACCGAGGACGGGGCCGGGTCAGCCCCTGATGTGCCCGTCGCCGAGGACGACCCATTTCTGGCTGGTCAGCCCCTCGAGGCCGACCGGGCCGCGCGCATGGATCTTGTCAGTCGAGATGCCGATCTCGGCGCCGAGGCCGTACTCGAAACCGTCGGCGAAGCGCGTCGAGGCGTTGATCATCACCGACGCCGAGTCGACCTCGCGCAGGAAGCGCATCGCCTTCGGGTGATTGTCGGTGACGATGGCGTCGGTGTGGTGGGACGAGTACCGGTTGATGTGCTCGATCGCCTCGTCGATCCCGGAAACGACCTTGACCGAGATGATCGGGGCCAGGTACTCGGTGTAGTAATCCTCTTCGCTGGCCGGGACGGCTTCCTTGACCAGCGCGCAGGTTTCGGCGCAGCCGCGGATCTCGACACCCTTGGTCGTCAGCATCTGCGCGACCGCCGGCAACAGCGTGGCGGCGACGGCGCGATCGACGAGCAGCGATTCGGCGGTGTTGCAGGTGCCATAGCGCTGGGTCTTGGCGTTCTCGACGACTTTCAGCGCCTTGGCCGGGTCGGCCTGCGCTTCCAGATAGACGTGGCAGTTGCCGTCGAGATGCTGGATCATCGGCACGCGCGACTCGGCGAGCAGACGGGCGATCAGGCCCTTGCCGCCGCGCGGGACGATGACGTCGACGAACTCGCGCAGGGTGATCAGCTCGCCGACGGCGGCGCGGTCGGTGGTGTCGATGACCTGGACGCATTCGGCAGGCAGGCCGGCGGCCTGCAGGCCCTCCTGGACCAACGCGGCGATGGCGCGGTTCGAGCGGATCGCTTCGGAACCGCCGCGCAGGATGGCGGCGTTGCCCGACTTCAGGCAGAGCGCGGCGGCGTCGGCGGTGACGTTCGGGCGCGCCTCGTAGATGATGCCGATGACGCCGAGCGGCACGCGCATCCTGCCGACCTGGATGCCGGAGGGGCGGTACTTGATGTCGGTCATTTCGCCAATCGGGTCGGGCAGCTTGGCGACCTGCTCGACGCCTTCGGCCATGCCGTCGACGCCCTTCTCGTTCAGCGTCAGGCGGTCGAGCAGCGCGGTTTCGAGGCCGGCGGCGCGGGCGGCGGCCAAGTCCTCGGCGTTGGCGGCGACCAGCGCCGTCTTGTCGCGGCGGATGGCGGCGGCGATGTGCAAGAGGGCGGCGTTCTTCTCGGCCGTGGTGGCCATCGCCAGCCGGCGCGAGGCGGCACGGGCCTGACGGCCGACGGTCTGCATGTAGTCCTTGAGTTCCATGTCGATCCGGGGGGGCATAAAGGTTCATTATAACGAGCAAATCTGGAGGGAACTTCCGGAAGCGGCTAAACTCTTATGCGCTACTACAATGCGGGCGTGCAACGGGGACGAGATGGCTGAAAAACTAATTTTGCCGACTGAGGCCAGGGTTTGCGCAACTTGCAGCTACTGGGACGGCGAGCGCCAGGTGGACACCGAAATGAAGCTGGTGGTGGTCGCGATGAATTGCCAGGGCGAGTGTCTGGTGCAGGCAGCGAGCAAGCACGGCATAACCGATGTGCGCGGCGAATGCGACTGCATGTGGGAAGACCTCGAACCCGACGACGCGGTCATGGCCAAGTAGCTATTTCCGTGCGCCGAGGCTGAGGCCGAGGCGCAGGAACTCCTCCCAGATGTTGCCCTGACCGATTCCCTTGGCGAGGCGGTCGATCCATCCAGCCTGCTGAAGCGCCGCTTCGAGTGTCGCGGTCGACAGCCTTTGCAGGGCCTTTTTCACCGGGTTGACCCGCGGACCCCAGACCCTGGCCTCCTTGAGCAGCACTTCGAGCGGCCGGCCGCGATCGAGGCCGCTGCGGATCAGTGTCAGTGTCCGGATTTCCTCGCTCATTGCCCACAGCACTAGCGGCGGCGCCTCGCCTTCATGCATCAGGCCGTCGAGCGTGCGGCACAGGCGGGTGATGTCGCCGGCGAGCAGAGCCTCGCGCAGCCCGTCGATGTCATAGCGGGCGACATTGAGCACGGCTTCGCGGATCTGCGCCGGCGACAGCGCGCCGGCCGGGTAAAGCAGGCCGAGTTTCTGGATTTCCTGATGCGCGGCGAGCAGGTTGCCTTCGACGCGGTCGGCGATGAATTTCAGGCTGTCGACATCTGCGCTCTGTTGCTGCCGGCGCAGGCGGCCGGCGATCCAGCCGGGCAGCTCGGCCAGCGGTGGCGCCATCAGCTTGAGCACGACGCCGGCGTTGACCAGTGTCGTGAACCACGCGGCCTTCTCTTCCCGCCAGTCGAGTTCCGGCAGCGTGACCAGCAGCAGGTTGTCCGGTGACAGGTTTCTGCACCATTCCTGCAGCGCCGCGCCGCCTTCCTTGCCTGGCTTGCCGGAAGGGATGCGCAGGTCGATCAGCTTGCGGTCGCCGAACAGTGACAGGTTGCCGCCGGCGGCGAGCAGCTGGTTCCAGTCGAAATGCGGCAGGACGGTGAGGATTTCGCGCTCGCTGTACCCCGCCTTGCGTGCCCTGGCGCGGATCGTGTCGGCGGCTTCGATGACCAGCAGCGGCTCGTCGCCGTAGAGCACATACAGCGGACGCAACTCGCGTTCGAGGTGCGCGGCGAGTTGTTCGCCCTTGAGCAGCATCAGTCGTCTTCTTCGAGGTCGGGATTCTTCGGCTTGATGATCGAGAGGCGGCGGATGATCTGGTTGACCAGGTCGTTGTTCATGTCGCGCCAGAGCAGGCCTTCCTCGAGATCCTTGGCGAGCACCGTCGAGTCGTCGTAGGTGATGTCGCGCGACAGGTTGATCTCGTTGGGGCCGACCAGTTCCTGGCCCTTGGCGTTGACGACACGGAACTTGTAATCGAGTTGCAGGCGGTATTCGCGGACACGGCCCTGAGCGTTTACCGCCAGGATGGTCTTGACCCGGGTGTCCTGCAGTTGTTCGAAGACCGCCTCGGCATCCTTGGCGCTGTCGACGATCCTTGTCCGGTCGGTGGCCTTGATGTAGCGCTGCATCCAGATGCGGACGTCGGACGTCTCGGGCAGCGCGATGTAGAGCGTCTTGTAAGGCAGGTTGCTGGTCAGCACCCCCCGCAACTGGAAGCCGCAGCCGGCGATGACGATCGCCAGGAACAATGCGAAGACGATGCGGAGCGGGAGGCGCATGGCGATTCCTCAAACGACGATATTGACCAGGCGGCCGGGGACGACGACGACCTTCTTCGCCGGCTTGCCTTCCATGAACCGGACGGCGGCCTCGGAGGCCAGCGCGGCGGCTTCGATGGTCGCGTTGTCGGCCGCGGCCGGGACGCGGATGGCGCCACGCAGCTTGCCGTTGACCTGCACCATCAGCTCGATCTCGTCCTGCTTCAGCGCTTCCGGGTCGGCCGTGGGGAAGGCGGCGAGGCCGGCATCGGCGCCGGGCTTCAGTTCGCCGTAGAGCGCCTGGCCGATGTGGGGGACGATGGGAAAGAGCAGCAGCACGGCGCTTTCCAGCACTTCCTGCGCCAGCGCGCGGCCGGCGGCATCCTTGAGATCCACCTTGTCGTAGGCGTTGAGCAGTTCCATCACGGCGGCGATGGCGGTGTTGAACTGCTTGCGGCGGCCGTAGTCGTCGGCGACCTTGCCCATGGTCTGGTGCAGCTTGCGGCGCAGGTCCGTTTGTGCGGTCGACAGGGATTTCGGGTCGATTTTCGCGTTGACCGTTCCATTCACGACGTGGTCATGGACCAGCTTCCACAGCCGGCGCAGGAAGCGGAAGGCGCCCTCGACGCCGGCATCGGACCATTCCAGCGACTGGTCGGGCGGCGAGGCGAACATGATGAACAGGCGGGCGGTGTCGGCGCCGTATTGCTCGATCAGCGATTGCGGGTCGACGCCGTTGTTCTTCGACTTGGACATTTTCTCGGTGCCGCCGATGATTACCGGCTGGCCGTCAGCCTTCAGCGTGGCGCCGGTCGGGCGGCCACGCTCGTCGGTGACGACATCGACATCGGCCGGGTTGAGCCACAGCTTTTTGCCATTCTCGCCTTCGCGGTAGAAGGTTGGGGCGACGACCATGCCCTGGGTCAGCAGGTTGGCGAAAGGCTCGCCCAAATCGCCAATCAGGCCGACGTCGCGCATCAGCTTGGTGAAGAAGCGCGAATAGAGTAGGTGAAGAATGGCGTGCTCGATGCCGCCGATGTACTGGTCGATGCCACCCTTGCACCAGTAGGCGACGCGCTCGTCGACCATGACCGCGGCGTTGTCGGGGCAGGCGTAGCGCAGGAAGTACCAGGACGACTCGAAGAAGGTGTCCATGGTGTCGGTCTCGCGCCGGGCATCACCGCCGCACTTCGGGCACTTGCAACGGAAGAACTCGGGCATGCGCGCCAGCGGCGAGCCGTGGCCGGTGATCTCGACGTTCTCCGGCAGTACGACGGGCAGTTGCTCGTCCGGTACCGGCACGTCGCCGCAAGTCTTGCAGTGGATGATCGGGATCGGGCAGCCCCAGTAACGCTGGCGGGAAATGCCCCAGTCGCGCAGGCGGAACTGGACCTTCTTGTCGCCCAGGCCCTTGGCAGCGAGGTCGGCAGCGATCGCGTCGACAGCCGCTTCGTAGCCGAGACCGTCGTACTTGCCGGAATTGACCAGCTTGCCGCGCTGCTTGTCGGCGTACCACTCGGCCCAGGCTTCGTGGCTGAACGAGGTTTCACCTTCAACGGCGACGACCTGCCTGATCGGCAGGTTGTACTTCAGCGCAAAGGCGAAATCGCGCTCGTCGTGCGCCGGCACGGCCATCACGGCGCCGTCGCCGTAGCTCATCAGCACGTAGTTGCCGACCCAGACTTCGACCTGAGCGCCGGTCAGCGGGTGGGTGACGTAGATGCCGGTCGGCAGGCCCTTCTTTTCCATCGTCGCGAGGTCGGCCTCGGCGACGCCGCCCTGCTTGCATTCCTCGATGAATTTCGCGAGTTCCGGGTTGTCGACCGCAGCACGGGTCGCCAGCGGGTGCTCGGCGGCGACGGCGACGAAGGTAACGCCCATGATGGTGTCGGCACGGGTGGTGAACACCCACAGTTCCTCCGGTCGACCGTCGAGTTCGTAGGGGAAGGAGAAGCGGACGCCGGTGCTCTTGCCGATCCAGTTCTTCTGCATCAGGCGCACCTGTTCGGGCCAGCCCGGCAGGTTGTCGAGCTCGGCCAGCAGTTCCTCGGCGTAGGCGGTGATCTTCATGTAGTACATGGGGATCTCGCGCTTTTCGATCGGCGCGCCGGAGCGCCAGCCCTTGCCATCGATGACCTGCTCGTTGGCGAGCACGGTGTGGTCGACCGGATCCCAGTTCACGGTGCCCAGCTTCTTGTAGACCAGGCCCTTTTCATAAAGGCGGGTGAACAGCCACTGTTCCCAGTGGTAGTACTCGGGCGTGCAGGTCGCCAGTTCGCGCGTCCAGTCGATGGCGAAGCCCAGCGACTTGAGCTGCTCCTTCATGTAGCCGATGTTCTGGTAGGTCCACGCGGCAGGCGGCACCTGGTTGGCCAGCGCGGCGTTCTCGGCCGGCATGCCGAAGGCATCCCAGCCCATCGGCTGCAGGACGTTGTAGCCGAGCATCGTGTGGAAGCGCGAGAGGACGTCGCCGATGGTGTAGTTGCGCACGTGGCCCATGTGCAGCTTGCCCGACGGATAGGGGAACATCGACAGGCAGTAGTACTTGGGCTTGCCGGTGTCCTCGACGGCGCGGGCAGCGCCGGTCCGGTCCCAGTGCTGCTGGGCGGCACGCTCGATGGCGGCCGGGGCGTATTTTTCCTGCATGGATGAGTCGCGGGTGGATTGGCGGTTAAACCGCCCATTATACCGGCGCTTGCTCCGCGAGCGGCGACAGGGAAAAGGAAACGCCGGCTGCCGGGCAGGTTCTCAGGCGGTCGGGCAAGCCTCGCGACCGGCCGTCCGGCACTGGCCGCGGAGCGGCCCGGCCGCTGCCGCGGATGGCCGGCGCCAGATTTGCCGCGTCATGCCGCTTTCTTTGGCGCGCAGACGCTTTCCCAAGTGATTTGCCAGAAGCGGTAGGTGTTCTGCGCGGCCATCAGCGAAAGGAGCGAGATCCGCGACTGATGCCGCCACATCCATGACACCTTCGGCGCGGGCGTCAGCCCGTATTGCGGGGTCCGCCCGATTTCGTCCTCGACGATGTCGAGCAGGCGCTCGACGGCAAGGCCCCAGTACTCGGAACCCTCGGCCTTGCCGGTCAGGTACTCGGCCTCGGAGGTCGCGCGTCGCCACAGCTTCAGCGCCAGTTCATCGCTGATGCCGGCCTTCCTGGCGATCCAGGGGAGGATCTTGGGTGCTTTCATGTTGTTGCTCCTTCTACTGCGTGGCGGTAACCACTTGCTGCTTCGACTGCCTTGTGGGCAAAAAGTTTTGTGCACTGCAATATATTTGGGGAAAGTATACTGTCCCTGCAACAACTGAGGGTAGGTTAATTCTACTAACCGGGTTGCTGCGTTGCACAATGACTACTGCCTGCTCCGGCCACCATTCCGACGCCGCTGGGCACCTGCCGTCCGACCATCGTTTCCTGGCGAGATTCGCTTCATGTCCGACCTCCTGGCCAATCTGAACGTGCCGCAACTGCAGGCGGTGACGCTGCCGCCGCTGCATGCGCTCATCCTCGCCGGCGCCGGCAGCGGCAAGACGCGGGTGCTGACCACGCGCATCGCCTGGCTGATGTCGACCAACCAGGTCGGGCCGCACGGCGTCCTGGCGGTGACCTTCACCAACAAGGCGGCTCGGGAGATGACCGCGCGGCTGTCGGCGCTGGTGCCGATCAACACGCGCGGCATGTGGATCGGCACCTTCCACGGCCTGTGCAACCGGCTGCTGCGCGCGCATTTCCGCGAAGCCGGGCTGCCGCAGACCTTCCAGATCCTCGATTCGGCCGACCAGTTGGCGATGGTCAAGCGCCTGCTGAAGAACCTCAACGTCGACGACGAGAAATACCCGCCGCGCGAACTGTGCCATTTCATCAACGCCCACAAGGAGCAGGGCGTGCGCGCCGCGCAGGCCGAGGCCTGGGACAACTACACGCAGAAGCGCGTCGAGTTCTATGCCGAGTATGAAAACCAGTGCAATCGCGAAGGCGTCGTCGATTTCGCCGAATTGCTCTTGCGCTGTTACGAATTGCTGCAGCGCAACGAACCGCTGCGCCGGCACTACCAGCAGCGCTTCCGCCATATCCTGGTCGACGAGTTCCAGGACACCAACAAGCTGCAGTACGCCTGGCTGCAACTGCTGGCCGGCGGCGGCGCCTGGGTCTTCGCGGTCGGCGACGACGACCAGAGCATCTACGCCTTCCGCGGCGCCGAGGTCGGCAACATGCGCGACTTCGAGCGCGAGTATGCCGGTGCCAACGTCATCCGCCTCGAACAGAATTACCGTTCGCACGGCAACATCCTCGCCGCCGCCAACGCGCTGATCAAGCACAACCGCGAGCGCCTCGGCAAGAACCTGTGGACCGACGCCGGCGCCGGCGAGCCGATCCGCGCCTACGAGGGCTATTCGGACCTCGATGAGGCACGCTTCGTCATCGACGAGATCCGCGAACTGGTGCGCGACGGCGTCGCGCCGACCCAGTGCGCCATCCTCTACCGCTCCAACGCCCAGTCGCGGGTGCTCGAGCACGAGTTGTTTGCCAAGGGCGTGCCGTACAGGGTCTATGGCGGCCTGCGCTTCTTCGAGCGCCAGGAAATCAAGCATGCGCTGGCCTACCTGCGCCTGCTCGGCAACCCGGACGACGACACCGCCTTCCTCCGTGTCGTCAATTTCCCGACGCGCGGCATCGGGGCGCGTTCGCTGGAAAGCCTGCAGGCGGCAGCGCACCAGATCAATTCCAGCCTGTACAACGCCGCCGCCTCGCTGACCGGCAAGGCCGGGCAGACGGTCGGCGCCTTCATCCGCCTGATCGAGTCGCTGCGCAGCGAAACCGCCAACCTCGGGCTGCCGGAAATGGTCGAACACGTCGTCGAGAAATCCGGCCTTGCCCAGCATTACCGGACCGAGAAGGAAGGCCAGGAAAGGCTGGAAAACCTCGACGAACTGATCAACGCCGCCGCTTCTTTCGTCGACGACGACGGCGTGGTGACGAGCGATGCGGGCGAAGGCGGCGCGCTCGCTTCCTTCCTCGCCCATGCCTCGCTGGAGGCCGGAGAACACCAGGCGGGCGAGGGCCAGGAGGCGGTGCAGCTGATGTCGGTGCACGCCGCCAAGGGGCTGGAATTCGACGTGGTCTTCATCACCGGCCTCGAACAGGGCCTGTTCCCGCACGAGAACGCGGTCGTTCAGGGTCGCGACGGCCTGGAGGAAGAACGCCGGCTGATGTACGTCGCGGTGACCCGCGCCCGCAAGCGGCTCTATGTGTCCTGCGCCCAGACACGGATGCTGCACGGACAGACGCGCTATTGCATTCCGTCGAGCTTCCTCGACGAAATCCCCGAACCGTTGCTGCTCAAGCTGAACAGGAAGGCCGAACCGGTCGTCCCGGCCTTCGCTTCCTTCGGCGGTGGCCATGCCGAGCCGGTAGCGGGCGGTCTGCGCATCGGCCAGACGGTCGAACATGCCAGGTTCGGCATCGGCGTCATCGTTGCGACCGAAGGGCGCGGCGCCGATGCCCGCGTGCAGGTCAATTTCGGCGGCAGCGGAATGAAGTGGCTGGCGCTCGAATACGCCAAGCTGACGCCGGTGTGAGCGCTGCTGCGGTCGACACGGCTTTTTGGCGCAAAATCGGCGGTGTCCGGTGGAATGCGATGCGGCGCGGTGATACGCTCTCACTTCCGCCCGAATAACACGAAGGGGAGACCGACATGAGCCACGCCATCCGCATTCACCAGACCGGTGGTCCGGAAGTCCTGAACTGGGAGGAGGTGGCCGTGCCACTGCCCGCCGCCGGGGAAGCCACCGTCCGTCACGCCGCGGTCGGCCTCAACTTCATCGACACCTATCACCGCACCGGCCTCTACCCGCTGCCGCTGCCGTCCGGAATCGGCCTCGAGGGCGCCGGGGTGGTCGAGGCAGTTGGCGAGGGTGTGACCGAGGTCGCGGTCGGCGATCGCGTCGCCTATGCCGGCGGGCCGGTGGGCGCCTATGCCGAGGTGCGCAACCTACCCGCCCAGCGGCTGCTCAGGCTGCCGGAAGGCGTCGGCTTCAACACTGCTGCCGCGATGATGTTGCAGGGCCTGACCGCCGCCTACCTGTTGCGCCGCACCTATCGCGTGCAGGCCGGGGATGCGGTGCTGATCCATGCGGCGGCCGGCGGCGTCGGGCTCATTGCCTGCCAGTGGGCGAAGGCGCTGGGGGCGACGGTCATCGGCACCGTCGGGTCGGCGGCCAAGGGCGAACTGGCCAGGGCACACGGCTGCGACCATGTCATCAACTACGCGGCCGAGAACTTCCCGCAACGTGTGCGCGAGATCACCGGCGGCGAGGGGGTCGCGGTGGTCTATGACGGCGTCGGCAAGGATGTCTTCATGGGCTCGCTCGACAGCCTGCGCACCCTCGGCATGCTGGTCACCTACGGCAACGCCTCCGGGCCGGTGCCGCCCTTCGACCCGCTGCTGCTGGCGCAGAAGGGCTCGCTGTTCGTCACCCGGCCAACGCTGATGCACTACACGGCGAAGCGCGCCGACCTCGAGGCGCTGGGCGGCGAACTGTTCGCGATGGTCGGCTCCGGCAAGGTGCGCATCGAAATCAACCAGACCTACCCGCTGGCCGCAGCCGCCCAGGCGCATCGCGATCTCGAGGCGCGCCGGACCACCGGTTCCACCATCCTGCTTCCATGATGGCCAGGGTCAAGGCAGGGCTGGTCTCGCTGCGCGACCTGTTCGCCACCGCCTGGTGGATATTCCTGATCGCCGGCATCGGTTTCGTCATCGCCTTCCAGTTCGTTCAGCCCGCCCCGCCCAACAAGATCGTGATCACCACCGGCAGCGACGCCGGCGCCTATTACGCCTACGCCGGCCGCTACGCCGCCATCCTGGCCAGGAACGGGATCACGCTCGAGGTCCGGACCTCGGCCGGTTCGCTGCAGAACATCGAGCGGCTGGAAAATGACGAGGCCCAGGTCGGCTTCGTCCAGGGCGGCGTGATCGAGCCCAAGGGCGATCCCGACGACGATGAGTCGGACTCGCAACTGCTGTCGCTCGGCAGCGTGTTCTTCGAACCGGTCTGGGTCTTCTACCGGGGCGACCGGCGCATCGATCGCCTGACCGATCTCAAGGGCAAGCGCATCGCCATCGGCCAGGAGGGTTCCGGTGTGCGCCAGCTGGCGCAGCAGTTGTTGCGCGCCAACGACATCAATCCCGGTGGCCACCTGCTGCCGCTGTCCGGCCTCAAGGCCGCCGAGGAACTGCAGCAGGGCCGGATCGAGGCAGCCTTCATCATCGCCGCCGAGAACGCGCCGGTGGTCCAGGTGCTGTTGCGCTCGCCGGGCGTCAAGGTGATGAGTTTCGCGCAGGCCGATGCCTACCAGCGCCGCTTCCCGTTCCTGACCAGGCTGACGCTGCCGCAGGGCGTCGCCGATCTGGTCCGCGACTATCCGCCGCACGACGTCACCCTGTTGGCTCCGACGGCCAACCTTGTCGTCCGCGACGATCTCCATCCCGCCCTGCAGAGCCTGCTGCTGCAGGCAGCCACCGAGGTGCACGGGCGCGCCGGTTTCTTCCAGCGCGCCGGCGAGTTTCCCGCCTACAAGGATCGCCTGCTACCCCTGTCGCCCGAGGCGGCGCGCTATTTCAAGTCCGGCCCGCCCTTCCTCCAGCGCTACCTGCCATTCTGGCTGGCGGTGCTGATCGACCGGCTGATCGTTCTTCTGATTCCCGTCTTCGCGTTGCTGATTCCGCTGCTCAAGGTGGCGCCGGCGATCTACTCGTGGCGGGTGCGCTCCAAGGTCTTCCGCTGTTATGGCGAGTTGAAATACCTCGAGGAAGACCTGAAGCAGCGCTTCGACGTCGCGAAGCTGCCGGAATACCGCAGCCGGCTCGATGTGCTGGACGAGGAGGCGAGGGGCCTCAAGGTTCCCCTGGCATTCACCGATCTGGTCTACACCTTGCGCGAACATGTTAACCTAGTGCGACAACAACTCAAGAATCTGGAGGACAGGAGATGAAGGCCTTTCTCGTTGCCAACCCCAAGGGCGGTTCCGGCAAGAGCACGCTGGCGACCAACCTGGCGGGATATTTCGCCAGCAAGCGCCATGAAGTGATGCTCGGCGACATCGATCGCCAGCAGTCATCGCGGGAATGGCTGGGCCTTCGCCCCTTCGCGCTGCCGACCATCGACACCTGGGAGATCGGGCTCGACGCCGTCGCCAGGCCGCCCAAGGGCACCAGTCATGTCATCCTGGATACCCCGGCCGGCCTTCACGGCAGGATGCTGGAACGGGTGCTCAAGCTGTCGACCCGCGTCATCGTGCCGGTGCAGCCGTCGATCTTCGACATGATGGCGACGCGCCATTTCCTCACCGAACTGCTGTCCGAGAAGGCGGTGCGCCGCGGCCGGGCGGACGTTGCCGTGATCGGCATGCGCGTCGATGCGCGAACGCGCGCGGCTGCCGAACTCGAGCGCTTTTTCGCCACCTTCGACCTGCCCGTGCTGGCCTACCTGCGCGACACGCAGGTCTATGTGCAGGCTTCCGCCGCCGGCATGACCATCTTCGACCTGCCGCCTTCGCGGGCCGCGCGCGACGTCGAGCAGTGGCAGACGATCATCGAGTGGGCCGAGGCCGGCGAGCGTGCCGAGGCCCACGAACATCATGGGCATCACGGGCACCACAGGCACGACGAGGAAAGCGAGAGCGACGAGGCCTGAGGCCGGCGGCTGCGCAGCGGCCGCGCCGGGGACGGCCTGGCTGTTGCGGCGTCCCGGCGTGGCTCCGCGTCAGGGGTAGCAGGGCCTCTGCCGGTCGTCGCGGTCGACGGCGAAAAAGCGCGGAATTTCGCACCACCGCTAGTTGGCAAAGGCGGCGATGCCGGTCTGGGCGCGGCCGAGGATCAGCGCGTGGATGTCGTGCGTGCCCTCGTAGGTGTTCACGACTTCGAGATTGACCACGTGGCGGATGACGCCGAACTCGTCGGAAATGCCGTTGCCGCCCAGCATGTCGCGCGCCGTGCGGGCGATGTCGAGCGCCTTGCCGCACGAGTTGCGCTTCATGATCGAGGTGATTTCCACGGAGGCGGTGCCGTCGTCCTTCATGCGCCCGAGGCGCAGGCAGCCCTGCAGCCCGAGGGCGATCTCGGTCTGCATGTCGGCCAGCTTCTTCTGGATCAACTGATTGGCAGCCAGCGGGCGGCCGAACTGCTTGCGGTCGAGCGTGTACTGGCGCGCCGTGTGCCAGCAGAATTCGGCGGCGCCGAGCGCGCCCCAGGCGATGCCGTAGCGCGCCGAGTCGAGGCAGGTGAACGGCCCCTTGAGGCCGCGCACCTCGGGAAAGGCGTTCTCCCCGGGGACGAAGACCTCGTCCATGACGATCTCGCCGGTGATCGAGGCGCGCAGGCCGACCT
>ERZ761603.1617-NODE-1617-length-16600-cov-102.591720_pt1 | contig 16600 bp, 10 predicted proteins | sample MGYA00511879_ERZ761603 | MGnify/ENA primary metagenome ERZ761603 (study PRJEB28899, sample SAMN02850040) | bioreactor sludge metagenome | biome: EBPR Sludge; feature: EBPR Bioreactor; material: flocular biomat | place: Australia: Thorneside Wastwater Treatment... | reverse complement strand
GCCTTGCATGCGTATCCATTGCTGTTCCATGCGGCGAGAAGTGAAAACCGGCCTTCGGGGCATTGAATGAAAGTTCATGCCGAGCATTATACACGAAACACATCGGCGCCGGAGAGCGCAATGCACAAAATTTGTTTATTGCTTAGTAGAATTAGTCGGTTCACCGCTACTTCCTTCCAAAATCGCAAAAACGCGAAAAGCAGCACGTCGCGACACGGACGCGGCCGTTCGACAGTCAACGGTGCAATTCTTGCACGAGGAACCCCGACAGGCAGATCTGGACGAGGGCGGCCAAAGGGTGTGGGATGGTGTGAGTCGGCAGTCGGCCACTTGCAGCCACTAATGCTTGCCGGTCCCAGAACCGCAGTAGCGAGGACAGCCGACACTCAGCAGGTCAGCGAGCAACCGATGCTGTCCTTGGAAGGCCACGGGAATTCCGGATATACGGTCGCCAAAGACCCGGCAATGTCCACGAGCAAGTCGGGAATTAAACGAGGGCAGCACCAGAATACAAGCTTTCAGCGAATCTGATGCTTCTTCTTCAATTCATCGACCTTCATCTGTTCCTCAAGGGCTTTACGTTGCAGAAACAAAGATAGCCAATCTTGAGCTGGTCCGCGACGAATCACCCAGAGTGAAGCTAGGGGCGAAAGAATCATCACAGTAAAGTACCAGACGTTGCTTCCGCTCGGTAGCCCAAAGCTAAACAACAGGTACGCGGCCGAGATCAGGAGAGCGATATTTAGTAGAGTGGCAATATCACGCATTGGAACCTGGACTTGTGGAGTTGAGATGGTAGTCTTCGGGGCAGACATTTCCCTAACATCAGATGCCCCTCCGTTGGTTTTATCCCGGAGCAGGATAAGAATGATGACGCCAACGATACTAAGGATAGGCAACGCAATGCCGACCCACCCACCGTACCCTTTTGCTTTGGCCGTCCCCCAGCAGGCATACCAAAATGAAAAACTAACCGACAGGCCAAGCGGCAATAACAGAAAAGGATGGATGTTCCATACATCCGGCGCCATAGACCCCAAAGCTCCCGAAACTGCGGCCGTTAATGCGCTAGTGAGACATACCCTACCAGCGATAGTGACCTTTTTTTCGTACTCGGGCAGCACGGCTAATGCTTCTTTCTAGGACTCACATTTCGCAAAGAAGACAAACCAACCGGTTTATTTCCGTACGGACGAATACGCGAAGCGGCTCTTGACGCCGCATTAGGGGTCTGTACTGCGGCAGCTGTGGATGCCAGCAACAAAAAAAAAACAGAGAATTGTTCGCACGGTCGTGGTATGAAACCTATTGGGCTAACGCGCGGCAGCAGCTACGGCCGGAGTGCCGAAGGCGCGAATGGAGCCAGAAGCAACGCTTTGGGCCGTCAGGTGAATGCGGATGGTATGTATACCGCTCACACGGTGGAAAGGTTTTCTGAATCTCTACCTGCATTACCGCTGTCACTAAATGCGGATTCGGGAGCCAATACGCGCGATTTGCGTTTTCATTCTCGGCGCAGTCCTTTTCTGCGACAAAACCCAGTAGGTGAATTCGTTCCTGCAAAAGGCCTGCTGCCCTGGCAGGATGGTTTTTGATCTTCTCAAAGAGGCCCCGAATGGGTCTCTCTTCCCAATAGTGAATAAGCGCTTGGCGATTGGCTGGTACGCCATCCGGTCCGTACGCTATCTGTCGGTAGTCAATCCAGTCTCCACCTGCTCCGATATAGCCGCGCATACCCACGAGAATGGCATGCATGGAGCTTCTTGGGCACGGAAACTTTGTGGGCCTTATTCCCGCGAGGACTTTCTCACCAATTTTATGCTGGGCTGTAATCATCTCGGCTTCCTCCGATTGCTTTGTCTCGTCTCGCGTACCTTTCTTCAGGTTGAGACTCGACAAAACCATGTGGAAGGAGTCACCGTCTTTCTTCGTGGCCTTTCGCACACCTTCGCTCTTCCGGATGCTGACCAGTTCGACGAGCCACTCCCTTGAGTCTTCGATCCGGAACTCAATTGTGGAATCCTCGACACCTGCAGGGTACTCATATTGAACTCGCAAACCACGTCGGAAGAGCTCATAAGCAAATCTTGCCTCAAACAGCAACGGCATATTGTCGGATGTGACGCCGCCTCTCTCACTGATCCTCTGGAGCAAGGGGCTGGCCCAGTCGACCATCTCTAGCTCCTGGAGGATGCGGCTCGTGGACTCACCCTCCTTTTCTCTCAGCAAGTCCGACCACATCTGCTCGTCCCGGTGAGCACACCGTTGTTATCGGGAGCAGTCGTGCCGCATAACTCCAGAGCCTGCTCCCAAACTCGGCACCCTGCGTCGCGCCGGATGTCGCTTCCCAACGGGCTCTCGCGCGTACGGCTGCTGGTTCTACGCGGTACCAAATTTCCGCGAAAAGTAGCACTCCTTCGTATCCAAGGCGATAGCATACACCGAGAGAGCCTCCAGGGCCGTTTTGGGCGGAATTCTTCCGCGTCCGTTGTTGGCCGCGTCCCGCCCACCATCTGACTCGAATTCTACCCGTTTGAACGGCAGGTTGACGCTGACAGCGGTCCCTCAAGGTATCACATTGGCAGGGCTGTCAGGGATGGCTTTCGGCGGCATGGCTACATCGAGGGGTGACCAACGGCGTCGGCCCGAGAAATCCTCGCGGGCTTCCCCGAATCTCGCCCGTATCGGGTGTAGGTGCCCTCGCACTCGCCACTGTCACCGGCCAGTCGGTAGCCGCAGGCTCCCGGCAGCACACACGCCTGGGCTCTCCATGCTGGACCCCTGCATCGCTCGGCCGAGCCACCCCCAGAAGTCCTAACCGCGATCGCCCCACTCCACCCCGCCCCGACGCCCACCAGGTCGGTATAGGCCCGGGCGCGACCCAAAAACGCAAAAAGCCCGACCTCAACGGACGGGCTAAGCGTTTGTACTACTAGGAATTTCTTTGGCTCCCCGACCTGGGCTCGAACCAGGGACCTACGGATTAACAGTCCAACTCACACCGATTTTTATGGCGGCTAACCTCAAGATTCCTAACGCTTTTTTCTCTTCGTGTCCGCCCGACCGTTTCGCACCGAGCCTATCCCGAACCCTGGCCCTCCGCATTTCGCCTTTTTGGTGCGAAAACTCCAACTTTTTCAGAGAAATAGCGCTGTCTTTGATCGACCGGCAACAGAACCGCCGGGCCGCGCGAGCACCGGACTCCGGCACCGCGGCCGGCTTGGGGGGGGGTCGGTGATCCCGGGCACAGCGAGTGCGCCGAGACAGCCCTGGACGGTACCCAAGGTGCCCAACTCGCGCCGGGGGACTCGCCGCTTGCCTCGCAGGCACGCCAGCGACTTTTCGGTTCCCGACGGCTGCTTTCTGGTCGAGTGCTGAACGGGTACAATCGGCCAGAAGCAGACAGTGACGTGATCGAGAACGTCATTGTTTGGGCGACAGCTGTTCGGCCGAAAGCGGACCTGTGGTCGCAGTGGCGCGTTGGTTGCCAGCACCTCGTAACGACGGTGACGCCGGTGCGGCAGGTCTTGGCCTGCACTTCGTCGAGCAACTTCTGCTCGGCGGCACGGCTTGCGTGAAACGTCGCCGCTCCCGAGGCGTCCGCTTCAAAGACGCCCTCGATGACGAGGCAGTGGAAGTGCTCAACGCCCTCGATGTCAAAGCCGAGGCAGGCAGTGAAGTCTCCCTCGTTGCCGATGATTACCTCGACGTACTTGAAGATGTCACGGTTGATCATCTGCTCAGCCGCCTTGCCGCCCTGCCTTTTCCACAGTGAAGCGCGGTAGTTGAGGTCGCAGGCGACCACAGAGCCCAATTTCCTGGCCACTTTCACCGCCTCGATCACCACTTCGGCAGTTTTACCCCAGCATTTAGCTCCGCATGGCGCGCGCGACCTTGACCTAGTACTCACCGCCGCATTCCCAGATCTGGAAGCTGCGGACATGGAGCACACGGCCATGCGACCCTTGGCTGCCATCGATCAATTTCCCTAAGCCGGACGAACCAGAACCAAACAGGTTAAAACGCCCGCCCCCTGTGAAACCAAGTGGAGGCAACGATGAATGCACCGCTTGTTGAACGTTGCCAAGACCGAATAGCGGGCGTACTGACGTGTTACGACCGGGCCGTCATTACTTGCACGCTGCCTGGAGCGTGCCATGCAGCGGGGATGACGAGTTTTCTGACCGCGCAAACCATTCGGATTGATGACTATCCGCGCTTTGCTGAACCCTTGCGTGACCGACTCCGGGCGAACGCCGAGAAGCTGGCGGAGTCTGCCGGAGCGAAGATTGAGCACATTGCCGGACACATATTCGCAAGGAGGATGCCGTCGCGGCGGTCATCAAGACTCGTGGCGATCATCCCGGACTGGTGCATGATATTCCGGTCCGGGAATCCTGTTCGTCTTATAAGCCTTGGCACGACAAGCGCACCGGGCAAACCTACTTGCGCCCGACGGCAGGCAAGTGTCTGCACTTCTACTTTTATTTCATCGACCCCGAGTTGGGGCTGGTCTATCTGCGCGTACCGACCTGGTACCCGTTCCGACTCCAGTTCTACTGCAACGGCCATCGCTGGCTGGCACCGCTGTTGACGGCGGCGGGCATCGACTACGCCATGGCCGACAATGCGCTTGTCCGGATCGGTGACTGGGCACGTGTGCAAGATTTGGCGGATTGTCTCTCCCCGGACGTATTGCACCGAATTCTCGACCGTTACGCGATCACCTGCTGCCCGGTTATTGACGTCTTCGGCCAGACTTATCGCTGGAGCCTGATGCAGGTTGAATGCTCGACGGATGTGGCCTTTCGTTCGGAAGCGATCATGAAGCCGCTCTACAACGCCATTTCGCGTGAGGCGATTCTCTCGGTCAAGGTCGAACATGTGATGAACTTACTCGTCGGGCAGATGAGCACGCAACTGACACAGGAACTCGACGGTCGCTTGTCGCCCCGCATCGACGGCACTTGTATCAAACATCGCCTGGGTAAAAACTCGGTCATGTGTTGCGTATCGAGACGACGACCAACGATGTGTCCTTTTTTACCTATATCTAAATTCCAATCTAACTTATTGACTTAAAGACCTAATATGATTTCGCTCTGTCTAACGATTTCATTCGGCTGGATTCTTTAAGTTGCTGTTTTGTTAGGATGGCCGTAGGTAATATTAGACGCCGTTTTGGGTAGAAATCAGTCAAACTGACAGAGTGCCAACTCCCCGGTTTTTGATTGGCGCGCCGAGTTTTTCATCTGGCGCGCCGGGGTTCAAGTCACCCTTTGGTTACTGGAATCTTAAATCTTTTGAGCCTTTGTTGGGACAGCGGATCAAGTGCGGCTGGTTCAAGAACCTTTCGGCAAGTCATACAGACCAGTGCCCAATAATGGTACTGATCTCCGTTCTTATTGAAGTAGGGCTTCCGATATCCCGGCATTCGACCTGTTCCGCAGGAAGGGCAGATCGCGTCAGTTATCCCGATCGCAAACCAACCATCGGAGTTGAACCGAGCAAGATCGGCAGTAACCGCGATGCGGTGGTCAGCCAAAACGAGATCAACAAGCAGACGACTTGTGGCTGCGGCATAACGGTCATTCCGGACATCCACTTGTTGTTCAGTAGCAGAACCGTACGCAGCAATGCGGCTTGTGTTTTCGGTAGGTGAAAATCCGGAGTCTTGTGTTGAAACAGGCAACGATATTTGGATCGGCCCGATATGCGGAGGTGATTCGGGAGAGTCTTCGTCTTCTGCCTGCGTTTGATTGCTACTATCGTCCGAGCGCAAAACCCCCTCAGCCAACACTACTAGGCCCCATCCCTGTTGGCAGACAGATTCAGTTGTGATGCCCCCGAAATATTGCTTGCCGGAATATACGCACCGCAGCACCGCACTGACTTCTAGATCACTGGAACGATCACCAGAGCCCAATGCGCTGGCTAAATAGCCAACTTGCAAGGAAGACTTCGATTTCCCGAAATGCATGAGATTTCGACCGGGCCCGCCGACCGACAATTTGTCGCGGACAGAAATGTTGCGCCGAATGTGTGCGAGTGTTGATTCAGGTGACGGGTTGTAGCGTGTTGCCTCCCATGGCCAACTGATGCCAACTTCCTTAGGTGATCCCTCTAGAATTTTTCCGGTGCCCACACTTCCGGAGAATCTTTGGCCAGTAGTCCATGCAAGTTCTCGATCACCTACGAAGTAAGTGATCGACTTTTTGGCACGAGTCATAGCCACATATTGCAGGCGGGCCTCTTCAGCGGCGTTGTCAAAAAGTCTCGCTGGAGAATTTCCCTGAAAGGGAAATGATGACGACGAAGGGAGCAGAAACACCTGATCAAACTCAAGTCCTTTGACTTTATGAACTGTCGATATCACAGGTGGCTGATGATGCGCGTCGTTGCGCCCGAGCAGTCGAATGACATCTTCCGAATCAAGGCTTTCTACAAACTCGATCAAATGAGAAAGAAATGGATAAGATGCCTCGCGCTCGCATAGATCCCATAGCTGCCGAGGCGACAGATCGTCTGCTCGCGGCTCGCGGACTTCCGGGATGTCATTCGCGTGATACGCGACCAACACCCGCTCAAACATTTGCTCAGTCAGTGGCTGATCGCCATTGGCCGCCAGTTCGACTTTCACGAGATCCAGCCACAATCCAATATGCCTGAGGCGGGCAACGGGATAGCTCACGCTGTTCTGAACGATCAGTTCCGGACATGACTGCAATAGTTTGTGATAAGCCCTTGCGACCTCGTGATTGGTACGACAAAGAATAGCCACAGTTTGATGCGGGCCAGATTTGATTGCCTTAAGCGACTTGCGAACCAGACTAAGAACTGCATCAAAGCTCCGCGATGGAAAATCGATAGCGCTAATCGCTCCATCTCCAGCCCAGCTTGCCGCCCGAAGCTCGTTCTTCTTGATGCGAGAAGACTTCGCATTGTGCCGGTCAAAGAAGCTGTTCAAAACCTCTTGCGTATGTGCGACGATTTTTGTGCCAGATCGGAAATTAACTTCCAAAGCCAATACGTCGCTTTCCGATAGCGCATAGTCGTTCATGAATGCGCGGAAATATGACGCCGATGATGTTCCAACTGATCTATTCCATCCGAGGATATCCTGATCATCATCGCCAATAGCCATGACGCTTGCGGCACGATTTGGCTGTTTCGACAATCCGCGGATGATTCGGTAGATATCCTCGTTGACGTCCTGGAACTCGTCGACCAGAAGGCAGCGAATACGCCCTGACACCGCAATCCTGAAGACCAAATCAGTTTCTAGCTTTTCCGCGAACCTGCTCAACAGAGTGGATCGGTCCTTGTTCCAGTCGTCTGTCTCATTGATTAGACGGCCCAGATTGCGCGTTGCAAATCCATGAAAAGTTGCAACGTCGAGACGACGAACGTACGCTCCATACCCTAGCTTTCCGAAAAGTTCTTTGATCCTTGCACGGATCTCGAAAACAACTGCTCGATTAAACGCAAGCACCAGAATTTCTTCTGGCCGGATATGTTGGAACCGAATCAGGTGCGCAAGCCGCGCAATCAAGACAGATGTCTTTCCTGAACCCGGCCCCGCATTGACCAGTAAATTTCGATCAAAGGGATGGCTAATCGCAACCCACTGATTGGGCTCTTCGGGCTTGACGCTGTAGGGTTCAAGAAACTTATCAACTGCTTTTGCTTGCAGCTGTTCTCGCTTCTCATCAATAAAACGCCCGGCACCAGGATCATCGATCTGACCTAATTGCTCGGTCAGAAACGCCTCCATGTCATCTGGAGTCGTCTGCTCAAAGTAGCCTTGAATGAACGGAGCCCTATCTTCAGCAGATAGATGTACGAAAATCTCCAGAGCATCGCCGCGCAATTCTGTCAGCCGATTGACTTTGCCGAGTTCTGCCCAAACATCTGGATGGTCAGCTTTGTCGAGAACCTCGTCGGTTCTTTGGACGGCCAAAACATAGGACAGAGGAACCAACGATTCCGAAACACTGATAAGGCGCATGACGCCAAGAAGCCCGAGATGTCGGCGAAGATCCCATTCGCGATATCTTTTGTTACCAGAATGCTGGCGGGTGGTAATCAGAAGACGCGATATCTCAATCACTCGCTCTTCCAAGTTCAATCTGGGTACGAACTCTTTCCATAGTGCGATGGTTGCAGCTATGGAGAGATCAATCCGCTTGGCAATTTTTCTTGCTTGTGTTTTCCCCAATGTTGCAACAAGGGTTCGGCTTCCTTCCCTTAACTGATCGCGAACTCGGACGCCGGCTGAGCGAAGCAAGTAGCAAAGCGACCGTTCGAAGGTATCTCGCACATCGATCAACTCACCACTGACTACAGTTGCAGGCAAGCCCTCCGCAATGACTTCAAAGTCAATAATGCATTCAGACTCTCGCTCTAATTGCCGAACTACACGCGTCGAAATTTCCTTCAGGTTACTGAACAACTGATCGATTTCAACCGGGCTCGCATAGGAATAGCGGCGCCGACTGAATCGAATCGTTCTCGTAACCATGAGCGCCTGACGCTCTTCTAGCAGCGCGATCGTCGAAAGAACGTCGTCGATATGGGCCAGAGATGTGTCGCGCCAGATTTGTGCAAGATTGATAATGGCATCACCGTCTGGCTCGACGGTGGCTGTTGCTCCAAGGTGATTCTTAGTCTCGATTGGTGTCTGCGCTAACGGGCGAACTGGACTGCTCAGCAATACGCCAACGAAGCTGCTTATTCCGTCAATTATTCGTTCCAGGAACGACCGTTCCCGCCTCTCAACCGCTTTGGAGGCAGAACTGTTGTCATACGAGCTTTCTTGCCGCGGTTGCGAGATCGTTTGCAAGAGCTTTGCCACCTCGGCCAACGGACCGCTTTCTGTTTCTGCAATCTTGGTGAGTCTTGAAAAGTCGAGGCGTACCGGCAGGAGGCCCGGCATCATGGCCAATATTGCAACGCGGCCCAAGCGCTCAAGCCAGTACAGCATCTTTCGTGTTTGCACACACCCGGCTCGTTGCTTCCCTGTGGAATCAAATGCGGAAAATCCGGAATCTGGCATCATCGTTACCAGAACACCGTCTTCGGACTGTTTTGAGTTGCTGCAGATGGCACCGTAGAGATCGGCGATTTGGCGCAGTTCGATTCTGTTCAGCTGAATGAAGTAACGATTGGTTTCGAAGTCCTCTGGGGAGAACAAGAGTGAAGCGATCAGTTGGTTAAGTTTTGCGCTCTTTCTTTCGCTCTCGCCCCGCCCAATTCGGCCGACCTCCTGCAGGTAGTCCTCTAGAAAAGTAGGCGGAGCCAGATGCACAGCCCAGTGGATATGGGGAATATCCATCCCCATCCCGAACGCCTTTGTGGCCACTAAAACGTCGATTTTCCCGCTCAGGAAACGCTGATAAACCTCTTCGCGGGATTCTGAGTCCAGCCCAGCATGGAAGTAGTCGACCGAGGTCGTGTGGCCGGCGACCGCCAGCTTCTTGACCAGAATAAAGCTGAGTTCCTCGGCATGATCCCGACGAGAAACGAAAATGATCAGCGAGCTGTGCTGGCCGGTCTGTCCCTTGTTCTTCTTGGCCTCACTGATTAATGCTGAGATCACCTCAAGGCGCGGCGCAATCGGCCAATCTTTCTTCGGCCGGGTATTGATCTTTCCCGGCACCGCTGCCGGCCGAATTTCAATGTGGCTTCGAACAGGATGGAAATACTGTTCTGGCCGTGCCTTGAAGTCCAGATATCGGTCGCTGGGATTGTTGGCGTTTCCGCTCAACAAACTGGACAAATGTTCTCGGTTTGCCGCTGTTACCGTAGCGGACAAAAGCAGGAGCGGGCTCTTTTCCGCCGAGGTCGATTTGCGATATTTGTCGCAGACGGTACTCAGCGCATAAAAATAATCAGGGCGGAACTCGTAGCCCCACTGACTGACGCAGTGCGCCTCGTCGATTACGACATACTCAAACGCTCCGTCGCTGGAAAACCGCCGATCGATGACATCCATGAAGCGTTTGCTTCGAAAGCGTTCGGGTGCGACATAGAGCAAGACGATTCGATGGTCCAGAACGCCTTGGTAAACCTCATCAAGCTCGTGTATCGGACGATCCGCAGTCAAATAATCGACGGACTGATGAAATCCGATATCACCCAGCCGCTGAACCTGGTCGCGCATCAGCGCCCGAAGCGGCGAAATGACAATACTTAGGCGGCGTGTACGCAAGCCCCTGCACAGGGCTGGCACCTGAAATAAAACCGATTTTCCTTCCCCGGTGGGCAGCGACACCAAGACGTCGGAGGATCGATCCCTTATCGCTTCCATTGCCGGTTGCTGAGTGCCTTCGCGGAAGTTAGAAATCCATGAGGGGTCATCCCGAGACAGGCCCTTCTTATTCCAATGCTTCTCCAGGAATGCCCGCATCGATTCGTAATCGATTGGAGCGACCTCTCGCTTGACACTCAGGGGTTCGAGCAACTGCCCGAGTAAGCGGTGCTGCTCCTCAGTGACTCCGAGATCCTTCCATTCCAGACACTCGAAGGTCTTCCGTATATCCCGATTACGCGATGGAACGCGTGGATCCAGAATGATGCAGGGATGTGACCTCCTGTCGAGGCCAGACTGCCTTAACCACTGGCGAATATTGTCCAGGACCAGTTCGTAGGTCCGGGCTGCGATTTCTGCGCCACCCACGATGATTGCGGGCTTGGGCGGGATCGCATCATCATCGCCAAGTTGATCCTCTGTGATGCCGTCAAGGTCATTGCGCTCCTGATCCGTATCGTCGTCTACCGGAACTGATTCTTGAGGAATCTCGTCTTCTTCAAGCTCCTTTGGTGTCGTGGCAAACCAATCCCCAATCGGCAAATATTCGATGATGGGACATATGGCGACGCCCGTGGCATCGCCAAGAGCCTGCCATGCCGGCCATGAGTCCAGAGTACCAACGACACAAGCGCCAGAAGATTTACTGGCCATCAGCAAGCGATCTTTTCTGGAGTGGTGGTCCGCATACGGCACGCCCATCGATATTTCACCTAGGCATTGGTCAAGCAATTTCAACAGCTCTGCCGAGGCCGTACTCCCAACAAGGAGCAAAGGAACGACACCCGGCGGCAGTTTTTCGGCGACCGACCTCAAGCCGCTGATTACGCCGATCCAGTATTCGGATTGATCCTGCGAACCGGGATAGAGCGTTGTCTCGGCACGAGCAAGCAGACGTGGGCGAATCTTCAATTCGGATGAAGTGCGAACTACCCTGATCACTTCGCTGCGCAGAGAATCGATCGTCTTGATTATCCGAAAGCATTTCCCGGATTGCGATAAGCGGAGGACTGCGGGATCGAGCGCGGCCCAGAGATCAATTTTGGGCTCTGTCGAAACCTCAAGGCGGTGAAGACTTCCCGATCGAGGGGCATCTGCTCCCAGCAACAGATGTGGCTGAATCGACTTGGGTAACTCACTCGCACGACACCAACCAGCTTCTGCAACAAAGACTGAAGCGGGCGGATCAAGGAAAACGACACTGTCCGCCGGGATGTTCTTGTACCACTCAGCTCCACTCGGATATTTTGCGATCGTCCGATCGACATTCGAATCAGGTGATGAAATCACCGACGCGAAGGTAGCTTCTCTGATTCCTTCCCGTTCGGTAAGCCATGGGGGCAGCATGGCTGGTCGAAAGGAAACGCCAAGGGCCTGAGCCTTGTGCTGTACGTGAAGCAAAACAATTCCAAACGGGTCATTGGTGAGATTGTGGCGTTCAAACTCTTGCGTCAAAGCCCCACTGATGACTAGCGACTCGGTGGCCAATGACTCTCGACTATCAGCACTCACCACGAAAATGTTGGGGACCCAGCGGGTCTGCTCGATCCAACAAGGATGAACAACCAACGTAACTCCCGGCAACCATTCCTCTACATCAATCTCGTCAGGAAGTTCCGGTGGCGCCCACGCCACGGATTCAAGCTGTTCGCTCAGTAGCCGCATCAGCGCTTCCGTGTCCGGAATGGCACCTTGTAACAACCTTCGTCCTATGGCGCTACCAATCCGCTCCAGCTGCGACTGAAACAACTTGAAGGCATCCACCGCATCTTCGTCGGCACGATGTGATCCACCCAGCGAGTGAGATGCTTTCCACGGCGAAAGCATGAACTCCACGAGCATCGTGTCCCACAGAAGTGGATTGCCGCGCTCAGCGAGCGTCCGGGAAAGGATCGGCCAGTCCCAGGCAATGATGTTATGGCCGATGACCAATCGCGATGATCTCAGGCGAGTTCCAAGATCAGCGAGGGCCTCGGACAGTTTTTGCGGCGGATCATCTCTGGACAAAAGCAACGACGAGCCACTGGAGTCGGCGACACCAATTTCCCAGATACGATCGCCGTCGGACTCAAGATCGACCGAAATCGCGTGTCGACAAAGTGCCAAGCGGTCGAGTTCGGGGCTATTTCTTTCGTCCAGCGCCTTCACCAAATCCTCCAGTGAGCGGTTTTCACTCACCAGAGAGTCAAGTTGCTCCTCCAGCGGCAAGCTGGCCAGCCAGAGCTTCGACTCCTCTGGAAAACGGCGCAGCCGCTTGGATAGCTCAGCTGCTTCGATCTTCCTTGCCGCAACAAGGCGGTGGATCCATTCCACGCCAATTGATGTCGGCTGCCAAGAGGAATCCAGAAGTCCAAGAGCGGATTTGGCATCACCGGCAAAATTCCGAGAAAGCTCAGCGCTCCATCTCTGAGCTTGCGGAAGGGCTAACGCCGAGCGACATGCCCACTCACTAAGCTTCGGAAGATTCTCTGTTGCAATGCCCGCCAGCCAATCATGTCGTGGCTCGCCAAGGATGGCCAATTGTTCAGCCGAGAACTCCCGCAGCAAAGAACTCGGGGCCCGTGATGAAGTCCGATCCCACGCGTCCAGAAATGCGTAACGGCCAACTTGAATTGCATCTCGAACATTCTCGATTCGCCACTTCTCAGGTGAAGTGAGGTTAAGCGTATCCCTGAGTACGCTCGCCAATATTGGGTCCGTCAAATCGGCAGACGGAATGCTGTTCTTGAGCGAACCTTGGTACCAATCGGCCCTCACACAAGTCAGCAGCTGCCTCAATTCGCGATGCTCAAGCAATTTTCGCCGTAGAGCGTCGAGATCAGACTGGCTGCGTGGTGCGACTGACTCAGGCCAAGGGATTTCGTCGATCAACGCCCATTGAACAGCACATTCGCGCCCATCCTTTTCCGACGAACCGCTGGCATAAACAATGTAACGATTGCTCAGGTCCGTCGTGATCTTCCCTGTGGCAGCAGGTAGCTTCCCTTTGGCGTGAAGAAAGAGTCTTTTGACACCTGTTGCGACGAATCCAAAACCGCGCGACACATCGTAAGTGTCAATTCGACCTAACCACGGTAGGCGCTCAAGACACTGCCCGAGCAGTTTTGAAGCCGGATCCTGCGGTGATTTCTTCGGCGTTTGCCTGGGCTTTTGAGGCGTCGCCGCAATAGCCGACTCGCCATCCGAAGACTCGGACGTTGTCGATTTCGGTATGCCGGATCGAATCGCGGCTAGTTGATCGCGCAGGTCACCCATAGCTCGCCATCACCGCTGAGGTGGGGAATCAACGGCGTACCAGCCAGTGCTTTCTCGGAAAGACTGGAGAGCGTCCAAGGGAAAAGCCACAAATGCCGATCGGAAAGTCGCAGCGACTTTCCCGCAGAAGCGACTGCAGACTCCATCAGCCAGGCCGAGGCAGCAACGGAGCGGATCGGCATTGGCTTGCGTGCGCGAAACAAACGAGCCTTGGGATCTTCCAGCTTGATGACTCCCCAACCCACCAAGGTTTGTAGCACCGCTTCGGCGGCACGAAGAATCGATGCCCGGTCGCCATACTGCTCTTTCAACCGCCGCGTGATCTGGGCCGAGGTGAATTCGCCGTGCAGATGGAGCAGGCGGCCGATGAATTCGGCAATCGATGCAAAGAACGGATGCGACCGCAAGGCGGAGCCCCAATGCAGGGCCAGCGTGTCGACATCCGGATCGGCTGCATGAAGGGCGACTCCGCGCGCCACATAGTCTGCTAGCAGCGGGTGGGGACTTAACCACATCCGATTCAGGATGATGGACGTCTTGCTGCGGGCTTCAACACCGACAATGTCCTGCTCCAGAAGGCCGGTCAGCCGCATGCGCGGCATCCGGTCGGCAGCTACGTCGATGGCGACGTCCAGCCAGCTACGCGAGGTGTAGCGGTCGAAACCTATCGCGGGTAATGCTTTCACAAGGATAAGAAATCCAACGGCACCGACGAGAGTATATGAGCCTCCATCAAGCAGCGTCAATGTCGAATTTGGACCCGGAAGCCCCTGAAAAGTCCTCTTAATTCTGGGCACGAGTCCTCTCACGACGGGCAATGGCAGCTCGTCTGCCTTCGAGCTTTGCGCTTGTGCGCCTGCGCGCTCCCAGCACCTACCAGGCGACGCGCTGATCGAATTCGTGCTCGGGCGCCGACTGAGCCTGGGGGTCGTCCTCGCCCATGGTGGCGCCCTGCATCTCCCAGAGCGGGGGCGCACGGGCTTTCATCAGACGTGGCGGCGATGTTGGCTCGCCCAGATGCGGATGATCGTTTCCTTATCGAGCCAATGTCGGCAAAGTGATCAGGATCGGTCATCCGATGTTCGACAAGGCCAATGACCGGAACGGGTCGCCTGCTGCCGCAGCAGAAGTGGAAAGCGGCCGTTCGGACTGCTTCTTGGCCGCGATCGCGTCAAGCCTCCCGCACCGACCAGCATCTGACCTTTGCGCCGCGCGACCGCCTGCCCCGGTCCCCCGCCGCCGCCGCCGCCGCGCAAAAACTTGGGCCCAGGGGACGCACCCGGGCCGCCGAAAGGGGGCGGAGATCCCGACACACGCGATTGCCCCGCAGCGTCCCCACGCGGCACCCAGCCGGGGCACGCTCGCCCCCCCCGCCCTCAACTACCCGCCCTCGACGCCCCCCTTCTGGATCATCACCGAAGCCGTGTTGGCGGCGTCCTGCAACGATCTGGACGAGAGATGCGCATATCGCTGAGTCACCTTTGCATCGCTGTGGCCCAGGATACTCTGCACTTCGTATAGCGTCCTGCCACTATTGACCAGAAACGAGGCGAACTGATGGCGCAGGTCATGGATGCGCAGGTGCGGCAACTCTGCCTTGCTGCGTAACCGCGACCAGACCTTCATGATGGTCGTGTAGGGCTTTCCCGTCTGCCTATTGACGAAGAGGTAGCCGTTCTCGCCCACCGTGTCGAGCTGGGACAGAATTGCGATCGCCGTATCATTCAGAGGAACCGAGCGGATGCGCTTGGACTTTGAATTGAGCGCCGGGATGCGCCAGACACGATTCTGCAGATTCACCTGTTCCCATGTCGCCGAAAGCGCCTCGTTCAAGCGGCAGCCCGTCGACAGGAGAAACAGGGCGATCCCGCAGACCGCTCGATTCGCGTCGTCGCGCAGCACGGTCAGCAAACGTTCCAACTGCGCACCGTCCAGATAGTGCTCGACCTTGTTGTCGCGATTGAACATCGGCACGCGAACCGCCGGGTTACTGTCGGTCAGCCCCCAGTCGATCGCCAGGTTGAAGGCGTGCTTCAGCAGTTTCAGGTGATGGTCACAGGTGGCATGGGCCAGCCCCTTTTCCAGCAGCGCCGTATGGAACGACTGCAACTGCTGGCGGGTGATCTGGTTCAGGCGCTTGCTTCCGAACACTTCCTTGATGCGCAGGCGATAGAGTTCATCGTCCCGCAGCCAACTGCGCTTCCGCGGTTTGACGTAGGGCAGGTAGTGCTGCTCGAAGAACTCGGCAAAGGTCAGGACTTCCTTCTGCGCCTTGGCTTGGCCGCGAGGGTCGGCACCGAGGGCGATTTCGGCCCTGAGCGCCTTGGCCTGCCGGCGTGCATCGGCCAGCGTGAGGTCCATCGTCCGGCCGACTTTCTGGTGGCAGGTCTTGCCGCTGGCATCCTTATAGCGCAGGTAGTAGGTGCCCTGCCCCTGGCTGGTGGCGCGCACTTCGATGTACAGGCCCGGCGTTTCGGCGCAGCACATCTCGATGCGGGTCTTTCCTTGTGGGCAGAGCAGATTGTGAGCGATGAAGCTCGGGGTGAGTTTGACGATGGGCATGGTGACTCCCTTGTGGTGAGAAAGTGGAAGGGGTTGCCGCTTGGCTTGCGGCAGGGTTGATTGAGGGGAGGGCCATCACAGCACGGCTGTGCCGGATGACCGTCGTATCGCTTGGGTTAAAACGGGATTGCGTCTTCCTCCGTCGGGTCGTGCTCGCTGTCGTCCTTGGCCGACTCCCCGGATTCAGCGGCGGCGGCGCCAAAGCCTATGCCCCAGAGGGGGTCAGGCGTGTCAGCAGCGCTGTGACGTGAGGGGTCTTCCGCATCGACTACGGGCGCGGAACCAGCGCCCGGGGGAACGACTCCACTGTCGCCTTCGGCCGACCTCGCGGTTTTTGCCGCAACGTCGCCACTTTCCATGCCCGGCAAGGGCGCGGGCGTTGCGGCAGCGCTGCGGCGTGGCGGGTCCTTGGCACCGCTCGCGGGTGTGGGGCCGGGGGGCTGCGCGGCGTTGCGGCGTGGCGGATTCGCGAGG
>ERZ761603.1616-NODE-1616-length-16604-cov-42.125748_pt1 | contig 16604 bp, 14 predicted proteins | sample MGYA00511879_ERZ761603 | MGnify/ENA primary metagenome ERZ761603 (study PRJEB28899, sample SAMN02850040) | bioreactor sludge metagenome | biome: EBPR Sludge; feature: EBPR Bioreactor; material: flocular biomat | place: Australia: Thorneside Wastwater Treatment... | reverse complement strand
CCGCAGCCGTCCAATGGGCAAGACTACCACCTATCCTGCTGTCCGAAATTCCGGCACCACCTCTGTCCTTGGGGTCGGCCTGTCTGGAGCCTGGAATACGAGGAGTCCGCCGGGTGCCCGTCAGGTGCCTGGGGGAAAGCACGATCTGATCATGTTGCGCGTCATTCTGGTTACCCGATCCCGCTTCACCAGGACGCGCTCGACATGTGCGAGACGTGCGCCGAAGCCTTCCTTGAAGCGAGCCAGACCCTCGTTGCCCGCGCGAGCCAGGCCAAGGTTGATGGCGTGCAGGCCGTCGCTCTGCAAGCGGGAGAGTATCTCCGACATCAGGTAGTGTGAACTGCCCAGCGCCATGCCGCGGGAGGATGAGCCGCCGTCGTAGTAGTAGGCGCTCCCGCCGAGCTGGAAGACAAAGTCGGAAGACAGTGCCTCGCCATCCAGGGTGGCCTGGAACAGTCTGCCGCATCCGTCCGCCAGCATCTTGCGAACTCGCTCTGCAGAGGCGCGTTGTGTGACGTCTTCGCCCCTTCCGGCTCGGCGGTCGATCGACGCGCCAGTTAGCTCGAAGTGGGCTTCAAGTGCCGATGCAGTGGTTGATACGTCGATCCGGACCCCTGCCTTCGCTGCGCGGGCAATGTTGCGTTTGGTGTTTTTCGACAGGTTGCTGGCTTGTCCCTCGTCCGCGAGATCGACCACATAGAGCCGCTCCCCGATATAACGGACTATTTCGCCATCAACGGCAGGGACATGCGATGTCGGCTCACCTGTGACCGTTTCGACCAGAATGGACGTCGCCGCCAGATTTTCGGCGAGTTGCTCCAGCACGGTCCAGCAGTCCTCCTGCAACGGAAGTTTGCCCAATGCCGTTACGGTCAGCTCGGAGCGCAGGCGCCCGCGTTGCAGGGTTGCGAAGACGTAGTCCGGAGTTTCATCCGGCGCGCGCACGGCGACCAGCCACGTGGGGTTGCCCACCAGGACCGAGCGCGCCTGGAACGCCGAATGGACCAGTGCCCGATGCACGCCAGGCTCATTCATGACGGTCAGTCGCTTGCGGTCCAGCAGGTACAGATCGGCGAAAAGTCGGCGTGCAATACGCACGCGGCGCACCAGCGGCAAGCCATTCAGAGTTTCTTGCGCCATCCGTAGTTCAAGCATTTTACTGACCTGTTCCATCGAAGCACTTCGTAGGTACCGGTATGAGATCTAGCTGCCCTGCCAGCGGACCGGCAGCCGCTGCCGAGCGGCACGACCGACTGAAACGCACTCGATCCAGATCGGATGCCGGGTTTGCCAGACGGCCAGCAGCCAGCCCCCTGCACAGAACAGACCACCGAGCAGTCCAAGCCAGGCGAAGTTCTCCTCGGTCGGCGGTACCAGCCAGGTCAACAGTGCCACCGGCAGGTTGACCAGGAAAGCGATTCTGAGGCTTGGCAGGACTGCCGCAGCCAGTTCACGCGTGGTCAAGGATATTGACCGGGCGAGACGCCGATGCGAGAGGACAGCCCCGCCGGCCATGCCGAATACCACGCCCCAGCAGGCGCCGACCAGGCCGAACGGCACCACGGCGAGCAAGCCAATGATGCGCAACCCCTGTATGCCGAGTTGCAGGTGGCTGCTTTCCTTGACCTGGCCGCGCGCGATGAGCGCTTCCTTGCCCAGGTGGTAGGGCATCCAAAGCACCATCGCGACGCAGAGTATCTGTGCAAGCTCCACCGATTCCATCCACTGCACGCCGTACACAATGCGAACCGCGGGAAACGCCATCAGGCCCATGAAGAAGATGATTGGCCAACTCACGACGGTAAGGTAGGCCGTGCCCAGCAGGTAGGCGGCCAACAATCCGCCGCTTTCGCGTTCCCGCTTCGAGAATATGGGCAACACGATTGGCCACACGGCGTTCAAAACCAATTTGTCGAACAGTTCGAGCAAGCCGTTGGCTCGGCTGTAGTAGGCCACCGGAGCGATGCCTGCGGCACGGCCAATGATCATCTCGGGTGCGCCCTTGCCCATCTGCTCGAAGAGATAGATCGCGCTGGCGTGCCTGCCGAATCGGAAGGCCTCACGCGTGCCGCGAATACCGGGCCAGAACGGCAGGGTCGAGGGGCGAAACCAGAGAGAAACCGCGACCGTTGCCACCGTGCCGGCCAGACCCGACCAGGCCAGGCTCATATGCCCGAAGCCCTGCCACGCCAGGATTACCGCCACCACCAGGGACGCGACATTGGCCAGCGTCGTGCTGATCAGGATGGGGCGCAGGTTCAGTTCGCGTCTGAAGTATGCCATGGTGATGGCGCCGAACGGAATGATCGCAAAACTTGCCGCTTGCACGTACATTACGGCGGCGACCTCTTCGGTGCGAAAGAACTGCGCGACCGTTTGTGCACCGATGGTCAGCAGCATCCCCAGTGACCACGAAACGAGGATATTGACGGTCAACGCGGCACGGATCGTCTGCGTGTCGAGTTCGCGCTGCTGAATCAGGTACTCGGTGACGCCGAAATTACGGAAGGCTCCTGCCAACGCGGTGAATACTGCGGCAACGGCAAAGGTGCCAATCTGCTCCGGGGTGAGCAAGCGCGCCAACACCGCCGTACTGAGCAACTGCAGGGCCATCGTCACGTAGCTGGCAGCGGCTGAATAAGCCAGGGAGACTCGAACGTTGGTCACTGATCAGGGCTCGCAGCAGGGATGGTGGGGCGGGCCAGTGCTGCAACCCATGCGTTTGTACCGACACTCAAGGACCGCATGCGAAGACGTCCAATAGCGGGCGCCGGAGTATAGGTAGGCCTCTCGGGCGCTGTCAATCGCCGATTTGCGGCGGCGGGGGCGGCTTTTCCGTGGTACTCGATCATTGCAGGATCAGGATTCTTCGCATGTTTGCTTGCTCAGGCATCTCGCGAACGACTCTTCAGTTTGCCCAGAAGCAGCACCACTTCATCCCAGCAGGGATGTCTGCAGGCCTTGAGTGAGCCCAGCCAGACGACTGACGCGGCGAGGCTGCAACTGACAAGAACGAGGACGTAGTTTGCCTCCGATTGCCCGACGAAGAGGATGACCAGAAGACTTGGCAAGCCCGAAAGCGCGCCAACACCCGCACTCGGCAGACAACTCCGCAGGACGTCGCTGAAGCGAAGTGCGATGACCTGTCGGAGGAAGCGGTGCGCGATGGCGGCCCCGCCCAGTGCAGCCATCGCCAGGCCCCAGCAGGCGCCTGTCAGGCCGAACGGGATGACCAGCACCAGGCTGGCAATGCGCAGGCCCTGCACGACGAACTGCAGTCGGTTGCTCTGATCGATCCGGCCTGCGGCGATCATCACCTCGGTTGCCAGCCAGTAGGGCAGTTCGAGAATGGCGACCAGGCAAAGGATCTGCGCCAGCGGCACGGCGGGCATCCATTGTTCGCCATAGACCAGGCGAATGGCCGAATAGGCGATCAGACCGGTATGAATGAAAAACGGCCAGCCGATACCGGTGAGCAGCGTGGTCGCCTTGAGATAGCCGGCTGCCGCTTTCTGGCCGGCACGTGCCTCCTGTGCGAAATAGGGCAGGCAGACGGTCACCGCAGCGAACAATACGCTGCGGTTGAAGATCTCGAGCAGCCCGTTGGCACGACTGAAGAAAGCCACCGACGCCATATCGAGTACCCGGCCAATGACCGCTTCCGGTGCGCTCCTGCCGATCTGCCCAAAGAAATAGATGCCCGTGGCGTGCTTTCCGAAACGCGCCACCTCGCGCAGCCCGGAGAAGGATGGCCACCATGGGAAGTTGCTCGGACGCGCCAGGATGGAGTAGCTGACGGTGACCATGGCGCTGGCCAGTGAAGAGAAGGCCAGACCGACATAGCCAAACCCTGCCAGCGCCGTCGTGGTGGCGACGATGAAGCTGGTCACATTGGCCAGCAGGCCGGCCACGAAGATTGGCCGGTAATTCATCTCCCGCCTGAAATAGGCCATGGTGACGGCGCCAAACGGAATCAGCAGAAAGTTGATCGACTGAATCTGCATGACCTCGGCGACACCGGGTTGTCGATAGAAAACGGCCACCGGGGTGCTGGCAAAAAACAGCAGTGCCGCCATCAGCCATGAGACGATGATGTTGCCGCCCAGCGCAGCACGGATTTTCACGCTTGTCAGCTCCTTTTCCTGGATCAGGTATTCGGCGACACCGAAGTCGCGAAAGGTGCTGGCCAGGGCTGCGAGGGCCGCGGCAACCGAAAAAATCCCGATTTCGGTCGGGGTCAGCAGGCGTGAGATGATCAGTGTGCTGGCCAGTTGCAGCCCCACGCCAAGGTGGCTGTCGGTGAGGGCGAAAGCGAGTGAGCGGCGGACCGAAGTCAAGGCAACGCCTGCTGCAGCAAGCTACTCGGGGCACATGTGCCGGTCATTGTCAGCGGTCTGTCGTAGCGGCTGGCGGAGCGCCGACGGGCGTCGGATCGGCTTCGGGTTCTTCGATGATCGGTGGAATGCTGCTGTCGTCGACCGACTCTGCCGCCTGGATTGTCTTGACCTTGGGAACGATCTCCGCCGGATTGCCGCCCAACAGTCGGTACTGTTCCTGTAGCACCTTGGCCTTGGGACTGTACTCGAGGCCCGACTTGACTACCTGCTTTGCTTCGGCACGCTGCCCTGCCCGGATCAGGAACTCTGCCCAGTGCGAGTAGGCCGGCCAGTAGTCCGGCTTGAGTGCTCGCGCCTGGGCAAACGCCTTGTTCGCCTCCTGCGGCCGAGAACGCATCAGCTCCAGCTTGCCGATGTGGGTGTAAACCTCGGGTAGCAGGATGAAATCGCTCTTGGTATTCTTAATGACGAACCAGTCGTCGGCGACGGCGTCACCGAGATAGTGTTCCCTGAGATTGCGCGGCGTGTCGTGGCGCATGGCACGCTGCATTGATACGTGTGCCCAGCAATAGTGGTGCAAGGTCCGGAAACCGTCTCCCAGTATCGACTGCCAGTGCTTGGCCCCGGGGGAAAACTGCCCGGATGCCTGACTGTCCTCGAACCCGTCCTTGTAGATGCAGTAGGGAGGGCTCATTGCCGTTTCGCCCTGGGTGATGTTGGTCGGGCGGCCGATGGCGCTGTTGCTTATCCAGGCCAAGGACAGCGCGCAGACCAGAGATGGCAGCCTGCTCTCGGAACAGTAGCTCCAGAAATTTGTGTGGCTGTGCATGAGTGGATCTCCTATTCGTTGGTTGCAGGGTACGTCGTCCTGGCTGGCGCACGTCGTTGATTGGGCCGTGGCAGTTCGTGCCCGCTAGCGGTCCGGCTGGATGGCTTGCAAGGTGTGCCGGTGGTGTCCCCCGCAAGTCGGGCTCCAGCCGCACTCGCTGGCCTCGCGTGGGACGTCCGGTCGTGGTGTTTGAGCATCGGGTCAGGACAGGGCGATGATCGCCTCCTGGATGATTCTCGCCTGCTCGTCTTCCAGACCCAGCCAGAGGGGCATGCGAACCAGGCGCTCGGACAGGGAGTCGGTGTGGGTCATGTCGCCGCTGACTCTTCCGAACTTCCCGCCCATTGGTGCACTGTGCAGCGGGACGTAATGGAAGACCGTGCCGATGCCCCGTGTCTTGAGCTGGTCGATGAAGCGGCTGCGCTTGTCGAGGCTGGGCAGCAGGAGATAGTACATGTGGGCATTATGCGAGCAGTCGCGAGGAATCAACGGACGGCGGCAGCCGCCGTTTTCCTCGACGCTTCTGAACCACTGGTGGTAGGTCGACCAGATGCCCAGCCGACGCTTGTTGATCGCGTCGGCTTCTTCCATCTGCGCCCAGAGGAAGGCGGCAATGATCTCACCAGGCAGGTACGACGAGCCGATATCCACCCAGGTGTACTTGTCCACCTGGCCGCGAAAAAACTGGCTGCGATTCGTTCCCTTTTCACGGATGACCTCGGCCCGCGTCAACAAGCTCGTGTCGTTGATCAGCAGGGCGCCGCCTTCACCGGAGATGATGTTCTTGGTTTCGTGGAATGACAAGGCGGCCAGATGGCCGATGCTGCCAAGCGGCCGGCCCTTGTAGGTGGACATGATTCCCTGCGCGGCATCCTCGATGACCAGCAGGCCGTGCCGTCGAGCGATATCCATGATGCTGTCCATTTCGCAGGCGACCCCCGCGTAGTGCACCGGAACAATGGCTTTGGTGCGTGGCGTGATGGCTGCTTCGATCCTGTTTTCATCTATGTTCAACGTGTCGCCGCGCACGTCGACAAACACCGGGACCGCCCCTCTGAGCACGAAGGCGTTGGCCGTCGAGACGAAGGTGTAGGAGGGCATGATCACTTCGTCGCCCTCCCTGATATCGGCCAGGATGGCAGCCATTTCCAGCGCTGCGGTACATGAGTGGGTGAGCAGTGCCTTGCTGCAGCCAATACGGTTTTCCAGCCAGGTGCTGCAGTTTCGGGTGAACTGGCCATCACCGGCGAGGTGACCGGCGGCATGCGCCTGGGAGATGTACCAGAGCTCCTTGCCGGTCATGTAGGGCTTGTTGAAGGGGATCATGAGATGGGTCCAGGGAGAAAGTTTGATGGTCAGGCATCTGGCAGGAAGCGCAGCGGCCCTGAGGCAAGCTGTGAAGGGCGGCGAAAGCCTAGCGGGTCATGACGATCAGCCCGGCGACGACCATCAGCGTACCCAGTATGCGTTGCATCGAGAGTGGTTCGTTGAGAAACAGTACCGAAAACGCCATCACGATGACGAACGCCAGGCTCATGAAGGGATAGGCATAGGTCAGGTCAAGGCGAGTCATGGCTGCCATCCATGCCAAGGAGGCGAGGAAGGCGGAAGCCAGACCGGTCATGATCCAGGGGTTGAGAAACTGCAGAAGGAGGAATCCCAGTTTGCTGAGATTTCCCTCTGGCAGCGGACCCACATCGCTCATCTGCCACTTGAGCACCAGTTGTCCATATACGGTGAACACCAGTGTGAGTGCGATGTACACATGTCCAGGGATGTCAAAGCGGGGATGCATTCGTCAGTTTCCTCTTGTAGATGGTGATCGATCGATTGTTCCAGACCTCTGGTTGTCCATCCGGGTGTGCTGCGGCTCAGTCGGGATCCGTGGGCGGGCAGTCCGGCCCGATTCCGAATACGGTTGCCGGCCGAGGCTCGGCCAAGGCATCGAGCCGGGTTGACAGGTTGCGCCCGAGGTTGCCGGGCAGCAGCGCCGAGGCGGCAGCCAGCGCGGCCACAGCCCGTCCGCCGAGGCCCATCCCACGCGGCTCGAGGTCTCCCAGCCTGGTCCAGCATCTGGGCAGATGGTCCAGGCGGGAATAGGTGCCCTGCCTGCCCCAGTCTGCTGTCTGGCGATCGAAGATCGCATAGGCGATGTAAGGGCTGGCGTCCTGGCCCGGGCGGGCAGACGGGGTGTGCCCGGCGAGCCAGTTGATGTCCTCTATGCGTGGCACTTCAGCCGGTGAGTCGGCGAACAGCCGGGCGTAATTGCTCACCCTGGTAGCATTGGTCATGCCGAATACGTCACGGCCAGGATGCTCGCCGGCAAACGTCAGTGCCGCCTTGCTGTTGGCCACGAACGAATGAATCGCCTGCTGTTCCAGCGCGGTACCGAGGGTGCCCAGTGGGATGATGACCGCCAAGGTGAAGAGTATCGCCAGGCGGAGACTGAGACGCGACAGTGCATAGCCTGCGAGCAGGGCCAGCGGTGCCATGAACACGAGAGAATAGTTGACCTGCTTGGTGATGAACAACAGCGGTTTGAACGAGACGATGAACAGGCTGAAAGCAGCGACCAACCCCATGCCCCAGAGTGCCACGCGGGTCAGGCCGTCGTCCTGCCCCGGGTGCCGCAACCACAGCAGCAGTCCGGCCGCGGCCAGCGGGCCGAGGAACCATGTGTGCTTGATTTCCAGGAACAGGAGCCGCAGGTAGAAGGCAGGGTCCGTCGTCATGCTCTGCCCCTGGACGTAGTCGGCCACACCCGAGATGGTCAAGCGGTAGATTTTCCAGAAGTCGTTCTCCATGAACAGGAAAACCAGACCATTCAGCAGCACCATTGTCACGAAGCCGGCGGCCATGATCAGCCACTTGGGATGGAAGCGTCGTTCCCGGATGAGGTAGAGGGCGAACACCGGAATGAAGACCAGGGCGACTGAACTCTTGATCCACCAGACAAAGCCAGCCGCCAGGCCGGCGCCCAGGTAGTGGATCGGTTTGCCGCTCCGGTCGCCCGAGAAGAGGGCAAAGAAGCTCAAGCTGAGGAAGAATCCGAGCGGCGCATCAGCCATCAGGCGGCCGGCGTAGTGAGCGTGCAAGGGGGTGAAAGTCAGGACGAGGCTGGACAGTACGGCCGCTCGTTCGCCCCAGAAACGCCTGGCGAGCAGAAAGACGAGAGCAATCTCGCCCAGTGAACAGAACAGGGCCCACAGGTTGGCAACGAGTTCGGTTCTGCCCAACAGCCAGATCAGGAAGCCGACGGGCAGGCTGATCCCCAGTCGCACTGCGCCGATGTAGTCGGAGTGTTTCCACGATCCCTGAGCAATTGCCAGAGCCTGCTCGGTATACGTGACTTCATCCGAGCCAAAATAACCGGTGAAGAACGCCAGGCGGAGGAGCAGGGCGGCAGCGAGAATCGCTGGCAGGAGCCACCAGCCCGAGGTCATTCGACGTGCGTCCTGTGTGGTGACCCGCGGGCTGTCGGATTTGACCACGCTGGCTGCGCCCGGCATTTGCTTGCTCATCGGGCCGCAACTTGGTAGCCGGCAAACAGCCGTTCCAGATTCCGGTACATAATGTTCTCGATGCGGTGCGCTTCGATCCCCTGGCTCAATAGCTGGAAGCGCTCGACGATCCTGGCCGGGGGATACTCCGGGAAATCCGAGCCGATGGTGATCAGTTGATCGGTGGTCGAGAACAGATAGCGCATGTCGTCGTCCAGGCGGCTGCCGGCGTAGCGCATGAGGGTAAAGGAGAAGTCGAGCAGCAGATTCGGGTTGGCACGCACGATCTCGAACAGGTCGAGCATCGAGGGGCCGGCGGCGTGCAGCAGCAGGATGCGCGTGTCGGGACAGGCGTTGGCGATGTGGTCGATGGTGTCCGGGGCATTGGTAGTCGCCAGGCCGCGGCGCCTGAAGAGAGTGTCGAGCAGGATGACCAGCCCATGTTCGGCCGCCGCATCGAAGACCGCGATGCATTTCGGGTCGAGCGGGTCGTAGCCGTTCATGCGTGGATGCAGTTTGATGCCCGCAAACCCCTGTGCGGCCACCTCTGCCACCACGGCCTCGACGCGCCGCAAGGTGGGCAAGGAGCGTGGATTGATGCCGGCGATGGGGATGAAGCGCTCGGGGTGAGCACGTGCCGATTCGATGACGATCTCGTTGTCCACGTAGTCCGCGATGGCCACCAGGCAGGCCCGATAGACGCCCCCTTCGTCCATGTCCTGGAGCAGTCTGGCGAGGGATGCGTCGTAACGTCGCTCGCCGCACCAACTGCCATCGCGGGTGACATGCGTCAGCGAATCAAAAAGCTTCATGCACTTTTCCTTTCAGTCAATCAAGTGATCGGGAGGTAGCTACCCGGGCCAGTCATGCGGACCCGAAGCAGGAACTTGGCACGCAACGCGCTGTCGATCGCCTGTGCTGCCGTATCAGCCAAGCTGACGACATAGCCCGGGCGGCGATCCTTGTGCTCGAGTGGGCCGACCTCATCCCCGATCTGCAGGTTGAAGTGGATCGCCACAACACCGGGCACGGCAGCCGCCGCGTCGACGCCCACGATCTCGGCAATTCTGCCCGGCGGCATGCTGAGGAACTCTATATTGGCTGCTTTTGGCACGGGCAGTGGGTCGATGCCGACTGCTTCGCCGAGGGCCTGCTGGATCATTGCCCGGTTTACATTGACTCCCGAAACATGCGGCACGACGTGTGTATAGATCATCACTCCGCCACCGCGGGCGGCGACGTCGATTGGCACGACGTCCTGCCCGCGGACCATGAACTCGCCGTGAAAGACGCCATCGCGCAAGCCGAGTGCCGAAAGAGTACGGCAGGTGGCTGCCCGGATGAGTTTGAATTCCGCCGCAGGCAGCGCGCCGGGATAGTGAATGCGTGACGAGACAGTGACCGTGTCCGGAAACGGGACCTTGTGCGCGATGCCGAGGATGCGTGGCCGGCCGGCCACGACGAACCCGTCCACAATGATCTCTTTCCCTTCGATGCAGCCTTCGATCAGCACCTTTCCGCTGCGCGAACAGCTTCTCGCCAGCTGGTAGGCTGCCTTCAGTCCGTCGCCATTCAAGAGTCGGCTGACGCCTCGCCCCGATTGGTTGTCTACCGGCTTGACAATCAGCGGGTAGGCGACGAATGCTGCGCACTCCGTCAAGCCAGACTCCGAATCGAGCAGCCGGTAGCGAGGAACGACCATTCCGGCGCGATCGGTCAACGCGCGCATGCGCCCCTTGTTGGTGAAATTGAGTGCCGTTTCGTAGCCGATGCCTGGCAGTCCGAGCTGTTCGGCGACATGGGCCGCGGTCGCCACACCGATGTCGGTGGTGTCGCAGACGATGTCGTCGATCCGGTAGCGGCTTGCCAGTTGCAGGGTCCCATCGATATCCGTGATATCCACCACCTGATGGTGATCGGCAAGGGCATAGCACGGCCGGTCGGCATAGACATCGCTGACCAGCACGCGGTGCCCCAAGGCCTTGGCCAGTCGTACGGTGGGCAACTGCCAGGGGCCACCACCGAGAACATGGAGCAGCTTGCTTCTCATCGCAAGGCTTTCGCCATGCCGGCGGGATCCGGAGCTGGCCTCTGGCCGGCATCGCTACGCCAACCCCAGATGTACCAGGGAGCGTCCGGGCCGACGTTGAAAAGCAGGTCCAGGATCGACACCCCATGCTCGAAAGGGGGGTGGCGTTGGGGGTACTCGGGATAGGCCGAATAGTCCTTCCATACCAGCTCGACACCCAGCGTGGCGAAACGGTCCGGATCAATGTAATTCTTGGCTGCTGGCCCCGATACGTAACGACTGGCCCCGGAACTGCCGACCAGCTCCAGCAGCCGCTCGAGTTTGCGACCGCTGAGTGCATATTCACGGGAGTCACTGAACGCGGTTCTGATGCCGAGAAACTCGTGCGCAATCGAGCAGATCAGGTACTGATTGAGTTGCGAGAGATTGGTCCACTGGCGGCCCAGATACACGTCTTCGAGAAAAGGCGCGTAGCGTGCAAAGTGCGGGCACTTTCCGTAACATTGCTGGAGCGTCTTCCAGTGTTTCGTCTGCCATAGCGGATTCTTCATTTCCACCTCGCAGATCAGGCGGTTGGCATCCTCACCAACCGGGATGGTGATCCATTCCGCACCATGCTGGGTCTTGATACGGTTGCGGTTGCGCCAGTCGTTCTTGGTGTACTGGAGATCATCGTAGAAGATGAATCGATCGACGTCGTGAATGATGTCGAAGTAGCCCTTCCACGGCAGGTAGTTTGACTGCAGGATTGCAAGCGATCTCATTGCCGCCCGCCCGTGTATCTTTGCAGCATTGGTACGAAACTCCCGGCAGGAAGCTCGCAATGGTCCCTGATGGCGGCGCCTGCGCCAATGAAGCTATCGGCGCCTATTCTTGAGCAGCCGCAGACGATGGCGTTCGGGGAGACAAAGGTATTCTCGCCGATGATCGAGTCATGGTTGATACAGGCCCCCGGCCACACTACCCCCAGTTCGCCTATCGTGGCGCGGGTATCAACGATTGCGCCGGCCATCACCATGCTGCCTTGACCCAGGTGGGCTGTGTCGGCGACGTAGGCGCGCGGATGAACCAGCGCCGGCATGCGGTAACCGGCAGCGTGAATTCTCTGCCCTACCTTTCTCCTCGCCGGAAGGTTCGAATAACCGATGGCCACGGCAAATCCAAACTCCGACGGCGGGTACCTGCGGATGGCGGTGTCAAACGTTCCGACGATTCCGGGTCCAGTGGCGTAGTCGTCCACCAATCCAGCGGCCTGGTGGCCGCAGTCGTGGAGGAGGTCCGTGACGGTCTGGGCAAACTCTTTGGATCCGTAGATCAGCAGGTGCATGTTGATGCCTTTCGTGCCTGGGCGTGTGGCAGGGCGGGTGAATGAAGACTGGTCAGCTGTTGCCGGTCGACCCGTTTCTCGAGGTCTTCAGCGCGCCGCCGTGAATGGCCTTGACGATGTACGTCGGCCGGTTTTGGACTTGATTGAACACCTTGCCGAGATAGATGCCGACGAGGCCGATCGCCATGGTGAGGATGCCAAGGTTGAAGGCAATCAAACCCATCAGTGAGGTAAAACCGAGCAGCGCATCACCAAAGACCAGTTTTCTGATCACCAGGTAGAGGACGTAGGAAAAGCTGGTCAGGGTGATGAAGCCACCGATGTTGAACAACCAGAGCAAGGGCTGCGCCGAGAACGAACTAACGGCGTTGACCATCAGGTTGACTCGCTTGATCAGCGTGTAGCTGCTCTCTCCTGCTCGCTGTTTCTTGCTGACTGCCATGCCGATCTGATGGAAGCCGGTCCAGCTCATCATGCCGCCGAGGAACAGGTTGCGGTCCCCCAGTTGAAGAAGGGCTTCGACGAAACGCCGGGTCATGATGCGTTCGGTGACGATGTTCTCGGGGATCTTGGTTTCGCTGAGCAGGTTGAAACCCTTCCAGAACAGGCCGCCGCTGATCTGCTCGAACCAGCCTCCCTTGCGCGCTTCCTGATAACCAAAGACGATATCGCAGCCGGTTTCGCGAAGTTTCCCGTAGAAGGCTGGCAAACTCAGTGGAGAGACTTCGAGATCGCAATCGATCAGGAAGACGAGTTCCCCACGCGCGTGTTGCAGTCCGGCCTGCATGGCATGATGGTGGCCGAAATTGCGTGATAGGTCGATTACCACCAGTTGAGCGATGTCTTGTCGGCGTTCCAGGGCGTAGGTCAGCGAGTTGTCGGGAGAACCATCGTTGACCAGGATGATCTCGAAATCAACGATGTCGATCTGGTGCAAGGCAGCCAGGCAAGCAGCAAGGAACTCGTCAAGGAAGGGCTGCGAACGGTACATGGTCGAGACGATGCTGATCTGCGGCCGTTCTGGGACGATGATCTCGCTCACCGGCCCGATGGGCAGCAGTTTCGATGGCGCGGGAGTCATGGAAGGCTGTTCCCCTGTGGCATATATGGTTATTCAGTTGGTCGTGGGCGGTTTGTTGGCTGGAGCAGCGTGCTGCGCTCTGCTCATCCCGAGTGATGTCATGATACCTCGCGCCTCAGCGGAGTCTTGCCAACTAAATCACGTCGTTGGCGTATGGCCGAGGGTGTGGCGAGGGTGCTGGCAAGCCTGATTGGTCGGTCGGCGGCGCCGACCCCGTCGACAGACGGTGATTGAGCGCGGCCACGAGCTGCCCGCAGCGCAGCGGCGTTTTCCGGGGGCGCCCCATCGGATCTTGACGCGCGCTATGTGCGCCGGAAAGGTACCCGGCGGCATGTTCGCGGTTCAGGCGAAACCAGGCAACCAGCCGCTCTGCTGGCGACTGGGGAGGGGTTCGAGCGTGCCTTGAAACACGGCTTCGATGACCGGTGGCTCGCGCCAGCGCTCATCGAGGAAGGTGAGGCCGATCTCCTCGACCAGCGTCCCCTTCCAGTAGTGATTGGCAATTTCGTCGAGTGCCGACAGGTTGAGGCTGTGCGGCAGCCGAAGGTAGTCCAGCCAGCTCGAATCGTGGAACGAGCAGATGTAGGCGCCGCTGCTGCGTACGCAGACCAGAGTCTTGCCGAAGACACGCGCGGGATGCTTGGCGCGGAAGGTTTCAGCGTCGACCCGCGTCGCGAAGAGCAGTATGGCGTGCAGCCGACTTGGGAAATGGCGGTAGAGTCGTTGGCGGAAATGCTCCAGATGATATTCGGCAAAGTAGTTCTGCACCGTGGTGAACCGGTCTTCCGGTAGTGTCTGCCCGAAGGGATTGCCCAGCAGAATGTCCCAGCCCGGCAGTTCGGCGTCCTCGTCAAGCCAGGTGTACAGTTCGAGCGGCGAGTGGTCATTGAGTAGGTGGTCCATGCTTTTCTGCATCGCCAGACGAATGCGTGCACTGGCGAACCCTGCAAGTTCTCCGGTATGCGGCGGAATGCCTCGTTTAGCGGTTGCGGCCGAACTTCTCCACCAGTTGACCAAGTTTCTCGGCATGCTGGCGCGCCTGCGCCGCTGCTGCACGCTGCGCCTTGCGTTCGTCCGCCTGTTTTGTCAGCCTTTCCTTGACCAGCTCGGCCGAATGCTGGCGGTGCGCTTCCGGGATCTCGCCAGCCGGCTGGCCATCGAGATCGACTCGTAGCGTTGCCTTTTGCATCATTTTCAGGTAGCGCATCGAGCGGGTGTGCATCGCCAGGGCGATGCGCAGCGCCTTGCGATCCAGTTCCGGCAGGCGGCTCAGCAATTGCTTGTCGATGCCGATCGCCAGCGGCAGGCAGTCGCGGAAGACCGGAAACCTTGCCTGTAGTTCTTTCAGTAGCTGGTGCGGGTTGTGTTCCTGCGCGGGGCTTGTCGTGGGCGTTGTCATGATAGGTATTGCGGCAGAGTGGGCGTGGTTCGACGGGCGGCAGCGGTCAGTACGCGGCGGACGGGGCCAGTCCTCCGGAGCTGCTCGCGCCTGCCCGCCTGGTGGCCGGTTGTCACCGTGCTTCGGTCAGAAATGGATGCCGCGCATGATCTGCGAGAAAGCCACCTGATCTGCCGTCTGTGGTGCCGCCTCCTGCTGCTGCTTGTGGCTTGCCGCACTGGAATCGGGGAACATCCGGAAGGAAGTGTTCATGGTGATCTGTGCCACCTTGGGCATGACGGAATGCAGCAGTGCTCCGAAAATCCCCAATCGCGTGGCGATGCGCACCGGTTTGTGAATGATCGCTTCGACAACCATGTCGGCCGCTTCTTCCGGGGAAAGCGTCGGCACCTGGTCGTACAGCTTGGTGGGAGCGATCATCGGAGTTCTGACCAGTGGCATGTTGATCGTCGTGAACTCGATGCCCCGATCGGCAAACTCCGAGGCGGCGCAACGTGCCCAGGCATCCATTGCCGCTTTCGATGCGACGTAGGCGGAGAAACGCGGTGCGTTGGTCAGGACACCGATCGACGAGATATTGATCACCTGTCCCTTGCGTTTGGTGATCATGCCCGGCAGGAAGCCCATGGTCAGGCGCAGCGCGCCAAAGTAATTGACCTCCATGGTGCGCTCGAAGTCATGGAAACGGTCGAAGGAGTTTTCGATGCCGCGGCGAATCGAACGGCCGGCATTGTTGACCAGGATGTCGACTCCGCCGTGTTCTTCCGTCATGAACCTGACGAAGGATGCGCACTGTTCCGGCTCGGCGACGTCCACCACGTGGGTGATCAGACGCAGGCCGGCCGCCTCGAATTCCTGTCGCACTTCGTCGAGCGTCTTCGGGTCGCGGGCAATGGTGACGGCAATTGCACCGGCTTCGGCCATCTTGCGAATGGTTGCCTTGCCGATACCCGACGAGCCACCGGTGACCAGCACGACCTTTCCTTCGACCTGGCCGCGTAGCGTACGATCGACGAACAGGTCGGGGTCGAGGTGACGCTCCCAGTAGTCCCACAGCCGCCAGGCGTAGCTGTCGAGCGGTGGTACGGCAATGCCGCTGCCTTTGAGCGCCCTTTGCGTTTCGCGACAATCGAAACGGGTCGGGTAATTGACGAACTCGAGGATGTCGTCCGGCAGGCCGAGATCCTTCATCACCGCAGTACGGATACGGCGTACCGGGGTCAGCGCGAACATGGCCTTGCGCACCGTGCGGGGGATGAAACCGAGCAGGGCGGCGTTGATGCGCATCGCCATTTCCGGCGCGTGCGCGGCGCGGGCAAAGGTGTTGAGCAGGTCGCCGACGCGCATCGGCGTCGGGTCGGTCAGATGGAAGCATTGACCGTCCTCGTTCGCCAGATGGGCGATGTGGTCCATGGCTGCGACGACGAAATCGACCGGGACGACATTGATGCGCCCGCCTTCGATGCCGATTGTCGGCATCCAGGCGGGAAACATCTTGCGCATCTTCTGAATCAGCTTGAAAAAGTAGTACGGGCCGTCGATCTTGTCCATTTCGCCGGTTCGCGAGTCGCCGACCACGATCGCCGGGCGGAAGATGCGCCAGGGAATCGTGCACTCCCGGCGGACGATACCTTCGGAATCATGCTTGGTGCGGAAATACGGGTTCTCGAGATTCTCCGCCTCGTCGAACATGTCTTCGCGGAAGAGCCCTTCGAAGAGGCCGGCGGCGGCAATCGAACTGACCAGGTGGAAGCGCCCGGCACCAATGTCCTCCGCCAGGCGAACGGTGTTGCGCGTGCCATCCACATTGGCACGCTGCTGCTCTTCGGCGCTCGCCTTGAGGTCATAGATTGCGGCGAGGTGAAAGAAGTGTTCGATCTGGCCCCGCAGTCTGCCGATGTCGTCCTCCGAAACACCCAGGCCCGCCTGTGTCAGATCACCGACGATCGGGATGGCACGGCTTCTGTCACAGCCCCAGTAGTCATACCATTCCTGCAGTCGCGGCTGTTCGCTGCTGCGGGTCAGGAAATAAACGGTTGCACCGGGCCGCGCGAGCAGTCTTGCCACCAGTCTCTTGCCGATGAAGCCTGTAGCGCCGGTAA
>ERZ761603.1612-NODE-1612-length-16651-cov-38.264582_pt1 | contig 16651 bp, 12 predicted proteins | sample MGYA00511879_ERZ761603 | MGnify/ENA primary metagenome ERZ761603 (study PRJEB28899, sample SAMN02850040) | bioreactor sludge metagenome | biome: EBPR Sludge; feature: EBPR Bioreactor; material: flocular biomat | place: Australia: Thorneside Wastwater Treatment... | reverse complement strand
ACACCGACAATCACCAGTAAGCGAGGAGACGACGATGCAAATCATTCTGATGGAAAAGGTCGCCAACCTCGGGAACCTCGGCGATCTGCTCAAGGTGAAGGATGGCTACGCCCGCAACTTCCTGATTCCGAAGGGTAAAGCAAAGCGGGCAACGCCAGCTGCGCTGAAGGAATTTGAAGCCAAGCGAGCCGAACTGGAGGGTGCAGCGGCAGAGAAACTGGCTGCCGCGCAGGCGTATGCGGAAAAGCTCGGTGGTGTAGTTGTCAGGATCGCGCGCAAGGCCGGCGTCGATGGTCGTCTGTTTGGTTCGGTGACCAACTTCGATGTCGCGGATGGCCTGAAAGAACTCGGTTTCACCGTCGAAAAGTCGGCCGTGCGCATGCCCGCCGGTCCGCTCAAGATGATTGGCGAGTCCCAACTGGAAGTGGCCCTTCACAGCGACGTCATGGCGACGATCACCGTTGCCGTGGTGGTCGAACAGATGAAGATGTAGGTGCTTGATTCGGCGCCGCGTTCTCGCGCCGGAAAAGGAGCCTTGCCGAAGGGCAGGGCTTTTTTGCGTTCTGGGGGCGGAGCGGGGGCATGGCCGCGCTACACTCGCAGCCTTGCTCGTCCCATCAGCGGATTCCCCATGGCCAGCCCGTCCGACTCTTTCAACTCCGAAAACGCGCAACGTTCCAGCAGTCGGACGGCGCGTCGAGACCGCAGCCCGCAGGCTGACCCGGCGCTGTCCGAACTGCGCGTGCCGCCACATTCGATCGAAGCCGAGCAGTCGGTCCTAGGTGGCTTGCTGCTTGATAACGTCGCCTTCGACAGGATCGCCGATGTGATCACCGAAGGCGACTTCTATCGGGACGAGCACAGGCGCATTTACCGCCAGATTTGCAAACTGCTTGAACGCGGCAAGCCGGCCGACGCGGTGACGGTCGCCGAAAGTCTCGACCAGGCCGGGGAGGGCGATGCCACCGGCGGGCTGGCCTACCTTGGCGAGTTGGCGGCCAACACACCGTCGGCGGCGAATATCCGACGCTATGCCGAAATCGTCCGTGAGCGGGCGATTCTGCGGCAACTGGTGACCGCCGGCGACGAGATCGCCGGTAGCGCACTCAACCCGCTCGGCCGTGATCCGAAAACCCTGCTCGACGAGGCCGAGGCAAAGGTCTTCGCGATTGCCGAAGGCGGCTTTCGCCATCAGAGCGGCTTCGTGCACATCAACCCGTTGCTGACGCAGGTCGTCGAGCGCATCCAGGAACTGCACGACCGCGACAATCCCTCGGACATCACTGGTGTGCCCACCGGGTATCACGATCTCGACTCGAAGACCTCGGGCCTGCAGGGAGGAGATCTGTTGATCGTTGCCGGCCGCCCGTCGATGGGCAAGACCTCGTTTGCGCTCAATATTGCCGAGCACGTGGCGATTGAAGTCGGTTTGCCGGTGGCCATCTTCTCGATGGAGATGGGCGGCACGCAACTGGCCATGCGGCTGTTGTCTTCGGTTGGTCGGCTAGATGCGCATCGCGTTCGGACCGGGCGCCTCAATGACGATGAATGGTCGCGCCTGTCGTTTGCCCTGGGCAAGATGCACGAGGCGCCGATCTATATCGACGAGACCCCGGCGCTCAACCCGATCGATCTGCGCGCGCGGGCACGCCGTCTGCACCGCCAGTGCGGCAAGCTCGGGCTGATTGTCATCGACTATCTGCAGCTGATGTCGGCCACCTCGCATGGCGAGAACCGGGCAACCGAAATCTCGGAGATCTCGCGATCGCTGAAAGGCCTGGCGAAGGAACTGGGTGTTCCCGTGATGGCCCTGTCGCAGCTCAACCGTTCGCTGGAACAACGGCCGAACAAGCGTCCGGTCATGTCCGACCTGCGCGAATCAGGCGCCATCGAGCAGGACGCCGACGTTATCACGTTCATCTACCGCGACGAGGTGTACAACCCCGACACGCCGGAGAAAGGGGTTGCCGAGATCATCATCGGCAAGCAGCGCAACGGTCCGATCGGTACCACCCGCCTGACTTTCCTCGGCGAGTACACGCGCTTCGAGAACTTCGCCAGTCCCGGTTCGTACTGACCAGCCGCGGCGCGGCCGTCTGGTTCAGCCGTCGACGCGGCTGGCGTTGACCGTATAGCTGAGGCGCTCGGTGTCCGAGCTGTCGAAGCGTATTCCGCCTGCCTCCGCCTGCGGCAGGACCAGGAAGGGCAGGGCGCCAGCGCCCGTTGCCCCCTGCAGCCGGACGTCCTGAGCGCTGTTGAATGCGATCCAGTTCTTTTCCCAGAAACCGAACAGCAGTTTCCGCAGCACCACCAGCTTTGGATCGCCATTGCCCATGCGTTCGTCGTGGATTGCCTTGCGAACATCGCCAGGATCGACCGGAATCCAGCCATAGCCCGGGGTATAGAATTCGGCGCGACAGTGCTGCACCGTGCGCAGGTTGCCGGTGGCGCCGAGCCCCGCAAAAAGCCGCGAACTGTCGATGCGCAGCCCAAAAACGGGGCGCGCAGGAATTCCGACCGATCGACACAGGCCAACGAACAGCAAGGCGATGTCGGCGCTTTTTCCGCTCAACTGGCCACTGTCGAGCATGGCCTCGACATCGCCCCGGCCGATACCGCTTCGCCCGGGATCATACGATGTATTCTCCACCACCCAGTCGAAAATCGCCTTGCCCTGGGCGACCGGATCCTTGATGCGTCCAATCGCCCGTTCGGCGGTGCGGTGCACAAGTCCATCGGTCGGAACCAGGTTGCTTGATTGCAGGCAGCGGCGAAGCACTTCTCCCCGTTCGGCCACGCTGCCGCGCCGGGTAATGTCGAAATGTCGGTCCTGCTTGGCCACCTGACTGACGAGCTGAAGCTGGGGCGTCCCGGTCACCTCCTTCCAGTCGGCGTAGAAGACTTCCATCTCCGCCACCGGGTCACGGTAGATGCCGGCGCTGTCGAAATTACCCCGCCAGTTATGCCCCAGCGAGCGCTGCCAGCTGGTGTCCTTGTATTGCGCCAGGGGTAGCCACAGTCGCAGCTTGCCTTTGATGTTCTGCAGCGTGATGGTTGAGGTGATGTCATAGCTGCGCCACTGGGGCTGTGCTTCATCCGGCAGGCTGATGGCGTTGTACTGTTCGACGGCGGCGGGCGGCGGGCTCGGCATGGCAGCCGTACTGGCTGTCTGAGTTTCCACGACCGGTCGGTAGCGTCGGCTGCCTTTTCTTGTGCTGGCCCTGCCGTCGGGCTTGGTGGTGGCTTTGGCGCCGGTTCTGCCGGTCGTTCTGGCACCGCCTTTTCCTGCCGGCTTGTCGGCAGCCGTGGTACCGCTCTTCTTCTTGTTGGCGGCCAATACCGACGACGGGGCCAGCAGCGAGAGAAGTGCAGAAGCAGCAAGGAAATCGCGTCGTTTCAATCGACTCTCCGGTAAGCGAAGGATCCTTATCGTACGGAGCCGGCAGCACGGATCGGTGGCCAGAAACAAGCGGGCCGTGTCACCAGACGTGTGCTCTTCCGATCTTGTCACCAGACACGGCCCGATAAGGTCGAAAAAATTATAACACTTCAGCCGCGTGGTCGGCGAGACGGGAGCGCTCGCCACGTTGCAGGGTGATATGGCCGGCGTGTTCCCAGCCCTTGAAGCGGTCTACGACGTAGGTCAGGCCGGAGCTGCCCTCGGTGAGATAGGGCGTATCGATCTGTGCAATATTGCCCAGGCAGATCACCTTGGTGCCGGGTCCGGCACGGGTGATCAGGGTCTTCATCTGCTTCGGCGTCAGATTCTGCGCTTCGTCGATGATCAGGAACTTGTTCAGGAAGGTCCGGCCGCGCATGAAATTGAGCGACTTGATCCTGATCCGGTTGCGAATCAGGTCGCGGGTGGCCGCTCGCCCCCAGTCACCGGCAGCCTCGTCGCTCTTGTTGAGTACCTCGAGGTTGTCTTCGAGGGCGCCCATCCACGGACCCATTTTTTCTTCCTCGGTCCCCGGCAGAAAACCGATGTCCTCGCCGACAGGAACGGTGACGCGGGTCATGATGATCTCGCTGTAGCTCTTGCTTTCAAGCACCTGGGTCAGTCCCGAAGCCAGTGTCAGCAATGTCTTGCCGGTGCCGGCCTGGCCGAGCAGGGTGACAAAGTCAATCTCCGGGTTCATCAGCAGATTCAATGCGAAGTTCTGCTCGCGGTTGCGCGCAGTGATTCCCCAGACGTTGTTCTTGGGATGCGTGTAGTCGGTCAGGGTTTCGATTTCGGCCGACGCGCCGGAGATTGCACGGACGATGGCGTGGAGGGGGCTTCCCCCTTCCTGGAAAAGATACTGGTTGACCAGCAATTCCGTACACAGTGGTCCTTTCAGGCGGTACAGCGTGCGCCCGTCCTTTTTTCTGGACTCGATGTCCTGACCATAGTGGTGCCAGAAATCGGTTGTCAGTTCGCGCATGCCGGTGTACAGCAGATCGGTGTCTTCGAGTACCTTGTCGTTGAAGTAGTCCTGTGCCTGCAATCCGAGCGCACGAGCCTTGATGCGCATGTTGATGTCTTTGGAGACGAGGATCACCGGGCGCTCCGGGTGCCGCCGCTGCAGGTGAATGACGACGGCCAGAATCTGGTTGTCGGCCTTGGCGGTGGGCAATCCTGCCGGGAGGTCACCAGCGATCGCTTCGGTCTGCAGGAAAAGACGACCACTGGCCAGTTTGCGCGAAGGTCCGTCGAGCCTGATGCCCTGCTCGATGGCGTCGTCCACGCTGCTGACGATTTCATCGAGCGTACGGGTGACCTGGCGCGCATTGCGAGCGATTTCCGACATCCCCTTCTTGTGGTTGTCGAGTTCTTCCAGAGTCATGATCGGCAGGAAGACATCGTGTTCCTCGAAGCGGTAGACACTCGTCGGATCGTGCATCAGGACGTTGGTGTCGAGGACGAAGAATTTGGTCGGCGTGGCGGTAGCGTCGATGTTGGCGCTGGCTTCGGGTTTGCGGGCCATGCGAGCGTGTCCGGGATTGGATCGGTCAGGGTCGCTGATCAGAGTTTGGCGACGAAATCGAGCACTTCCTGCGCGTGCCCGGCCACTTTGACGCCGCGCCATTGACGCCGCAAGATCCCTTCGCGGTCAATGACAAAGGTGCTGCGTTCGATGCCGCGAACCTGTTTTCCGTACATCGACTTCATCTTGATGACCGCGAAGCGGGCGCACAGCAACTCCTCGGCGTCGGAAAGCAGATCAAAGGGGAGGTCCTGTTTCGCCCTGAAGTTCTCGTGTGACTTGACGCTGTCACGCGAGACGCCGACGACAATGGCACCGGCCGCGACGAACTCCGGGTGAAGGTCACGGAACTGCTGCGCCTCAGTGGTGCATCCCGGCGTGCTGTCCTTGGGGTAGAAGTAAAGGACGACGAGGCTGCCCCGGCAGGCGGAGAGGGTGAAGGTTCGGCCACCGGTTGCCGGCAGGCTGAAATCATCTACGGTCTGGTCGATCATGGCTGGCTTTCAGGGATGGAGAGCCGGATTGTGGTAAGAAAGCGGCGCATCGGTCAAGCCGCTTCGAACAGCCGCTTCGAAAGGATGAGTGCGCCAGCAGACCCACGACCGGCTGCAGCCAGAATGATGATGACGCCCGGAGGGGCATGTCACTGCGAGCAGGAAGGCCGTGGCGCTGCGCCGATTTGGGACCAATTGAGTGGGCATGGACCGTATCGCAGTCCTGATTCTTGGAGAACTCGGTGTTTCGCCAACGCTAGCGCTTACAATCCAAGGAGTTGAATACCAGAAGAGTTGCGGGAGGCAGTATGCCGGTAACAGGCTTCAGACACATTCCCTGCGGAGAACCGGTTAACGCTAGCGAGGCGCTCGCCATCGAGAAACTCAAGGCGAAGCTTCCCGGTATTCCCGGCCCCTGGGTGCTGCTCTCCAATATCAGCCATTCCAGCCATTCGATGGGGCTTTCTGACGAGATCGATCAGGTCATCATCGGCCCACCGGGAGTCTTTGTGGTCGAGGTCAAGCATTGGGACTCGGCGTGGATCAAACGAAACCCAACGGTCGTCGAGGACGATTCAGAGCGCATCAACGCCAAGGCCAAGCGTGTCGTCGGGAAATTGAAAACCGCTTTCGATCCGGGCTTCGTCGCTCCGCGTTTTTTTCTCACGCGCGGCGGAGCCGGGATGCAGGCGGGTCAGCGCATTAGGGTACGTGGTGTTCCGGTATTTGGGCTGAGCGAGTGGCGTGATCTAGTCGATGCCGACGCAGCAGAGATTCTGACTCCAGAGCAGGTGCAGCGTGCAGCCTTGCTGCTCGAACCGGCTGCACGGATAGCGCTGACCGGCGACCTGCGCAGTTTCGCGGGGCTGATCAACCTCGAGCGCATGCCGACACCCGACGCGCCTTTTCATCGCGCCTATCGCGGCCAACATCCAACCCGGCGCGACAAGGTCGTTCTGCATCTCTACGACCTTTCGGCCACCGACGAGAGGGACGCGGAAAACCGCGCGCGGCGTGAGTACGAGGTGATGTAGCACTGGCAGAAGTCACCGTATCTGCCCAATTTGCTGGACTCCTTCCAGGAGGCTGAACATTATCCGGGCGAACTGTACTGGTTCTCTCTGGTCGATCCCGCCGCGCCGACGCTCGCCGAGCGCGTCAAGGACACGGACTGGAGTCTCGACGACCGCTTGCGCTACGCGCGTGAGGCGCTCCTGGCACTGGCTGAATTTCATGAACCGCGTGAGCGGGGGTTGCAACGCATCCTCCATCGCCACATTACGCCACATACCTTGCGGGTGCGCCACAATGGACGCCCTCTGTTTACGGACTTCAGCCTGGCCCGGCTGGATCAGGCACTGACCATTTCGCGTGTCCCCACGGATTTCGGCGAGGACGCCCCTTATGTCGCCCCGGAAGTCTGCCAAGGCGGCCTGGCGGCGGCGGATGTTCGGTCGGACGTATTCGCCTTGTGCGCCAGCCTGGTCACGGTTTTCCCTGCTGAAGAGCTGCGTGCCCGGGAAGCACGTGAATTCCTGGAGCAAGGTTGCTCCCTGAATCCTGATGGACGCGAGGCACTTGCCGAACTGGCGGCTGTGCTGGAGCGCAACACCGCGCCGCTTACCAAGCCGACGCTCGAACTTCCCGCGCCGGAATACTGGGACGAAGACACAGTGGTGCCTTTCCAGCGCGCGCACTTCAAAATCATCAGCCGTCTCGGGCGGGGCGGCATCGGGCAGACCTTCAAGGTCGTCGAAGTGGATGCGCGCTCCGATGAAATCTTCGGGAGCTACGTTGCCAAGGTGATTGACCACCAGAGCGATGCCGAGGCTGCGCTACTCGCCTATCGCAAGGCCCGAGCCTACAGCGTTCATCCGCACCTTTCCGCCATCCACGAAATTGCCCCCGAGTGGCAGGCAAATCGTTTCGTGGCCCTGATGAAGTGGGTGGAAGGGATGCCCTTGTCGGAGCTGACCGGCGTCCTCGCTTTGCACGCCGAGGAGTTGGGCGAGGCCAGCCTGCAAGACCTCTTGTTGCGCTGGTTGCGTGACCTGAGCGATGCGCTGTGAGGCTTGCATCAGGTTGGCCTGGTACATGGCGATGTCAGCCCGCGCAACATCATCGTCCAGGGCGGTGAAGTGGTGCTCACCGATTACGACACAGTGACCGAAGCCGGCAAACCGGTGCGCAGTCGCAATCCCCTGTACGCCAGCCACAGCGTCGAAAATGGTGCGCCGATCCAGCGTGGCGATGATCTCTTCGCCCTGGCCGCCAGTTTTTTTCATGTGCTCTTCGACAAAGACCCCTTCGACTTCGCCGGACAACGCGTCAAGAACCGTGGCATGAATTGGGAAGAAGAGAAAAGCAAGGGACTCGATCTGGTGGCCGACTTCATGAGGCGCGCAACCACGCCCATCGCAGGCGACCGTTTCGAAGATGCCCGCGCGGCGTCCTCTTTCCTCACCGCAGCGACCGCCAAGGACCTTGCGGTTGCCGCGTCCTTGCCGCCGCCGCTTTCTGCCAATACCGCTCCGCGGCTGGCTGAGTTGCTTTCCGCCTACCCTGGCTCTCGCCACGGCAACAGTGAAACCCGTGGGCTCGATTCGCCTTTCGCCGTTACGACGTATGTGGAAACCCGTCTGGATGATGTCTTGCGGCAGGAGATTGAAAAGGATGAGGTGAAACTCGCGATCCTGTTTGGCAATGCTGGTGACGGCAAGACCGCCTTTCTCCAACACCTGCTGGCGGAACTGGGTGTGCCCGACGTTCGTTCTGCGCAGCGGGTGCAGGAGCGGCGCTTGGCCGATGGGCGCAGGTTGAAGGTCAATCTCGATGGCTCCGCGGCGTGGCAGGGCCAGTCGGCCAACGCGCTGCTCGACGAGTTTTTTCAGCCCTGCCATGACCTGGATTTTGATGGAGCCGCACGCCACCCGCGGATTGTCGCGATCAACAGTGGCAAGCTGCTCGAATGGCTGGAGACGCAGGAAGACACACCGCTCAGCGAACAACTCTACGCTGCCTTGTTCGAGAACGAAGGCGAAGATCAACCGGCGATCGACCCGCGCATTCGGCTGATCGACCTCAACCAGCGTTCCCTGGTGGGAGGAGTTGCCGATGGCACGCTGCGCGTTGAGTTCCTCAATGCCCAGTTGGACCGTTTTCTTGGTGTGGACCAGCACCCGGACCCCTGGGTCGGTTGCGCTACCTGCACCGCGCAATACCGTTGCACCGCCTGGCATTCAGTGCAGACTTTGCGCGACGCGAATACCGGCCCGCACCTGCGCGCCCGCCTGGCGGATGCGCTGCAAGCCTGCCACCTGCGCGGCGAGATCCACATCACGGCGCGCGAACTGCGGGCAACGCTGGCCTTTGTCTTCTTTGGCGTGCATGAGTGTGGCGAACTTCACGCCGATCCGGAATTGCTGCCGCCGCGCTACTGGGATCGGGCGTTTGCCGCCGACGCGCCGCAACGGCAGGGCGAGTTGCTCGCGGAACTCGCCCGTTTCGACCCGGCGCTGGACAGCAACCCGTTGCTTGACCGCCACCTGCTTCGGGAGGCCCCACACGGCCCGGACGACATCGCCGCCGCGCTGGCCTCTGCTCGTCGACACGCGTGGTTCGAATGGGATAATGCCCGTTACGCGGCATTGCAGCTTGCCACCGATGTCCTACCGTTGTTCGGCGGCCAGCATCTGGATCGTTTCCGCCGTGTGCCGCTGATGAACGAGGACGAACGCGCCGATCTCTGCCGGGAGTTGTGTCTCGGCATCGCCCGCCTCGAGGACCTGCCCGAGGCCGCATTCTCTCGCGAGGCTGGCCTGCCGCTGCGCATCCAGCCGCGCACGCCCACCGAAAGTGCGTTCTGGGTGGTCAAGCCTTGGCAACGTTTCCGTCTGGAAGCGCGCCTGCCGCATACCGCTGAAGGCTTGGAAGGCTTGCATAGTCATGTGCTGCTGATTTATGGCTGCGCAGCCGGTGGCGAGGAGCGGTTACCAATTGGCCTGGAACTTTTCCATTTGCTGCTGGCGCTGAAAGACGGTGCGCAGCTTTCCGGCGCCGGCCAGGAAGGCGTGTTCGCACATCTGGAAATTTTCACCCAGCGACTGGCACAGGAAGACGCCCGTGAACTACACGGCTGGCATCCCAGCGATGGAGCAGGCGTGTTCCGGGTGTACGTCGAGGCGCGGGATGGACGGCAGATACTGGTGAGGAAGGCTGCATGAACGCAAAGACCATCGTCGAGAACGTGCTGACTCCGACGCGTACCAGGGCTTTGTGGACGGCCAACTATTTCCCGGCGCTGCCTTTCACCCCACAGCACTTCGAGGTGGGAAGCCTGCTGCCGGCCATGCTCTACATGGCGCGCTGGGGCCAACGCCGCGGCAAGGGTCATTTCGTTGAGGCCTTCGGCGGGCAGGATGCGCAGGGCAAAGTTCAGCCGCCCCGGTTGGTCGATGTCGCAAAGGGTTTGCTGACCCGCGCTGGCAACGATTTTGATGGTTTTGCCGACGACCTCGGCCCGGCCATGCTTGCCGACTTGCTCCTCAGCTACTGCCTCGAAAACAAGCAGCATGAGTTGGGACATAACGAGGTGGTGCAGCGGGCTTTTCCGACGCATTACTTGGCGAGTTGGGTTGACTTACCTGAAACGGTGGCGCACTTACGTGGTGTCCCGGAACTGCTGACGACCCTGCTAGCGTGGCAGGACAGGGGTGAAGTACTTGTGCCCGAGACTGGCCGCAGCCGCTTTCCGGTAGGGGTCGGTTTCGCCGAGAATCACTTGCTGAAGCAGTTTGCCCGGCACATGTTGGTGCATGGTCCCGCTGCAAACCTGGGTTCCGACCATTTCCACGAGGAGACTGCTGACGACCTCGGAGTGGACGAACTCCTTGCGGTGCGTCTGGCCCAGACCTGCGGCCATGCGCCTGACAAACTGAAGGGTAAAGAGCAGGCGCAGATCGCCAATCGCTGGCCCATTGCCAAGGCTGCCGCCAAATGCCTGCGCGGCGATCTGGCGACTTTCATCGAGGTCTATGGTACGGCGTTGCCGCGTCAAGCCTTCTTGCCCATGCTCGAAGCGGGTATTGGCCTCGGGATGGTCAACCTGCTGTTTTCGACCGCTGTCTGCTTGTCCGACTGGGAGCGCACCGGCGGCGTACCGAGAGATCAGAAGCCGATGCCCTTGTTGGTGGACTGTTCGCACGGACTGGACAGCAAACTGCGCAACGCTTCGGAAGCCGCGATGAGCGAATGCCTGCCCGCTACGAGCGCCTGCCGGTGCTGATGATGCTGGCGCGGGTTTTGGATGATCGGGTCAGCCACCATCCCAAGCTGAGGAATGAACTCCCGCCGCGGCAGCCCGATTCGACAGTCTGGTTCAATTTGCTTGGCGAGATTTATTGCGAACGGCATGAGCGTGCGCATTCGATCATGGAAAGGCTCGACGAAGATTGCAGTCGTCTGGCGGACGATCTGGAAAAGGCGAGTGAGGCGCTGGAGGCGGTACGGGCGCTACGTAATGACCAGATCAACCCGGCGCTGCGCTTGGCTGAAGCATTGGTTGAGTTGCACGGGCATCAGCAACATGGTGGCCAATTCTTGAAGGCATTGGACAGCAGCCTGATGCCCAACCGCCCCAACGGCTTCGCCTTCAAACGCCGCGTTTCCCGTAGCGAAGCCGGCACCAGGAAGGCAGTGGACCTGCGTTCAATCGTGCTCTCGCACGCACTGCTGGATTTTCTCGTCCATCGCCATCTACGCAAGGACGGCGAAGGCAAAGCCGCGCGGCCGCTCACCCTGCGCAGGTTCCTCGACATCCTGCGCGACCACTACGGCCTGTACGTGGACCGCGAGCCGCCGGGGATATCCGTAGCCCAGGATCTGCTGCGCGCCAACAAGCAGTGGCTGGAACGGCGACTGCGCGACCTCGGGCTGCTGGTGGGGGTGAACGACGCGGAATCGATGAAGCAATTGCGCGCACGGTTTGATGTAGCATGATTGGCTTCAATCGTATCGAAAACGGCTACAACCATGCTTGCATCACTTCTCTTCGGCGACTACCGCCAGAAAGTGCTCGCCCGCCTGCTCCTGCACCCGGAACAGCGCTACCACGTCCGCGAAATCGCCCGCCTGACCGGCACCAGTGCCGGTACGTTGCACAAGGAACTGGCACGGCTCGCCCAGGCGGGCGTGCTCACGCGCGAGGAGATTGGTAACCAGGTGCGTTACGGCGCCAATCGGCAGTGCCCCATCTATTCGGAACTGGCCGGCATTCTGCGCAAGACGGCAGGGCTCGCCGATGTGTTGAAGGATGCCTTGTCCACCTTGAGGGAACGCCTCACACTGGCACTGGTGTTCGGTTCCGTGGCGCGTGGGGACGAAGGACCGGACAGTGATGTGGACGTCCTGCTGGTGGGTGAGATTGGCTTCGCCGAGGTGGTGCGGGCCTTGCATGAAGCGCAGTCGAACATCGGCCGGGAGATCAACCCGGTGGTCCTGTCGGCTGCCGAGTTCCAGAATAAGGTGGCGGGCGGCGACGCCTTTCTTGCTGAGGTTCTGGGCGGGGAAAAAATATTTCTGATCGGTAACGAAAATGAGCTTGGAAAACTTGCTGGCGATCCAGCGTCTGGTTCGGCATGAGGCGGGGCGCGCCGTCGTTCTCAAGTTGCTCACGGCGGCGGAACGGAATCTGGCCGACGCCAGGGTCACGGCGATCAGCGCAGAGAACCGCTTCGATGCCGCCTACAAAGCCATCCTGCAATGCGCGATGGCTGCCCTCTCGGCCAAAGGCTACCGCACCTCGACCAGCCAACCTGGCCACCACCAGACCGCTATACAGTCGCTCCCGATGACCTTGGCCGTGGACAGCGCGACCGTGATCGTCCTTGACGCACTGCGCAAGCAACGCAATCTGACCGACTACACCGGCGACGGTGTCAGCGATGCGCTGCTGGCGGAATGCATCGCCCAAGCGGAGTCCCTGTTGCGCCACGCCCGTGCCACCCTCGGAGAGCCTTGACATGCCCCTTACCGAAAACGCCGCGCCGATTCTCGCGCTTGCCTTGAGCGATTTGTTGGGGCCTGCATTGCCCGGCAGCATGGCGTTCATTCGCTGCCTGCCCGGTGAGGTCGCGCGAGAACTGGCGGCAGATGAACGCTTCGCGGTTCGAGGTTGGCAGATCGCCGTGGTCAGCCAGGCTGCGGACGAGGCCACTCGCTCGGCCACCGCCGACAAGGCGGTGGAGTGGCGTGAGGACAAAGCGGAGGCGGTGCTGTTGCTGGTGGATGTCGTCCACGCTGGCGCGGGTATGGACGGCATCTACAGCGCGGCACGCGAGATCGCAGAGTGGGAACTGTTTGCCAGGGCAAAAGCTCTGGCGCGTGACAAACTGCCGCGCGGCGGCAAGAGTTTTGCCGACAAGGCACTCTCCAAAGCACGTCACCTGGCGCGCAACAAGGCCTTGTCACCCTGGCGTGAGTTCGCCTATCTGTGCCGCGCGGCTCAGAGTCTGGAGGGTTTGGGCGCGGCCTTGCCGGAGATTGGCCTGTGGCCCGTGGCGGTCGAAGACAGGCCAGACGACCGCGATCTCGATAAGTGCGTGCTTCTGGTCGAACGTCTGCTGGCCCGCCAGGGCAATAGGCGATCGGCGGAGGCGCGGGTCGTCGGTCTGCAACTGCCGGCGGCGGATGCAGCGGTCGAGCGCGATCTGGCCGAATTCCTGCGGGCGACGGACAGCCTTTCCCGGCTCGATACGCTGGCGCGTCTGGAAACACGGGAAGCCTTCTGGCTGAACCGTTTACGCCCCGGTCTTTTCGATAGCGAAACCCTGCAGTCCATTCGCTGGGTCAATTGGCGTCAAAAGAACGCCAGACCATACCAGTGGTCCGGCCTGGCTGTGGACGCCGATAACCGCCTGACCTTCAAGTTAGCACTGACCGACAACCCTCAACAAAGAGTCAGGCTGGAAGTGCGCTGGGAGGCCGAGCCGGCCACCCTCGCCAAAGGCGCGGCAGACTACTTGGTGGAAGTCCGTGCCGGTGGCGATGCGCTGGCGGAAAAGACCGTCACCCATGCTGCGCGGGGACCGCAGAAATGCGTGTTCACCCAGGACGATTTTGGCGACCTCGAAGGAAGCGAGCGCTTCGAGGCGGAGGTGGTGATTCGGGCACTGACGGCGGAAGCCCTACTGACGGACGACGCTGAAGAAAATCCATACTGGGCGAAAAGCGAGGACTTCATTCTGTGCTTCGGAGCCACCAATCAACCAGCCAAATCCAGCGCCGGCAATGTTTTCCCGAGCCTGGCATTGGCCGCCATTCATGTGGCGAAAGACGCGGAGACATTCAAGCGACTGGCAGACAACCCTGGCGACAAGCAGGTGTTCAGCGCCGACAGAAAAGGCTACATCGCCTGTCGGGTGGACGGCAAGGCGGCGCGCGTGCTGTGCCCCAACCTGCTGCTCGACCTGGCGGCAGATTGGGCAGTGCATCAGGGCGATCCGGGGCGCTGGCAGTTGAAGGTCAGGGCAGATGGCTCACCGGACGGCAGACCCGCCTTTCTTCCCTTTGGTCCGGCCGGTGACAAGGCCGGAGAACGTTTCGTCAAAGCCTCGCGCGATTTCTGCAACTGGTTGCTGCGTTCGAGCCTCGGCCCGCTGGCGGTGCTCTACACCGATCGCCCGGTGTTCAACGAATACGTCAATGCCGCCACCGCCTGGTGGGAGACGACTTCCGCACGCGCCACGCAGATTCACACTCTGGAAGTCGTTGGTGTCAGCGACCAGCGCATCGGCCTGATCGTCTTGCCCACGCATCCCCTGCGCGTGGCCTGGCAACAGGCATTCGACATGCTGGTATGGCGTCACCGCTATGAGGAAGGCGCGCCGCCGGCCAAGGTCGCCAAGTTGCTGGGCGCCCTGATCGGTGCTCACTACCCAGCCATGCTACCGGGCTTCGCACAGGGCGAGGCTTTCGTTTTCGCCGACAGCCTCGGCTTCCATGCCGTGGCGATGACCGCGACCGACGATCCCGAGCCCAAGGCCACCGTCGCTCTGCTCTCCCGCCTGCTGGGCGAAGGGGATGCCAGGAACGAGGAGTTGCTGGCACCATCGGTAGGACGGAGCGCATCCGAACTGCTGGGCGAGGAAGTCGCGCGCTATCTCAATTTGCACCCGGAAACCCGACGCGTGCATGTGCACGCCCTGCGCCCCGGCGATGCCATGCCCGCCGCGCGTGCCCTGGGCTGTGCCTTGCGCGATGTGGAAGCGACAGAAGTCGACGAAGAGGGTGAAGCGCGCGACGAGGGCGTAAAACGAGCCTTTGTGCTCGATCTTTACCCTGCCAATGGGCGAACCAGCATGCTGGGGCGCTTCCTGGCGGCTACTGCACAGCGCCGACGCAGTGGTGCTGGTGTAGTACCGGAGGAGGACCGCTGGTTGCTGGACAGCGTTACTCGTCCCGGCGGCGCTAGTCTGCCGCGCCTGGCATGGGCGCGGCGCGATGGGGAAATCCCATCCACTCCGGCGCATCTGGCGTTGGCCTTCGACATCTTCACCACCCGCGTGGAGTGTGTACCGAGGACGAGCGTACCCAATGGCGCGCTGGAGGTCCATGGTCTGGCCTTGACTCCGGATCGGCGCTTCGAGGCTGCGCCGATACCGCGCTGGCTGTCCTCCATCCCTCCCGCGCCAGAAGGCGAGAAGCATCCAGTGGCCCGCGGTTTTTCCGAACGGCTCGCCAAGGCGCATTTCGCCTTGCTGTGTGGTGTCGCCAAGCGCATGGGCGCGGGTGACAACGACTGGCCGGTGTTGATCACCGAAGTGTCGCCCGACCGCGGCGATGTGCTGGCCGCCCTGCACCGTCTGTGCGATTGGGTGGTGACGGTGGATCGGCATGCCGGCGTCGAGTATTTCGATTCCCCGCGCGACCTGCCGCGCCTGTATGAGGCGTATCTGATCGACTGCGTGCCGGAGCGTGACGACCTGGGTTTTCTGCAACTCATTACTTCCACCAGTTCGCTGGACGAGATCGTGCGTCTGCTGGACACTGCCCTGGGTGAAATGGGTTTGTCGGCAAGCCCCCGTAACTGCACCTTTCTGCTCGATGCCCTGAAAGCGGTCAGCGGCCGCCTCGCCTTGCGCCTGACCCAGTCCGGCTCGGTGGCGCAGGAAATGGTCGCTCTGGCGCTGATGCAAAGCCACTGCGCGGTGGCCGGCGAAGAGGGTGCTCCCTGGTTTTCCCTCAAGGAAGGCTTCTTTGTTCCTCTCGACGACGTGCCGGAATTGTTCCGCCCGGTGGGTGAGAGCAAGGACCGGGATGCCAGCGGGCAGCGCGCCGACTTGCTCTACGTGACGGCGGCGCGGCGTGGCGGCTTGAAGCTTTCATTCGTGGAAGTGAAGTTCCGCCGCTACCTCAAGACCGCCCGTGCCGCGGATTTGTTGGCCATCATCGACGGTCAACTCGATGCTTCCTGCCAGCGCTGGGAAAAGCTGTTCGGACCGGATACCACGCTGCTCGAGAAGACCGTCCAACGTGCTCGTCTGGCGCGGGTGCTGCGCTTCTACGCACGCAAGGGACAGCGGCACACGCTGACGGATGAAGCCTTTGAATGTATCGACAGGGAACTTGCTAAGCTGGCGCGCGAAGGTACCGGCTACGCGTTACCAGCCTTACTCGACCTCGATCGGGCCAGAGTGGGTTTCGTCTTCTGCCCGGAATATGGGGGTGTCAAGCCAGTGGAGATTGGTACCGACATCTGGCTGTTCGGCCCCGTTCGCCTGTCCGAAACCCAGCGTGGAGCAATGTTTCTGGGTGAGGGGGTCGGTTTGGTTGAAAACGTTGCGGCTGTGCCGGTGACTTTACAGGCGGAAGCGACCGCCGTGGACCGCTTCTCGCAGCCAGATCGTCTTCCGGTCGTGGAAGAGAATCCGGTGGATCCGGTGGGAGTGGCGCCGCAAACGGTCGAGTTGCTGCTCGGTCAGCGCGATGGCAGTGATGAACCCGTGCATTGGCGAGTAAGCATCCAGGGTAATCCGCACTTGCTCATCGTCGGCCTGCCGGGCATGGGCAAGACGACCTGCCTCATCCAGGTTTGCCGGCAGTTGATGGAGGCTGGCATTGCGCCAATTGTGTTTTCATATGGGTGCGGCTCTTTTGAGCCACGGTTTTCCTGCGGTCACGCAGCCAATTTGA
>ERZ761603.1611-NODE-1611-length-16654-cov-69.129466_pt1 | contig 16654 bp, 13 predicted proteins | sample MGYA00511879_ERZ761603 | MGnify/ENA primary metagenome ERZ761603 (study PRJEB28899, sample SAMN02850040) | bioreactor sludge metagenome | biome: EBPR Sludge; feature: EBPR Bioreactor; material: flocular biomat | place: Australia: Thorneside Wastwater Treatment... | reverse complement strand
GTAGCGGCTCGCAATGCTGAGGATTTTGGCGAGGCGAAGGAGTCGCACGGCGGGCAGGAGCTGGTCGGTCGGCAAACGCGGAGTTTACACACAAACGGTCGCGGCTGTGGATTCGCCGGCACCGTCGACAGCGCCACGGTGGCCCGCTGGCCAGGCCGGCGTCGTATAATCAGGCGCTTGACCCGATTCCCGAACCAAGACACTGTGATGAGTTCCGACCTGAAGTTACAGCTTGCCGAGCTGATGCGCGTCGCGCTGCGGAGTGTGGCGCCCGGCGAGGGCAACTGTGAGATTCACATCGAGCGCCCGAAGCAGGCATCGCACGGCGACTATTCGTGCAACCTGGCACTGCAACTGGCGCGTTCCCTAAAACGCAACCCGCGCCAACTGGCCCAGCTGCTGGCTTCGGAATTGCCGTCCTCGTCATTGCTCGACCGGACCGAAGTCGCCGGTGCGGGCTTCATCAACTTCCATCTGGCACCGGCTGCACGCCGCCAGGTGGTGCGCGGCATCCTGCAGCAGGGAGCGAGCTTCGGCCGTGCGACGAGCGGCGGCGGCAGGACGGTCCTTGTCGAGTTCGTTTCCGCCAATCCGACCGGCCCGCTGCATGTCGGCCACGGCAGGGGAGCGGCTTACGGCGACAGTCTGGCGAGGCTGCTCGCTTTCGCCGGCTGGAGCGTGACCAGCGAGTACTACGTCAACGACGCGGGTCGGCAAATGGACATCCTGGCTCTGTCGACCTGGCTGCGCTACCTTGAACTCGGCGGCGGGCAGTCGGCAGAGCCCGTGACCTTCCCGCCGAACGCGTACCAGGGCGACTACGTGCGCGACATGGCGCGGCAGATGCGGCTGGCACACGGGAGCCGCTATGAGCGGAGTCTCGCCCAGATCGCTGCCGGCACTCCCGGCCTGCCAGACGCCACGCGCACCGATGCCGAGGCTGGCCGGCAGCGAGAGACCCAGCTCGACGCGCTGATCGCCAACGCTCGTCTGCTGCTCGGCGAGGACTGGCGATACGTGCACGACTTCGTGCTCGCCGAGCAACTGGCCGATTGCCGCAACGACCTCGAGGAAACCGGCGTGCATTTCGACGTGTGGTTTTCCGAACAGTCGTTGTTCGCCACCGGGCTCGTGGCGCGCTGCGTCGAACGACTGGCCAAGGCCGGTCATGTCTATCTGCAGGACGGTGCCCGCTGGTTCCGCTCGACGGCCTTCGGCGACGAGAAGGACCGCGTCGTGCAACGCGAAAACGGTCTCTACACCTACTTCGCGTCCGACATTGCCTACCATGTGAACAAGTGTGAAAGGGGTTTCGCGCGGCTGATCAACGTCTGGGGCGCCGACCATCACGGCTACATTCCACGCGTCCGCGGAGCGCTCACTGCAATCGGCGTCGACGCGTCGATCCTCGAGGTCGCACTGGTGCAGTTCGCCGTACTCTATCGTTCCGGCTGGAAGGCGCAGATGTCCACCCGTGCGGGGGATTTCGTCACTCTACGGACACTGCGCGACGATGTCGGCCGCGACGCCTGCCGTTTCTTCTACGTGCTGCGCAAGTCCGATCAGCACCTCGATTTCGACCTTGATCTGGCCAAGAGCCAGTCCAACGACAACCCGGTCTACTACATCCAGTACGCACACGCGCGAGTCTGTTCGCTGCTCGGGCTTTGGGGCGGCGACGTCGAGACGCTCGCCACGGTCGATCTTGCGGGACTCGACGGTTCGCGCGAGTCGGCTTTGGCTGCCCGGCTCGGCGAGTTTCCCGAGGTCGTCGAACAGGCGGCTGCGGAACTCGCACCGCATCTCGTCGCTTTCTACCTGAAGGAACTGGCAGCCGAATTCCACAGCTACTACAATGCCGAACGCATCCTGGTCGATGCGCCGGCGGTACGGGAGGCGCGCGTGGCGCTGGCCGCAGCCGTGCGGCAGGTGATCCGCAACGGCATGTCGATACTCGGCGTCAGCTGTCCGGAATCGATGTAGTCTGAGCACAGAGGATTTCCATGAGTCGTGACATGAAACCCCGCAAGGCGCCGCCCGGCAGGAAATCGGGAGGTGGCACGCTGTTCGGCCTGTTCATCGGCCTCGTCATTGGTGTCATCGCGGTGGCCGCTGTCGTCTGGTACGTCAACAAGGCGCCGCTGCCCTTCACGACGACCGGTCAGCAGCCCAAGCTGCCGCCGCCCGTTGGCAGCAGGCCGGCCGGCCAGCCGCCGGGTGAAGTACCGCCGCTCGCTTCGGCGCCGGTAGCCCTGCCGGGCAAGCCGGGTGACGCGGTTCCAGAGAAGCCGCGTTTCGATTTCTACAAGATCCTGCCGGGCAATGCGGAAGCGATTCCCGAGCCCAGGCCCGACGAAAGCAGACCGGTCGAGCCTCGCCCGACGATCGGCAAACCCACCGAAACGAAGCCGATCGAAACCAAGCCGACCGAGACCAAGCCGACCGAGACCAAGCCGGCTGAGACCAAGCCCGCGGAAGCGAAGACCGCCGAGAGCAAGACGGTCGCCGGCAAGCCGGCCGAGGCGAAGGGCGAAAGCACCCTCAAGGAGCCGATCTATTTGCAGGCCGGCTCGTTTCTCAGCGCCAGCGATGCAGACAACCAGAAGGCCCGACTGGCGTTGATGGGAGCAGAGGCCCGGATCCAGCAGGTGATGCTGCAGGACAAGGTCTGGTACCGTGTCCGCCTCGGGCCCTACCACAAGATGGAAGACTTGAACCACATGCGCGCCGACCTGGCCAAACAGGGAATCGACGCCAACGTCGCGCGCCGCGACTGAGCCACGCCCTGCTGAGGTCATCGCGTTGACCGAAGGCTGCCCGGCATGCGGGTCAAGGCCGCAAAGAACATGCCAGGCCGATGAACTTGGGGGAACGAGAGTGCGACGTGGCAGATCTGCCGCGCAGCATGTTCATTTGCAAGCTTGAAGGAGAGACATTGATGCATGCACGTTCCACTGGTTGGCTGCTGACCCTCGGCATCGCCCTGCTGGTGTTGGCACTGCCGGTACGGGCCGAACTCGTCGCCGGGCGCGACTACGTCGCGATCGTTCCCCAGCAAACGACCGACAATCCGGCGAAGATCGAGGTCATCGAGTTCTTTTCGTACGCCTGCCCGCACTGCAATGAGCTACACCCGGCCCTCAGCAAGTGGGCTTCGGAACTGCCGGCCGGCGTCGTCCTGAAGCGCGTGCCAATCACCTTCGGCCGTCAGCAATGGGCACCGCTGGCGCGACTGTTCTATGCGCTCGAGGCGACGGGCGATCTCGCACGGCTCGACAGCGCCGTCTTCGATACCCTGCACCGTCAGGGCGGCAAGCTGTTCGACGACAAGAGCGTCATCGACTGGGCCACGGCGCGAGGCATCGACGGCAAGAAATTCAGCGAGGCGTACAACTCCTTCGGTGTCATCAGCAAGGTCAAACAGGCCGATCAGATGGCCAAGGCGTACGGGATTCAGGGCGTCCCGGCGCTCGCCGTCGACGGCAGGTACCTGGTGACCGGCAAGGACATCAAGGACTTCAACGGCTTGCTGGCGCTGACCGACCAGGTGATCGGCAAGGTCCGACGCGAGCGCGGCAAGAAGTAGGGCCCTTGCCCAGCTGATTGCGGCAACCGAGAGGTGGTGATTGACAATCTCCGAGTCGTCTGCAGTCGAGCGAATCTTCATCACCGGGGCTTCTTCCGGCATCGGTCGGGCTCTGGCCGAGTACTATGGCGAGCGCGGGGCGCAGCTGGGGCTTGTCGCCCGGCGACCGCAGTTGCTGAACGATCTGAGGACGCGCTGGCCGGAGCGGGTCAGGGCATATCCGCTCGACGTCACCGACGCCGGCGCCCTGCGCGTCGCGGCGACGGACTTCATCGATGGTTTCGGGGTTCCTGATGTCGTGATCGCCAGCGCCGGCGTCTCGGTTGGCACGCTGACCGAGCACGCCGCGGACCTCGACGTGATCCGGGGCGTGATGGACGTCAACCATTTCGGCATGGCGGCGACCTTCTCGCCTTTCATTGCCGGCATGCGCCAGGCAGCTCGCGGTCGCCTGGTCGGCATCGCCTCGCTGGCAGGCATCCGCGGCTTGGCGGGTGCGGCAGCCTATTGCGCGTCGAAGGCGGCAGCGATCAGCTATCTCGAAAGCCTGCGCCTCGAGCTGCGCGATTCGGGAATCCGGGTGGTCACCATCTGCCCGGGCTACGTCAGGACACCGATGACCGAGGTGAATCAGTTCCCGATGCCCTTTCTACTTGCCGCCGACGAGGCGGCGGCGCGTTTCGCCCGCGTGATCGAACGGGGCAGCAGTTACAGCGTCGTGCCGTGGCAGATGGCTGTCGTCGGCAAGCTGTTGCGACTGCTGCCGAACGCCGTCTACGACCGCCTGTTCGCTGCCGCCCCCCGCAAGCCCCGCCAGCAACCTCCAGGCTGACCCGTCGTCGTCGTGCCGGGGTGGGGAGGCGTCGGCGCGTCACCAGTCGATCGCCTGGCGGTCGCGGAAGAAGCCGCCGCTGGGGCCATCATCCGGCAGCAGGGCGGCCCAGACGATGCCGCTGGCGCCCTCTTCGGCACTGCGGGTGGCGTTCTCGCCCCCCATGCCGGTGCGGCACCAGCCGGGACAGACCGAGTTGATCTTGATCGGGCCGCCTGCGAGTTCGCTGGCCGCCAGGCGGGTCAGCGCGTTCAGCGCCGCCTTCGACATCCGGTAGCCGGGCCAGAAACCACCCATTTCGCTCAGTTGCCCCATCCCCGAAGAGACGTTGACGATGCGCCCGTAGCCGTTCTCGCGCATCAGCGGCACGCAGGCCTGCAACAGGCGCAGCGCCGCCAGCGCGTTGCAGTCGATCGTCGCCGCGACGGTTTCCGGATCGACGGCGAAGACGCTGGCCGCTGGCGGCGGACGGGCAAAGTCGCGTGCTTCGGGAAAGATGCCGGCGTTGTTGACCAGGATGTCCACGCGGCCGAACTCGCGCCGCAGGCGAGCGGCGAGAGCGGCGATGGCGCTGGCGTCGGTGACGTCGGCGAGGTGCGGCAGTACGTCGAGGCCGTCACCGTGCAGGCTGGCGGCGGCGGTCTCGATCGCCTCGGCGTTGCGGCCGACCATCAGAACCTTGCAGCCGGCAGTCGCCAGGTCACGCGCCACCGCCAGTCCGATGCCGCGCGCCGCTCCGGTCACCACGGCGAGTTTCTGAGCTAGCATCTGTCTTTCCTCCTGTCCGCAGAGGGTGCATGATGCAATGGTCTGACGCGCTCGGCAAGCTCCACGGCCGTTACCCGGAGTCGCCACGGATCGTCTCGCTGGTACCGAGTCTGACCGAGCTGCTGATCGTCCTGGGGCTCGGCCAGCACCTGGTCGGTCGCACTGGCTTCTGCATCCACCCGCGAGCGGCCGTTCGCGGCATTCCCAAGATCGGCGGTACCAAAGGCTTCGACCGCGATCGGCTGCGCGCGTTGCAGCCGACCCACGTGCTGGTGAACATCGACGAGAACCGGCGCGACGAGGTCGCCGCCCTGGCAGACTTCGTGCCGCACCTGATCGTCACCCATCCGCTGGCGGCGCGGGACAACCTTGATCTCTACCGTTTGCTCGGTGGTATCTTCGATCGCGAGGAGGAGGCGGCAGCGCTGTCCGCCGTCTTCGAGCGCGAATGGACCGCGCTGGCCGAGGTCGCCGCGTTGCTGCCGCGGCAGCAGGTGCTGTACCTGATCTGGCGCGACCCATGGTTCAGCGTCGCCCGCGATACCTACATCTCGCGGATGCTGGCGGCAGCCGGCTGGGACACGCTGCCGGCTGTCAGTGCGCAGCGCTACCCGCAGATCGAACTGGCCGAGGTGGTCGGTGACGCCGAGATCGTCTTCCTTGCCAGCGAACCGTACCCGTTCCGCGAGCGTGATCGGCAACGACTTCTGGGCGAGATGCCCACCAGCTGCTGGCAACTGATCGACGGTGAAATGGTTTCCTGGTACGGCAGCCGGGCGATCGCGGGCCTCGCCTATCTGCGCCGGTTGCGGCTTCGCCTCAGCCAATCGGCTGCAACTTGACGCGCATCAAGCCGCAGCCGCTGGCGCCCACTATACTGGCGCGTTTCCTGTGACGAGGCGCTCGTTCATGGCAGCTCGCAAGATTCCCCAGCTCATCTGCCCGGCGGGCAGCCTGCCGGCACTCAAGGCCGCCGTCGATCATGGGGCCGACGCCGTCTATCTCGGGTATCGCAACGATACCAATGCCCGCAACTTCGCCGGCCTCAATTTCGACCGCAAGGCGATGGTCGAAGGAATTCGCTACGCCCAGACGCGTCGCTGCGAGGTTCTGATGGCGATCAACACCTTCGCCCAGCCGGGACGCTTCGCCGACTGGCAGCGAGCGGTCGACGGGGCGGCCGATCTCGGTGTCGACGCGGTCATCCTTGCCGATGTCGGCCTCCTCGACGACAGCAGTCGCCGCCACCCCGACCTGCGCCTCCACCTTTCGGTGCAGGGCTCGGCGACGAACTACGAGGCGATCAACTTCGCGCACCGCGAGTTCGGCGTGCGGCGCGCCGTCCTGCCGCGCGTCCTGACGCTGGCACAGGTCGAGACGGTGGTCCGCAACACGCCGGTCGAGATCGAGGTCTTCGGCTTCGGCAGCCTGTGCGTGATGAACGAAGGGCGTTGCTGGCTCTCGTCGTACGCCACCGGCGAGTCGCCGAACACCGTCGGCGCCTGCTCGCCGGCGAAGTTCGTGCAGTGGCAGCGGTCGCCGGACGGTATGGCGACGCGCTTGAACGGCATCCTGATCGACTGTTTCAACGATGCCGAGCCGGCCGGCTACCCGACGCTGTGCAAAGGGCGCTTCGAGGTGCAGGGAGAAACCTATTACGCGCTCGAGGAGCCGACGAGTCTCAACGTGCTCGAAATCCTGCCCGAGATCGCCCGCATCGGCGTCGCTGCGATCAAGGTCGAGGGCCGCCAGCGCAGCCCGACCTACGTCGCACAGGTCACGCGTACCCTGCGCGCGGCGCTCGACGAACTCGCTCGCGGCGAACAGCGTTTCAGCGTCCGTCCGACCTGGCAGACCGATCTCGCCCGGCTGGCCGAAGGCAGCCAAGTAACTCTCGGCGCCTACAGTCGCCCGTGGCGTTGATGTGCAGGTCGCGAGTGCGCCTCGCGAATCTCCATGATCCGGCGCGCGGGCGCAGGGCCGGCGATGAGGGGAAGGGTCATGACTTTCATCATCAGGCATGTCGCGACAATCATGACCGTCAGGTGGAAGGCAAACGATGAAGCTCTCGCTCGGACCCTTGCTCTACTTCTGGCCGAAGCACGAGGTCTACGAGTTCTATGCGGAGATGGCGCAGCACCCGGCGATCGACATCATCTGTCTCGGCGAGGTCGTCTGCTCGCGCCGACAGCAGATACGCACCGCCGACTGGCTGGATCTGGCGCGCGATCTCGCTGCGGCTGGCAAGGAGGTGGTCATTGCCGCGCAAGCGCTGCTCGAATCGGAGAGTGACCTGAAGACGCTCCGACGCCTGGCCGATGAGCTGTGCGACATCCCCGGCTGCCTGCTTGAAGCCAACGATCTCGGCGCGGTCGGCATCGCCGCTGGACGGCCGTTCGTCGCCGGGCCGCATCTCAACATCTACAACGAGGTCACGCTGGCGTCATTCGCCCGACGTGGCATGCGGCGCTGGCTACCGCCGCTGGAAGCCGATCGGCGGTTGATCGAGACGCTGCACGGGACGCGCCCGGCAGGCGTCGCAAGCGAGGTGTTCGTTTTCGGCAAATTGCCACTGGCGTTTTCGGCCCGCTGTTTCACCGCCCGTCATTACAATCTGGGCAAGGACGACTGCCAGTTCCGCTGCCTTGACCACCCGCAGGGGATGACCCTGCGCACCCGCGAGGGGCAGCCGTTCCTGACCATCAACGGCATCCAGACGATGTCGGCACAGACCTACTGTCTCCTGCCGCAGGTTCCCGATCTGCTGGCGATGGGCATCGAAGTGATCCGCATCAGTCCGCAGCCACAAACGATGGCAGCCGTCATCGCAGCCTTCGACGCTGTCCGGAATGGCGAAGCGGCCACTCCGGATACATCGGGCTGGGCCAGCGACGGACTGGTCGACGGCTACTGGTTCGGCGGCGCCGGTATCGCGTGTCACCAGGCCGCCACGCGCGTCAATCGGGAAGGAATTCACTCATGAGTCAGGGCATCACGATTCCGAGCTTCAAGCTACCGGGCGTCTTCGCGACGATCGGTGCGCACCTGCCGCAGTGGCCGCACTCGCTGGCCTTGGCAACGGCGCTGAACGCGGCCGTCCGCGTCGGCCTGCTGGCGGACGACAGCCTGGCGCCGCTCGAGAACCGCAGCTTCGTCGTCGAGGTTCTCGATGCCGGCGGCGTCGCTGCGTTCGCCTATCGTGATGGTCTGTTCCGGCCACTGCTGACCGTCCCGCAAGCACCCGATCTCTGCTTCCAGGCCAATCTCTCGGCCTTTCTGCAACTCCTGGCACGGCAGGAAGACCCGGACACCCTCTTTTTCAAGCGTGCGCTGTCGATCACCGGCGACACCGAACTCGGGCTGCTCGTCAAGAACATGCTCGACGCGGTCGAGTGGCCGCAGTGGCCGCAGTTGCCGCAACTGTCGCCCTTCCGCCGCTGACCCCGGACGCCGCCCGACGGATTGGCGGGGCTGTCGCGGCAGGTCATGTTTTCGGCACTAACGGCTAGCACGTCACTGATCGCCGGCGTCGCCTGCGCGCTTGGCGCCGGCATGCTCTGGGGACTGGTCTTCGTCGTTCCACTCGTGCTGCCCGAGTATCCACCGGCGATGCTGTCCTTCGGGCGATACCTGGCTTTCGGGCTGATCGCCCTGCTGCTCGCCTGGAGCGACCGCACGCGTCTGTCGCGGCTGCGCAGCCGCGACTGGTGGATGGCTTTCGAGCTGGCTCTGGTCGGCAACATCCTCTATTACCTCTTCTTGGCAGCGGCAATCCAGCTCGCCGATGCGCCATTGCCAACGATGCTCATCGGTACCCTGCCGATCGTCATCGCCATCGTCGCCAACTGCGGCAGCGACGCCTTGCCGTGGCGCCGCCTGCTGCCGTCGCTGACGGTGATCGCCATCGGCATCACCCTGGTGAACCGCCACGAGATGGCTCTCCTCGGCGTGCAGCGCAGTACCGAAGACTACCTCCGTGGTGCGCTGCTGGCCTTGGCCGCGGTCGCCGCCTGGACCTGGTACCCGGTGCGCAACTCCCGCTGGCTGCGCCAGCGGCCGCAAATCGGTTCCGGGACCTGGGCGCTGGCGCAGGGGCTGGCGACCTTGCCGCTGGCAGCGATTGGCATGGCTGCTGCCGGCGCCTGGCCGGACCTCGGCATCGACTATCCGCTGGGACCGCAGCCCATGCGTTACGTCGGACTGATGCTGACTCTCGGCTTTTGTGCGTCCTGGCTCGGCACGCTGCTCTGGAATCGTGCCAGTCGGCTGCTGCCGACCGCCCTCAGCGGCCAGTTGATCGTCTTCGAGACGCTCGCCGCCTTTGCCTACGCCTTCGTCTGGCGTGGCTCGGTACCCGGAGGCTCGGCACTGGCGGGCATCGGGCTGCTGCTGGCCGGCGTCGTTCTCGGCGTGCGCGCCTTCCGTACCACCTGAACGAACCGCACATCGGCGGCAGCAACGGTCGGCGCTCTTCGCCTGCGCGATGACGCGCGCTGCGTCATCGCGTGTGTTGTGTCGGGCAGCCTTCGGCAGCCGAGAGGCAACCGGGCCTGGGTGCTAGAATGCAAGCGATGCTGGTTCTCGGAATCGAATCCTCTTGCGACGAAACGGGTGTCGCGCTGTACGACAGCGAAGGCGACGGCGCCTTGTTGGCGCACGCCCTGTACTCGCAGGTGCGCACCCATGCCGAGTACGGTGGCGTGGTACCCGAACTCGCGTCACGCGATCACATCGGCCGCCTGGTGCCGCTGCTGCGACAGGTTCTTGCCGCCAGCGGCCGTTCGCTGACGCGGATCAATGCCATCGCCTATACGCAGGGGCCGGGCCTCGCCGGCGCCCTGCTCGTCGGTGCCGCTTTCGCCGAGGCGCTCGCAGCAGCCCGTGCCCTGCCGACGGTGCCGGTGCACCACCTCGAGGGCCACCTGCTGTCGCCGCTCCTGTCGCCACGCCGGCCACGCTTTCCGTTCATCGCGCTGCTCGTATCGGGTGGACACAGTCAGCTGATGCGCGTCAATGGCGTCGGCCAGTACGAGTTGCTGGGCGAGACGGTCGATGACGCGGCTGGCGAGGCCTTCGACAAGACCGCCAAGCTGCTCGGACTCAGCTATCCTGGCGGCCCGGCGCTGGCAGCGCTCGCCGAAAGCGGTCGTCCGGAGCGGGTGAAGCTGCCGCGACCAATGCTGCGCTCCGGTGATCTGGATTTCAGCTTCAGCGGCCTGAAGACCGCCGTCTTGACCCGAGTGCGCGAGTTGGGTATGCTCGACGACGAGCAGCGGGCGGACATCGCCCGCGGTTTTCAGGAAGCCATCGTCGAGGTGCTGGTGAGCAAGGCGCTGCGCGCCGTGAGGAGCAGCGGCCTCAGGCAGCTGGTCGTTGCCGGCGGCGTCGGAGCCAACCGGGAACTGCGCCGCCAACTTGACGCGCGCGCTGCCAGGTCACGTATCGACGTCTTCTATCCGGAACTCGAGTTCTGTACCGACAACGGCGCGATGATTGCGCTGGCCGGCACCCTGCGGCTGCAGGCGGGGTTGGCCGGAAAACCGGCCGGCGCTTTCGCGGTGCAGCCACGCTGGCCAATGGCCGGCGCCTCGTAGTTCGCTGCATCAGTTCGCATGCACTCGATGCTGCCGATCCGGTCGGCTCCGAACAGCACCGTACGTCGGGAGGATTGCTGACCGATCTCTGGCTCGTGCAGCAGCCGCCTCTTCTCCCTGCCGCACCAGGAAATCCCGTATCCTGCCGCGCCGGGCCGTCAGCGCTTCGGGAAATTCGCCAGACGAACGAAATCGGCCACCGACAGCTCTTCCGCACGGCAAGTCGATGCCAGACCGAGAGCCGCCAGTTGCGAATCCTCGACCAGTCCAGCCAGGCTGTTGCGCAGCATCTTGCGCCGCTGCGCGAAAGCCGCCGCAACCAGCGCAGCAAGACGCGTCTCATCAGTGGCCGCCAACTCATCCGGAGGCCGCGGAACCAGGCGCACGACGGTTGAATCGACCCGCGGCACCGGGTCGAAGGCCTCGGGCGGCACATGCAGCAATGCCTCCATGCGGAAGCGGTACTGCAGCATCACCGACAGGCGCCCGAAGTCGCTGCTTCCGGGAGCTGCGACCATTCGCTCGGCGACTTCGCGTTGCAGCATGAAGTGCATGTCGCCAATCAGGCCGGCAGAGCGCGCGAGGTGGCTGAGAAGGGGGGTCGAGATGTTGTACGGCAGGTTGCCGACAATGCGCAGCCTGCCGCCTGCAACGGTCGCCAACCCGGCGAAATCGAAGAGCAAAGCATCGCCGGCGTGGATCGTCAGGCTGTCTGAAGGGTAACGCCGTTGCAGGCGGGCGATGATGTCCCGGTCGATCTCGACCACGTGCAGATGGTTCAGCCGCTGGATCAGCGGCCCGGTCAAGGCTCCCAGCCCGGGGCCGATCTCGACCACCGTGTCGCCACGCTGCAGCCCCAGGCAGCTGACAATACCGGCAATGACCTCCTGATTGACCAGGAAATGCTGGCCAAAACGCTTGCGCGCACGATGCGGCCGCAGACGATCGGCCGTCGCAGTCAGCGGCACGCCATCTCGATGGCCTGCTCGATGGCGACGAACAGGCTGCCCGGATCAGCCTGGCCGCTCCCTGCCAGGTCAAGCGCGGTGCCATGGTCGACCGAGGTACGGATGATCGGTAGCCCAAGGGTCACATTGATGCCGTGGCCGAAACTCGCGTACTTCAGTACGGGCAGGCCCTGGTCGTGGTACATCGCCAGGACGCAGTCGCCACGCGCCAACACGGGTTGCGAGAACATCGTGTCCGCTGGCAGCGGCCCGAGCAGGGTCATCCCCTCCTCGGAGCGCAGCCGTTCGAGGACCGGAATGATGACCTCGATCTCCTCGCGGCCAAGATAACCCCCCTCCCCGGCATGCGGATTGAGACCGGCAACCAGGATGCGCGGACGGGTGATGCCATACTTGCGGGCCATCTCCCCGTGCAGGATGCGCAGAGTCTCGTCCAGGGCGACAGCGGTCACGGCAACCGGCACCTCCTTGAGAGGCAGGTGCGTCGTCAGCAGCGCCACCCGCAGCCCGCCACCGGCAAGCATCATCACCACGCGCGCGGTCCCGGTCTGGCCGGCGAGATACTCGGTGTGACCCGTAAAATCAATGCCCGCGTCGTTGATCACCCCTTTGTGCACCGGCGCGGTGACCATCGCAGCAAACTCGCCGGACCTGCAACCGTCCAGCGCGCGGTCGAGCAGAGCCAGCACCTGCGGCGCATTGGCGGGGTCAGGCCGGCCGGCACATGCCGCTACGGCCAACGGCAGATGCAGCACATCCAGGGTGTCCGCGCGAGGCGGCAGCGAAGGGTCCCAGTCGCGCAGCCTGACTGAGCGTTGCAGCAGTGCCGCCCGTTCGGCCAGCAGCAGGCGATCGGCGAGGACGACGATGCGGGCGGCAAAGGAGGCCCCGCGCGCACGATCGAGCAAGCGCAGACAGATGTCGGGGCCAATGCCCGCAGGCTCGCCAACGGTCACCGCGATCACTGGCGGCGAGCGCATGACCTAGCCCTCATCCAGCCGGATTTCCACGTACGCGCGGTCGCGTGCCTGCCGCAGCCAGTCCTGGTAAGCCTCGTCACGCTTGCGCTCGCGCAGGGTCTGGCGGGCTGCCGCCCGCTGCCGCTCGCTCGAAACATCCTGCACGCGCCGCTCGATCACCTCGATCAGGTGGTAGCCGAAAGGCGACTGAACGGGCTGGCTGAGTTCGCCCGGTGCGAGTTGATTCATCGCCCGCTCGAACTCCGGAACCGTGTCACCCGGATAGATCCAGCCGAGATCCCCGCCCTTGGACGCCGATCCGTCCTGCGAATAGAGTCTCGCCAGTTCGGCGAAACGCTCACCGTGGCTGATCCGCTGCCGCAGACCCTCTACCTTGTGACGCGCCTCGGGTTCAGAGACGATCTCGTTCACCTTGACCAGGATATGGCGGGCGTGCGTTTGCTCGACCGCCGCCGCCGCACCGCCGCCACGCCTGTCCAGCAGCTTGACTAGGTGAAATCCATTGGAGCTGCGCAGAATCGGCGACACTTCGCCAACCTTGAGCCGGGCGCTCGCGTCGGCGAAGATCCCGGGCAGGCGATCGAGCGGTCGCCAGCCGAGGTCACCACCCTTCATGCCGTCCGGGGCATCCGAATAGCTCGCCGCCAATTGGCCGAAGTCGTCGCCCTTGCGGAGCCGATCAAGAACCTGTTCCGCCTTCGCGCGCAGCTTCTGGATCTGCTCAGGGCTTGCCGACTCGGGCGCGCGCAGGAGAATGTGCGCCAGGCGATACTCCTCACCTCCCGGTCCCGACGTCGACAGGCCCGCCAGGTAGTTGTCGATCTCGCCGTCCGAAATAAAAATCTTGCTGTCGACCTCGCGCTCCCGTACGCGGGCAATGGTCATCTCGGCGCGGATTTCCTCGCGAAAGCTGGCAAAGGCGATACCGTCCTTTTCCAGCGCCGCGCGAAACTGGCCGAGCGACATGCGGTTGCCGGCGGCAATGCGTTGCAGCGCCTGATCGAGTTGCGTGTCATCGACGCGGAGCCCCATGTCGCGTGCCAGCTGCAGTTGCACCTTGTCGATCACGAGGCGTTCGAGCACCTGTCTCTCGAGTACGTCCCTCGGCGGCGCCTGCATCGCCTGGCGTTTCAGCTGCGCCAGCGCCGAGTCGAAGCGGGTCCGCAAATCATGCCGGGTAATCACTTCATCATTGACCACGGCAACCACCCGGTCAACCGGGACCGGCTGGCTGGCAGTCCGCTGCTGCGCTGCGGTGGCACCAACGACACAGCAGGCGAACAGCGCGCAGCGCAGCAAGAACGTGATGGTCGACTTCACCATTGGGCAAGACTCTGGTCACTGCTCGTTGCCCCTGCGGCGTAGCCAGGGATGCGGCGCTGCAGGAGATTCTGGGTGCCCGAACCAACACTGGACAGGCCGCTCAGTTCCAGCTGAACGAAGAACTGCGTCGTCGAATCGGCCTGCGCCGTCTGCAACCGATGTGCCACAGTGCGCAAGGCCCAGCACCCGGCATTGTATTCCACGCCCCCGATGATCTCGATCGGCGTATTTTCCAGGAAGGAGTAGTTGTAGCGGCCCACCGCCTGCCAGCGACCGGTGATCGGCCACTGTCCCGAAAGATCGACCTGCTTGATGGGCACTGAAGCCTCAGTATTGTAAATGTAGCTTGCATTGAGTGCCCGACCCGGCGAAGGATGGTAACGAGCGCCGACGGCGTAGCGCTCGAACTGCGAGTCACTCGGGTCATACTGCAGCGCCGCGTCCACGTACACCCTGGGCCAGACCTGGCCACTGAACGCCGCCAAGAAGTCCGACGACCCCCACTTGCGATTGGTGGTACCCGGCAAGGTCACCTTGTCGTCGGAAAAGTAGAAGAGCTGGCCGATCATCGCCCGCACGACCTCCGCCCCGCTCACCGGATCAATCAGACGTGAACTCAACGCAGCCGTCAGCTGATTGGCGTTGTTGAAACGATCCCAGCCGGAGAACTGGTTGTCGGCGAAGATCTGGGCAAAGTTGAAGTCGGCCAGCGCGGTATCGAAGATCGGGATGTCGTCCTGGTTCTTGTAGGGGATGTTGAGGTAGAACAGGCGCGGTTCGAGCGTCTGCGTGTACTCGCGGTCGAACCAAGTGCTCGACCGTTCGAAAGTCATTCCCGAATCAACACTGAAGATCGGCAAGGTTCGGCTGATCGATTCCGGACGCAGCAGGCCACCAACCGGATACGACAGGCTGTAGTGGGTGAGGTTCACTCCCACCCGCGGCGTCACGTACCATCCCGGGGTCACGAAAGGCACCGAGATCTGCGGCTGCAGGACGAGTCGCTGCCCTTCGACCAGCGCCTTCTCGGGATGGACGAACGAGGTGTACTGCCCGTAGAAGGAACTGTCGGTGAAGAACAGGTCCGGCTGGCGTGCATTGACGGTAATCTGCGGCAACAGACGATACGGCTTGGTGACCGGATTCTTCGGATCCGGTTCCAGGGTCTGGAAAGACTGGACCATGGCCGTCACGTTCCACCAGTCGCGGCCAGCGTAGGTGAGGCTCCCCTGCTGCAGGAGCTGTACGCGCGACGTATCGGTGATGCGGCTCGACAGGTCGGTGTAGTAGTCGTTGTCCGACACCCGGTTATAGCTGACCGTCCCGCTGAATCCGATCGCCGTCGACTGCGTGTGCTGCAGGGCGACGCCCCAGCGGTCCCGGTCAGCCAGACGGTCGTGCGGCAGGTACTCGTACAGCGCATCGCCGCGGTACAGCCCACCCAACGCCTCGTTGAGGTAACGGAACTGGGTACCGAGCTGAACGCCTCGCTTGGTCATCAGTCGCGGGTAGAAGGTCGCGTCCATGTTCGGTGCGATGTTCCAGTAGTAGGGCACCATCACTTCGATGCCGCTGCTGTTGCTCGAACCATAGCTCGGGGTCAGGAAGCCCGACTTCCGCTCATTGTTCAGGGGGAACGACAGCCACGGCGAATGCAGGATCGGAACGTCGAAAAAGCGCAGTGTGGCGTCGCTGCCGGTACCCACCTCATTGTCATAGTCGAGCCTGAGATCGGCAACGGAGAGATACCAGTCTTCGTTGCCTGGCTTGCAGGTGGTGTAGGTCGCAGCGGTCAGTCGATACTGGTTCTCACCTTCCAGGTCGATGCGCGCGGCCTCGCCACGCGCCTCGGTCAACGCACTGGCCGGCTTCTGTTCGATCTTGACCTTGGTCTGGCCCGGCTTGATGGCGATCACCCGCGGCGCAGCGAAACCTGTCGTCGGTTCGCCTTCGGCCGGCTGCGCCGGCATCGGCTGGCGCTTGATGAAATACGAGGCCTGGTCGACGAAGCCGACCTGATCCTCGAGCTTGAGCCGCGCCTGCGCACCGGAGATCCGGTCATCGCCCTGCTGCAACTCTACGTTGCCCATCCCCTCGACCTCGTCCTCGATCGGCCAGTAGGTCATCCGGTCGGCGGTGACGACGGTGCCCGCCCTGCGCAACTCGGCGTCCTCTTCAGCGACTGCCTCGCGGTCCAGAACCCCCGAAAGGCGTCGTGCGCTGAGAAAGACGGGTCGCGGCACATCGCTTTCCGCCGCTGGCGACGGCATGGTGGTGGCGGTCTGCAACACCAGTGGCAAAGCGTCTGCCGGCCGGGTCGCGGGTGCGGCAGCAGGGGCCGACTGGGGTGCCGCTGCCGGCAGCTGGTTGCCGCCTGCAGGGTCCCTGCCGACGGCAGCTGGCGCGGGCTCGAGCGGCGTCGAGACCGCCTCACCACGCGGACCGGGTGGCAGGGAAGCAACCTCTCTGGCCACCCGCTCAGCCGCTGGCGGAGGCGCCTCCGCTGGCGGGGAAACTCGCCGCGGTGGAGCAGCGGCAGTTGCCGGCGCATTGGCGGCTGCCGGGCCCGGTGCGACAGCTCCGCCCCGCAGGCCGGGTTCGGC
>ERZ761603.1609-NODE-1609-length-16682-cov-45.731581_pt1 | contig 16682 bp, 10 predicted proteins | sample MGYA00511879_ERZ761603 | MGnify/ENA primary metagenome ERZ761603 (study PRJEB28899, sample SAMN02850040) | bioreactor sludge metagenome | biome: EBPR Sludge; feature: EBPR Bioreactor; material: flocular biomat | place: Australia: Thorneside Wastwater Treatment... | reverse complement strand
ACCCTCTTTCCCTACACGCCGCTCTTCCGATCTGGGTGGGCGTTGGTGCGGCTGGCCCGGCCGAGGCAGTGGTCCAAGAGTGTGTTCGTGCTGGTTGGCCCCTTGTATGGGTTGACGGACGCCTCGCGGGATTGGCGGCAGGTGGTGCCCGGGGCGTTGGTGGCGGCGGGGGCGTTTGCGCTTGTGAGCAGCGCGTGCTATGTGGTGAATGATCTTGTGGATGCGCCGAAGGATCGGCTGCACCCGAGGAAGCGGCACCGCCCGATCGCGGCGGGGCTGGTGCAGCCCTTGCAGGCGGTGTCGTTCGCGTCGCTGCTGGTGATCGCGGCGGTGGCGCTGCTGGCGACCTTGCCGGCGGCAGCGGCGTGGTGGACGTTCGTGGCGGCGGGGGTGTACGCGGCGAACGTGCTGGGGTATTCGTTTGTCCTGAAGCGGGTGGTGATGGCGGATGTGATCTCGCTGTCGCTGGGGTTTGTGGTGCGGGTGCTGGGTGGGTGTGCGGCGGCGGGAGTGACGCCATCAACGTGGCTGCTGAACGTGACGCTGTTTCTGGCGATGTTCCTGGCGTTCTGTAAACGGCTGGGAGAGCGGAAGTTGATGCAGCGGGCGGGGGCCGAGGCGTCGAGCGTGCGCACGGTGCAGGGGGTGTACACCGACGAGCTGCTGCGGATGAGCGTGGTGGTGACGGCGGTGGCGGTGCTGGTGACGTACGCGATGTACGTGCAGGCGCACGAGGTGGAGTACACGCGCGGGTTCAACCTGTTGTGGTTGACGATGCTGCCAGCGACGTACGGGCTGCTGCGGGCGATCGTGCTGGTGGAGCGGGGCGAGTACGACGACCCGACGGAGATGATCTCGCGGGATTGGCGGGTGCAGTTGGCTGGGGCGGTGTTTGTGGGGCTGGTGGTGTGGCTGGTGCTGTGGGTTGGGCGTGCGGGTGGCGGATGAGGTAGCATGGCTTGGCGGTGGTGCCGGGCGGCCGCGTGGTGGTGCAACCATCGGTGTGCCCGGGAGTACCGTGAGGACCCGGCGTTGGTCGGGGTTGTGTTGTTGGCGGTCGTGGCGGCGTGTACATGGAGAGCGTCATGAAGGTGAATGTTGGTCGCGCCTGGGCGGTGACGGTGGCCTGTGGGCTGGCGATGGGCGTGGTGCCGGCGTACGGGCAGGAGGGAGCGCCGCCGCCGGAGTTCCCCCCGTTCGCGCAGGTGTCGAAGGGCTTTGAGAAGGTGCCGAACCCCGAGGGCGGGGACACGCTCTATGGGATCTGGGTGGATCGGAAGAAGGGGCAGATGCTGGCGGAGCTGCCCCGTGGGTACGAGAACCAGAAGCACTTTGTGGCGCTGACGGTGAGCACGGGCGAGGAGTACGCGGGGCTCCAGGCGGGCGATGTGCTGGTGTACTGGAAGCGGCAGGACAATCGCTTGCTGCTGATGGAGCCGAATCTCGAGACGCAGAGCACGGGCGACCGAGAGAGCAAGGATTCGGTGAAGCGGCTGTTCACGGATCGGGTGATCCTGGACCTGCCGATCGTGTCGATGGGCCCGAACGGTCAGCCGGTGATCGACATGGACGAGCTGCTGGCGGGTCGGGCGTCGACGTTCTTCGGGCGTGGCGGCAACGCGCGTCTGGCGTCGATCTCGAAGGCGAAGGCGTTCCCGCAGAACGTGGAGCTGGCGTTCGAGATGCCGACGGGCAACGGGCGTTTGCAGCAGTTCCACTATTCGATCAGCCTGCTGCAGGGGACTCCCGGGTACAAGCCGCGTGAGGCGGACGAGCGCGTGGGGTATTTCACGACGACGTACCGGGATCTCGGCAAGTTCGTGGATTCGCAGAAGTGGGTGCGGTACATCAACCGTTGGCACCTGGAGAAGCGCGACCCGCGTCTGAAGCTGAGCCCGCCGAAGCAGCCGATCGTGTTCTACATCGAGAGCACGGTGCCGGTGCGGTACCGCCGCTGGGTGGAGACGGGCGTGCTGGAGTGGAACAAGGCGTACGAGCGGATCGGGATCCTCAACGCGATCGAGGTGCGTCAGCAGGACGCGGAGACGGGCGCGTACATGGACAAGGATCCGGAGGACGTGCGCTGGAACTTCGTGCGGTGGCTGGCGAACGACCAGGGCACGGCGATCGGGCCGAGCCGCGTGAACCCGTACACGGGCGAAATTCTGGACGCGGACATCATCCTGACAGACGGGTGGATCCGGCACTTCTGGAACAACTTCACGAACGTGATGCCGAAGCTGGCGATGGAGGGGATGAGCCCCGAGACGCTGGCGTGGCTTGATTCGAGGCCGGAATGGGATCCGCGTGTGCGTCTGGCGCCGCCGGAGCACCGGGACATGATCATGGCGCAGCGTCAGGCACGCGGCGTGGTGGCGTACGGCGGGCATCCGCTGGCGCAGGCAATCCGCGGCGAGACGGGGCAGATGCTCGGGACGGGTGAGTTCTCCGGGCTCGTGCGTCGTCGCAGCCAGGTCAATGGATTCTGCATGGCGGCGGACGGGAAGGCGTTCGACGTCGCGATGATGCGGATGTACCTGGAAGGCATGGGTCTCGATGCCGGCAGCGGATACACCGGGCCGATGGAGGCCTCGGCTCCGGGCGGGGCGGCTTCGGCCGACATGCTCGACGGCGTGCCCGAATGGTTCATCGGACCCCTGCTGGCGGACCTGGTGACGCACGAAGTCGGGCACACGATCGGCCTGCGGCACAACTTCAAGGCGTCGTCGATCTACACCATGGCGCAGATCAACAGCCCGGAAGTCAAGGACAAGAAGCCCTTCGCCGGGTCCGTGATGGACTACATCCCGATCAACTTCAACCTGCCCGAGGGGGATGCGCCTGCCCCGAGCGAGAAGAAGGAAGGCGAGGGCAAGGAGGGCGACAAGGCCCCGGCGGTCCAGCCTCAAAAGCTCGGGAACTATTCGATGACGGGCGTGGGCCCGTACGACATGTGGGCGGTCGAGTACGGGTACACCTTCGGCGACACGAAGGAGGTGCTCAAGCGCGTGGCCGAGCCCGAGCTGGTCTACGGCACGGACGAGGACACAGTCGGGACAGACCCGTACATCCAGCGGTACGACTTCGCGGGTGATCCGCTGGAGTACTGCAAGACGCAGGCGCAGCTCGCCAAGTGGCACCGCGAGCGGCTGCTCGACTCGTTCGTGAAGGATGGCGAGAGCTGGTCGAAGATGCGTCGCGGGTACGAGATGACCCTGGGGATGCAGGTCCGCGGGGTATCCATCATGGGCCCGTGGATCGGCGGCGCGCACGTCAATCGCGATCGCAAGGGCGACCCCAACGGGCGCAATCCCGTGGTGCCCGTCGAGGCGGCCAAGCAGCGCGACGCGCTGAAGTTCATCATCGAGCAGACATTCCGGGACGAGGCGTTCGGCCTGACGCCCCAGATCCTCGAGAAGATGACGGTGGACAAGTGGCTCGACGCGGGCGGCCAGGGCGAGGCGATGCAGGAGAACGCCTGGCCGATCCACGATCGGATCTCGGGGATCCAGGCCTCGGCGCTGACACGGGTGATGAACCCGACGACGTTGCGCCGTGTGTTCGACAATGAGTTCCGCGTGCCGGCCGATCAGGACGCCTTCACGCTGCCCGAGCTGTTCGACACGGTTTCGACGGCGGTGTGGACGGAGCTGGATCAGTCGGGAGGCGGGTCTTTCACGGCCCGCAAGCCGATGATCTCGAGCCTGCGTCGCAACCTGCAGCGCGAGCACTTGGATCGTCTGCTCGATTTGTCGCTGCGAGGCCTGGGCACCGGCGCGGCGAGCAAGCCCGTGCAGACGCTCGCGACGGCGAAGCTTCGCGAGCTGAAGACCAAGCTCGAGAAGTTCAAGGATGCGGGCGGTCTTGACCCCTATACCCGCAGCCATCTCGACGAGGCCCGGGTGCGCATCACCAAGGTGCTCGACGCCAACTACATCTACAACCCGAGCCAGACGACGGTGAACTTCCCGGGATTTGGCCCGGGCGGGCGCGAGCCCGAGGAACAGGGCGTGATGAAGCCCGCCCGCCGCGACGATGAGTGATCGGCGCGTCGGCTGATGACGACATGACCAGGCCCGCGGGTTGATCGCCCGCGGGCCTGTTTCTTGGTGTGGGTATCCTTCTGACGAGCACGCCGACGAGGGCGTCAGTGCACGCCGGCCTTGGCGAGCCCGGCCTCGCCGATGACCTGCTCGGCGTAGCGGTTCATCGCGTCACGAAGCTGCTCGAAGCTCTCGAGCACGTAGTAGATGGGCTGGTAGTGATCGATCTCAAAGTCTGTGTTGCAGATCCGCTCCAGATCGAACGGGCGGTACTCGGGAATCTCCCGAGGAGTGCAGTCCGGGACGCTGGTGCCCTTCTGCTCCCACTGTCCTTTGAGGGCGTACTCGCTCTCGGCGTGGCTGCTCACGAGCCCCGAGCCGTAGACCTTGATCTGCCCCTCCTCGCGGATGAGCCCGAACTCGACGGTGAACCAGAAAAGTCGTCCGAGTCGCTTGATGTGCAGCTCATCGTCGCAGAGCAGGGCGGCCCGGCCGTAGGTCTGGAGGAAGTCGGCGAAGACGCGGAGGGTGTGGAGCGGGACATGCCCGAAGACGTCGTGGAAGATGTCGGGCTCGGGGAGGTAGTCCATCACCTCGCGCGGGCGGATGAGCACGGTGGTGGGGAACTCGCGCTGGGCGAGGCAGGCGAAGAAGCTCTTGGCGGGCAGGTAGCCGGGCACGCCGTACGAGGCCCAGGAGGATTGTGCCTGCAGGAACTTGTTGATCCCGTCGAGCTTGGTGCCCTTGGGGACGCGGACGCCGCCGGCGATGGTGATGTCGCGATCGAGGACGACGTCGTCGAGCAGCGGGAGCCGGTCGCGCGTGAGGCGCAGGATCTTCATCCCCTCGATGAACTGGCGGGAGACCTGCTGTTCGAGCACGGCCCAGCGGCGGTCGTAAAGGTCGCGCCAGACATCATGGTTCTCCTGGGTGTAGAGGTGGTAGTGCTGGGTGATGTAGAACTTGTCCGCGTTGATCTCGTCGGCGGGAAGGCTCGGCGCCTGATCGGCCGCGGCCTGAGCAAGACGGGCCTCGTCGCTGGCGATGATGTTGTTGTACCGGATGGTCGGGAGCATGCGGCGTCTCCAAGCCCGAGGGCGTGAGTACGTCCACGCCCGGCACGGGATGATAGGAATTGATCCCGCGTCGGCGATTTGGGGTAAGGTCGGGCGGATCAGGTCGGTTGGAAGCAGGCCCACGCCTCGCGTTCGTTCAGGGCCTGCTCGGGAGCGATGGGGGGGCAGGGGGGGCCGCCAACAGAGCCCGGCACGCGTGCCCTGTGGACCGAGGCGATGATCGAATCTTCCGGGTTGGGGCGGACGATCGGGGTGTCGGACCCGAAGAGAAGGCTTTGCCCCGGCACCAGCCCGGCCTGGACGAGGTCGCGCAGGGGCAGGACGCGATCGAGCCTGTGGGGGAGCCAGCGGGTGAGGGCCTCGATGTCGTAGAGGAGGTGGCACGGCTGGACACTGGCGGCGACGCCGAGGCTCGCGAAGCGGGGGATGTCTCGCTCGTCGACCAGCTCGGCGTGCTCGATCCGAAGCCGGGGTGATTGCCCGTCGTGCGTGCCTTCGGCGGCGTCGAGACATGCTCGGACGGCCGCGTCCCCGATGGCGTGGGCGGCGAGCCCGATGCCGAGCGAGCGGCAGTGGAGGATCGCGGCGGCGATCTGATCAGCGCTGAGGAGAGCCGTGCCGCACGGATGATCGGGGATCGGATCGGCGTAGGGACCGAGCATCCAGGCGGTGCGGGCGTTGAGGGTGCCGTCGACGAAGACCTTGCCTCCCGCGAGTTCAAGCCCCGGTCGCGACCAGGTTGAGCGCTCGCGGGCGATCTGGGCCGCATGCTCGACGAGCGGGAAGAGGGAGATCCGCATGGGGAGTTCGCCCGCGTCGTGCAGATCGGCGAGCATCGGCGGGAGCCAGCTCTGGGTGAGCAGATCATGGACTTCGGCAAAGCCGTGCGATGCCAGGTCGGCCAGGGCGGCCCGAACGTGCGTCCGCGACTCGGCGAGCGGGGGTTCTGGTGCCGCTTCGCGCACGCGCCGGCAGGCCGACTCGAGGCAGAGTCCGGTGAGGCGCCCGCGATCGTCGCGTCCGAGCACGCCGCCGTCGGGATCGGGGGAGCCCTCGCGGAAACCCGCGGCGAGAAGGGCGGCGGAATTGGCGACCAGGCTGTGGTGATCGAAGGACATGAGCCATGCGGGCCGGTTGCCCGTGGCGTGGTCGAGTTCCTCGCGCGTCGGCCAACGCGGCTCGTCCCACGACTCGACGCGCATCTGCACGCCCATGAGCCAGTCCGCGGCACCAACGGCATCGAGACGTCGGGACTCGGCCGCGACGAGGTCGAGGCACTCGCGGGGCGAGCGGGTGCTTCCGAGGCGCAGCATGCCCAGGGCGCGGCCATGCCAGGCGAGGTGGACGTGAGCCTCTCGGAGCGTGCGTGCCGGCGTCATGGCGTGGTCCCCAGGTGTCGGGCGGCGAGGGAGATCAGGGGTTCTTCGCTGTCGGCGATGAAGCCCAGGTCGAGCCTCATCGGGCCGGTCCTGCCTCGGACCCAGATGCCGCAGGGATCGACCCCGACGATGCGGGGTCCGCCGAACGATGCTGAGGCTTTGCACAAACGCCGTTCCAGGTCGAGCATTCCGTGAGCGAGCGAGAGAGCATCCCCGGACACGAACACGCCTCGCAGCTTTGCGCTGTCGATCGTGGCGCGATACCACCCGCGATGTTCCGCGCGGCCGTGAAGGCCCAGGAGTCGATCGCACGTCGGATCGCGGGAGGGCTCTGTCACGACGAGTTCGATGAGCAGGGCCGCGGCGTCGTCGCCCTCGTCGGGCGTGTGGAGCGTGCAGCCTTCCTGGATCTCGAACATGGTCGGCGCATTGAGCACGAGCACGCCCGTCGCCGGGTTGATCGCCAGCAGCACGGGTTCCACGGTGCCGCCCGACGCGAGCACGCCCCGGCAGCATCCCCGGAGATGTCGGACCAGCGCATCGGCGTCGCTCATGGGGGATTGTTCGCGTGCCGGAGCACCCGAGCGCGAACCCGGCCGAGCCGGTCCGAGTAGACTTTTGTGAACTCGGGAGGTTCTCATGCACAAGCCACACAGCAGCGACAGCGTGCGTCTGTACGACGGCGACGGTGAGCGGATTCTGGCGTCCGAGTCGATGCCCGACCGGGTCAGTCTCCTGCCCGGGGCCGGCGGCAAGCTCGTCCCCAACGCCCGTCTCCGCGTTCTCTGGGGGCAGGACATGCTCCGTGATCTGCTCGACGGGCGTTATCGCACGGTGATCTGTGCGGTCAATGACGACGACAACTCGCACGGCATCGTCGCGCAACTGTGCGAGCTGGTGCAGACGAGCCAGTGGTCGGCCCGCACGGTCACGTCCTACGCGCAGATGTTTACCCAGTCCGTGAGCGTCCACGCCGCCCACGACCGCGAGCCGTACGTGCTCAAGTTTGATCTCGACAGCCTGCTGATCCTGGGCATTCTCCGTCCGCGCGGGCGCGACCACTTCACGCTCGACGATCTGTCCCGCGGCTTTGTGACGTGCGCCAAGATGCTCAAGGACCGTCGCGAACGGCTGCCCGTGGCGTCGGTCTCGTTCCTCAACGCGAGGGTCAATCGACTTCGCGGCCCCGACGGGCGCGAGCCTTCATTCGAGGCTGTGCTCCAGACGATGTACCACGCCGGCTTCCGCGGGGATGTCTATCCGTCCCCGATGATGTGGCGACACGCAAACGTCGGCGTCTTTCCGAGCTATCCCTTCCCCGAGGGTGTGGGTCGCATGCGAGAGGGGAGCAGCTAACGATCGGCGCGCTGGGCCCCTTCGACGCTCTCGGCAGGATCCGGCCGATCGAGATCGGGCTGCGGCTCGGCCTCGAAGGAGACCTTGCTCGCTCCAAGCAGTGTGCCGGTCGCGAATGACAGATCGACCTGAGCGATCTGATAGTCCGCGATGGCGCGAATTTCGGCGAGCTGGGCGTCGGCCAGCCGAGCCGCCGCGTCGAGCACGTCCGTGCTGGTGCTGTTTCCCACGTCGAACTGCCTCTGCTCGGCCTGGAGCGATCGGGTGTTGAGCACGACCGATTGTCTGGCCGCCAGAATCCGCTGCCATGTCGCGTCGAGCTGATCGATCGAGGCGAGCACTTCCTGCGTGATGGACAACGCCCGCGCGTCCTTCGAAGCAAGCCTCTGCTGGCGGAGCAGCACCGCCTGCCTGATTCTGCTTCGCGCCTGCTCGTTGTCCAGCGGGATCTCGGCCGAGAGCCCCAGCGCCCAGTCCTGAAAGTCATCGTCTCGCAGTTGCTTCATGGCGTCCTGCGTGCTGCCGCCCAGCCCGTTGAGGCGGTATGTGTAGTCGAGCGAGAGCAGAGGGAGGGCCTGGTTGCGGTTGAATGCGATTCGGGCGGCATCGGCGGCCAGTTGCAGTTCGAGGTCGAGCATCTCCATGCGGTTCGAGAGCGCCTCGGCGATCAGCTTCTCGCGGTCAAACTCGTACTCGACCGGATCGGGCTCGGATGAGGGCACGAGCACGGTCGTGGTCGACATCGTGAGTCCGGGCTCGTTGATGATCCGCTTGAGCTCTCGCTGCTGGGTCAGCACGTCGTTCTGTGCGAGGATGATCCCTTCGAGCCGCTCCGCCACGCCGGCCTGCGCACGAACAACCTCGATCTCGGTCGAGAGTTCGGCCCGTACTCGCCGCTCGGCGCGGGCAAGCTGCTCCATCGCCAACTCATACTGCTGCTGCCGAACCTCGAGCTGCTTCCGGGCCGAATAGAGGCGCCAGTACGAGCGATCAACGGCCGCCAATTGCCGGATCACTTCGAGCTTCGTCCTCGCCTCGGCCGACTGCTCGTCGAACGCGGCGATGCGGAGCGACGCGGTGTTCGCACGCCTTCCGGCGTTCCGCAGCAAGGGCTGGCTGATCGAGAACTGGAAGTCGGTCGCGAAGGAGGGGTTGAGTGTCGAGAAGGCGTTGTTGTCGCTGTTGCGATTCCAGGGCAGATCGACCGAGACCGTGCCGCCCGTCCGGAGCGGAATCCGAACGCCGGGCGTCACACGCGTGGTCTGCGACTGGGCGGCGACAAGGGTCGAGGCGGTCGGTTGGTTGAAGTCGGCGGTCTGGGCAGAGAGGGTAAAGGCCGCGTTGAAGCGAGCCTCCTCTTCGCTCACCCTTGCCGACTCGATCGACGGAGCGATTCGTGCGATCCGAAGGTCGAGGTTGTTCGTCAAGGCTGACTGACGGCAGCGTTCGAGGTCCATCTCGACGGACTCGACGTTGGCAAACCGAGACGAGGCCGCTTCATGCTGCTGGGCGAGCGTCGGCGCAGGCGACTCGGACTGACGCTGCTTGATGTACGGGGTAAGGCTCCGCCGCTCGACATCGCGAAGCCGCTCCTTGGGCAACCTCAGCAGCGCGTGCTCGTCGTCGAACAGACCGCGTGAGCATCCGCCCGCGGCCAGCGCAAGGCAGAGCGACGCGGCGAGTGCGGCCCGGGGGGCGGTCAGGTGCCGAGATCGGGTGCGGGGCATGGTGGATCGTTCTTTCATCGGTCGCGTGACTCGCTTCTTGGTGCTCTCACTCATGCCGGAGCGCGTCGATCGGGTTGAGTCGTGCGGCCTTGATCGCGGGGAACATCCCGAAGATCAGCCCCGTTCCGGCGGAGAACCCGACGGAGAGCAGCACCGCCCAGAACGGAACGCCGGCGTCCGCGAGTGGGCTCTTGGGGATGAACTTCAGCACCCCGATGAACATGTACCCAAGCGCGAGACCGATCGCCCCGCCCACGAGGCAGAGCGTGACCGCTTCCACGAGGAATTGGAGCAGGATGACGGCGGGCTGGGCCCCGACCGCTTTGCGCAGCCCGATCTCTCGCGTTCGTTCGCTCACGGAGACAAGCATGATGTTCATGATGCCGATCCCCCCGACAACGAGCGAGATCGCGACGATGCCGGCCAGGAAGACGCCAAGCCCGGCGGCGAGACGCTTGAACTGGCTGATGACCGCCTCGATCGCCTGCACGCCGAAGGTATCCGGCTCGTCGGGCTTGAGGTCCCGGGAACGCCGGAGATAAAAGCGGATCTCCTCACGGGCGTCCTCAAAGAGCTCGGGGCTTCGTGTCTGGGCGATGATGTACATCCGCGGTTCGGGGCGGAGCGTCAGGGCCGTGCGGAAGGGGACATAGACCTCGCTGACCGCTTCCGTCCCGCCGAACATCGGGCTGACGGTCTTCGTCTCCACAACACCCACGATGGTAAAGGATCGGCCGCCGACGTCGATTCGCTGTCCGACGCAGTTGGCGTCGAGCTCAAGTTCCTCGATCGCCTTGTCATTGACGAGGCAGACCTGCAACCTTTGTTCGTCATCGATGGAGTTGAAGGGGCGTCCCTGCAGGATGTCGCGGTCCTCGATCAGGTGCCACGAGGAGTTGACACCCTGCACCGTCGCGACCGACTTGGTCACATCGCCGTGCGAGACGGAGGTGCTCATCTCGACGATGGGAGTCAGCCGGATGAGCGAAGGGCATCGATCCAGCATGCCCTCAGCCTCCGGGACGGTGATCCGCAGTTGACGCCAGCTATATCGATCGCGCTGCCCGGGGGGCATCCGCGGGAAGACCCAGACCTTGCTGGCCCCGATGGTGGCGAACTCCTTGAGGACGAACTTCTGCAGCCCGTCCGTCGCGGCGACGACCGTGATGACCGAAGCGACACCGATCACGATGCCGAGCGTCGTCAGGATCGAGCGAACGATGTTCGCGAAGATCTGCTGCAGGGCAAGCACGACCGTCTGGAAGATGATGCGCGGGATGAGCATCATGCGGTGGCTCCCTGTGCGAGAGAGGCGGCCGTCGACGCCGCCAGACGAAGGTACGTCTGGTGCGTGGGGTCGTCGGCGGTCGGGTGGTCCGAGAGGATGCGGCCGTCACGCAGGCGAACGATCCTGTGGGCGTGCCCGGCGATGTCCTCCTCGTGCGTCACAATCACGATCGTCTGTCCCTCGGCGTGCAGTTGCTTGAACAGCATCATGATGTCGTCGCTCGTCTTGGAGTCGAGGTTGCCCGTTGGTTCGTCCGCGAGCAGAATGCTCGGGTTGGTGACCAGCGCCCGTGCGATCGCGACGCGCTGTCGCTGTCCGCCGGAAAGCTGGTTGGGGCGGTGGGTCATGCGCTGGGCCAGGCCGACGCGTTCGAGGCTCTTGCGGGCCATGGCGCGGGCGCTGAGCCAGTACCGCGAGGAGTAGATCAGCGGGAGCATCACGTTCGCCAGGGCGGTCGCTCTGGGGAGCAGCTCGAAGCTCTGGAAGACAAAGCCGATTTCCTGATTGCGCACGCGTGCGAGCTGAGAGGCGCTCATCCGATGTGTCGGCTTGCCCGCCAGCTCGTACGAGCCGGCGGTGGGGCGGTCGAGGCAGCCCAGGATGTTCATGAGCGTGCTCTTGCCCGAGCCGCTCGATCCCATGATCGCGACGAACTCGTTGCGGCGGATGTCGAGATCGACGCCGGCCAGCGCGCGGACCTTCTCGGTGCCCATCCGGTACACCTTCTCGAGCCCGCGGATGCGGATCGCGATGTCCACGCTGCTCACGCGATCCTCCTTATGTGGATGGTGTGTCCGACTTGGGTGATTCGGCGGGCTTCGCGGCGTCGCCCGTGCCGGGCTCCTTCTTCGCGGGATCTTCCGCGACGACCCGCGAATCCTCCTTCAGACCGTTGAGCGCCTTGAACGGCCCACTGATGATCTTTGTCCCCTCGGTCAGGCCCTGGAGCACGACCGTGTCGGTCAGATCGCTCGGTCCGATCGCGACCGGCGTGGTCTTGACCTTCCCGCTCTCGTACACGTAGACCAGCCGCACAAACTTCTTGGTCCGGTCGATCACGGTGCTCTCGCGCAGGACGGAGGCGGGCAGTTCATCCAGCGGCCGGTCGATCACCGACTGGGTTGGTATCTTCAGAACATCGCGGAACGTCTCGACCTCGATGTCCACGTTCGCGATCATCCCGCTGAGAAAGTTGTCCGCGGGCAGGTTGACCCGGATTTCCGTCTCGAAGAACGTTGTCCCGTCACGATCCGTCTGCTTGGTCGGACGGATGCGCTCGACCTCGCCGACGAAGGTCTTCCCCGCGAAGGCGTTGATGGTCACGCGGCACTTCTGCCCCGGTTGCACCGGGGCGATGTTCGCCTCGTCGACGCGGGCCTTCATCAGCATGTCGCTCAGGTCCGCGACCTGCATGATCACCGAGCCAGGATTGTTCAGCGTGCCCACCATCACCAGTTCGCCCACTTCCGCCACGCGATTGCTCACCACGCCGTCGATCGGCGAGACGATCGTGGTGTTGCCCAGGTCCTTCTCAGCCCGGCGGATGTTGGCCTCCGCGATCTCGATCTCGCGCTGTCCCTGTTCGAAGGCGGCCTTCGCACGGTCGTACGCGGTCTTGGCCTCGTCGAACTGGGCGGGCGACATGTCCCTGCTCTCAAGCAGTTCCTTGCGCCGACGCATCTCGCGGTCGGCGTTCTCCATGCCGGCGCGAAGGCCGTCGAGGGCAGCCTCCGCGCTCCGCTTGCGTGCCTTGGCCGAGTCGAGGGCGGCCGCGAGATCCTCCGCATCCAGACGAACGATCACATCGCCCTTGCGAACCCTCTGACCTTCGAGGAACGGAAGCTGGACGATTCGAGCGACCACCTGCGCCGAGATATCAACCTTTGTTCGGGGCATGATCGTGCCCGGCGCGCTGATCGTGCGCACAAGGTCACCCCGGCGCACTTCGGCCACACGCACCGTAACCGGCTTCATGCCGGGATTGAACTGCTCCTGCAATTCTCGGAGCTTGCCGGATGAATTCAGCCAATACCCGCTCCCCACGCACCCCAGCGCGAGCACCAAAACCAGACCGATCAGCCATTTCCACACGAGGCGAACCTCCTCGATACACGCCCGATCATGCGGGGACTCCCCGCCATCCGACCATCCTTGGGAGGACCAGCCCCCTCGTTGCACGAAGCAGGATTCAACTCTACACCCGTCCACCCTGCAGGGTTGCGGCAATCGCCCGCTCCAACGCCGCGCTGAAACGAACTCCGGCGCCGGTCCGGTCGCACAGTGTCGAGGTCAGCAGGCGGGATCGCAATGTTCGGCGGCACTCCGCAAGCCCGGCCCGGTCATCGGCAAGGGCGCACGCCGTGCGCACAAACCCCTCCTCGTCCTCGGCAACCCACTCGCTGAGTCCGGCCGCGTGCAGAATCGACCGACCCACTCGGGCGGCATGCGTTCGTCCCGAGAGCGTGACCACCGGCACACCCATCCACAGAGCCTCGCACGTCGTCGTCGTGCCGTTGTAGGGGGTGGGATCGAGTGCCACGTCGACCCGGCGATACAGCGCAAGATGCTCCGCGTGCGAGGGCACAAAGGGAACCAGATCGATGCGGCCCGGGTCTATCCCGTGCGCACCGAACCGCGACAGCACCCGCTCGGCAAGCGAGGCGGACCCGAGCGATCGGGCCTTGAGCAGCAGCCTCGACCCTTCTCGTTCCTGAAGCACGCGCGACCACAGGGCGATGGTGGTGCCCGAAAGCTTGCTGATCACATTGAACGAGCCGAACGTGATCGGGCCAGCATCGCGGGCCGGCGCTTCTGGGGCGTGTGTTCGCCCCTCGATCACCTCGCGGGGCGAGAAGCAGAGAAAGCACCCTTCCGTGCGCACAAGCGGCTCGGTCGCGTAGGTCTCGGAGCCGGGCGGGTCCGTCTGGTGGTCCACGATCCGGGCCTGCACCTGTCTGAGACCGGTGGTGTTCGGGTATCCGAGGTATGTCACCTGCACCGGGGCGGGGCGGCGTGCGATGACCGGCAGAGCGTGCCCCGCGGTGATGCCCGAAAGCTCGACGAGCACGTGCACGCCGGCCTTTCGGATCGCCTGCTCGATCGACGCGTGGGATGCCCGGGGGAGGGCGTGCCACACGTCCACGCGCGAGCGCAGCAGCGAGGTCATCGCGTCGGACTCGCCCGTGAAGAACCCGTGAACACGCCATCGATCGCGTGGCAGCCCGGACAGAATCGGCTCGATGAAGTAGGCGACGGAGTGCTCGCGAAAGTCGGGCGAGAGGAATCCGATGTTGAGCACGCCGTCAAGCGAGGAGGGAGGCGGCGGGGCGGGCGGGTGTGCCGACTCAACAAGACGACCAAAGGTCGCGTGATCGGCGGCGCACTGCGCGGGCGTGATCAGGTCGGAGTAGTTGCCGAGGTTTGCCAGCGTGCCGGCCGCGGTGACGTCGCCGGGCTGCCGAGCGAGGTGATCCCTTAACAGCGACACGGCCTCGTCCGCGCGGGCGGTTTCGATCAGCACGAGCGCGAGGTTGTTGACCGCAGGCCCCAGGTTCGGACGCAGCGCGATCGCCTCGCGCAGCAATTGCTCCGCCCGGTCGTACTGCAGATCTCGGACGAGGATCATCGCGAGATTGACCCGGGCTGCGTAGAGCTTTTGGTCAAGTGCGAGCCCGCGACCGAGCAGCTTTGTCGCCTGCGGGATCTTTCCAAGGTGCATCAGGACTTCACCCTGGAACGCCTTGTACAGACCGACGGTCGGCGCGGACGCGGCGGCCCGCTCGGCGTGCAGCAGAGCGAGATCGTCCTGTCCCTGTTCGTGGAGCAGCCCGGCGAGGGTGTAGTTGAGTGAGGCGTCGCCGGGCGACTTCTTCAGGGCGGCCTGAAGGCTTCGCATCGCCTCGGCCTTCATCCCGAGGTTCAGCAGTTGCATCGCGCCGGCGACCGCGGGGTGCTCCGACATCAGGCCTCCGCTCCCAAAAAGAGGCGCACACTGCGTCGGGCTTGGCTCTCAGAGTGCCTGACGTCGTTCAGATCGCGGAGCGTGGAGACGCCCAGATCGTCCATCGCGCGGCGGACAGCCGGAACGATCGATCCGAAGCCGCAACGTCCCGACAGGAAGAGTTCGACCGCCTGTTCGTTCGCCGCATTGAGGATTGCGCCCGCGTTGCCACCGTCGCGCAGGACACGATCGGCAAGCGCGAGCGCGGGATATCGCTCGGGATCGGCGGGCACGAACCGCAGCGAGCCCAGCGTCGCGGGATCGAGCCTCGAGGCAAGCCCCGGCGGGCGATGAGGCCACGCAACGGCGATTTGGATCGGCGTTCGCATATCGGGCGAACCGAGCTGCGCAACGACGCTGCCATCGGCGTACTCGACCAGGGCGTGCACGATGGACTGGGGATGGATCACCGCGGCGAGTCGGTCCGCCTCGAGCCCGAAGAGCCACGACGCCTCGATGAGCTCGAGGCATTTGTTCATGAGCGAGGCTGAGTCGACCGTCACCTTGGGGCCCATCGCCCAGGTCGGATGTTGGAGCACCTGCTCAACGCTCGCGCTCTGGAGCTTGTCCAGCGGGAGATCGCGGAGAGCGCCGCCCGAGGCGGTCAGGGTGACTCGGGTGATGTGCCCCCCCAGCTTCATGGGCGGGGAGCGATCCGCGACCCTCGGCGAGATCGCCTGCCACACGCCCGAATGCTCGCTGTCCACGGGGAGAAGCCTCGCCCCCGTGCGTTCGGCAAGGGGCACAACGAGCGAGCCCGCGGCGACGAGCGTTTCCTTGTTGGCCAGTGCGACATCACGCCCGAGCTCAACCGCGGCGAGCGTGGGGGCAAGCCCTGCCGAGCCCACGATACCCGCGACGATCAGGTCGCACGGTAACTCACGAACAAGGCGTTCGGCAGCGTCGGGTCCGACGAATCCGCGCACCCCCGGAGGTAGCGGCACCGGTTCGAGCAGGGCTGCCGCCGCGGGCCGCCACTGAGCGGCCTGGCGGACGAGCAGTTCGGCGTTGCGTCGGGCTGCGAGCCCGACGACCTCATATCGGTCCTCATGGACCCCCTTCTCGTGGAGCGCGTTGAGATGCGCGAGCACGTCGAGGGTCTGTGTCCCGATTGAGCCGGTCGAGCCGAGAACGATGACGCGGCGCGTGGGCATGGGCGTGGATCACTCGGGCTTGGGACGCTTGTTGAGCTCGATTGGCGTGAGCTTTCGGCGATTGAAGTAGAGAGGCCGCACGGGCTTGACGCCGGGCTCGGCCGGGGCGGGCGCTCGCGTGTCGGGCTTGGGTTCCGGCAGCGGTTCGCGGCGGCCGGAGCGTGAACGATCGCCGCCTTCCCGACGGGGCTCGCGACGGTCATCACGCTTGTCCTCTCGGGGAGGGCGTTGCTGAGGCGGCCGTGGTGCGCCCTGCTCGGCGTTGCCGCGAGGAGCGGTGGCGGGCTGCCCCTGTTCGCCCTGTTCGCCGCCACGACCGCCACGACCACGCCGCCGCCGACGCCGACGACGACGGCCGTCGCCGGGCCCGCCTTCAGCGCCCGGCTGGGTGTTGGGTTCGCCCGTGCTCGGTGCTTCTCCTTCATCGCCGGCGTCCGGCTCGTCGTGCTCGGCGTCTTGCGGGCGTTGCGAAGCTTCCGCGGGCGTGCCCGCGTCTTCGTCGCCGTAGTCCCCCATGGATCCGACGATGGTGAATGGGGTCACTTCGTCGGTGGGCACGGGCTTGGGTGCGTGCGGGCGTTCGCGGGGTCCTGCCTGATCGGCCTGCGGAAGAGATCGGAAGAGCGTCGTGTAGGGAAAGAGTGTAGATCTCGGTGGTC
>ERZ761603.1602-NODE-1602-length-16720-cov-11.481788_pt1 | contig 16720 bp, 8 predicted proteins | sample MGYA00511879_ERZ761603 | MGnify/ENA primary metagenome ERZ761603 (study PRJEB28899, sample SAMN02850040) | bioreactor sludge metagenome | biome: EBPR Sludge; feature: EBPR Bioreactor; material: flocular biomat | place: Australia: Thorneside Wastwater Treatment... | reverse complement strand
TCGTGCCCGCGCGGGTGAGCGGGTGTTGACCGGGGCGCTGGTCTTCCGCGTCGCCGCCGGCAGCCGCTCGTTCGCCGTCGACCTCTGGCTGGCGGACGAGCAGCGAACGCTGCGCCTGCTCGCCGAGCAACTGATCTGGGCCGCGCCGCTGTTTCTCGTGCCCCATGTCTTCGTCGCTCACGAGGCGCTGAAGGCGGCTGCCCGCAGCTACAGCCATGCCCCGTGGCTGACCGCCAACCTGACGCTGTCACGCCTGCCGGACGAGCGCGGCGGTGCCCCGCTGGCCTGGGACAACGTGCTCTACCAGGGCGCCGGGCTTGGCTATGTGGTGGCCACCCACCAGCAGCTCCGCCTCGCGCAGCAAGCGACTGTGTTCACCTACTATCGGCCGCTCGACGAATTCACGCCGCCACAGGGCCGCGCAGTCCTCCGCGATACGCCGCGCACGGTGTGGGCCGAGCAAATTCTCGCCGAACTCGAGCGCCCGCACGCCAATCTCCGGCAACTGGTGACGCGTCTTGACGTTTTCCGCAACGGCCACGCAATGTGCCGCCCGCTACCCGGTCTAATTTTTGGTGAGGCGAGGCGGCGTTTCGCCGTCGACGGTGAGCGGCTGCGTTTCGCACACGCCGACGTCAGTGGCTTCTCGCTGTTCGAGGAAGCGCATTACCGTGGGGTACTGGCCGCGGAACGAACGCTGCGTCGGCTCGGCGTGCGCTTTGTCTCGTCGCTCGAGTGATCAGGCGGGCGCAGCAGTGGTCGGTTGTGGGCCGATCGAATCCGTTTCCTGACCATCAAGTTTTTCGCTGAGAGGCCGTCTAATGTGTGCTGTGCTCCGGATTTCCGTCGACCGACTTCAGATCACCTGCCACCGATGAATGCGATCGAATTCCTGCCCTGGCATGACAGCTTCAATACCGGACTGTCCGTGGTCGACCAGCAGCACCGCCGGCTGGTCCAACTCCTTAACGCGCTCGCCACCCATCTCGCGTTCCGCTCCGAAATCCCGCAGTTGAAGAACATGTTCGACGAGCTTGCCGATTATGCGGTCTATCACTTCCAGACCGAGGAGGCGATCTGGCGCGAGTACCTCGCCGCCGACGAAGTCGAGGTCGAGCACCACCTCACCCACGCAAGCTTCATCGAGCAGGTGTCACGCCTGCGCGCGAACGAGACGTCGCAGCCCTTGGCCAAGGTGGCCGAAGAGACGCTGACCTTTCTCGCGCGCTGGTTGATCTCCCACATCCTTGAAGCCGATCGTTACATGGCCAGCGCCGTTCTCGCCATGCGCGAGGGAATGTCGCGCCAGCACGCCAAGCAGTTTGCCGCCGAACAGAGGGGCCACGGGACGCGGGTGCTCGCCGACGTCTTCCTGTCGATCAACACGACACCGACCACCACCGCGTTGCACCTGATGCTCGAACTCGCCGACTTGCGCAAGGCGAAGGACGCCTTGGCGAGGGAAAGCGCCAAGAATCAGGCTTTCCTGCGCTGGGCCAGCGATGGCATCCAGGTGCTCGATGAACGCGGTCAACTCATCGAAGTCAGCGACTCTTTCTGCGCCATGCTCGGTTACGCGCGGGAAGAAATGCTCGGCATGAGCATGGCGGCGTGGGATACACGCTGTGACGAGGGCTGGAGCTTGCACGCTCTCCGGCAGCGACTCGAAAACCCGGCGCGGTCGATCGTCGAAACCCGCTACCGCGCTCGGGATGGTCGGCTGGTCGAGGTCGAGGCGAGCGAAGTTCCGATTGCGCTGGCCGGGCAAACCTGGCTCTTCAGCTCGGCGCGCGACGTCGGCGAGCGCAAGCGTGTGGAACGCGAGTTGGTCCACGAGAGGCAGCGCCTGGCCGACCAGGCGCGTTTTACCAGCCAATTGATTGACACCCTGCCCAACCCGGTCTTCTACAAGGACGAGCAAGGGCGCTATCTGGGCTGCAATCGGGCTTTTGAGGATTACATCGGGGTTCCGCGCGAGGACTTGCTTGGCCGTAACGTCTACGACCTTGCGCCCAGGGATTTGGCCGAAAAGTACGCTGCGGCCGACAACGAGTTGTTCACGCGCGGCGGCACGCAAACCTATCAAGGCGAAGTACTCTACGCCGATGGCACCCGGCACAGCGTCGTCTTCTACAAAGCGACGTTCAACAAGGCCGACGGCCGCCTGGGGGGTCTGGTCGGCATCATGCTCGACGTCAGCGAACGCTGCCAGATGGAGCTTGCGCTGCAGCGTCAGGCGGCGTTTACCGAGTCGGTCGTCGGCGCGGTGGTCGATGGGGTAGCCGTTTGCCACGAGATATCGACGCCCCCCTACGTTCGGTATACGGTATGGAATCCGGCCATGCAGGCGCTGACCGGCTACAGCCGGGAGGAAATAAACGTACGCGGCTGGTATCAGACCGTCTACGCCGAGCCCGAGTTGCGGGAACGTGCCCGGTTGCGCATGGAGCGCATGCGCCATGGCGAGCACCTGCGGGGTGAAGAGTGGACGATCACGCGCCAGGATGGTGAGCAACGCGTGCTCGACATTCACACCACCTTCGTCAGCACGCCGAGCGGCGGCACCCAGATTCTCGCCGTGATGCGCGACGTCAGCAAGCGCAAGGCTGCCGAGCAGGCCCTGGCCCGCCAGCGCGATCTTGCCCAATGTTATCTCGACACCGTACAGAGCATCATGCTGGCGCTCGATGCCCAGGGCCAAATCGTGATGATCAATCGCACCGGTCGTGAACTGCTTGGCTACACGGAGGATGAGCTGCTCGGGCGCGACTGGTTTACCACCTGCCTGCCACAACCCAAGGGAATGAAAGAGGTCTTCCCCTACTTTCAGCGCATCCTCGCTGGCGTTGGGGAAGACCTGAGCAAGGCGCAGAATTACGTTCTCTGCCGCGATCGCACGCAGCGTCTGGTCGAGTGGCAGAACAGCCCACTGCGCGACGACGCCGGTCACGTCGTCGGCACCTTGAGTTCGGGCGTCGACATCAGCGAACGACGCCAGGTCGAACTGGAACTCGAACGTCATCGCCGGCATCTCGAAGCGCTGGTCAGGGACCGTACCATCGAACTGTCGCTCGCCAAGGAGACCGCCGAGCGCGCCAGCCGGGCCAAGTCCGAGTTTCTGTCAAGCATGAGTCACGAACTGCGCACGCCGCTGAACGCGATCATCGGCTTCACACAGATACTGGAATACGACAGCCAGCTCAGCGTCGACCAGCGGGACAACGTGAACGAAATTCTCACCGCGGGTCGCCATCTCCTGCACCTGATCAACGAGGTGCTCGACCTGGCCAGGATCGAGTCTGGACGTATCGAACTGTCGCCGGAAGCGGTCGACCTCGCCGCCCTGGTCGACGAATGCCGGCACCTGATCGAACCGCTCGCCGCGCCGCGCGGGATCACTTTGACGGCCGCTGTGCCGGTCAACGGAGCCGTGCACGCTGACCGCGTTCGACTCAAGCAGGCGCTCCTCAACCTGTTGTCGAACGCCGTCAAGTACAACCGCGAGCAAGGGCGTGTCGAGGTCAGCGTCGAGCACCATGACACGCTGCAGGGCCGGTGTTTGCGCATCATTGTCGCCGATACCGGTGCCGGCATCGATCCCGAGCGCATGGCCGAGGTGTTCCAGCCCTTTACCCGGCTGCAGGCTGAACACAGCACCATCGAAGGGACCGGCATCGGCCTCACGATCACCAAGCGGCTGGTGACGCTGATGGGTGGCGACATTCACGCCGAGAGTCAGCCCGGCGTCGGTAGCCGCTTCGCGATCGACCTGCCCGCCGCGACGCTGGCCGATTCGTGCGCCAGCGCCAGCGAATCGGCCCCGATCGCAGAGGTGACGAGTGCAGGGCGCGCGAACAGGATCCTGTGCATCGACGACAACCCGTCCAACCTCAAGCTGATGGCGCAGATCCTCGGCCGAGTCGAGCATCTGCAACTGTTAACCGCACAGGCGCCGCAACTCGGCCTCGATCTGGCGTTGACGCATCGCCCGGCGCTGATTCTGCTCGACATCAACATGCCTGGAATGGACGGTTACGAGGTGCTGGAGGTACTGAAAGGCGATCCCTTGACCCGCACCACGCCGGTGATCGCGATTACCGCCAATGCGCTGACGCGCGATATCGAACGCGGCAAGGCGGCGGGCTTCTTTGACTACATCACCAAACCGATCGACATTTCGCGCCTCCTGAGCGTGGTCGAACGGGCGCTGTCTTCCGGGACCGATCAGACACAGGACACTCAGGCTCCATGAAAACCGCTTGCACTCAGCCCGCCTACCCCCACTTTTCGTGGTCACTGAAGCACCGTCTGACCGCACTCACCCTGGCGGTCTTTCTCGTCGGGATCTGGTCGGTGACGCTCTATGCCACACGCAGTCTGCGCGAGGACATGGAGCGCCTGCTCGGCGAACAGCAGTTTTCCACCACTTCGGCTGTCGCGGCGCAACTCGACGCCGAGCTGGACGTACGCTTGCAGTCCCTGATCCGGATCGCGGCCGAGATCTCTCCGCGTCTGCTCGCCAGCGGCGTTGAGCTGCAACAGTTTCTCGAAGCCCACACCACGCTGCAGAGCCTGTTCAACGGGGGGACACGCATCCGCGACCGCGCTGCGACCACGCTCGCCAGCGTTCCCTACGCTCCGGAGCGGATCGGCAGCAGCTACGCCGACCGGGATTACATGGTTGCCGCGCTCAGGGAGGGTCGCGTCAGCATCGGCCGTCCCGTCATCAGCCGCACCCTGCAGGTGCCGGTGATCGCCATGGCGGCGCCGATTCGCGATCCGGCCGGCCAGGTGATCGGTGCCGTGGCCGGCGTCGTCAATCTCGGTCAGGCGAGCTTTCTCGACCGACTCGTCGAGCAACGCTACGGGGCGACCGGCGGCTATCTGATCATTGCGCCGCAGCATGGCCTGATCGTCACCGGCACCGACAAATCGCGAACCATGTCGCCGATGCCTGCACCCGGCGTCAATCGGAACCACGACCGCTTCGTCGAGGGCTACGAGGGTTACGGAGTGGCGGTGAACTCGCGAGGCGTCGAAGAGATCGCGGCCGCCAAGGGGATTGCGAGTGCCGGCTGGTTCCTGGTCAGCGTCCTGCCGACGGCTGAAGCCTTTACTCCGATCACCGCCATGCAGCGCCAGGTGTGGGTGGCTGCACTCGCGCTCAGCGTGGTGATCGGTGGGCTCGCCTGGTGGTTGGTCAGCCGGATGCTGCGCCGGCAGTTCTCGCCGATGTTCGCTGCCGCCGAGGCCCTGACCGACCTGTCACGGTCACCAGGAACGATCCTGCCCGCAGTGCCGACGCAAGCGCGCGACGAAGTCGGCCAGTTGATTCGCGGTTTCAACCTGTTGCTGGCATCGATCGCCGAGCGTGAGACGGCGTTGAAGGAAAGCGAGCAGCACTATCGCACGCTCGCCGATGGCGGCTCGGCGCTGATCTGGACTTCGGGTACCGACAAGCTGTGCACCTACTGCAACCAGCCCTGGTTGCGCTTTACCGGTCGCTCGCTGGAACAGGAGCTGGGCAACGGCTGGGCGGAAGGCGTCCATGCGGACGACTTCGCGCGCTGCCTCGACCTCTACACGACCTGCTTCGACCGCCGCCTCCCTTTCAGCATGGAATATCGCCTGCGCCATGCGGATGGCAACTACCGCTGGATCCTGGACGAGGGTAACCCGCGTTTCGACAGCGGGGGCCGCTTCATCGGCTACATCGGCTTCTGTTACGACATTTCCGGGCGCAAACAGGCCGAATTCGAACTCGAACAACACCGCCTCAGGCTCGAAGCACTGGTCGACGCGCGTACGGCGGCGCTGGCCGCGGCCAAAAACGCTGCCGAGGCAGCAAATGCGGCAAAATCCGAGTTCCTCTCGCGGATGAGCCATGAGCTGCGGACACCGCTCAATTCGATTCTCGGTTTCGGCCAGTTGCTGGAGATGGAGGGTGAGGGAACGCTGTCAGCGCAGCAGGCGGACTGTGTGCAGGAGATTCTCAAGGCGGGCCGGCATCTGCTCGTGCAGGTCAATGAAGTGCTCGATCTGTCGCGGATCGAAAGCGGGCGCATCGAAATGAGTCTCGAGACCGTGGCTGTCGCGCCTCTGGTGGGCGAGTGCGTGGCGCTGGTGCGTCCCCTGGCCGAGGCGCGCGGTGTCGTGATCGAATCGACGATCGCGAACGCTGCGGTACATGCCGATCGCACGCGCCTGACACAGGTCCTGCTCAACCTGTTGTCGAATGCCATCAAGTACAACCGCCAAAACGGGACGATCCACGTATCGACCGCGGCACAGGACGACATGCTGCAGATCGCCGTCGCCGACAGCGGCCGCGGGATTGCCAGCGACTATCGGTCCCGTCTGTTCCAGCCTTTCGAGCGCCTGGAGTCGGCCTACGACGGAATCGAAGGTACCGGTGTCGGCCTGGCGCTGAGCAAGCGTCTGCTGGAAGCCATGGGAGGGGAGATCGGCGTCGACAGTGAGCCTGGCGTCGGCAGTACCTTCTGGTTTCTCGTCCCGCTGGCCGGGCGGGAGATCGAGCACGCGAGTGAGCTGGCCACTGCGGCGGACGAGCCCGAGCACCCGACCGCGGTCGACGACGGTGCGCCAGCGGTCGCGGGCAGTCCGCATGCGTCGCGAACCGTGTTGTACATCGAAGACAACCCGGCCAACCTCACCCTGGTGCGCAAACTGCTTCGTGGGCGGCCGGAGATCGATCTCACCGACGCGACCAGCGGCGAGGCCGGGCTGGAACGTGCGCTCGCCGACTTGCCCGACCTGATTCTGCTCGACATCAATCTGCCCGGGCAGGACGGCTTTGCGACCCTGAGTCAACTGAAGGCCAATCCAGCGACGGCGCGCATCCCGGTCGTCGCCGTCACCGCCAACGCCATGCGTCGCGACGTCGCGCTCGGGCTGGACTCGGGTTTCGCCGACTATCTCACCAAACCGCTCGATGTTCGCCGTTTTCTGGAGGTGGTCGACAAGCTGCTGGTCGGTAGCGTGTCTTGACGCGGGGTGACCGCCGCTGAAAGAACGCTTCGCCGGCCTACTTCCCGAGCGCGCACACCTCGACCAGGCAGTCGTAAAACGTCGCGCCAGCGCCCATGTCGGTAAGCGCCTGACTGGTGACTTCGTTGCAGTTTCGTCCGTCGGGCGACAGCTTGCGCCACCAGATCGAGGTCGCCGACGCCACCCCGGGGCGCACACGGTCGCTGACGACGGCGCGCGCGTGGAATTCGCCGCGGCGGTTGAAAATGCGTACCGCTATTCCAGTCGTAATCCCGCGCACTGCGGCGTCGGCGGGATGGATCGTGATCCCGGGTGAGCCTTCCTGGGCCAGAAAGCGTGGCAAGTTGGCGAAACTGGTGTTGAGGAAGTGGCGCGCCGGCGGTGTAATCAGAGCCAGCGGGAAGTCGCTCGCCAGCGGACTCTGCCGCCACTCGTGCGGGGCGACGAAGTCGGGCAGCGGATCGACGCCCTGCCGCGCCAGCGTTTCGCTGTAAAACTCGCACTTGCCGGATGGCGTCGGGAAACCACCGTCGGCGAACGGCGCGTGCCCGCGCGGCAGGCGCAGGCGCGCATGACCGTCGGCCTTGAGCTTTTCCCACGACAGGCCGGCGAGCCGTGGATCGTTCCAGTCGAGCGCCTGGCGGCAGAGATCGTCGTCGCTGTCGCTGAAACAGGGATCGTTGAAGCCCATCTCCCGTGCCAGATGGCGGAAGACTTCGCTGTTCGGCAGCGCCTCGCCCAGCGGCGCGATGGCCGGCAGATTGACCTGCAGGTGGAGGTGCCCGTAGGACTTGTGGATGTCGAGTTGTTCGAGGTGACTGGTCGCCGGCAGCAGGAGGTCGGCGTAGTCGGCGGTGTCGGTCGGGAAAAGGTCGTGGACGACGGTGAACAGATCCTCGCGCGCAAAGCCGCGCACGACTTCGCTGGCTTGCGGCGCGATCGCCACCGGATTGCTGTTGTAGACGAACAGCGCCTTGATCGGCGGCTGCAGGCGGAGCAGGTCGTTGCCGATGGTGCTCATGTTGATCATCCGTGGCGCCGGCCGAGGCATCAGATCGGGGCGTTCGAGAGCGGCGGTGTCGACCGGATAGTGGCCCGAGGTCGACAGCAGGACGCCGCCGGCAGGGTCACGCCAGGCGCCGGTGAGTGCCGGCAGGCAGGCCACTGCACGCAGTGCCATGCCACCGCCGGCGGTGCGGTTGATGCCGTAGTTGGTGCGGATGGCTGCCGGGCGGGTGCTTGCATACTCGTGCGCGAGATTCGCGATCTCGGCTACGCGGAGGCCGCAGATCGCCGCCACCCGTGCCGGCGGATAGCGCCCGGCGCGCTCGCAGAGTGCGTCGAAGCCCAGCGTATGACGGGCGATGTAGTCGTGATCGACGAGGTCGTCGCGGATCAGGACGTGCATCAGCCCGAGCGCCAGCGCGCTGTCGGTACCGGGGAGGAGCGCGATGTGCTGATGGCACTTGTCGGCAGTCACCGTGCGGCAGGGATCGATGGCGATCAGGCGTGCACCGCGGCGCTTGGCCTCCTGGACCAGGCGCCAGAAGTGCAGGTTGGAGACAATGCTGTTGCTGCCCCAGAGAATGATCAGGCGGGCGCTGACGACATTCTCGGGGTCGAAGCCGACAGCCGCGCCGACTGTCGCCTGGTAGCCCATGCTGCCGGCGCTGGCGCAGATCGTGCGGTCGAGCCGGGCGGCGCCGAGACGGTGGAAGAAGCGACGATCCATCGACCCGTAGCCGATCAGCCCGGAGTTGCCGGCGTAGCTGTAGGGAACGATCGCCTCGGCGCCGTCGCTGGCAACGAGGTTGCGGAAACGCTCGGCGATCGTCGCCAGCGCCTCGTTCCAGGAAATGCGCTCGAACCGGGCGCCGGGCCCCTTGGCGCCGACACGGCGTTGCGGGGTCAGCAGGCGGCCGGGGTGGTAGATGCGCTCGGGGTAGAAGGCGACCTTGGTGCACAGCACTCCGGCGGTCGGCGCGTGATCGGCGGCACCGCTGACCTTGACGACGCGACCCTCGCTGACCGTGACCTCGAGTGCGCAGGTGTCGGGACAATCGTGCGCGCAGACACCACGCACGCTGCAGGTGGTAGCGGATCGGGAGGGAGAAGGGTTCATGGCTTCCTGGCGCCGGGTTGTTTGCGACAACGATAGCAGCTCGCGGGGTCGGGTGGCTGACCCGGTCGCATTGCGGTCGCGCAAGCCCCTGTTCAACCGTAGAATGAATCCTTTGCCCAGAGCGATCCGTGACCATGATCCGCACCCGCTTCGCACCGTCTCCAACCGGCTTTCTGCACATCGGCGGTGCGCGTACCGCGCTCTTCTCCTGGGCGTATGCGCGCCGTCACGGCGGCCGCTTCATCCTCCGCGTCGAGGACACCGATCTTGCGCGATCGACGCCGGAAGCCGTGCAAGCCATTCTCGACGGCATGAACTGGCTCGGCCTGGACTACGACGAAGGGCCGTTTTACCAGACGCAGCGCATGGATCGTTATCGCGAGGTGATTCGCGCCCTGCTGGCTGCCGGCTTGGCTTACCACTGCTATCTGTCTGCGGAGGAACTCGAGCGAGTGCGCGAGGAGCAACGGGCGCAAGGCCTGAAACCCCGCTACAACGGTTGCTGGCGACCCGAGCCGGGGAAAGTGTTGCCCGCGCCGCCGGCCGGGGTGCCGCCGGTGGTGCGTTTCCGCAATCCGGCCGACGGTGTCGTTGCCTGGGACGATCTGGTCAAGGGACGGATCGAAATTGCCAACGCCGAGCTTGACGATCTGGTCATCGCGCGTGCCGACGGCAGCCCGACCTACAACTTCTGCGTCGTCGTCGACGACTGCGACATGGCGATCACGCACGTCATCCGCGGTGATGACCACGTCAATAACACGCCACGACAGATCAACCTGCTGCGCGCACTCGGGGCTCCGGTGCCGCTCTACGCCCACCTGTCGATGATCCTCGGCGACGATGGGCAGAAGCTGTCGAAGCGCCACGGCGCGGTCAGCGTGATGCAGTTCGCTGAAGACGGTTACCTGCCGGAGGCGGTGGTCAACTATCTCGCGCGCCTCGGCTGGTCACACGGTGATGAAGAGGTTTTTTCGACCCGGCAGTTTTGTGAGTGGTTCGACCTCGATCACATCACCCCGTCGCCGGCCCAGATCAGCAGCGACAAGCTGAGCTGGCTCAACTCCCACTACCTGCGGTGCGCGGACAGCGAACGGCTGGTCTCCCTGGTGCAGCCCCGGCTGTCGGCGCGCGGGGTTAACGTGACCTCGACGCCGTCGCTGGCGGCGATCGTCGCCGTCTACCGCGAGCGGGTTGTCAATCTCAATCAGCTTGCCGATGCCGCTGCCATCTTTTATCTCGACCTGCCTCCGGATCCGCGACTCGTCGCGAAGCATCTGGCGCCCGAGGTGCTGCCGGTGATCGCCGATTTTGTCTCGCGCCTGCCGCAGGTCGTGTGGGAGGCGGCAGCAATCGGCGCCTTGATCAAGGAGTGCGTCGCCCGACACGGCGTCAAGTTGGCCAAACTCGCGATGCCGCTGCGCGTCTTGCTGTGCGGGCAGGAGCAGACGCCATCCGTCGATGCCGTGCTCGCGCTCTTTCCGCGCGCAACGGTGATCGATCGTCTTCGTCGCGCGCTCAGCCGGTGGACCGGCGATACCGACGCCGCATGATCGGGCGGCCGGTTGCAGCTTCGCTCAACAGGACGGCGGGCCGACATGCTTCGCCGCGCCAAGGAGGACCACAGCATTTCCCGGAGCGATGAAAGTGGAACCGGTGTCTTTGCCCCCACGACCTCCTGATCAGGCCTTTTCGCTGTCGCCGGAGCTTGCCGCCTCGTCAGCGGCCTTGATCTCTGCGTCCTGCTCGGCCTTGTCCTCATCAATCATTTCCCTGGCACTATCGACAAAGGTGGCATCGGCAATCGCGCTGCCAATCCCCTTCGCGATCTCCCCTGCTTCACCCGCCAGCTCCCTGGCTTTTTCCGCCGTCGCGCTGACGCCGTCGACCACCGCTGAGCCGGTTTCACGCGCCAGCTCCTTCGCCTTGACGCCCGCTTCCTCCACAACCTCTATCGCCGAAGCAGCGACTTCCATGGTTTTTTCGACCGCTGCCGCAGCAGCTTCCTTGGCCTTGTCCAGAATGCTCATCGATGTGTCCTCCATCAAAGAAGGTTGCGAACCTGGGGAAGCGCTGATTTAATCGGTTTGCGAAATTCAGGCCCCATTTCAATCAACGCGTTCGGCGGTTGCCTTGACGCGCAAGGCGAATTAACAGCGTTGCGCCAGCGTGTCTGATTATAGGCAACAATGTCGAGATCGGATAGCGCAGCACGCCCGCGGACGTGGTCGCGTCGTCGCCTTCCCGTCTCGCTAACCGCAAGCGAGCGCCGGCAGCGGAACACAGGTCGGCAATGCGGTATCATCCGTGCTGCCTTTCTAGGCTAAGCGGTAGCTTCTGGCTGGATTCCAACCGTCGACGCACGGAGACATGACCCATCATGAAGGCCACGCTGATCGATGCGCAAGGCGCGAGCACGCGAATATCCGGCGAAGATTTTGCGGTCAGGTTGCCGCAGTCGGGCTTTTTCTGGCTCGACATTGCGCACGCCACGCAAGACGAATTCGCGATGCTGGCGAGCGCGCTGCAATTGGACGAAACGGCCAGCGCCTGGTTGCCGCGCTTCGGTCAGGCGTCACGCTACGAGACCAGCTCGCAGACGATCCGTATCTCGACCTGGGCGGCCGTCGGCGAGAGGGGGGTCGCGGAAGTTCATCTGCTCTATTCTCCTGCCTGGCTCATCACCGTGTGTGACGGCGCGCTCTCTGGCGGGGACCGCTTGCACGCGGGCTTCCGGCGCATGAGCGAGAGCCTCGCCGCGCACCCGGACTACGCGCTCGCGTTTGTGCTGAATGAACTCGTGACCGGCTTCTACCCGCGGCTGGAACGTGCCGACGAAATACTCGACCAGCTCGAGGACGCGATCTTCCTCGACCCCAATCCCGAGCAACTGTTCGCCCTCGCCGACCTGCGCCGGGGACTCTCGTCTCTGCACCGGCGGCTGGTGCCGCTGTGCGACGCGCTGAAGGCTCTGATCACGACGACCGGCGGAATCGATATTCCCGGCATCGGTAGAGAAGTCGGACCGTGGCTTCACACCTACAGTGAGCGTCTGATCGATCTGGCGGATCGGATCGACAGCTATCGTCAGCGGACCACCGAGGCGATGGAAGGCTATGGCGCCAGCCTGTCCAACCGGCAGTCCGAGCAGATCAACCGGTTGACCGTGATTTCCTGGGTGTTCCTGCCGATCACCTTCCTCACCGGCTACTTCGGGATGAATTTCAACTGGGCAATCAATGGCTTTCTCGCGACAGAGGATGCGTTCATCCTGCTCGGTGTCGGTTTGCCTGCGCTGGCGCTGGTCGCGACTCTGCTGCTATTCAAGAGTCTCGGTTGGGTCGGCACGTGGCGGAGGAAGCAACAGCAGGCGGCTGCGGCGGGTAGCCTCAGCCCGGGGGCAGTGGGAACGGGCAGCCAAAACCGCGCAGCGAGTGGGGGCAGTTAGACTGACCAGGCTGGTTTGCAGTGACCGTGCTCGCAGCCGGTCTTGGACTTTGATAAGGTAGCGCCACCTGCCTGCGCCCCGCGAGGTGCGAGGCCGGTGGCAACAAACCACGACAGGTCTGGTTGCCATTGCGCGACGAGATCGGTAACCTCTTGATGAGATACCCCTGGAGGGCCAGACGATGAACACAGCCACGTCCCAGAACGCCGTCGCGCAGGCTTCAGGAAGCGCTGCCGACACGAGTATGGATCTCGAGAAAGCGTCGATCGAGCAGGTGCTTTCCCAACTCGCGGTGCAGCCGGACAAAGGCCTCAGCAACAGCGAGGCGCAGCAGCGCCTCGGCAAGTACGGTCCCAACGCGATTGTTGAGAAGGAAAAGAGCTTAGGCGAGCAGGTTCTCGGCTACTTCACGGGCTCGATGGCCTACGTCATCGAGGCCGCAGCGCTGGTTTCCGCGCTGCTCGGCCACTGGGACGACTTCGTCATCATCGCCTCCCTGCTGCTGTTCAACGCGGCGCTCGAATTCTGGCAAGACCGCAAGGCGTCCAACGCGCTGGCCGCCCTGAAGGCCGGCCTGGCACCCGAGGCAACCGCCCTGCGCGACGCCAAGTGGCAGACGATCCAGGCCTCGACGCTGGTTCCCGGCGACATCGTCAAGATCCGCCTCGGCGTGATCGTTCCCGCTGACCTGCGGCTGATCGCCGGCGACTCGGCCTCGATCGACCAGGCGGCGCTCACGGGCGAGTCGCTACCGGCGGCGAAGAAGGTCGGCGACGAGGCGTACTCGGGCAGTGTCGTCAAGCAGGGGGAAATGGAAGCGGTAGTCATCGCGACCGGCGCCAACACCTTCTTCGGCCGCACCGCCAAGCTCGTCGCCGGCGCCGGAGCGGTCAGCCACGCGCAGAAGGCGATGCTTCAGATCAGCAACTTCCTGATCGTCGTCGCCGTCGTGCTGACCGCCGTGCTCGTGGGCGCCAAGGTCTATCACGACATCGTCATCGCCCACGACTGGGGCCTTGCGGACGCACTCGGGATCCTGCAGTTCGTCCTCGTGCTGATGGTGGCGTCGATTCCGGTAGCGATGCCGGCGGTCTTCTCGATCACCATGGCTCTGGGGGCGTTGGCGCTGTCGAAGCAGCAGGCGATCGTATCCAAGCTATCGGCGATCGAGGAGATGGCTGGCGTCGACATCCTCTGCTCGGACAAGACCGGGACGCTGACCAAGAACCAGCTCAGCCTGAGCGAGCCGATTCTTTTCGAGGCCAGCGACGGGCAGGAGTGCATCCTCGCTGCGGCACTCGCCTCCAAGCTCGAAGACAAGGACGCCATTGACACCGCCGTGATCACCGCACTCAAGGACCAATCGGCGCTGCAGGCGTGGCGGCAGACGAAGTTCATTCCCTTCGATCCAGTCACCAAGCGCACCGAGGCCGTGGTCAGCGACGCCGATGGCAAGTCGATGATGGTCGCCAAGGGTGCGCCGCAAGCAATCGTCGAACTCGCCAAGGCGCCGGCAGACATCGCCAGCAAGGTGCAGGCGACCGTCGATGAACTCGCCGGCAAGGGGTCGCGGGCGCTCGGCGTTGCGCGTTCGCTCGACGGCGGCAACACCTGGTCGTTGCTCGGCGTCCTGCCGATGTTCGATCCGCCACGCGATGACTCGAAGGCAACGATCGACCTCGCCGCCGAGAAGGGTGTCCGCGTCAAGATGATCACCGGCGACGATACCGCCATCGCCATCGAGACGGCGCGTCAGCTCGGCATGGGCACGCACATCGTCGCTGCCGCCGACGCTTTTCCCAAGGACATGGATCCGGACAACGTACCGCCGGCCGTGATCGACGGGATCGAGCGGGCGGACGGCTTCGCTCGCGTCTTCCCAGAGCACAAGTACGCGATCGTCAAGGCCCTGCAGTCGCGTGGCCATCTGGTGGCCATGACTGGCGACGGCGTCAACGATGCTCCCGCGCTGAAGCAGGCCGACTGTGGAACGGCGGTGTCCGGTGCCACCGATGCGGCTCGCGGCGCCGCAGCGCTGATCCTTACCGCGCCCGGCTTGTCGGTCATCAACGGCGCCATCGACGAGGCACGGCGGATCTTCGGACGCATACACAGCTATCTGATCTACCGCGTCGCGCTGACCATCGACATCATGTTTGTCGTTGTGCTCTCGAGCCTGCTGCTCGGCTTTTCGCCGCTGACCGCGATCATGATCGTGGTCATGTCGCTGCTCGACGACCTGCCGATGATGACCATCGCCTACGACAACACTCCGGTCAGCCCGAGGCCGGTGCGCTGGGACATGTCGCGCATCTTCGCGGTTGCCAGCATTCTCGGTGCGTTCTCGGTGCTCGAATCGTTCGGCTTGCTGCTCTTCGGCGCCAGAGTGCTCGCCTTGCCCCATTTGCAGGAGACCTTCGGGTTGGCGACGGAGGCGCAACTACAGACGGTGATGTTCCTGCAACTCGTCGGCGGTGGGCAACTGCTGCTCTTCATTACACGCACCGAACGCTGGTTCTTCCTGCCGCCGTATCCGGCTGCACCGCTGTTCCTCGCCATTCTCGCCACGCAAGTGTTCACGGCGCTGATGTGCGGTTTCGGCTGGCTGGTGCCGGCCATCCCGTGGAAGCTGATCGGCTGGGTCTGGGTGTACCTGATTGCCTGGATGTTCCTGCTCGGCGCCGTGCCGCTGATCTGCGACCGCTTTGCCAGCTACCGCACGGTCCGCCACGCGAAGCACATTGCGATGGTCAATACCTCCCTGCACCCGAACTCGGTGGCAGCATCGCGTCATTCCTGACCAGAAAGAGAAAGGTCGAAAAATGGACTATCGCAAACAGTTTTTCGTGAACCCCGGCAAGAAGGTCGAACTCGCCAAGATTGACCCCGCGTACACGGGCGGACACACTTCGGGTGAAGCCGCACTGCCGGAGATCCAGAAGCATGTCGCGCGCATGGACGAATTGCAGGCGCTGCTCTACGCCGACGGCCAGCAGTCGCTTCTGGTCGTCCTGCAGGCACTCGACGCCGCTGGCAAGGACGGCGTCGTCCGGCACCTGTTCACCGGCATGAACCCGCAGGGCACGTCGGTTTTCGGCTTCAAGCAGCCGAGCGCCGACGAGGCTGCGCACGACTTCCTCTGGCGTGCGCATCAGCGGACGCCAGCAAAAGGCGAGGTGGTCGTCTTCAACCGCTCGCACTACGAAGACGTTCTCGTCGTGCGGGTTCACAAGCTGGTGCCGGAGGCGGTCTGGTCGAAGCGTTATGGACTGATCAAGGACTTCGAGCAACTGCTCGTCCAGAACGGCACGCGAATCCTCAAGTTCTTCCTGCACATCAGCCCCGAGGAACAACTCGCGCGCTTCCAGCAGCGACTCAACGACCCGGCGCGCAACTGGAAGATCAGCGAAGCCGACTACAGCGAACGCGAGCTGTGGTCAGACTACGTCGAGGCCTACCAGGACGCGCTGAGCAAGACCAGCACGAAGGACGCGCCCTGGTACGTCATTCCCGCCAACCACAAGTGGTTCCGCAACCTCGCGATCTCGCAGATCATTGCCGAAACCATGGACGAGATGGGCCTCAAGCTGCCGCCGACACGCGTCAATCTCGAGGAAGTTGCCGTGAAGTATCACGCTGCTGTGGCGAAGCAAAACCAGTCTGCCGGTAAGCAAGCCAAGCCAAGTGGCAAGAAGGCTCCGAGTTGATAATGAACGTCAGCCGCTCGCTCAGATTCTTGATCGCAGGCAGAAAGTTGAGCAGGGCGCTCCTGACTTTCTGCGGCTGACGCCGCACGCTCGGGAAAAGGCAGAGTCCCTTGCCTTCGATAAGCGAGGAGCGAGGAGCGAGTACGTGAGCAAGGCAGCGGATTCCCACGCGCTGGATTCGGGTACGAGCTCCGGGGCGTGGAACGGAGGCTCCCGGCAGCCGATGCAGACCTTCATCGTCGGCGGTGCCGTTCGCGACGAGTTGCTGGGCTTGCCGGTGCAGGATCGCGACTACGTCGTCGTCGGTTCCTCCCCCGAGGAAATGCTGGCGCGTGGTTTCAGGCCGGTAGGCAAGGATTTTCCGGTTTTTCTTCATCCCTCGAGCAACGAGGAGTACGCCTTGGCGCGTACTGAGCGCAAGACGGCTCCCGGCTA
>ERZ761603.1599-NODE-1599-length-16732-cov-14.167596_pt1 | contig 16732 bp, 10 predicted proteins | sample MGYA00511879_ERZ761603 | MGnify/ENA primary metagenome ERZ761603 (study PRJEB28899, sample SAMN02850040) | bioreactor sludge metagenome | biome: EBPR Sludge; feature: EBPR Bioreactor; material: flocular biomat | place: Australia: Thorneside Wastwater Treatment... | reverse complement strand
CCCTACACGACGCTCTTCCGATCTCGCGAAGCCGTCTCGCGCACGACGTCCATGCCTCGCGCGAGCAGACGCGCTCGGGCTTCGGCGGGGAGCGGCGCGGGTTTGGACGAGAGGGCGATCATGAGCGAGGCTGCGGCGGCATCGACCGCCTCGGGCGTGATGGGCCGGCCCGCCGCGTCGGTCAGCGGCGGCACGCGGCGGAGCAGGGCCTCCATCTCCGCCTGGTCCGGTGCGGAGAGTCCGCCCGTGGCGCGATCGGCGAGCAGGTCCAGCAGGCGCTGGGCCTCCGCGTTGATCGGGCCGGGGTTGGGGCGGGTCATGTCACTCATGGCGACACCCCCTTCCCGGGCATTGTTTGCGGCCCCAGCAGTTCCCGCAAGCGGGCCAACCCGCGGCGGATGCGGGTCTTCACCGTTCCCAGGGGCACATCAATCGCCTTCGCGATTCTTTCGTGCGAAAAGCCCTGGTAGAGCGCATACCACAGAACTTGTTTCTCATCATGCGCCAAGGACTCGAAGGCCGCGGCGGCTCTTTTGGCCTCATCGTGGACATCCGCTCCGGCGGTAACCAACGGCTTGGCCTCGAAGACGCGGTCGTCCTCCAGTTGCACCGCGCGGCGTGTTTGGGCACGGCGCTGGCGGTCGATCAAGCGGCGGTGGGCGATGGTGGCGATAAAGGCGGCTTCCGAGCCGAGTGAAGGGTCAAACCGGCCCGCGGAGCGCCAGACTTCGACGAAAACGTCCTGCACGGCGTCTTCGAGATCCTCGCCGAATCCGCGCAGATAGCGCTCGGCCAAAGACCAGACCGTGCCGCCGAACTCATCCAAGCAGGCCGCGACGGCGCTCTCGTCGCCGCGGGCAATGCGCTGAAGATAAGTTTCGGACATCGACACGGGATTCCCTCTGGCGGCAAAGGTAGGCCAAGCACGTAGCCGGCAAGAGTCCATCGAGGGGTGCGGAGTCGTTGGATGGCAACCCAAGTGATAACACCGGGTATCCGGTCAACAGCGCGCTGGAATCTGTTCGTCGTGTCTCTCTGATGGCGTGGGGCATCCGGTGCGAGCGAACGCGGGGCGGGGGTGGCCGCCGCCGTGGGCCGAACTTTGACCGGGTGTGAGAGGAGTAACGTGGCTGGAGTGGACGGCAACGCGTGGTCGGAGGATGGGTGGAACGAGGCCGAGGCCCGCGCCGCCGCGGTGACGACGCCGCCCGATGTGACGACCTGGCCTGCATCCCCGCCGAGTTTCAACCCGCCTTCCGTGCCCGATCGCATCGGGCGGTATGTTATCGAAGCCGAGATCGGCTCGGGCGGCATGGGCCGCGTCTATGCCGCGAGTGATTCACAACTGGACCGTGCGGTGGCGGTGAAGGTCGTTCGCGCGGGCATGAACACCCCGGCCTCGATCGATCGGTTCCTGGCGGAATCGCGGATGCTGGCGCGGATCGAGGACCCCGGCATCGCGCGGGTGTACGACTGCGGGATCGACGCCGGCATGCCCTACTTCGTCATGGAGCGCGTCGTGGGGGCGGTGTCACTCACGACCTACGCCGAGAGCGCCGTGCTGAGCCTGTCCGACCGGCTGCGGCTCTTCATGCGCGTCTGCGATGCGGTGCACGCGGCCCACCGGCGCGGCATCGTCCACAGGGATCTCAAGCCCAGCAACATCCTCGTCTCTCTCACGGATCCGTCGCACGCGGCCCAGCCCAAGGTCATCGACTTCGGCGTCGCCGAGGAAGTCCGCGCGGGCGAGGAGTCGCGTCACGGCGGAGTGGCGGGCACGCTCGAGTACATGAGCCCCGAGCAGTGCATCGGCGGGCCGGTGGATGCGAGGAGCGATGTCTATTCGCTGGGGGTGGTGCTCTTCCAACTCCTCTCCGGCAAACTCCCCTACGCCGTGCCGGGCAACGGGCTGACCGCGGAGTCCATCCGGGTGATCCGGACTCACGAACCGGCGCCGCTGAGCCTGTACGGCCCCGAGTTCCGGGGAGACCTCGACGCCATCGTGCAGCGGGCGCTGGAGAAGAAGCCCGAGGAGCGATACCAGTCCGCATCGCAACTGCGGCGAGACATCCGGCGCTATCTCGAAGGGCAGCCCGTGGAGGCTCGCTCCCGCAACAGGGTGTACGTTGCCGTTCGGCGAGCCGCGTCGGGATGGCGGAAGCATACATCCTTCGCGATGGCGATTCTCGCCCTGGCGGCCTATGGCCTGAGCCGGATGGTCGGAGTACCGCTGGTGTACGAATACACGCCGCTGGACCGGACCTACGCGGCGATGCTGACGCTCGTGCCCGCCGCGGCCCGCCTTTCGGAGGTCATGGAACACACCATGATTGTCACGCTGCCCGATTCGGATGACGTCCCGGAGGCGGTGTTCCGGGCCGGCCTCGGCGAACTCGTCGGGCCGCCCCCCGCGGCCGATGATCCGGCGCGGCAGGACGGCACGGCGAGCGCCGCGAATCTGTACGCCGTCACGGTGCGCCGTCACATGATGGCACGGCTCATCGAACGACTGATCGATGCCCGTCCGAGCGTGATCGCGCTCGACCTGATGTTCATCGATGCGCCCCCCCGCGATGATCCGGCACAGCGGATGTCGGCGATGCGGGCCGACGCGACCAGAGCGCTGGCCGCCGCGGCGGATCGGATGCGCACGGTGGCCGGGCGAGCGGTGATCGGAGGATTGCCGGGGTGGGCCGATGGGAAGGACGCCGCAGCGCTGATGTCGCCGGGGATTGAAAAAAGTTTGTTCTGGGGCGGCCTGACAGCGTCCTTCCCGCCGCGGCAGGCGGTCGTCGATCTGTTCGTGGACCGCGTGGGCCAGCCGCCGATCCCGTCGCTGGCGTTGGAAGCCTTCGCGCGTCGGGACGGGAACGCCCGCAGCCGTCCGAGCATCGTGCCCGGCCCGCGACGCATCACCTTGCATTACCCCGATGTGACCGACGGGCCGACCGGGCTGATCCGATCGACCCGCACGGCGGACACCATCGGAGTCAGCAGGTGCGATGAGCCTGTCTGGGATGATGAGGCGGAGGCGCTGGGGCTGCGTCCCGATGACCGGATGGGACGCTATGTGTCGGAACTGCCGGGCGAGTCGTTCTTCACGCCCGCGACGATGTCCATCGTCGACGTGCTGGGCATGCCCGATGCGGATCTGACCGACCGTTTCAAGGGCAAGGCCGTGATCGTGGCCCGCCTCGACGCCGACATGCACGAGACCGACGACGGGCGCGTGGTCCCCGGCTGCTGGGCGCACGCCGCGGCGATCGAATCACTCCTGACCTCCAAGGGCCTGATCGCCCCGACACGAGCGGAGTCCGAGGGGCTGATCCTGATGGGCGGCCTGCTGGGGTTATGGGTGGGCGGTTCGGGGCGTCGCGCGGGTCTGGCCCTTCGATGGATCGGCGTCACCGTGCTGCTGGTGGGCGGGAGTTTGGCGGCGTACCACTTCGCGGGGTATCAGTTCAACCCTATGGTTCCGATCGTGAGCGCCCTGGTAGGGGGCGCGCTGCGGTTGGGATTCGCGCCCCGCGTCGCGGGACGATCCGAGCCGAACTTCGCGGGGCGATTCGCATGACACACACACGTCACTTTTCGGTGCTGCTCGCGGCGCTTGCTCTCCTGGTTGGCTGCGGGCGGCCCGTACGGCCGTTGCTCTCACCCGTGGGCGTAGTCAACCCGCCGGGCAAGGCGGGGCTGGTGCTGACGGGAATCGTGCTCGGGCCGGATGAGCCGTTCGTGACGTCGCAGACCGTGATGATGCGTAGCCAGGATAGTTCCGGACGTGACTACGACCTGCTCGCCGGGCCGTACCCCAAGGGCGCGGGCGAGATCGGGATCGGCACGCACAACTCGATTACGACGGCCACCTTCACGGGGGAAGCCTTTGTGTATGCCTCCGGGTACATGCCCATCACCCGCTCCAAGCGTGTGATCGCGGGGGCGACGGGCACGATCTACGCCATGCGCATCAGCGACTCGACCAACGCCGATCTCATCATCGTGCTAGAGGCCAAATCCACCCTGCCGGTCACGTGCGAACTGCTCAATCCCGCCACCGGCGCACCCACCGGAGTTCGACAGAAATTGGGCAAAGGGAAGTATGTCAAGGTGAGCCAGAGCGGCGCGATGCCGGTCTTCGGCCCCATCACCAACATCCCCAAAGCCGGTGATGCCGATCCCGATGGCGTTCTTCCCTTCCTGGAGCATGTTCGATCCAAGGCCGTGTCGGCGAATCTGACCACCACGGCCTACTTCGGATCACTCGCGAATCTCCCGAACCCCTCGACCCCCTGACCGCCGCCCCGCAACCGCGAGCAGGGTCGGGGACGTATAGACAGGGGAGGCAACGGGAATTGCCCCGCAACTGCGCTCGGATTTCCGTTGCGTTGCGGGACGTTTCAATGTAGTCTACCGATAATGAGCAGAGTGCGGGCGGGGCTGCTTATGGGTCTCTCGCCCGATGGTGTTTTCGTTGGTTTGAGTCCGGCGACTCGTGTCGAGTCTTCTGGAGAGGAGCATCCGTATGTGTGTGTCGCGTCAGGTCCGGGTCGGTCGTGTCGTGCGCGCGCTGGGTGCGTCGGCTGTCGCCGCGTGCGGTGCGGTTGCTCAGGTCGCGCCGGAAGCACCGGTCACTTCCGGTCGGATCGAGATCCCCGTGACGATCGAATCGATCCGCAACTGGCACCTCACCAGCCTTGGCCGCGTGATCGAGGACCGGACATACGCCCCGCGTGCCTGCGGACAACTCGCCAGCCACACCGATGCGAACTTCGCTGGAGGCTCGTTCATCGCGCAGGCGGGATTCGCGCAAGGGGAGATGTTCGCCGCGACCTACACGCTCCCGGCGTCGGCCTTCCCGATCAAGATCGATCTGGCCGAGTGTATTTTCGTCACCAGCGGCTCGACGGTCACAACGACGACGCGCTGGTCGGTGCTCTTCTTCGAGGGCACGCCGACCTCTGGCACGCTTGTCTCTCAGGATTCTTCCGACGACGTGATCCTGCCGCACCTGCGCATCCCGCCGGGCACCAACGGCGTGAACATTCAGTTCTCCGTCGATCCCGGCGACCCCGAGCAGATCATCATCAACGACAACGGAAGCCGTCAGTTCACGATGGCCTGGCGCATCGACCAGCACCACCAGCAGACGCAGAACCCCTGCTTCTCCGGCCCGCCCACGTGCTGCAACGCTTTCCCCTGCACCGATGTGTCGGGCCTGGCGCAACCGGCGAACAACTGGTTGTTCGGCGTCAACTGCGGGTCGCTGGGATGCCCGCCCAACGGCGGTTGGGCCCGGTTCAACGCGCTCGCCTCGTTCTGCCGCCCCAGCGGCGACAGTGTCATGCGGGCCACATGGTCCAGCCTCTCGTGCCAGCCGGGCGTCGGGGCGTGCTGCCTGCCCGACGGTACCTGCATCCAGGCGACCAGCGAGCAGTGCGGCGAGGCGTCGGGAACGTGGCGGGGTGAGTTCACCGACTGCGCCACCGCCAACTGCCCGGCCCCCAGCGGCGCGTGCTGCTTCTCCAACGGTTTTTGCACCACCCTCACCCCGTTGCAGTGCAACGGCGCGGGTGGAACCTACCTCGGGCACGGTGTCGCCTGCGGCTCGGGCAACACCTGCCCGACCGGCGCGTGCTGCCTGCCCGACGGCTCGTGCATCGCCGGCGTGGGCGAGCAGGCCTGCCAGGCGCAGGGTGGCTCGTTCCGCGGGGTCGGCTCGACCTGCGCCGGGGCGTGCCCCACCGGGGCCTGCTGCAAGCCCGATGGAACGTGCATCACGGCCACCGAAGTGCAGTGCACGAACCAGGGCGGGACGTGGCAGGGCGCGGGAACTTCCTGCGGCTCGGTCAGTTGCCCCCAGCCCATCGGCGCGTGCTGCCTCTCCAGCGGCTTCTGCCTGACCGTGACGCAGGCCGTGTGCGCGGGCATTCCCGAGAGCGTATGGAAAGGCGCCTTCACCACCTGCGCCGACGGCAACGGCAACGGCACCGCCGACATCTGCGAGAACGCCCGCTGCGTCGCCGACTACAACAGCGACGGCGGCGTGGACGGGGGTGATGTCGAGGCCTTCTTCATCGATTGGGAATCCGGCGACTCCGCGGCCGATGTCAACGAGGACGGCGGAGTCGATGGCGGCGATGTCGAGTTCTTCTACATCGCGTGGGAGTCCGGTTCCTGCTGACACGCGACCGTCGTGACCGTTCGAGCGTGGCCCGATGCTCCGCACCGGTTCGGCGCGGCCGGGCGCACACTGCGCGCGGGCGGATCGCGGTTCACCTCTCGTGAGCCGGGGGTACGAACGGTCGGGGCGCGTTCTTCAGCACCCGCCCGCCGACCAGACCGCGAAGAACGCTTCGACGTCACCCCCGTCGATGCCGCCGTCCTCGTTGACATCGGCGAGGGGTTCGGCGTTCTCCCAGGCGATGTAGAACGCCTCGACATCGGAGCCGTCCACCCCGCCGTCCTCGTTGAAGTCCGCGGCGCATCGGCAGAGGACCGCGATCAAACTCCCCTCGGCGTTGCGCAGATGGAGAGGCTGACAGGGTGAGCTCAGGTGCCCGTCGTAGTTGCCCTGGATGTAATGCCCCTGACCGCCGCTCGGTCCCGTGCCGCGAGCGCGGAAGGAGTTGGTGTTCGCCACGGTGTAGAGCGATCCGCCCGCGGGAAGAACGGTCCCGGGGCGGAACGTGTGGGCGATGTCTCCGTCGAGCGTCCAGCCCGAGAGATCCACCGCCGCGCCGCCGCTGTTGACCAGTTGCAGGTACTCCTCCTCCCGGTCGCCGCTCACGGGATCGCGGTCGATGTCGCCGAAGACGACGGCCGCTTCCATCGCGGGCGTCTGTGCCGCGGGGATCAGGCCGGCGTGGGTCTGGTACAGGTGCGTCCGTCGCGGCGCGAGGTACTCGTTCTTCAGGATCGAGACCGCGGTTGAGAAGGTCTGGTTCGCGCCGTAAGGATTGCCCCACGCGGCCCGGTCGAGCGCGACGTCCGCCGACATCAACGCGACGAGTGCATCGATCCGCTGCTCGTAGTAGCGCTGGGCGTACGGCGTCGACGAGGTTTGCAGCAACCGGTCCATCATGGACCTCAGACGCCGCAGGTACATGGAGCGCACCGAAGGCTCGCGGTACATCGCGTCGATGAAGCGGTTCCACGGCCCATCGACCTTGGGTCGGGTCTGATCGCCGAAGAGGGGGTGGCTGTAGGGGTCATCATCGGCCCAGATCCCGTCGGAGAGCACCCCGCCGCCCGCGCCGTAGTTGCGGCCGAAGGTCAGGTCCTTGTCCCACGGCAGCATGGTCCACTCGCCCGAGCCTTCGGTGTCACGATAGACGTAGTAGTTCTTGGCGACGTGGTCGTTGTCGTGGATGAGCGAGGTGCCCACGAGGTACGAGATCGTCGCGGGGATGTCCACGTGGTCGAAGAGGAAGCGGTTGAGGGGTGTGCCCGTGAGCTGCACCCCGGCCACCAGGGCCGCCAGGTCGCTGTTGTTCTCGTGCTCGCGGGTCTTCTTCTCGATGTTCACCGTTGAACTCGTGCACTCGTTGAACATCTTGTAGAGCGCCCCATCGCGGTCCAGGCCGTTGCGGGAGAGGTACTCCTCATCGGGCTGCTCGACGAAGACGGCGACGCTGTGGAAGGCGTTGTTGCGCTGCACGCGGACGGGGAAAGCCTCGCAGTACGGTGCGCCGCAGTCGCGGTACGTCTCCCAGCTGATCACCTGGCGGATGTACGCCTTGTCGCTGTACGTGCTCTGGAGATTGATCTCCTCCACCGGCGGCAGGTCCTCCCGCAGAGTCAGGAACAGCCCGCTGTTCATATCAATTTTGTAGTGGGGCTTGGGCCAGCCCGCGGAAGACTGACCCCGCAATCGGACATAGACATTGTCGTAGAAGCGCCCCAGGTAATAGATGGAAGCACGCGTGCCCGTCTCGGTCGCCGCCGCGGCGGTGTTCTGCACGTACCACCAGAGGATGGGCAGTTGAGAACCGACATCGGGGCGGGCCACCACGGTGCCGAAGTACTCCGGGCTGTTGGTGGGCGTGGTGAAGAGCGGCTCGCGTTTGGCCCGGGCCTGCGTGTCCGTCGCGGTGATGTAGTAGCGGACCATCTGCCCCGGGCCGGAGGCCGAGGCGGGGATGCGCGCGCCGTAGACGCCGTCGCCCGCCGCGCCGTCGCCCGTCAGCCCGTTGTCCTGCATGAGCAGCGCGACTTCCGTGCCGTAGTCCACGCGGTAACGCAGCGTGACGGATTGGATCGGGGCCGCGACGACCGAGACGCGGGCGGTCACGGTCAGGTCCTCGGCGTCGGTGGGTTGGTGCGGTGTGTGGGCGACTTCCGAGATCTGTGGCGCGCTGTCGGTCCCGCTGCGCCCGTTGGGCGCTCCCGGGGTGGGCACGGTGAAGTACCGGAACGAGGACGGGTTCAACTCACCCGAGACCGAAGCCTCGAGGACCGTGCCCAGCAGAAAATCCTGGTTATTGCGGGTCAGGTTCAGACCCTGGATCGCCAGCACGTTGGTGCCCGTGGTCAGCAGGTTGAGGCGTGAACTGATGTCGAAGTCCTGGAAGATGACCGCCTCCTCATCGGGGTGGCCGGTGGTCGCGGTGGAGTTGTACGCCGGGGCGGCGGGGGCGTTGGCACGGGCCACCTCCGTGCCGTTCAGATAGGCGATGAAGCCGTCGTCGTACTTGACGCGCAGAGTCATGGTGTCCGCGGCGGGGATCGTGCCGAGCGTAAAAGGCAGGCGGATATAGATCGAAGCGTTGACGTTGTACATCGCCGCGTTGACATTGAGCGCGATGATGTTCTCGTAGCCGCTGGCACGCTCGTAGCCCACGGGCTGGTTCCCGGCGGTCCACGCCGAATCGACATAGGTCCGGGCGCGCCACGTCGTGCCCAGCGCGCTGTTGGCGGGCACCAGGACCCGGGCGGGGTTGGAGGGCGTCACGAGCGTGGTGGCCGCACCGGTCCACGCCATGCCGTACGACGTGTCCGCGATCTGCGGCGGGAACATCGGCGCGTACTCGGTGGCCCGGGTCACCCCGTCGGGCCGGACCAGCGCCAGGTACTCGCCCGCTGCGGAGAGTTTGAAACTCGTATGGAGCGGGGAGCCGGGCACAGCGCGGTTCTTGTCGCTGCAGAAGACGATGAGAAATCCCTTGGCCGGAATCGTCACCGCGGGGATGCGCCACTTGCGGAGGTTGCTGGCCGAATCGGTGATGTACCACCCGTCGAGATTGACGGGGATGTTCTCATCGTTGTACAACTCCACCCAGTCGTTGAACTCACCGTCCTCATCCGCGAGGATGCGGTCGTTGGAAGCGAGAAACTCGGAGAGGTGGACGCTCTGGGCCGCGGCGGCGGGGGCGAGGAGGAGCGCTGTGAGCCAGAGGCGGCGGGCGAGAGGCATGAGTGTCTCCGAGAGAGGAACGGACAGAAAGACCGAGAAGGCCGGCCCCGGACCAGGGGTCAAGGCGATCGGGATGCAGAGAGGATTCGCGGATAGGGGGTTTGTGTTTCTCAGAAGCGGATACTTTGGGCAGGATACGGCTCAAAATGGTTTCTCATTCGTTTTTGGAGACAGTTTGGGTGGACGTCTGAATTGGCGATAAATGCCGACATCGTGCGGATTGCCCGCGCGGCCTCGGCCGTGGGGCAGCGGATCACGGCACTTCCAGAACTGAAAGAATCTGATACTGAGCGTGCTTTGCGGCTTTGGTTCAGCCCCACCCGACTCCCCACACGATGAAGAATGACTCGACACCGCGGCCAAGAAGACAGCGTGTCGTGTGCTTGACTCTCGAAGCAAGCGAATCGTGCCGGTGGCCGGGCCGAACGTCTGGTGAAAGGCCCGCCAGTTCGCCGCCACTCACTGAGTGCCACACGGGTTGGCGGGTGCCAACTGAATCAGCGCGGTTGGGTGAGAAAAGTGCAGATGGAGATCGAGAGTTGGGGCTTTGGAAACGAGAGTGGGAGAGCAAGTCATGTCTGCGCACGAGTGCCTCGGAGTCATGCAGCACCACGATGTCGATGGTACATACGACTTTCAAGGAAAAGGTGGCGCGTGACGTGGTGCTTCGCACGGGCCGGTTCGGGGGTTTAGAATCGTGCGATGACCGACAAGGACCGAACACCCCTCGCAGCGCAGGTGCTGATTGTCGAGGATGAAGAAGACCACGCCGACGTCATGGCCGAGGCCCTCCGCAAGCCGGGGCACATCTGCACCGTGGTCGGCGGCGTGGCCGCAGCGCTCGAGGAACTCCGGCTTGGGACGTTCGACGTGATCGTGACCGACCTGCGTATGCCGGGCAGCGGAGGCGTGGGGGGGGCGGCGGCCGACGGAGGAGATGCGGGACTGCGGGTGCTGGAGTCGGCGCGTCGGTTGCAGCCTCAGGCCGAGGTGGTGCTCGTCACCGCCCACGGCGATGTGCCCACGGCCCGCGCGGCCTTCAAACTGGGAGCGTACGACTTCATCCAGAAGCCGCTGGACCTGGAGGTGTTCCGCAATCTCGTGAACCGTGCGGCGGAGACGGTGCTGCTGCGGCACCAGAACGACCGGCTGAAGGCCGAACTCGACCAGGCCGGGTTCGAGGGTATCGTGGCCCAGAGCGAGCCGATGCGGCGTGTGCTGCGGACGGTCAAGACGATCGCGGCGAGCAATATCCCGGTGCTCATCACCGGCGAGAGCGGCACGGGCAAGGAACTCGTCGCCCAGGCCGTCCACCGCAACAGCCGCCGGGCCCACCAGCGGTACGTGACGTTCAACTGCGCCGGCCAGTCGGAGAGCCTGCTGGAGGATCAACTCTTCGGGCACGTGAAGGGGGCTTTCACGGGGGCGGACAAGGACCGGGCGGGGGTCTTTGAGTACGCCGACGGTGGGACGCTCTTCCTGGACGAGATCGGCGACATGCCGGTGTCGATGCAGGCGAAACTGCTGCGCGTGCTCGAGAGCGGCGAGGTGGTGCGGCTGGGAAGCAACGAGGCCCGCCACGTCGATGTGCGGTTCGTCTCGGCGACCAACCGCGACCTCAAGAGCATGATCGCGGCGGGTCAGTTCCGCGAGGACCTCTTCTTCCGGATCAAGGGTGCGTTGGTGCATCTGCCGGCGCTGCGCGAGCGGCGCGAGGATATCCCGCCGCTGGTGCTCTTCGCGTGCGAGCGGTATGCCGCGGAGATGGCCGAGAAGCCCGCCGACGTGATCGTCCCCCGCGTGACCGATGCGGCGATGATGCGGCTGACGGCTTACCGCTGGCCGGGGAACATCCGGCAGTTGCTCAACGTGGTGCAGAACATGGTGGTGATGGCGCTGGGAGAAGACCGCCCGCAAGGACAGGGGCCTGTGGTGGACCTGCGGCATATCCCCGAAGAAGTCCGCGCCGACGGCCCCGGGGCCGAGGCCGATGAGGGACCGGGCGCCGGAGCGAGCCTCGCGGGCACAAGCCTCGAACAGATCGAGAAGCGTGCCATCCGCGAGACACTCCGCCTGACGCAGGGCAACCGCGAGCAGGCCGCGATGCTGCTGGGCATCGGCGAGCGCACGCTCTACCGCAAACTGAAGGAATACGGGCTGCGCTGATCCGGCGCGGGATCGCCGTTGAGTTGAAGCGTGGACGTGATGTGCCGCGACACCGTTCGGTGCGTACGCGTTGTGCGCGCAGACAACCACCGCGCTCCGAATGGGCGCTTCGGGTACGCGGTTCGTTCGCATCAAGGTGAGCGTCACCGGCGGCGGCACGAAAATAAAATTCACGCGCGGGCCGCAATCGTGTTTACACGAAGTTGCCCTGATGGTATCGTGGAAGGACGTTGCGGGGCGGTCTCGGCGGCTTTGGCCCCGGGCGAAGCAAGGAGTTTCATATGAAGAGCCTCAGGGCATCGGCGTTCCGATTGGGCGCGTGGCTGTTGCTCGGCCTGTGCGGGTCCGCGGCAGGGCAGATCGCGCAGGGCACGGCGTTCACATACCAGGGCGTTCTCCGCGAGACGGGGCTTCCGGCGAGTGGGGAGTATGACCTGCGCTTCCGGCTGTTCAACGCGGCCAGCGGGGGCGCACAAGTCGGGAGCACCATCTGCCGCGACAACGTGAGTGTGACATCCGGTCTGTTTGATGTCTCGCTCGACTTCGGCTCCTCCGCGTTCACCGGCTCGGCCCGCTGGCTCGAAGTGTCGGTGCGTGCGGGCGGGCCGACGGGCAACTGCGGCACCGGGCCGTACACCACGCTCTCGGGGCGCACGGCACTCGGCCCCGCGCCGGGCGCGATCTTCTCGAATCTGGCGGGCGGCGCGGTCGGCACGTTCACGATTCTCGAAGGATCGCCCGCGCGAGTTTCCTTCGGGACCAGCGGGCTGTGCACGCTCGGCATCGACAGCGCCGGCCCGGCGGGTGTCCTGCTGCGCGATCCCATCGGCCTGCGCGTCTTGCCACCCACGCCGACACCCACCCCCAGCCGGATTCTCTTCGGCCCCACCGACGATTGCTCGATCGGGATCAGCCCGCAACTCCGCGGCCTGATCCTGCTCGATCCCAACGGCGGTCGCTTCATCAATCCTTTCCCCGGCCTGCCCACACGGGCGTTCTTCGGCCCCACGGACGACTGCAGCATCGGGATCGATCCGCAACTGCGGGGGCTGATCCTTCGTGACCCGACCGGCCCGCGGCTCATCAACCCGCAGCCGAACCTGCCGACAAGCATCCTCTTCGGCCCGACGGACGATTGCCGCATCGGGATCGATCCCACGCTGAGCGGGCTGATCCTCTACGACCCGCGGGGTGTGCGCATCTGCGTGCCCAACGTGCCCTCACTTCCGCCGACGCGCATTCTCTTCGGCCCGACGGACGACTGCACCATTGGGATCGATCCGCTCCGTTCGGGGCTGATCCTGCGTGATCCTCGGGGCGTGCGCATCGATCCGCCCAGACCGGTCGATCTGCCCACGTTGCTCTTCGGCCCCACGGACCTGTGCACTGTCGGCATTAACCCGCAGGTGCCGGGGCTGATCCTGACAGACCCCCACGGGGTGCGGCTGCTCAACCCCATCCCGACACAGCCGCCGCGGCTTCTCTTCGGTCCGACGGATCAGTGCGGTATCGGCCTGTCTTTCTTTGATGTATTCACCACGCTCGAACTGAGCGACCCAACGGGCGTGCGCATCCGCAACCCCGAGCCGGGACGACCCTCGACCCTCTTCATCGGAGAGACACTCGAGTGCAATATCTCCGTGCTCCCCGCCCAGAGCGGGCGGCCCGGCATGGCCTTCACCGATCCGCGCGGCTTCCAGTTCAACGGCGGCTTCGTCACCATGGGCATCCCCACCCAGGCGGAGTTCCGCCTCCAACTGCCCACCACCAACAACCCCAGCGGGCAGGCCCTCGCCAACCGCTGGATCGATGCCTCCAGCCGCCGATGGAAGGAAAACATCCGCCCGATCGACGATGCCGAGGACAAACTCGCCCTACTCCGCGGCGTGTACTTTGACTGGACGATCGATCACGGCGGCAACCCCGGCATGGGCTTCATCGCGGAGGAGGTCGGCGAGGTCTTCCCCGAGGTCGTCGCGTGGGAGGCCAACGGCAAGGATGCCAGCGGCGTGAGTTACGACCATCTCGTCGCCGTCACGGTCGAGGCGATCAAATCGCAGCGAACCAAGATCAGCGAACTCCAATCCCAGAACGCCGATCTCAAAGCGCGGTTGGAGCGTCTGGAGAAACTGCTTCAGGTCGCTCCGTGAGTGATTTTCACGGGCGTCGCGTGACGCCCTGATTCAAACCCGGCGCGGGCGGTGCCGCGCCGGGTTTTTTGTGATGTAATTTCACAGGGCTGGCCGACCGTCCCGGTCGGGGCGGGTCGCGTGATGCAACTAGTTGTAAGCAAAGGACTTGCAACTCTCTCCCGTGTCATGCCGCGAAACAGTTCCGTGTCGTGCCTTGTCGTGCCCCCGCTTGACTCGGCGCGCCGGGTCCGCGTACAACCGTCTGTCCCGGCGGGCGTTGTACGCCGTTCCGGGCGCATCGAAAGGAGGGTTCGGTGAGACGAACCATGTGCATCTTGGGGGCGGCCGCCGCGGGCGCGGCCGTGCTGTGCGGGTGCCAGGCGGGGACGATGTCGATCGATGAAAAGTGCTATCTGGCGGCGTACGACCCCCAGACCGGCGATGCCAACTACTACCGACTGACCATCAAGGGCAAAACGACGCTTGGTGTCGCGAAGTTCCGGCAGGGCTGGTACCCGTCGGAGGCGGTGGACGCGGTCCTGAGCGGAAAGACCCAGGAGTTCAACGGCAGTGACCTGCAGGCGCAGCGGGAGATCCGTGCCCAACTGGTCGCCGCGTACAAGGCGGCGCACGAGAGCTATCTTACGGTCGCGCAGGACCCGGAGAGCACCAACGAAGAAGTGGAACACGCCCTGCGTGCGCTGATGAACATCCGGCGGATGCCGACCATCAGCAACAGCCCCGATGCGCAGTTCATCGAGTACAACCCGCGCGCGGGGATCGAGATCAACAGAGAGGGTCAGAAGCCCGTGATCTTCCTGTGCTCGAACCCCGACGACATCATCAAGGCGATCCGCGATGTCACGGTGAACGCCACTACCGACGCCCTGATCTCCGACGTGGCCGGCGTCATCGCGCAGCGCGAGCAACGACAGCACGCGCAGCTTCTCGCGGGCAGCGCCCAGGCCGCCGCGGACGATGCGGCGATTCTGGCGTACATCGATGCGCTCAACACGAGCCTGGCCAACGGCGATGCGAGGCGCATCGCGGCGGATCTCGAAGCGCTCGCTCGCCTCCTGCGGAGCGGCACACCATGAACACGATCTCTCTCCTGCTCCGGGTGCTCGCGGGGGCGGCCCTGACCGTCCTGCCGTTGGGATGCGCCCAATCCAAACTTGAGATCAAGGTTGATCTCTTCAACGGAGAACCCGGCGACCATCTGCCTCTCAATCGTCGGGATGTGGCGAGGATCCAGACCACTGCGGATGCGCTCGTCGAGTCCTGCGAGAAGACGGTGGTCGAGCGGGGCAAGGCCATGGACTCGGTGGTCGAGTTGCAGGCCGTGATCCATCAGGCCCAGGTGATCACCAACCGCGCCGCGGACCCGACGAACACACTGACCGCAAACCCCACCGGCGAGATGCTCGCGGGGATGGTGCGCAACGCGAAACTCGAGCAGGAGTCACTCCTCAGCGCGGTCCGGGCGTGCCGCCTTGTAGTCCACAAGCGCCTTGACGAGTACACGCTGGCGCGGGCCCAGGCTCCGGAGCGCAGCTGCGAGAAACAGCGGCGCGAGGTGGACACGAGCGTCGCGGCGATGGGCATCGCCGTGGATTCACTGATCGAGCCCACGGGCGATTTCAAGGCAGTCCTGGAGTTCGCTCAGGGTCAAAAAGACGGCATTCAACTCTTCGGTATGTCGATGAAAGACGGGATCAAGCAGGCGGACGAGAAGTGGCGTGACGAGGTCGCCGCCGCGCAGGCGGCCGTCGATCGGTTCGCCGGGATCAACGCGGCAGCTTCGGTCAAAGCGATCACCGTCGAGGCCGACGCGGCCAAAACCGCCAAGGTCGATGTGATCCGCTCCATCCCGGATGATCTTCGTGCCTCGGCCGATCGCGACAATCTGACCGGCCCGTTCACGGCGTTCATCGAGAAGGCCAGGGCGTTCGAGACCGCCGCCGGGACCGACAGCCTCGGTCCCGCGATCAGCGCGGCGGTCGCGGTAGTCGAGGCTCAGAAGAGCGCCAAGCGCTGGCAGGATGCGTTGGCCGATCTCCGCACCATCCCGGATCAGTACGCCCAGGCGGAGTCAAAGTTGTTCAGCGCGTCGCTCGCCGCCAGCGGTGTCCGCGCGGACAGTGTGGCGAACGCGGTTGAGAACCTACGCCGGCCGAATCCGCTGGACGGCAACATCCGCGGCCGCTTCAAGACCTCGGGCGAGTTGAACGACTACCGCAACAGCCAGATCGACCGCGAGCAGAACGCCGCGGACCCCATGCTGCGGATTCTCGCGGACCCGATGTACGAGAAGATGTGGACCCCCAACTTCGCCAGGACCTTCACCAGCATCGAAGGGGACAACGGGGTCATCATCACACGCGACCGCATCGGACAGTTCCGCGTGTACGCGGCGGACAACGATCCAAAGGCCCTCATCGATAACCAACTCCAGATCAGCCAGACCGTGGCCAAAGGGGTGACGCAGATTCTCGCCGCGGCCAGCGGCCTGCCGGGCGCTTCGGCGGTCGTCGAGGCCTTGCCGGGCGGAGGACCCGACGTAACCAGGGCGAACACGCCGCCGGCGCACGCGTCGAAGACCCCCGTTCCCGCGATCGACTCTGTCGCCGCGGCGGAGGCGAGGGCGGCATCGCGTCGTCGGGTGCGTGAGACGCTGGCCAACGAACTCGACATCATCGTCATGCGAGTGCGCAGCAGCGGTTCCGACGCGGAAGCCAGGGCCGAGGCGGAGCGTGCCAAAGCGCTTCTGGGTGCGTTCAAACCCCGGATCGAGCGGCTCTCGGAAACCCCGTCCCCAACTCCGAAACCAAAACCTTGAAACGATCGAGGAAAGCAGTCATCATGAAAAAAGCAAAGAAGAAGACCGCATCCAAGGCGAAGAAGAGTTCATCGAAGAAGTCGGCGAGGAAGCCCGGCGTGAAGCGGTCAGCGGCACCGAAGAAGAAAGCCGCCGCCCGCAAGCCGATCCTCATCCATACCCGCGAGGCCTGGGACGACACCT
>ERZ761603.1598-NODE-1598-length-16732-cov-50.162559_pt1 | contig 16732 bp, 19 predicted proteins | sample MGYA00511879_ERZ761603 | MGnify/ENA primary metagenome ERZ761603 (study PRJEB28899, sample SAMN02850040) | bioreactor sludge metagenome | biome: EBPR Sludge; feature: EBPR Bioreactor; material: flocular biomat | place: Australia: Thorneside Wastwater Treatment... | reverse complement strand
TCAATCGGTCGGCCTTAGCTTATCCGACTGTCCAAAAAAACGTGACCGCCGCAATCAATCATCTGCCAGCGTCATCTGATATAATGCAACGTACTGTTTTTAAATATTCTTTTGAGGTTTGCCATGTCCATGACGGCCTCAATATGTCAGCTGCATCACGTCGCTTGTCGCCTCGGTCAGTGACAAGCTTGAAGCGCACTTCGTCCCGTTCGCCGGGTTGTTCCGGTCGTCGACGCGCAGCGTCGAGGACAGCGCGAAGCGCTATCTTCGGGGTCTCTACCAGGCGCGGCGGCGCAACATGGAGCGCATGGCCGACGTTGTTGCCGGCAGCGACTACCAGCGGATGCAGCACATGCTGAGCGTGTCCGACTGGGATCACGCCGGCGTTGTCCGCCAAGTCGCCGCTGAAGCCCAAGTCCACTTTCCCAAGGGCGGCCGGGCGCTGGTCATCGACGAGAGCGGTTTCGCCAAAAAGGGCGAGTGCTCGGCCGGCGTCGCCCGGCAATGGAATGGCCGGATGGGCAAGGTCGATAACTGTCAGGTCGGCGTTTTCGCCGCCTTGGCACACGGCGAGACGGCTTGCCTGATCGATGCCGAGCTGTTCCTCACGGAAGGCTGGGTGGCCGATGCCGACCGCTGCGCCGAGGCCGGCATCCCGGAAGAAGCACGCGTCTATCGGAGCAAGGCCGAAATCGCCCTTGGCCTGATTCGCCGCGCCCGGCGCAACGGTCTGGGCTTCGATTGGGTCGCCGCCGATGGCGGCTACGGCCATCTGCCGTGGTTCCTGACCGAACTCGAAGATGAAGGCGAGCGCTTTCTGGTCGAGGCCCACTCCGATCAGATCGTCTATCTTCAGGACCCGGCGCCAACGGTGCCACCGCGTCGGGGCAAGGGCCGAGCGCCGACCCGTCCGGTTACCGCGGTGATGCCAGAAGTCGTTACCGCCTGGACGGCCACCCAGCCGCCGACTGCCTGGCGGCGGATGAAACTGCGCGACGGTGAAAAGGGCGAGGTCGTCGCCGAATTCCTCACGCGTCGCGTGTTCGTCTGGGACGGCAAGGCCCCTCGGGCGCGGCACTGGCACCTCCTGGTCCGGCGCGAGATCGGCGGCGACCAGCTCAAGTTCTGCCTGTCGAATGCGAAGCCTTCGGCCTCCTTGCGCCAACTGGTGATGATGCAAGCGTCGCGTCACTTCGTCGAACGGGCTTTCGAAGATGCCAAGAGCGCTTGCGGCATGGCCGACTATCAGGTCCGCGGCTGGCTCGCCTGGCATCACCACATGGCGCTGGTGCTGGTCGCCCATCTCTTCCTGGCCAAGGAGCGCCTGGCACTGCGCGATTCGCATCGCTTCCTCTCCTGCCTCGATGTCGTCGAGATGCTGCGCCACAAGCTCCCCTCAAAAATCGGATCCGACCAAGACCTCGTCAATTCCATCGCCCAGCGTCACCGACGACGGTTCGAGGCCGCCAAGCGACACTATGACCAACAAGGTGTTACCCCGCCAGCATCATTCGGCGAGGTAATCTGACAAAGTAGAATTAAACTCCCAAAGTGTGAGAGTCTTTTCCGGCAAACACCGCATACCACCGCATTCGTCCATCTCGACACCGGCAAGGTGCGTTGCTGGTAGCCCCGGTTGGCTGAAAGAGGGAAAGTCCCACCCGGGCTCGCCGCCGATTCGGGGCGGTGCCGACCGCTGACCCGTCCTTGCCCGCCAAGGCTTCGGACTTATGTTTATCGCCGGTTCACCAGCGGCCAGCCTCTTGCCGGCGGGTCACGATCACTTCCCTCAGGCGAATGCGCCCGCCTGAACGAAGGCCATGACGCTATACACCGCCCCGACGACACCGAGCAGGACCATCAAGGCGTAGAAGCTGTTGCGCATCCGCTCCCCCTTGAGAATCAGGCTGACGGCACCCATCACCAGACATATCTGCAGGAAGAAGGTGGCCATGTCGAAGGTGTCCCCCGCGGCGCCGAGAGCCTTCGCCTCCGCTTCCCATTCCCGGGCACCCTTGACCTGCCCCAGCTTGCCCTCTTCCTCGAGAATCCAGTTGTCCTGCCCGACCGCTTTCGAGCCAAGGAGGATTTCCTTGCGCTCCTTCCGATAACGTCCGATGTCCGCGTCGAGGCTGGCCAGCAGCGTGCCCATCTTGCCCTCGGCTTCGGGCGGGATCACCCGCGAATCGAGCAGTATCCGCAGGAGGTCTCGCTGCCCCTCGATCAGTGACTGCTTGATGCCCTTCGCCTGATACCATTCGAAGGCGTTGGCCTTCTGGTTATGGGCGATGATTTCGTCATCACCGTACTTGCCCGCCCCCAGATCGGTGATCGCCAGCACCGCTGCCAGGATCGCAAGCGTCAGCCCGCAGATCATTTCGAAGGTGCTGGATTTCTCGCCGTCGTCGCTCATCGTGTTCCTCCTCTCGCAATCGAAACGTCAGGCGCCGATTCTATCCAAGCATGGAGTTTTTGGCGCACCCGATCCCCTTCCGGCGCGCGCTCGCTCCATCCTGTCAGGACCGCTCGATGGCGACATAGTGGTGCCGGGCGGCCCAGCCCACGAATTCCGCCGATTTCCAACCTGCATTGTGTTCCGGAACCGTCTGGTCGGATGGCAGCTTCGCATCGGGACCTGCCGGAGGGGTCGCACGGATCCATAAGGTGTTTCCGCTGGTTGCGCCCCGGTGTGGCCGCGAAATGTGGATCATCGCCTTTCTGCCGAGGGCGTTGCCATCGATCTGCGGTATGATGTCCAGACACGGCCCGAGCGCAATCGTAACCGATGAACCACTGAACCAGGCAGGTCAATGACCTCCGAGCGCAGAACCTTATGCGTGCTGTTTGCCGACTTGGCCGGAAGCACGCGCCTGTACGAAAAGCTGGGCGACGCCCAGGCGCTGCGCGCGGTCGGGATGTGTCTGACCTGCATGCGCGAAGCGACGCATGCGTGGCGCGGCCGCATCGTCAAGTCCATAGGCGACGGCGTAATGGCGGTCTTCGACACTGCCACGGCGGCGATGCACGCGGCATGCGCGATGCACATGAAGGTGGACGACCTTCCGCTCGTCGCCGGGGTCAAGCTCGGCATCCGCATAGGTTTCCAACATGGGCCGGTGCTGGAGGAGGGCAGCGACTACTTCGGCGATACCGTGAACACCGCAGCCGGTGTGACCGCGCTGGCGAAACCCGACCAGATCTTGACCACTGCCGACACGATTGCCGCCCTTCCGCCCGCACTGCGCAAAGCCTCGCGCGCCCTGGACAGCCTGAGTGTGAAGGGCAAGCTGGAGGAGATCCACGTATTCGAGATCATCTGGCAGGAACCGGGCGATGTAACTGTCATAGCGGAGGACCTTGCGCCTCCGGCAGCCTTCTCGACGCGGCTCATGCTTCAGTACCGTGGCGCCCAGATCATACTCGACGCGAATCGAGGCCGCGTCGCCGTCGGGCGCGACGACGTCTGTGAGGTCGTGGTGAGCGGTAAGCGAACCTCACGCCATCATGCGCGGATCGAGTGGCGCAGGGACAAGTTCGTACTGACAGATCAGAGCACGAACGGAACGTTCGTGCTGTTCGACGGCGAGCCCGAGATCGTATTGAAGCGAGAGGAGGTTCCGCTGCGTGGCCGCGGCTGGATCTGCTTCGGCGACAGCGTCACACAGTCGGAGTCCGAAATCATGGAGTTCGAGGTTCTGAGCCGATAGCTGGTACTCAGGCGCTCTGTACGACCCCAGTTGGAGCACTCGCGAACGATCGGAGGACACGCTGCGGCAGCCGCACAACGTCAGCCGTTCGCGCGGTTCCGGGCATTCCTGGCCAAGGATGCCAGGGTACGCGTAACCCCGATTACGTATCTGATTTTAAAGGATCTGCGAAGCGCTCAATGGTCGGCTCGGCCGCTTCAGTGCCATACCTGCCGATCCCCGTACAACCAGTGCGGCGTCACTCTTCGGCGGTCGGCCGCTTCTTGCGCGACAGAGCGGCGCCGAGCTTGATCAATGCAGGGTCCAGCGCGGCGGCGGTGACCTGTGCGGTTACCCCGACGACAGTCAACAACAAACGTTGATTCTCGACGCTGAACAGGCGACACAGGGTCACCCTGCTGTCCGAATCGCTCACCATCAGGGACATGGGCGTCGGCGATCCGTCCCGGCTCAAGCGGTCGGCGAGAAGCATCAGGAGCGAGGAAGTCGCCCCCAGACGATCCAGGTCCGCGGCGCCACCACTCCCGGCCAGCGTCCAGCCCTGCTCGTCGCTGAGCAGGACCGCGGCGTAGTTTCCCTTCTCCGCAATCTGATCGAGGAGTGCAACAAGATCCCTCTGCTGGTCCGGACTGCTCTCCAGGTGCGCGAGATCGAACGAAATCTGCTCCTGCCGGATCAGCGGATTCAGGATCCTTTGTATCGTCGTCCGCAGGCTTTCGTCCTCCTGCCGGTGCTGTGAATCGCGCTCCCGTAGCCGTGTCAGTTCCTCGGCAGCAGCCAGATTCTGGTCACGCAGATCCGCCCTCGCCTGGCGGCCCCGGCGAATGCCAAAGAGATACCCGGCAGTCAGGAGAAACACCGCGGCGCCCAGCCCGACCAGGATAGACAAGATCATCATCGGCACTTACCTGGAAGTCTGCTGGCAGCCATCGAAATCCTTGACCTCAAGAGTGACCCGCCGGTTCTCCGGCGCATCGGTGGGTATTCCCGCGATGGGATCCAGGCTGCCGGCTGCGCGAATGACGATTCGCTGCGGCTGCACCCCAGCTTTGGCCAGCAGCGCGGCCACCACCTGGGCGCGCCGGTAGCTCAAAAGCATATTGTGCTGATCCCAACCCGAGGAGTCAGCGAATCCATGAACTGACACTTTGGCGGCGGCGTTATCGTTCAGCCAGTCAGCAAGCCCGCCGAGGCGTGGCTGGAACTCCGGATGGACTGCTGCGCTCCCAAGGTCGAATCTGACCGTTACCACGGCCGGGCAATCCGGCAGACTCGTGTGTGTCGGCGCCGTGGCGCTGGTTCCCGGCACCTGCCCGGAGCCGGCATCGGTCTTGCCGGCTGGCAGGGCCACTTCCTTGGTCACCTCGCCGGTGGAACCTTCGGGTCTGGCCATGGCGACGGCGGCCGCAGACTGACCCGGTGGGAGCGGCCCTCGTGCGGAGTCCGCCGCCTCCGCTTCGACTTTATCGACCCGCGACGGTGCCGCCTGTTGCATCCAGAGCCAAACGGCGCCCACGGCGATGACCGTCCCGATCACTCCGAAGCCAACCGCCAGCCACTTTGGCGTGTCTTCACCGACTGCGTGTTTCCGGTCCGACGAATCGGGCTGTCTGCGATCAGTCATGGAGTGCGGGGAAGATACCGGCGTGGTCGGATCGGTGGAGGCAATCAGGCCGATGGCAGCTTGAACAACGGAGAAATGAGATCGACTCCACACTCCAGACCGGCGCACCAGTCTATGAACCGATGCACCATCTCCTTACCCTCGAAGTAAGCACCATGCTGGGGGGCGATGATTTCGATATCCAGATCGCGAACCATGTCTGCCCACGCCCTCATGACCCGGTTGGAGCACATGTAGCGCCTGTGGAACCCCTCCATATACTGGATGTGGGCATCGAAATCGGTTACCTTGACGTATCGGGCGCCGAGCGAGGCACCGAGATCACCGCTGTAGAGTATCCTGGACGTCTCGTCATAGAGTTGGTGGTTGCCTTCACTGTGCAGGAAATGCGCGGGTAGCGCCATCAGGCGCGCGCCCTCGAGATCGAAGATCATGCCCGCATCGGGGATAGGCTTGAGGCGATCCGCCACGATGTGGTCGTGACCGAAATGGGGCACAAAACGGATCCAGAGCTCGGAAACGTAGGCTTCCGCGTCGGTGGTCATCAGCCAGCCGTTGATCGCCGCGACGATGTCCGGATCCTGGTGGGAGAGAAAAATGTAGCGCAGCTTGCCTGTGCCGAGGGCCGAGAACGTCTCGGCGAGCACCCTGCTATAGACCTTGTGGCCTCCCGGATCCAGGATCATCCCGGTGTCACCGTGAATGATCATGTGCTGATTGGCCTGAACCGCCAAGCCGCCCAGGCCGAAATCCTCCATCAGCAAATTGCGGTGCTTGCCATCATCAAAAAGCACTGTGCTTGGCATTTCGGGTGTCCGTGTCGGAGCGACAGACGCTTTCGCCGTCGTCGGGAGAAAGTAATTAGAGGATGTCCTTGATCGACTTGATCGACTCGCGCATGTCGAAGAAGATCAGCCCGAGGGGCACACTCTCACTTGCCAGGACCAGAAGCAGGGCGCCTCGGCCGGCGCTGATCATGACCGCATAGCCATGCTCGCCGCGGACGATAACCTCCTTGACTTCGCCGCGCCTCAGTTCTGTCGCCGCTCGGGTACCGAGATTCAGCAGGGTGGCCGTCATTCCGCCAACGCGCGTCTCGTCGAGGTCTTCCGACAGAGCACTGGCGATCATCAGGCCATCTTCCGAGATCAGGGCGGTCGCTTCGACACCGGGGGACTCGCTCTGCAGATTCTTGAGAACTCTCTTCAGGCTATCGAATCTGGACATCATTATCTCCTGTTTGATGACTGCATCACGGGGCTTGGGGGCTTCGGCAATTGCCAGTCGGGCCAGTCTGGGCCGCAGTTCCACGCAATCATACAACACCGGGATTGCCAAATCCTGGTCAGCGTCGCGTGGCACCCGGACAAGGTCAACCATGCCTGGCACGGACATTACAGACTCGATTCGAAGCAGAGGTGAGGAGCATGACCATCACCGCCTCATTCTTTTCATCGTTATCATTTTGAAGTCACTAGAGACCATCTGGATTTCTTGAGAACGAACGGCAATTGCACACTGCATCGGGCAGCAAGATTTGCGCCAAGAAATTAATGACAAGCTAAACAATAACTTGATATCCGACCATTAGGCAAATGTAAAGAAGCCCGACACTCCCGCGGGATAGAGGCAAGCCTTGCCAGGTTTGTGGTCGATCGGCCGTGGGAGCCCTTCCTGCACCTGGCCCGAACGCGTCAACCGCATGGGTTCACCGCTGAAGTGGAAGTGTCTCAGGAACAATTCTTTGTTGAATTCTTCGCCGATCGATCAGGCGCCGATCTCGTGATCACCATGCTTGCCCGCCCCAGGATCGGTGATCGCTGGCACCGTTGCCAACGTGATTTGACGCAGATCCTGCAGACAAATGCGGGGCGTCTTCCGGCGTTGACCGCAACAAGCTCAGTCAAGCAGGCGATAGGCCGGCGATTTCAGCGCGTGGACGGCCGCCAGCAGCGCGTCGATGGCTTTCGGACGGACGAACCCGACGCGCCAGGCGAGGGCGATGCGCCGCGATGGTTCCGGCGGCGAGAAGGGAATTACGCTGATCAGGTCGTTGCTGTAGGGGTGGCGCAAGGCGCCGTCCGGCAGCACGGAAACGCCGAGACCGGACGCCACCATGCAGCGGATGGTGCCGATCGAGTGGCCGAGGCGGACGTCGGTCTCCGGACTGCTGACCTGCGGACAGGCGCCCAGCACCTGGTCGCGGAAGCAGTTGCCGGCCTTCAGCAATAGCACCTCGTCGCCCGCCACCTCTTCCGGCGCGATGCATTCCTTGCTTTCCCACGGGTGCCCGCGCGGGACGATCACCTTGAACGACTCGTCGTAGATCGGTCGCGTCAGGATGCCGGGCACGTCGAAGGGCAGGGCGATGATGACGACGTCGACCTCGTTTTCGCGCAGCATGTCGGCCAGATTGGCCGTCATGTTCTCCTCGATCGCCAGCGGCATGTGCGGCGCCACCCGCTTCAGGGCATGGATCAGCTGCGGCAGCAGATAGGGGCCGATGGTGTGGATGACGCCGAGGCGCAGCGGCCCGTCCAGCTGGTCGCGCCCCCGCAGCGCGATCTGCCGGACCTTTTCCACTTCGACCAACGCCCGCTGCGCCTGCTCGACCACTCTGGCGCCGACCGCGCTCGGGCTGACAAAGCCCTTGCCGCGCTCGAAAAGCTGGACGCCAAGTTCATCCTCGAGGCGGGCGATGGCCACGCTCAGGCTCGGCTGGCTGACCGAACAATGCTCGGCCGCCCGGCTGAAGTTGCCGGCCTGCGCCAGGGCAACGATGTAACGCAACTCCGTCAAGGTCATTACTGCTCTCCATCCAACGTACCAATGTGCAGGATCCAATATCCCTACAATATATAGGGAAAATTTATGGTCGCTATAGCCAACGTCCATAAAAATCATTGACTTAAATCAATATTAACATCCGGCCTTGCAAGACAATGTTTGGAGTGATTTTCCAACCGAGGGAGAATGATAATGAAACGCAGCATTATTTCCACCGCGATTTTCCTGTTCGCCGGCGGCCTTACCAGCCAGATGTCGTTCGCCGCCAGCCAGGAGCCGATCCAGCCGATCCCGCCGGCCAAGGTCACCAATCCAGCCTTGGTCGAACTGGGCAAACAACTCTACTTCGACCCGCGCCTGTCGAAGTCCGGCTTCATCTCCTGCAATTCCTGCCACAACCTGTCGATGGGCGGCACCGACAACATCAAAACGTCGATCGGCCACAACTGGCAGGAAGGCCCGATCAACGCGCCGACGGTGCTCAACTCCACGCTCAACGTCGCCCAGTTCTGGGACGGCCGCGCCGCCGACCTCAAGGCGCAGGCCGGCGGCCCGATCGCCAATCCGGGTGAAATGGGCTTCAGCCACACCCTGGCTGTCGGCATGCTGCAGACCATCCCCGGCTATGTCGCGCAGTTCAAGAAAGCCTTCGGCAGCGACCAGATCGACATCGAAAAGGTCACCAAGGCCATCGCGGCCTTCGAGGACACCCTGGTCACGCCGAACTCGCGCTTCGACCAGTGGCTGAAGGGCAACAAGAAGGCGCTGACGCCGCAGGAACTGGCCGGCTACAAGCTGTTCAAGGAAACCGGCTGCGTCGCCTGCCATAACGGCCCGGCCGTCGGAGGCAATTCCTTCCAGAAGATGGGTCAGGTCGAGCCGTACAAGGCATCCAGCCCGGCCGAAGGCCGCTCGGCCGTCACCGGCAAGGACGCCGACCGCTTCAACTTCAAGGTACCGACCCTGCGCAACGTCGAAATGACCTATCCGTACTTCCATGACGGCGCCGCCAACACGCTGCCGGAAGCGGTCGACACCATGGCCCGCATCCAGCTCGGCAAGAAGTTCACGCCCGAGGAAAACGCCCAGGTCGTCGCCTTCCTGAAGACGCTGACCGGCGACCAGCCTAGCTTCAAGCTGCCGATCCTGCCGCCGTCGGCCGACGCAACGCCACGTCCGACGCCGTTCGAGAAGAAATAGGCACGACGCCGACACCGGAACGGGGGCTGCGGCCCCCGTTTCTTCTTGTGCCGATTTGTTTGATGATCGTCAATCTGCCGGTACACTTGCGCGTTCATAATTTGCCGCTGATTTCTTTCAGTTTTTTCCCCTGATGCTCGAAGCTGACAATCTGGAATGCGTGCGCGGCCAGCGTCGCCTGTTCGCAGGACTCGGCTTTCGGCTGGAAGCGGGGGAACTGCTTTTTCTGCAGGGCCGCAATGGCTCGGGAAAGACCAGCCTGCTGCGCATGCTGATCGGCCTGCTCCCGCCGGAAGCCGGCGAGGTCCGCTGGAAGGGGGCGGCGATCCGTGCCAGTGAAGACGAGTTCCGCGCCGACCTCTGCTACCTCGGCCACCTGAACGCGATCAAGGAGGAGCTGACGCCGCTGGAGAACCTGCTCGCCGCCGCGCGGCTGGCGGACGAGGAACTCTTCGAGGACGACGCGCTCGATGCGCTGGAGCAGGTCGGGCTCGGTGGACGCGAAGACCTCGCCTGCAGGTACCTTTCGCAGGGGCAGAAGCGGCGCGTCGCGCTGGCCCGGCTGGTCAAGGAGAAGCGTCCGCTGTGGGTGCTCGACGAGCCCTTCGTCGCCCTCGACACGGCTGCGGTCGACTGGCTGGCGGGCATCATTTCCGCGCACCTGCAGCGCGGCGGCCTGGCGGTCATGACGACCCACCAGCCGGTGGACATCCCAGCCGGCACCGTGCGCGAACTCCAGCTTTCCTGATGCTCAGGATCGTCATGGCGGTCGTCGGCCGCGACCTCAAGCTGGCCATGCGCCGCCAGGCGGACATCGTCTCGGCGCTGTTCTTCTTCGTCATCGTCGTCAGCCTCTTCCCGCTCGGCATCGGCCCGGAACCCGACCTGCTGCGCAAGCTCGCCCCCGGCGTGCTGTGGGTCGCCGCGCTGCTCGCGACGATGCTCTCGCTGCCGCGCCTTTTCGCCGACGACTATCGCGACGGCACCCTCGAGCAACTGGCGCTGGCGCCGCACCCCCTTGGACTGGTCGTTACCGGAAAAGTGATTGCTCACTGGCTGGTTTCCGGCCTGCCGCTGGCGCTGATCGCGCCGGTGCTCGGAATCCAGTTCGACCTGGCGGCCGACGCTTTGGTCGTCCTCACCGGCGCCATCGTGATCGGCACCCCGGCGTTGTCCGGCATCGGCGCCATTGGCGCGGCGCTGACGCTCGGTCTGCGTGGCGGCGGCGTGTTGCTGTCGCTGCTGGTGCTGCCGCTCTATATCCCGGTGTTAATATTCGGCGCTGGCGCAGTGGATGCGACGGTGACCGGGCTCGGGGGGGAAGGTCATCTGTCATTGCTTGCCGCGCTCACTTTTGCCTCACTCGGCTTCGCCCCCTGGGCTTCAGCCGCTGCCCTAAAGATCGCCCTCGAATGACCGACCGCTTCAATCTCTATCGCTACGCCGCACCGTCCGCCTTCTACCCGCTGGCCGGCGCGATGATCCCGTACTTCGCCGCCGTCGCCGTCGTCTTCGGCCTCGCCGGCCTGTGGCTCGGCATGCTCGTCGCCCCCACCGACTTCCAGCAGGGCGAGGGCTACCGCATCATCTTCATCCACGTCCCCGCCTCGTGGATGTCCATGTTCATCTACCTCGTCATGGCCTTCTGGGCCGCCATCGGGCTCGCCTTCAACACCCGCCTGTCCGGGATGATGGCGCAGGCCCTGGCCCCCACCGGCGCCCTGATGGCCTTCCTCTCGCTCTGGACCGGCGCCCTCTGGGGCAAACCGATGTGGGGCACCTGGTGGGTGTGGGATGCGCGCCTCACCTCCGAGCTGATCCTCCTCTTCCTATACATCGGCTACATGGCGCTCGTCGCCGCCATCGACGACCAGCGCCGCGCCGACAAGGCCGGCGGCCTGCTGCTCCTGGTCGGGGTGGTCAACATCCCGATCATCTACTTTTCCGTGAAGTGGTGGAATACCCTGCACCAGGGTGCCTCGGTCAGCCTGACCAAGTCGCCGTCGATGGCCTCGACCATGCTCTGGGGCATGCTGCTGATGGCCATGTGCTTCTGGATGTATTCGATCGCCGTCGCCCTGATGCGGGTACGCACGATCATGCTCGAACGCGAACGCCACACCGACTGGGTCAAGGCCGAACTGGCCAGCCTCGGAGCCGGAGGCGAGAAATGATCCACTGGAACAGTTTCTCCGAATTCCTCGCCATGGGTGGCTATGGACTCTACGTCTGGGGCTCGTTCGGTGTCACCGCCTTGATCATGGCCATTGAACCGATCATGGTCGCGCGCAATCGAAAGGCCACGATCGCCCGACTCAGGCGCCAGTTGCGCGCAGAATCCAGGAACGCTGCAGAATGAAATCCCGCCACAAGAAGCTCGCGCTAATCGGCGGCGCGCTCGCCGTCATCGGCATCATCGCCGCCCTCGTCCTCAACGCGCTGAACAGCAACATTGCGCTCTACATCTCGCCGACCGACGTCGCTGCCGGCAAGGCGCCGCAGGGCAAGCTCTTCCGCATCGGCGGCATGGTCAAGGAAGGCAGCGTCGCCCGCGAGGCCGACGGGGTCACCGTGCGCTTCGTGGTCACCGACACCGAGAAGGACATCACGGTGAATTACAAGGGCATCCTTCCCGACCTGTTCAAGGAAGGCAAGGGCGTCGTCGCCCAGGGCAAGCTGACCGATGCCGGCACCTTCGCCGCCACTGAGGTGCTGGCCAAGCACGACGAGAACTACATGCCGCCGGAGGCCGCCAAGGCGGTAAGCGATGCCCATGCACGCGCCGCGGAAAAGAAGGCGACCGACGGTGCGGCGACGCCCACCAAACCCACTGCGAGCTATTGAGCATGATCCCCGAACTCGGCCATTTCGCGCTGATCCTCGCCGCTCTCGTCGCCGCAGTCCTCGGGACGCTGCCCCTGATCGGCGCCCACACCCGGCGCATGGCCTGGGTCGCGCTCGCGCGCCCGGCGGCGACGGCGATTGCGCTACTCATCACGTTTTCCTTTGCCTGCCTGACCCAGGCCTTCGTCGCCAACGATTTCTCGGTGGCCTACGTCGCCAACCATTCGAACTCGCTACTCCCCATCCAGTACCGGATCGCCGGCGTCTGGGGCGGCCACGAAGGCTCCCTGCTGCTGTGGATCCTGATGCTGAGCTGGTGGGCCTTTCTGGTCGCCATGCTGTCGCGCCACCTGCCCGATGCGATGGTCGCGCGCGTGCTCGGCACGCTCGGACTGGTCGCCTTCGGCTTCCTGCTTTTCATCCTGCTCACCTCCAATCCCTTCGAGCGCATGCTGCCGGGCGCCGAAGAGGGCCGCGACCTCAACCCGCTGCTCCAGGATCCCGGCCTGATCATCCACCCGCCGCTGCTCTACATGGGCTACGTCGGCTTCTCGGTGGCCTACGCCTTCGCCGTCGCCGCGCTGCTCTCGGGCCAGCTCGATGCAGCTTGGGCACGCTGGTCGCGGCCATGGACAACGGCCGCCTGGATCTTCCTGACGCTGGGCATCGCCATGGGCTCGTGGTGGGCCTATTACGAACTGGGCTGGGGCGGCTGGTGGTTCTGGGACCCGGTCGAGAACGCCTCGTTCATGCCCTGGCTGGCCGGCACGGCGCTGATCCACTCGCTGGCGGTCACCGAGAAGCGCGGCAGCTTCAAGAACTGGACGGTGCTGCTGGCGATCTCGGCCTTCTCGTTGTCGCTGCTCGGTACTTTCCTCGTCCGCTCGGGCGTGCTGACCTCCGTGCATGCCTTCGCCACCGACCCCACGCGCGGCGTGTTCATCCTGATCTTCCTCGTCGCCGTCATCGGCAGCTCGCTCGCGCTGTTCGCCTGGCGCGCGCCCAAGGTCGGCCTCGGCGGGCGCTTCGGCCTGGTTTCGCGCGAGTCGGCGCTGCTCACCAATAACGTGCTGCTAGTGGTCGCCTGCGCGACGGTACTGCTCGGCACGCTCTATCCGCTGCTCATCGACGCGCTGGGCGCCGGCAAGATCTCGGTCGGGCCGCCGTACTTCAACGCCGTATTCGTGCCGGTCATGATCCCCATCCTGTTCCTGATCGGCGTCGGCCCCTTCGCACGCTGGAAGGAAGCCTCGATCCCCGAGATCGCCCGCGCCCTAAAATGGGCGCTGGCCGCAGGCATCATCGTCGCGGTCGCGCTACCGCTCATTTACGGGCAGTGGAGCGCGTTGACCGCACTTGGCCTGTTCTTCGCCGGCTGGATCGTCGCCAGCGGCGTGCTGAACTTCGCTGAACGTGTCCGCCAGACCCGCGCCGGACGCAGCATCGTCGCGACGGCATTCTCGCAGCCGCGTAGCTTCGTCGGTATGCACATCGCCCACATCGGCGTTGCCGTCTTCGTCGTCGGCGTTACCATGGTGTCGAGCTTCCAGGATGAGAAGGACGTCAAACTGGCCCCCGGGGAATCGGTCGACGTGGCCGGATACCACTTCACCTTCCACGGTGTAAAGGCGGTCGAAGGCCCGAACTATGTGGCGGCGCAGGGCGTTTTCGACCTTTCGGTGGACGGAAAATTCGTGCGCAAGATGAATCCGGAGAAGCGGAATTACCACTCGTCCGCGATGCCGATGACCGAGGCGGCGATCGACGCAGGCCTGCTGCGCGACGTCTATGTTTCGCTCGGCGAACCGATCGACCGCGACAAGCCCGAGGGCGAATGGGCGGTGCGCGTCTATTACAAGCCCTTCGTCGACTGGATCTGGGGCGGCTGCGTCCTGATGGCGCTCGGCGGCCTGCTCGCCATGCTCGACCGCCGCTACCGGGTCAGGTCGCGCGCCGCTGCCATCGTCCCTGCCGGAAGCCAACAAGCATGAACCGTTACGTCTGGATCCTGGTCGGCTTCGCCGGCCTCGTCGCCCTGCTCGCCATCGGGCTCGGTCTCAACCCGCGCGATGTGCCTTCACCGCTGGTCGGCAAGCCGGTCCCCGCATTCACGCTGGCCAAGCTCTCCGAACCGGAAAAGACGGTGTCTCCCAAGGATATGCAGGGCAAGGTCTGGCTGCTCAACGTCTGGGCCTCGTGGTGCGTCTCCTGTCGCCAGGAACACCCGATCCTCGTCGAGTTCTCGAAGAAGGCCGATGTCCCCCTGATCGGCCTCAATTACAAGGAGGTGCGCGGCGATGGCGGCTTCGATATGGCCAAGATGCCGGCCGACGAGGAGAGGAAACTGGCCTGGCAGCGCGCCAACAAGTGGCTGGCCGAGCACGGCGACCCCTACAAACTGACGGTCATGGACCTCGACGGGCGCGTCGGCATCGATTTCGGCGTTTACGGCGTGCCGGAAACCTACGTCATCGACAAGGCAGGCGTCATCCGGATGAAGCATACGGGCCCGATCACGCCCGACGTGCTCGGCAAGAAGATCATGCCGCTGCTGGCGGAGCTGAACAAATGACGCGCCCGTTCCTCGCCGTCTGCGCCCTGGTTTTAGCCCTTTTTGCCGGGTCGACCGCAGCCTTCGCCTCGAGCAGCGCCACCGAGGCCGCGCTGGCCGCCGACCCGGTCGCCGAGAAGCGCCTGCTCAAGCTGTCCGAGGAATTGCGCTGCCTCGTCTGCCAGAACCAGAACATTGCCGACTCGAATGCCGAACTGGCGCAGGACCTGCGTCGCGAAATCCGGACCATGATCGGCGCCGGCAAGTCGGACAAGGAAATCATCGATTTCATGGTCGTCCGCTACGGCGATTTCGTCCTCTACCGGCCACCGGTCAAGGGCGCCACGCTGCTCCTCTGGGGCGGTCCGCTGGTGCTGCTCGCCCTCGGCCTCTTCGCGCTGGTCCGCTACCAGCGCCGCCGCGCCGAGCGCGTTGCCGCCGAGGACAAGCCGCTCTCGGCCGAGGATGCGCGCCGCGCCGAAGCGCTGTTGAAGGAAGCCGACCCGCAATGACCCAGTTTGCCATCTTCGCCGCGCTGCTCGTCGCGGTGACCGCCGCGTTCGTCCTGCCGCCGCTGTGGCTCGGCCTGCGCGCCCCCGGAGCCCGTGCCGACCGCAAGGCCGCCAACCTCGCCATCTTCCGTGACCAGCTCGCCGAGCTCGAGCGCGAGAAGGCGGAAGGCACGCTGGCCGAGGCCGACTTCGACCAGGCCCGGCGCGAACTGCAGCGCCGCCTGCTCGAGGAAGTGGAACCGGCGACCGACGATTCCGCCACTGCGGCCATTCACGGGCCGAGCCGCAAGACTGCGGTCGCCCTGCTTGTGCTGCTGCCGAGCCTCGCGATCCTGGCCTACGGCATCCTCGGCAACCCGAAAGCCCTCGATCCGGCCCGGACCTCCGCCGCGCCGAAAATGACGGCGGAGCAGATCAATGCCATGGTCGCCAAGCTCGCCGAGCGCATGCAATCCAACCCGGACGACATGCAGGGCTGGCTGATGCTGGCACGTTCGTACAAGGCGATGGGCCGCTACGAAGATGCCGTCGCCGCCTACGCCAGGGCGGAGAAGGTCATCGACGCCGATCCCGAACTGCTCGCCAGCTACGCCGAAACCATCGCCATGGCAACCGGGAACGGCCTCAAGGGCAAGCCGAGCCGGCTCATCGCCCGCGCGCTCGAGATCGACCCCCGGCATCCGCACTCGCTCTTCCTCGCCGGCGCCGCTGCCATGGAAACCGGCGACAACAAAAAGGGCATCGCCTACTGGGAAGCGCTGCTGCCGCAGGTCGAGCCGGGCTCGGAAATAGACCAGTTGCTGCGCAGCGGCATAGAAAAGATGAAGCAGGGAAAGTAGGTCCGCGGGAATGGTAGATGCCAGCCGCCGCGGCTTCCTGCGCGGTCGACCGCGCCCCAAGGCCGTAATCCGGCCACCGTGGGCCCTGCCCGAACCGGCATTCAGCAAGCGCTGCACCCGCTGCGGCGATTGCCTGACGGCGTGCCCGCAGAAGATCCTCGTTGCCGGCGACGGCGGTTTTCCCACGGTCGATTTCGCTCGCGGTGAATGCACTTTCTGCGGCGCTTGCGCCACCGCCTGCCAGCCATCGGCGCTGGTCCGCCACGACGGTCTGCCGGCATGGCCGTACAAGGCGCTGGTCGGCGCTGCCTGCCTGGCGCTGCACGGTAGCGAATGCCGGGTCTGCGGCGACTTCTGCGATGCGCGCGCCATCCGCTTCGCACCGCGCTTGGGGGGCTCCCCGCTTCCCGCCATCGACAAGGACAGCTGCACCGGGTGTGGGGCCTGCGTCGCGCCGTGCCCGACAGCAGCGATAGCCATCCGACCCTGACGCGGCGTTGCCGGGTGACGTTCCGGCATCGGGCAGCCTTGCCCGCAGGCGGTGCACCATTTTGCACGCCAACGAGTCACCGCCTGCACTTCACCACTCGCCAATACCCACTCGCCAACATCTGAGTTGTGTGCGTCAAGTTGTGCAAATATGTTGATCAGGTATTCGGTTGATGTTT
>ERZ761603.1595-NODE-1595-length-16739-cov-42.109566_pt1 | contig 16739 bp, 17 predicted proteins | sample MGYA00511879_ERZ761603 | MGnify/ENA primary metagenome ERZ761603 (study PRJEB28899, sample SAMN02850040) | bioreactor sludge metagenome | biome: EBPR Sludge; feature: EBPR Bioreactor; material: flocular biomat | place: Australia: Thorneside Wastwater Treatment... | reverse complement strand
TGGCTTCAACACTGCACTTCCCGTGCCAGTGGGGAGGTTTTGCAGAGTTTCCCTAACTGGTCGGAGTACGACCGCGCATGTCGTGGTCGACTTGACGGGCCTGAAGATTTTCGGGGAAGGCGAATGGGCGAAAGCGGGGTTTCGGGAAGCACTGCGTCCCGCCGCTGCAGCCGGTTGGCTGTGCAAAGCCAACCGTGGAACGGTGCGTCCGCACGGAGTCGGCAAGCGTCGCACCTGGCGCAAGACGAAGCCACCCAGGACCTCATCGGCATTGAAGTCACCACCGCCGATCGGGGCGATAGCGAGGGTTTCCCCGGTCTGCTCGATCAGGTCGAAGGCGATCTCTCTCAGGCGTCGGCTGATGGCGTCTACGACAGCCACGGCTGCCACGCGGCGATCGCCGAGCGGGACGCGCGTGCTTGCGATCCCGCCCCGCGACAGCGTCGTGCCCTGGGGAGGCGATCAGCCCCGCGACGCCATCCTCAAGAAAATCGAGGTCAAGGGACTCGCCGGTTGGAAGAACGAAAGCGCCTACCATCCGGCGCAGCCCTGCCGAAAACATGAGGTACCGGCTCAAACAACTGGGCAGCCGCCTGTACTCCCGAACCTTCGAACGGCAGATGAATGAACCCCACGTCCGGGCAGCAATCATCAACACCTTCACCTACCTGGGCATGCCGCAGTTCGCCCGAGTGGGGCAAGTTGCGCCTGCTGCATGAAGCAGGGCGGAAATAGGGAGAATTCATGCCGAAGACGAGAAATCTATCCTTATAGTATTTTAGTAAATACCAATGGTTCGCCAACGCCCTCCCTTTGACCTCACATCATCTCTCTGAGAGCTGGGGCACAACATGACAGACCGGGCCATGGACTAACGAAACATCCGCCAAACTCATGAAATACTCACAGAAACTGAGCTGTGGCGAATACGGTGACAGAAAAAAGCGTTTGAGTTTGCTCTGTTGTACGCTGACGAGTTCCTGAACCCGCTTTGCCTTGTGCGCGGGGCGCTCATCGACAATAAGGAAGACTGGTTGCTTGGCACCCCCTCCAGCAGGCGCTTCAAAAACTCGTCGCACACTTGCGCTTCGACCAAGCCATCGCGCAGTATGAAACCAAACCTGCCCTGGGCACTGACCGCCGACAAGCTGTTCATGGAGCAACATCGGTTGATTGCCTTGACCACCGATGTTCGCCCGACAGGCACCCACCAAAGGGTACCAGCATGGTGATCGGAGCACGCACCTACCTCGTCACCAAAGTAGATGAGGGCGCCCCCGCCGCCTTGGCTTCCGAACGGATCGCCGGAGAGGTTTCTTCCTATCAGGTTCCGACCCATACCGCGTCTTGCTGCCACGCCCGGTAGGGCGGACGCTGCGCCGAAAGGCCCAGAACCCACAGCAGGTGGCTGACCGATCCCTTCGACAACCGCTGACCAAACTGACGGTACAGGACTTCTCCGAGCTGCGCCTGCAACGCATATTCAAACGGGTATTGGCTGGGCGTCTGATCATGCAGAGCCATCGCCAGCCAGAACATTTCCTCCACCGTCACCTGTTGCGGTCGCCCGGGAATCAGTTTGACGAGCACAGCTTGTTTTGCCCACCGCGGGCAACATCCGACCGCCAGTGGAAGACTGGTACGTACATCAAGCCCAAATGCTCTGGCAACGCTGCTTGCCAACGCGGGGGACATTGGCTGGTCAGCGTCTGCTCAACCAAGCGCTGAACTCGCGTCCGAGTTCGGGATGAGACTCGCCGAGGACAACGCTGGCCTGCATCAGGCCCAGCTTGCTGCCACAGTCGTAACGCGTTCCGCGATAGCGATAGGCGAAGACCTGCTCGCTGGCGAGCAGCGCGGCAATGCCGTCGGTTAACTGTATTTCACCGCCGGCACCACGCGGCTGCGCCCGGATACGGTCGAAAATGGCCGGCGTCAGGATGTAGCGTCCAGCGACCGCCAAGTTGGAGGGAGCAACGCCTGGCGCCGGTTTTTCTATCAGGTCTTCGATGCCGATGAGATCGGATGCGGCTGGTTCGCACTTGACGATCCCGTAGCGGTTGGTCTCGCTCCAGTCCACTTCCTGTACCGCCAGGATGCTGCTCTGTTGTCCGGTGAAAAGTTCGGTCATCTGCTGCATGATCGGTGGCTCACCAATCATCAGGTCATCGGCCAGCAGCACGGCAAAAGGCTCGCCGCGCACCAGACGTTCGGCGCACAGGACCGCGTGGCCCAGACCCAACGCCCGCGGCTGACGAACGTAGACGCAATCCATGTCGTCCGGCTTGATCGAATGTACCAGCGCCATCAAGTCGTCTTTGCCCGTCGCCACCAGTTCTGCCTCGAGCTCGTAGGCCGTGTCGAAGTGGTCCTCGATCGCGCGCTTGTTGCGACCGGTGACGAAAATCATCTCCCGAATTCCCGCAGCATAGGCTTCTTCGACTGCATACTGGATCAGCGGCTTGTCTACCACCGCCAGCATTTCCTTCGGACTCGCCTTGGTCGCCGGCAGGAAGCGCGTTCCGAGCCCGGCAACGGGGAATACCGCCTTTTGAACCTTGGTCTGAACGGTCATTCGGCTTGCCATGGAATTACGTTTGAATCGCGTGCCGGCTCGTCGGTCGTTTCTCCATGAACCTGAAGATTGACCGATAATGGAGCGATTGTTCTTTCATCCTCTTGCCGCGAAAGAATCAGCGAGCGTGGACAGGTGAAGCCGCGGCAGCGAAGGCCATGGCGAGCAAGACGAGGAGATGGGAATCAGGCTGGGGGGAATCCGTTCTTTCCGAATACCTCCAGCCAGCGAGGGGCGTTACATGCGACGGACACGGCTTCGAAGCCGATGACCGAATCCCGGTGGTGCGACTGGTAACAAGAGCGAACCGGGACAACAGGCACCGCACCCAGGATTGCGCAGCATCAGAAATCTTGTGCGTGAGGTGCAGGCGTTACAGTCACCTTTGCAACTCAACGCGGAAGCAAATGGGCGACCCGTCGTCATGGTTGTAAAACAGCACAGATCGGAGCACTGACAGGACGTCGACCTGTCGCCCGTGCAGGACGCGGCAATCCCAACGCCAGACCAGTGCGGCCAACGCAAGGATCTGCCACCGAGCCGTCGCTTTCGCTCATCAGGCCAAGACCGAGGCCACCATTGCACTCATCGTCGTCCATCCTGGAGCCAAAGGCACGTATCCCTGGCAAGGCTGTGCATGGCTCCAATTTCTCGCGGGGTCAGGCACGAGAGCCCTCGGCATGGATACGGTGCGCACCTGACGAAACTCGTCGGTACACCGTCCCTCCTCAAGCTCATGCATCACCCCGGCCTGCAGATGCTCGACAGCGAATTTTGTGAGGTGTTGTGCCAGTATGTTCTCCCCCAGCACGTGGCAGACATCGCTGAACGGTAATGCTGGCCAGCGAATTGGCGACAGAACAGCGCCCGCAGGCAGCGGGGACTGGCTGGGACTCAAGCGGCCTTGAGGCACGCTACCGCCATGCCCGAACGCTTTGGGCATCCAGCAGGAAGTATTGCATACAGACTTTGACCCGAGACCGGCAACAGATTGTTCTGGCATCTTCACATCGGCTTACTGCCGGCCCTGGTCTTGGGGGGCGGGCAGCATGCCGCTTGCCCTGGTGTCTCGCTCCGGGACAGCATCCCTTTACGGCACAGTGCGCCGACAAGCAGAACGAATGTTGACACCGGCTGATGGCGCCCAACAGGAAAAAATTCACGAAACGTCGGCCCAAAGCCAAGCGGCTGGCCAGAGGCATGCTCGACGAAATCGCCCCGTTAGTCGTGCAGTTTTGTCACTGATGTCGCGGCCATCCCTCCATCCCTTGGTCAGGGTGGTCAGTGGCGTCCCCCCGATCAGAGGAGTCAATAGGCTACCGCCCAGGAGTCACGGCTCCCTGAAAACATCCTCGAGCGCCTTCGCTTCCAGCAACTCGAGGCCCCAGGTTTCGAGCTGAGCAGGACCCGCTTTGGCAAGGCATTCGTCAACCCACGCGGGCAAAGCGCCAAAACGACGTTCGAGCAGCTTCCGCAACAGGGCGTTTTCACCTTCTTGGCGCCCCTCTTGGCGGCCTTCCTGGCGGCCTTCCTGGCGGCCTTCCTGCTTCCATTGCCTGGTCCATTCCTCGACAGTTTCGGCAAGCATGGCATTGATCTCCTGTAACTCGTTGACCTCCGGCATTTGCTGCCCAGGCATCAACCGGCGGAGGACTATGCGGTTGATCCAGACGACGAAAGCGCGCCGAAGACTGGCGTGCTCCGGTCCTTGCAGGCGACTGGTCAACTGCGCCAACGCCTGCCGGACATCCGACGGCGCAGCACTGGTTTCGAGGCGAATGATGCCCGCAACGGTATTTTGCGTATCCGCCAGGCACTCCTCGCCAACGGCATTCTCGGCCAGTAGAAAGTAGCGTTGGGCAGGAAAATAACGCCGCAGGCTGCCCGCAAAGGTGTCAATCAGCTCGCCAACGTCGCGCGCCGCGCCCCAGGGCTGGCGCCCATTGTAGAGGACCAGCGGGAAGACCGGCGGCAGTTTCTGACCTCGCCGAACTTCACCCGATTTGATCAGATTCTGATAAAGGAGACCAGTGTATACCATCATGCGTAGCGCCATCCACGGATCTTCCGTGCTCTGGAACTCGAGCAACAGGTACACATAGAGCCACGCGTCCTGACAACGGACACGCCAGATCAGGTCGTCTTCACGCTCACGCAGGTCGTCGCTGACATAGCTCCCGCTGATCCTTTCCAGCGTAGCAAAATCGAGGTCTTCAACCCAGTCTTCCCCAACGAAGCCCCGCAGCAGGTCTTCGACAACCCTGGGGTGCGCGAATAGCAGTTTGTAGCCCGAATCATGAGACGTATCCACGGACATGCCAACTCCTTCATCGTGGTCATCTCCAGCCACCACTGCCAGCGGACCGCTCCTTGCCACACGGGCACGCTACCGCCATGCCCGAATGCTCAAACATTCAGCAAATGGTCAGGGCCGATCCTGCCTCAAAGCGACCCATCCTTCTGGGCCTGACTCATTCCCAGGGAGTGCGCTCCGGTCACCTTCCCTTCAGCGCCCGGCCGGCCACTGCGCGCCGGTCGCTCAATGTGGCGCGGCGGGTGCGACGACTGCGCTGTACACCCACCATCCGCTCAGGAGCGTCGGTCCTCGCCGCCCAACTCGGCGCGGATCGCCTCGATCTCCGCCTTCAGGGCCAGGTACTCCTGTTCCTTGCGCGCCAGGTAGCTACGGGTAAGTTGCAACTTCGCACCGATACCTTCCGGAGTGAGCAGATAGGCATACTTGAGCTTGTTCTCGGCGCGCAGGAAGTTGCCGGCCTTGATATGGCCCTTGCTCAGCAAGGCCTTGAGCAAATAGTTGATCTTGCCCAAGCTGACCCCGAGCCGTCCGGCAAGCTGCCGCTGGCTGATCTCGGGTTCAGCGTCGACGATCTTGAGAATGTGCAGTTGTGCCTGCTCCGCTGGCGTCATGACAGATGTTCAAGTGGTGAACGGCGATGATAAGCGAAGCGAGCGGAACGGGCAAGAAATCGTGATGGGCAATGGCTCACCAAACGTTCCGCGACAGAACATACGCCACCCCTGATGTGTAAAACTCCACACTTGGCCTGACAGCCGCGTCGCCGTGCACCAGACGGACCTACCGCGGCCGATTGCCCATGCGCCCGATGAAGTTCAGCAGATTCTTCTGGTCGGCATGCGCCGAATAGCCACCCAGGGTGTGAATGCCGGCACGAATCGCGTAGCGCTGACCGTCGAGGTCGACACGCCCGCCGCGCGGACCGTACTTCTGGATGTCTCGACCCGACGTACCTGCCGCCTGATAGCCGATCAGGAGAACGTCGTGGCGCGGGTCACCGAGCATCGCCTCGAGGTGGTTGACGATCCGCCCGCCGCTGCACATGCCGCTGGCGGCGATGACGACAGACGGAGCTGGCGGCAGGAGCCGGTCACGCCATCGACGGCACCGTGCTGGATTATCGAGCAACTCGGGAGCATGGGCCGAGTGACGAGCTCAGCTAGGCAGCAGCCGGGTCGGGAAGCGGTTCGGGCAAGGAGAAGCCGGTGCCGGATCAGCGCTGCAGGAAATCCGCATAGGCCCGCCGCAACCCCTCCTCCAGGCCGACCTGGGCGCGGCAACCAAGCCCATGCAGGCGCGAGACATCGAGCAGCTTGCGCGGCGTGCCGTCGGGTTGGCTGGAATCGAATTCGACGCGGCCGGCGTAGCCAACCACCTTCGCCACCGTCTCGGCCAGTTGCCGGATGCTCAGGTCTTCGCCGCTGCCGACGTTGATGTGCGAGAGCATGGGTCGGGTGTGCGCATCGTAGGCCGACTTGTCGAGGCTCATGACGTGCACGCTCGCTTCGGCCATGTCGTCCACGTAGAGGAACTCGCGCATCGGCGTACCGGTGCCCCAGAGCGGCAGACAGGCTTCCGTATCAGAGCCGCAGGTGGCGTACAGATGATGCCTGAGGTCGGCCGGGATCGGGCCGTGGCGCGCCTCGTCCTGCTCGATGGCCGCCCAGTCGTGCCCGGTGGCGAGTTTCGCCAGGTGCAGCTTGCGGATCATCGCCGGGATGACATGGCTGTTCTGCAGGTCGTAGTGGTCACCCGGGCCGTACAGGTTGGTCGGCATGACGCTGCGGTAGTCGGTGCCGTATTGGCGGTTGTAGCTCTCGCACAGCTTGATGCCGGCGATCTTGGCGATGGCGTAGGCTTCGTTGGTCGGTTCGAGGGTCCCGGTCAGCAGTGCTTCCTCGCTCATCGGTTGTGCAGCGTGCTTGGGGTAGATGCAGCTGCTGCCCAGGAAGAGGAGTCGCCGTACGCCGGCCAGCCAGGCCTGGTGGATGATGTTGGCCTCGATCATCAGGTTCTGATAGATGAACTCGGCCGGATAGGTGTTGTTGGCATGGATGCCGCCAACCCTGGCCGCCGCGAGATACACCTGCGCGGGCCGTTCGGCCGCGAAGAAGTGACGCACCGCAGCCTGATCGGTCAGATCGAGTTCGGAATGGCTACGCGTGATGAGCCGGCTGTGTCCCTGGCGCTGCAAGACCCGAACGATGGCGGAACCGACCATGCCGCGATGGCCGGCGACGTAGATCCTGGTGTCAGTCATGTCTGTCGGTGCTCATTCGTGGTGGTCGAAGGTCTGGAAACCGGCGAGTTTGACCAGGGCGTCACGTCGTGCCGAGCTGTAGTCGGCCAGCACCATTTCCTTGACCAGTTGGTGCAGGCGGGTGGTCGGCGTCCAGCCAAGCTTGTCGCGCGCCTTGCTCGGATCGCCGAGCAGGGTCTGGACTTCGGTCGGACGGAAGTAGCGCGGGTCCACCCGAACGATGACGTCGCCCGGCTTGACCCTGGCCTGATTGCCATCGACCTGCGCGACGACACCCACCTCGTCCACGCCCTCGCCATCAAACCGGACGCTGATGCCCAGTTCGCTGGCGGCGAACTCGACGAACTGGCGGACGCTGTATTGCACGCCGGTGGCGATGACGAAATCCTCCGGCTGCTCCTGCTGCAGCATCAGCCATTGCATTTCGACGTAATCGCGCGCATGTCCCCAGTCGCGCAGGGCACCCAGATTGCCGAGGTACAGGCAGTCCTGCAGTCCGAGGGCGATGCGGGCGATGGCACGGGTGATCTTGCGGGTGACGAAGGTTTCGCCGCGGACCGGACTTTCGTGGTTGAAAAGGATGCCGTTGCAGGCATAGATGCCGTAGGCCTCGCGGTAGTTGACCGTGATCCAGTAGGCGTAGAGTTTGGCCACGGCGTAGGGGCTGCGCGGGTAGAACGGGGTGGTCTCCTTCTGCGGCGTCTCCTGGACCAGGCCGTAGAGCTCCGAGGTGCTTGCCTGGTAGAAGCGGCTTTTCCTTTCCAGTCCGAGAATGCGGATCGCCTCGAGCATGCGCAGGGCGCCGACGCCATCGGCGTTGGCCGTGTACTCCGGCTCCTCGAAACTGACGGCGACGTGGCTCTGCGCCGCCAGATTATAGATTTCGTCGGGCTGTACCTGCTGAATGATGCGGATCAGGCTGCTCGAGTCGGTGAGGTCGCCGTGGTGCAGGATGAAGCTTCGGTCCTTCTCGTGCGGGTCTTGGTACAGGTGGTCGATGCGGTCGGTGTTGAACAGCGAACTGCGCCGCTTGATGCCGTGAACTTCGTAGCCCTTGGCCAGCAGCAGCTCAGCCAGATAGGCGCCGTCCTGGCCGGTGACGCCGGTGATCAGGGCAACTTTCTTGGGAGAGGTCATCGAGGTCTTTATCCCTTGGGGTCGGTTTGTCGTGTCTGGTTGACGAGGTTCCGGATGCGCCGGAAGGCGCGCGACTGAAAGAGGTTAGGTCAGCGCCAGGTGAGCGGCCGGGATGGCCACGGGTTTCTCGCGGCCGAGCAGGCTGAGCAGGACAGTGACACGCTCATCGGCGACCCTGGAGACAATTCCGGACATGCCCTTGAGCGGACCGAGCGTGATGTCCACCGTGTCGCCCTCGCGAAACGGGCACCCGCGTTCCTCGACGGAGCGTGCCTGTTGTGCCGCCAGGACGCGGATCGCTTCGAGCAAGGCTTCATCCAGGGTGGCCGGGAGAGTACCGAAGGTGACCAGTCCGGTCACGCCTGGAGTGCTGCGGATCGGCGAAATGCTTTGCTCGGCACGACCACAGCGGACGAAGCCGTAACGCGGAAACATCACCTGCTGCTGCTTCGTCCAGCCACCCCTGGTCTTCTCCCAGCGGGTCAGCATCGGCAGACAGACCTCGTAGCCCTGTTCCTCGAGTTTGCGCACCGCCAGCGCCTCACGCCGCGGCTTGGTGAAACAGACGTACCATGGTCGGGCAGGAGGAGGCAGAGTAGAAGACACGCGGCTTGGGCGGACAGGGCTGCTCACGGGCAGCGGGGAAAGATGAACATCCGGCGAGGGCGAGAAGTATCCCCGGAACGAGGGGCTGCCGTCAAATCACTTCCCGTCCGGAACCGGGGGAACAGCAGACCGACGGCTTCCCGGCGGAAGATCGTTTCGGCCAATCTCCGGGCCGACAGCGCCAACCCATGGCCGGGTCGTCGAGGGCAAAAACGGGCGGTGCCGGCTGGCCAGCAAAGAACTGCCATAACGCCTGGACCACCACGTTTGAAACATTTTCTAACGTCAGAACGAGCCACCAGGTGGGTCTCCGGAGGTTTGGCCACGCGAGATCGCAGCCAGGCTGGCTATACTAGCGAAAAATGAGCTATTCGACACCCCCCCGGCGCACCCGCAGCAACCCTGGCGTTGGCCGCCACCGCCTCGCTCTCGCCACCCTGCTGGCCAGCCTGGCCAGCGAACTGCCGGCCTTCGATCGCAGCGATCCGTTCGCCACGAGCGCCATCACCCCTGCCCGTCCGGCCCTGACCGTCGAGCGCGGCCCCCTGCCCTGCCAGGTATTGCCGGCCGATGCCGCCTACGGCATGGTCGAAGTGGTGGACCTCGCCCTGTGCCAGAACCCGACGACGCGCGAAGTATGGGCGGCCGCCCGCGTCCGCGCCGCCGAGGTCGGCCTGGCCCAGGCCGACTTCCTGCCGACCGTGAACGGAAGCGTCAGCGCCAGCCGGCTGCGGATCGATTCGCGCAGCGCCAACCAGCGCAACGCGTCGCTGACACTCTCCTGGCTGCTCTTCGACTTCGGCGCCCGTTCGGCCAACCTCGAAGTTGCGCGCGAGCTGATGAACGCCGCTGCGTCCACCCTCGATGCCACCGTGCAGAGCGTCTTTCTGAACGCGCTGCAGGCCTACTACAACGCCCAGGCCGCGCGCGCCGCGGTGAGTGCCGCGCTCGAATCGGAAAAAGCCAGCCGCGAAAGCCTGACTGCCGCCGAAGTCCGCTACCGGATCGGCAACGGTACCCTGGCCGACCGACTACAGGCGCAGACGGCCTGGTCGCAGGCGACACTCTTCCGCATCCGTGCCGAAGGGGTGCGCCAGAACAGCCTCGGCCGCTTGGCCAACGTCATGGGACTCGACGCCAACCGGCCGCTGCGCCTCGACGAACCCCCGGCCGCCCGGCCCGAGGAGCACTTCGCCGACGATCTCGCTGCGCTGATCGCCGAAGCGCGTCTCCGTCGCCCCGAACTCAAGGCCGCCGAGGCCGAGTTCAAAGCCGCCGAAGCAGGCATCGACTACGCCCGCGCCAGCGGCTTGCCAACCCTCTCGCTCACCACCGGTCCGCAATGGGAAGACCTCGGCGGCGCCTCGGCGCACGGCAACTCGGTCGGCCTGACGCTCAACCTGCCGCTCTTCTCGGGCTTCACCACCACCTACAACGTACGGGCCGCCCAGGCTCGCAGCGAGGTCGCCGCGGCCCGGCGCGACAACGTCCGCCAGCAGGTTGCGCTCGAAGTCTGGGAAGCCTGGCAGAACCTCAACACCGCCACCCAGACCCTGCATACCAGCGCCGACCTGCTGGCCAGCGCCGAACACTCGGAGCGCGTCGCCCTCGGACGCTACAAGGCGGGGGTCGGCACCATCCTCGACCTGCTCAACGCGCAGAGCGCTCTGGCCAACGCCCGCCTGCAACGCGTTCAGTCGGCGCTCGACTGGCAGGTTTCGCGCGCCACCCTGGCCAGGGCGCTCGGCGCCCTCGACGGCCAGTTGTTGGCGCTCAATCTCCCGCAACCCGATCGCCGATGAAGCTCTCCGTCAGAAACTCCGTCCTTGCCCTCCTCCTCGTCTTGCTCGCTGGCGGCGGCACCTACTGGTACCGCCAGAGCGGCAGCGAATCGCTCGAACAACGCTACAAGCTGCAGACCATCGAACGCGGTGACCTCACCCAGACCGTTTCGGCCAACGGCACGCTCAACCCGGTGGTGCTGGTCAATGTCGGCACGCAGGTCTCGGGCACGGTCACCAAGCTGTATGTCGACTTCAACGACCAGGTCGAAAAAGGTCAGCCGCTGCTCGAACTGGACGACCGCCTGCTCGCTGCACAGGCCCGTCAATCGGCGGCCAACGTGGTGAACGTCGTCGCCGCCCTCGACCTGGCACGCGCCAACGAGGCCCGCATGAAGGCGCTGTTCGAGCAGGACTATGTATCGCGTCAGGAACTCGAACAGGCGGTGCAGACCCGCCGTTCGAGCGAAGCCCAGCTTGCCCAGGCGCGGGCGGCTGCCGACAAGGATGAGGTCAACCTGCGCTACACGACGATTCGCTCGCCGGTATCCGGTGTCGTGGTCGACCGCGTCGTCGACCTCGGGCAGACGGTCGCCGCCAGCCTGCAGACGCCAACCCTGATCAAGATCGCGCAGGACCTCTCCGAGATGCGCATCGACTCCAGCTTCGCCGAGGCCGACATTGGCAAGATCCGCGAGGGACAGAAGGTGCGCTTCACGGTCGACGCCTTTCCCAACCGCAATTTCCAGGGCGAAGTGCAGCAGATCCGCCTCAACCCGACGACCCAGCAGAACGTCGTCACTTACAATGTGCGCGTCTCGCTGTCCAATCCCGAACATCTCCTGCTGCCCGGCATGACGGCCTACGTCAGCATCGGTGTGGCCAGCCGCCAGGACGTGCTGCTGGTGCCCAACGCGGCACTACGCTTCAAGCCGGCCGACGGCAACGGCGCCAGGCCAGCCACCGCACAGGCGCCAGCGGGTATCCCAAAGCCCGCCGGGGAAGGCGGCGGCAGGAAGCGCGAGACCGCCAGCGGCACGGCGTATCGCGTCGAGCAGGGCGAACTGAAAGCGGTCAGCGTGTCGCTCGGGATCACCGACAACCGCAACAGCGAAGTGCTTGGCGGCGATCTCAAGGCGGGTGATACGGTAGTCGTCGGCGAGAACGTCGCCACCCCTAGCGGCAAACCGAGCAGCGTCGGGATGCGCTTGTTCTGATGAGCGAGGCGGTGATTCGCACGGTCGGCCTGAGCAAGTCGTATCTGACCGCGGCCGGATCCTTCCCGGCCCTCAGAGGGGTCGATCTGACCATCGCGCCAGGCGAGTTCGTCGCCATCATGGGCCCCTCGGGCTCGGGCAAGTCGACCTTCATGAACCTGCTCGGCTGTCTCGACACGCCGAGCAGCGGCGATTACTTTCTGGTCGGGCGCAACGTCGCAAAACTTGCCCGGGACGAACTGGCCGCCCTGCGCAACCGCCGCATCGGCTTCGTCTTCCAGGGTTTCAACCTGCTGCCGCGCATGAGCCTCGAAGACAACGTCGCCCTGCCGCTGGTCTATGCCGCGTGCCCCCGCGACGAGCGCCGGCAGCGCGCGCGCCGGGAACTCGCGCGCGTCGGTCTGGGAGACTATGCCGGCGCCCGTCCCAGCCAGATCTCGGGCGGACAGCAGCAGCGGGTGGCGATTGCCCGAGCGCTGATCAATTCGCCGCAACTGATCCTCGCCGACGAGCCAACGGGCAATCTCGACAGTCATACCAGCACCGAGATCATGACGCTGTTTGCCGACCTCAATCGGCAGGGGATCAGCATCGTGCTGGTCACCCACGAAGCGGACATCGCCGCCTACGCGGGCCGCCAGGTCCGCTTCCGTGATGGACGGCTGGTCAGCGACCAGCCGACACAGACACTCGCCGCATGTTGAAGGCAATGCTCGGCGAGGCCTGGCAGGCGATGGGCGCCAACCGCCTGCGCAGCGGGCTGACCATGCTCGGCATGGTGATCGGCGTCGGTTCGGTGGTGCTGATGCTGGCCATCGGCCAGGGCGCGCAGTACGCCGTGGCGCAGACGATCAGCACCATGGGCAGCAATCTGTACATCCTGATCTCCGGTTCGACCAGCACCGGCGGGCTGCGCAGTGGTGGTGGCGGTGGTCCGACACTGACCGTCGCCGACGCCGACGCGATCGCCGAGCTCGACGGCGTGGCGAATGTGGCCCCGGTGCAGCAGGGTACGCAGCAACTGGTCTATGGCCCGAACAACTGGAGCGCGACGGTGGTCGGCACGACGCCACCCTACCTCGAGGCACGCGCCTGGACACTGGTCGCCGGCTACCCCTTCGGCGATTCGGACGTGCGCGCGGCGACCCGGGTGGCGCTGATCGGCCAGACGGCGGCTGACAATCTCTTCCCCAACGAGGATCCGCTGGGCAAGACGATCCGCATCCGCCAGAGTCCTTTCGTCATCGTCGGCGTACTCGGCAAGAAAGGGCAGAACCTCGATGGCCGCGACCAGGACGACACCCTGATCATTCCGCTGACCACCGCCCAGCGCAAGGTTTTCGGCAACCCTTTCCCGGGCTCGGTGCGGATGATCATGGTGCAGGCGACCTCGGCCGAGGCGATGCCGGCGGTCGAGAAAAGCATGATCGCGCTGCTGCGCCAGCGCCATCGTCTGCGTGACGGGCAGGACAACGACTTCTATCTGCGCAATCTGGCGGCAGCGGCCGATTCGGCGGCCGAGACGACGCGCGTCATGTCGCTGCTGCTCGGCGCCATCGCTTCGGTTTCGCTGCTCGTCGGCGGTATCGGGATCATGAACATCATGCTCGTCTCGGTGACCGAACGGACGCGCGAGATCGGAATCCGGATGGCGATCGGTGCGCGCCAGCGCGACATCCTGGCGCAGTTCCTGTTCGAAGCCCTGATGATCTCGGTCGCCGGCTGCCTGATCGGCCTGCTCCTCGGTATCGGCGGCGCGCTGCTGACCAACACGCTGACCGACATGGTGATCGTCATCTCCGGCGCCGCGGTGCTGGTCGCCTTTGCCGTTGCCGCCGGCATCGGGGTCTTCTTCGGCTATTATCCGGCCCACCGTGCGGCGGCGCTCGATCCGATCGAGGCGCTGCGCCATCAGTAGCCGACCAGGCTGCCTTTCCACCCTTGCAACCCAGAGGCCATCATCATGTCCATTTACCTCCTCGGCACCCGGCGCCCACAACTCGATCCGCAGAGCTGGATCGCCCCCAACGCAACCGTCATCGGCAACGTGTACCTGGCAAGGAATGCGTCGATCTGGTGGAACGCGACGGTACGTGGTGACAACGATCCGATCCGCATCGGCGAGAACAGCAACATTCAGGACAACTCGGTGCTGCATACCGACGAAGGTGTGCCGCTGACGATCGGCCGCGAGGTGACCATCGGTCATCTGGTGATGCTGCACGGCTGCACGATCGGTGACGGTTCGCTGATCGGCATCGGTTCGGTGCTGCTCAACCACGCGGTGATCGGCCAGGGCTGCATCGTCGGTGCAAACTCGCTGATCCCCGAAGGCAAGGTCTTCCCCGACCATTCGCTGATCGTCGGCTCTCCCGGCAAGGTGGTCCGCCAGCTCAGCGCCGACGAAGTGGCCCGCCTGCGACACAGCGCCGCTCACTACGTCGACAACTGGCAGCGCTACCAGCACCAACTGACCTCCCTGTAAGAACCCGCTGGAGACCCTGGCAGCAGACCGCCGGGCCCCCCTGCACAAACCTTGCGGCGAACCGTCAGCGATTTTTTTCCAGCTTGATTTGCATCAAGAAAAAGCCTCCGTCAGGAGCTTAGAGTGTCCGCCTGACGCAAGCTCCCCGGGACCATCCCGGCAACCGCCGGCAAGGCGGCCCATCCGCTTGCGAACAGGAGTGTCTCGAGTTCATGAATATCTCCAGCGTGCTGGTCTACGCACGGCCACGGGCGCTGCAACAGGTTCAGCAAGCGCTGTCGGCTCTTGGCGGCACGGAGGTACATGCCGCGACCGACGACGGCCGCCTGATCGTGACGATCGAGGCCGACTCCGTGCAAGCCGTCGCAGACCTTTTTGCGCACATCAATCAGCAGCCGGGCGTGCTCTCGGCATCAATGGTTTACCACCAGTTCGAACCCGATCCTGATGAGGAAGCATGAGATGAAACTGACTTTGACCCGTCGTGACTTTATCAAGAGCCAGGCGGTTGCCGCCGCGGCCAGCGTCGCCGGCATCGGCGTTCCCGGTCTGGCGCAGGCAGCCGCGCCGGCGAAGGATGACGGCGTGCGCTGGGACAAAGGCGCCTGCCGTTACTGTGGCACCGGTTGCGGCGTACTGGTCGGAACCAAGGATGGCCGCATCGTCGCCACGCAGGGTGATCCCGACGCGCCGGTCAACCGGGGGTTGAACTGCATCAAGGGTTACTTCCTCTCCAAGATCCAGTATGGCAAGGATCGCCTGACGACGCCGCTGCTGCGCATGAAGGACGGCAAGTTCGACAAGAACGGCGAGTTCACCCCGATCTCCTGGGAGCAGGCCTACGACATCATGGCCGAGAAATGCAAGGCAGCACTCAAGAAAGGCGGCCCGCGCAACATCGCGATGTTCGGCTCCGGCCAATGGACGATCTGGGAAGGCTATGCTGCGGCCAAGCTGATGAAGGCCGGCCTGCTGAGCAACAATATCGACCCCAATGCCCGCCACTGCATGGCTTCGGCCGTCGCCGGCTTCATGCGCACCTTTGGCATCGATGAGCCGATGGGCTGCTACGACGACATCGAACACGCCGACGTCTTCGTGCTGTGGGGCTCGAACATGGCCGAAATGCATCCCATCCTCTGGTCGCGCGTCACCGATCGTCGCCTGACCGGCAAGGACGTCAAGATCCACGTGCTGTCGACCTTCAGCCATCGCTCGACCGAACTGGCCGACGGCGAACTGATCTTCAAACCGCAGAGCGACCTGGCGATCCTCAACTACATCTGCAACTACATCATCCAGAACAATGCGGTCAATCAGGAGTTCGTTGCCCGCAACGTGAATTTCAAGAAGGGGGTCACCGACATCGGCTACGGCCTGCGGCCGAACCATCCGCTCGAGAAGGTGGCGATGAACAACGGTTACCCCGGCGAAGATGGCAAACCGAAGGGCAATCCGGCCGCCGCCAGCCCGATGAGCTTCGACGAATTCAAGGCCTTCGTCGCCGAGTACACGCTCGACAGAACGCACGAGATCTCGGGTGTGCCGAAGGACAAGCTCGAAGCCCTGGCCAAGGCTTACACCGATCCGAAACTCAAGGTCACTTCCTTCTGGACCATGGGTTTCAACCAGCACACGCGCGGTACCTGGGTCAACAACATGATCTATAACGTGCACCTGCTGGTTGGCAAGATCTCCGAGCCGGGCAACAGCCCCTTCTCGCTGACCGGCCAGCCTTCAGCCTGCGGCACGGCGCGCGAAGTCGGCACCTTCTCGCATCGCCTGCCGGCCGACATGGTGGTGACCAATCCGAAACACCGTGAGGAAGCGGAAAAGCTGTGGAAGCTGCCCGCCGGCACGATTCCCGACTGGATCGGCGCACATGCCGTCGCCCAGAGCCGCCTGCTCAAGGACGGCAAGATCAACTTCTACTGGACGACGACGACCAACAACATGCAGGCCGGACCGAACGTCAATGACGAGATCTTCCCTGGCTGGCGCAACCCGGACAATTTCATCGTCGTCTCGGACGCCTACCCGACGGTTTCGGCGATGTCCGCCGACCTGATTCTGCCGGCGGCCATGTGGATGGAAAAGGAAGGCGCTTTCGGCAATGCCGAACGCCGCACCCAGTTCTGGCGCCAGCAGGTCAAGGCGCCCGGCCAGGCCAGGTCCGACCTCTGGCAATACATCGAGTTTTCCAAGCGCTTCAGGACCGACGAGGTCTGGCCGGCAGCCCTGCTCGACAAGAACCCAGAATACAAGGGCAAGACGCTGTACGAAGTGCTCTTCGCCAATGGGCAGGTCAACAAGTTCCCGCTCAGCCAGACCTACAAGGGCTTCGACAACGACGAGTCGAAG